>OGPX01000480.1_pt1 | contig 31947 bp, 25 predicted proteins | sample 1553101 | NCBI WGS metagenome assembly OGPX01 (sample SAMEA2579964, study PRJEB22360) | human gut metagenome | biome: human gut; feature: human-associated habitat; material: faeces | place: Denmark | collected 2008/2010
GATTTGGAATGCGAAGCATCGGCAAAATCCGTTACTGGAACGAGGTACGAGTGAATAGTAACATGTTAACGCTTGACTCATAGGAAAAAAGTGCGTTATACTGAATAAGTTATAGAAGATAGAAAGGCAGGGGTATTTATGGCAGTATTTGGATGGTTTGTACATTATGTGTTAATAATGGTAATTCTTGCAGCTGTTGCAGTTGCTGGAGTATTTGCCGGCAGAAAATGGGCAGAGAAAAGCAAAGCGAAAAAAGACACTGCAGCTTCCGGAAATGCCGGAAAAGAATAATGCCGTCGTGACCCTGCAAAAAGACAGGGCATGAAATAGTTTATACAACGTTGGAGGAACTTGTCGTGAAGAAGTTTTATGGAGAAAATGAATTGCGCAGAATGTATCTTGAGTTTTTTGAAAGCAAGGGACATCTTGCGATGAAGAGTTTTTCATTGGTACCACACAATGATAACAGTTTACTATTGATCAATGCAGGTATGGCACCGCTTAAGCCATATTTCACAGGTCAGGAAATACCGCCGAGAAGAAGGGTGACCACATGTCAGAAATGTATCCGTACCGGCGATATTGAGAATGTCGGTAAGACAGCACGTCACCTGACATTTTTTGAGATGCTTGGCAATTTCTCATTTGGTGATTACTTTAAACATGAAGCAATCCACTGGTCATGGGAGTTTTTGACACAGGTTCTCGGCCTTGAGGAGGATAGACTGTATCCGTCTATTTATGGGGAAGATGATGAGGCATTTGAGATCTGGAACAAAGAAGTAGGTGTTCCAGCAGAGAAGATCACAAGATTTTACCGTGATCCGGAGACCGGAGAATGTGATAACTTCTGGGAGCATGGCGCTGGTCCTTGCGGTCCTTGTTCAGAGATCTATTATGACCGTGGAGAGAAATATGGCTGCGGCAGACCGGACTGTAAAGTAGGCTGTGACTGTGACCGTTTCATGGAGGTATGGAACAACGTATTTACCCAGTTCGAGGGCGACGGTAAGGGCGGTTACACAGAGCTTGCGCAGAAAAACATTGATACCGGTATGGGATTAGAGCGTCTGGCTGTTGTGATGCAGGATGTAGATTCCGTATTTGATATTGATACCATGAAAGCGATCCGCAACAAGGTATGTGAGATGTCCGGCAAAAAGTATCAGGTAGATGCATTAGATGATGTGTCCATCCGTCTGATTACCGATCATATCCGTTCTGCAACGTTTATGATCTCAGATGGTATCATGCCTTCAAATGAGGGACGCGGCTATGTACTCCGCCGTATCATCCGCCGCGCGGCAAGACACGGAAGAATGCTCGGTATTGACGGTATCTTCATGGCGAAACTGGCTGCTACCGTAATCAATGAGAGCAAGGATGGTTATCCGGAACTTGAAGAGAAAAAAGATTTTATCTTTAAAGTATTATCCCAGGAAGAAGAAAAATTTGGAAAAACGATCGATCAGGGACTTTCCATCCTTTCTGATATGGAAAAACAGATGGAAGCAGACGGCGTAAAGGTTCTTTCCGGTGAGAATGCATTTAAACTTTATGATACTTATGGATTCCCGATGGATCTGACACAGGAGATCCTCGAAGAAAAAGGATTTTCTGTCGATGAAGAGGGATTCAAAAAGGCGATGGAAGTACAGCGTACCACAGCGAGAAAAGCCCGCAAAGTGACAAACTACATGGGCGCTGATGAGACAGTATATGAGTCTGTCGATCCTTCTGTTACCACAGAGTTTGTAGGCTATGATTCCTTAAACTGCAAGTCAAAAATTACCGTACTTACCACAGAGACGGAGATCGTTGAGGCATTATCCGATGGAGAGGTTGGAACCGTGATCGTAGAACAGACTCCATTCTATGCTACCATGGGTGGACAGCAGGGAGATAAGGGTATCATCCGCACTGCAACCGGAGAATTCCAGGTAGAGGATACGATCAAATTACTTGGCGGAAAAGTAGGACATGTCGGAAAGATGATCTCCGGTATGATGAAAACAGGAGATGAGGCAGATCTTTCGGTAGATGCAGCACTCCGTGCAAAGATCTGTAAGAACCATTCCGCAACACATTTACTGCAGAAAGCATTGCGTGAAGTATTAGGAACCCACGTAGAGCAGGCAGGTTCCTATCAGGATGGCGAGCGTACCCGTTTCGATTTCAGTCATTTTGCAGCCATGACACCGGAGGAACTTGAAAAAGTAGAAAAGATCGTCAATGATAAGATCGCAGAGGCAATTCCGGTACGCACAGATGTGATGACTGTAGATGAGGCGAAAAAGACAGGAGCCATGGCGTTATTTGGCGAAAAATACGGTGAGACTGTCCGCGTGGTATCCATGGGGGATTTCTCCAAAGAATTCTGTGGTGGTACTCATGTAAAGAATACATCCGAAATAGCAGCATTCAAGATCATCTCTGAAAATGGTGTTGCAGCAGGCGTCCGCAGAATCGAGGCACTGACCGGAGACAACGTATTTGCTTACTATCGCAATTTAGAGAAAGAACTTTTAGAGGCAGCGAAAGCGGCAAAGGCAACACCGGCGACATTAACAGAGAAAATCGAGCATATGCAGGCAGAGATCAAAGCATTGACCAGCGAAAACGAGTCCTTAAAGAGCAAAGCAGCAAAAGAGGCGCTTGGAGATGTCATGGATCAGATTGTGGAAGTAAAAGGTGTGAAATTACTTGCTTCTGCCGTAGACGGTGTAGATATGAACGGTCTGCGTGATCTTGGAGACCAGTTAAAAGAACAGCTTGGTGAAGGTGTGATCGTACTTGCTTCTTCCTGTGAAGGAAAAGTAAATCTGATCGTTATGGCAACTGATGCAGCAATGAAACAGGGAGCGCATGCAGGAAACCTGATCAAGAGCATTGCCGGCAAAGTCGGCGGTGGCGGCGGCGGACGTCCAAATATGGCACAGGCGGGAGGCAAAAATCCGGCTGGTATTTTGGAGGCGATCGCAGAGGCAAAAACAGCACTTGAGGCACAGCTTTCCTGAAATCTGTTTAGCATGATTGTCCCGCAACTGAAGAATCACGGAAGATGACAGCTTTTTAGCTATGGAGGCAAAAGATGGATAAAGAAATGGAATTTAAAAATAAGAGTATTAAAGAAAAGGTAAACGGAAGCTTTGAAATGATCATAGTTTTATATGTGGTCAGCGTGGCGTTTGCAGTATTTTTAATGTTTGCAGTAAAAATTGTTCCGTCTGCAACAGAGTATTTTGTGCTTGCCGGAGGTATTGTTGTGCTTGCGATTATAACAGTCTGCAGTATTCTGGCAACATTGAAACGGGCTAAGATGCTGATACACTATATTGTAGAACCGGTCAGGGAACTAAGTAGTGTGGCAGAAAAAATCTCTGGTGGAGAACTTGATATTGAAATTGCTTATCAGTCGGAGGATGAGATCGGAGAACTTGCAGAAGATTTTCGCAAAACAGCAACTACGCTGCAACGGATTATAGGAGATCTTAATCATATTCTGGATGCATTTGCAAAAGGTGATTATACGGTAAAATCCGGATGCAGGGATGCTTATGTGGGAGAATTTGATACGGTGCATGCAAAACTGATTGCAACAACAGAACATGTTAGTGATGCTTTAAAATCAATCCGTGAATCTTCGAATCAGGTGGCACAGGGATCCGACCAGCTTGCAGTCAGCGCACAGGATCTTGCCAAAAATGCAACGGATCAGGCAGTGGCCGTTGATTCTTTAGCACAGAGCGTTTCAGAAATCACAGAACAGATTCTTGGAACAAGTAAGTCGATTGATATTGTACATGATAAAGCGAAAGACGTTGGAACAACAGCAGCGGTAAGCCAGCAGAAAATGACAGAACTGACAGAGGCAATGGAGCGTATTTCCGTGACATCCAAGGAAATCGGACAGGTTATCGAAGAAATTGAGAGTATTGCATCACAGACAAATCTGTTGTCCTTAAATGCATCTATTGAGGCAGCAAGAGCCGGTGAGGCAGGAAAAGGATTTGCAGTTGTTGCAGAGCAGATCCGTATGCTTGCTGAGAGCAGTGCAAATTCTGCAGATACGTCAAAACAGCTTTTGACAGAGAACCAGAATGAAGTAGAACACGGTAATCAGGTGACACAGCAGACGGCAGAATCTCTGACGGATGTTCTGAACGAACTGGATGCTATTGTGGGTGAGGTAGCAACGATCCGTACGGCATCTGATCGTGAGGCAGCCTTTGTAAAAGAGATCGAAGACAGCACGAAACAAATCAGCGACGCAATCCAGAGCAACTCTGCAGCATCGGAAGAAACATCTGCTACCAGTGAAGAACTTTCTGCAGAAGCAGATTCCTTAGAGGGCCTTGTAGAGCGTTTTAAACTGCGTTAAATGTTTAATACAGAGGAGAGAAAATGCAGATGAAAATAAAGGAAAAGATAATTGCTGTGGTTATGGCATTTGCAATGATGTTTACATGTATTTTTGCAGGCGAAAGCAATGAAGTAATAGCTGCTGCGAAAACAAAAGCATTAGAGATAAATGTTGATTTTGCCAGGAATGCAGCAAGTGGAGATGACAGCGGGATATATATAAAGAGCCTGATTTCCAATAAAAAAATTACTTTTGGAAAGACTTATGTATTTCAGACAAAAATTTATGTGCCAGCCGTTTATATGAAAACTGGAAGAATATGGGTAAAACCTGCAGTTAATTTTTTTACAGGCAAAAATGGCGATACATATGCCGGAATGGCACAGTCTTCGAAAGAAGGATATTCTTATGATAAGAATTCGAAAGAAGTAAAAAAATATGGTGATTTTTATGTTGTCAATGTGAAAATATCATTGGATAACTGTGACAGGATTTCTGCATCAAAGGGAAGTGTGTATGGACATCTGTTCATCTCTGGTTTTAATAAGGCATATAAGGGAAGTATTTATGTTGATGATGTGACACTTACTGTAGATAAGAAATCAGTTGTAAAGCAAAATTATGAGAATGGAAAAAACAGTGGTTGCTGGTATTATCTTAACAGATCAGAAAAGGAATATACACCTGCTGTTGTTTCATTTTCAGGAAAGACATTGGATGTGACTAAGACATCGCTTACTATAAAAAAGGGTAAAAAAGCGACGATCAAAGCCACTGCAATGCCAAAAACAAAAATAACATATCAGTCTAAGAACAAGAAAGTCGCTACAGTAAACAGTAAAGGTGTTGTCCGGGGCATTCGGAAAGGAAAGACAACCATTCTTGTCACAGCGAATGGGAAAACTGTTAAAGTTCAGATTACCGTAAAATAATTTCAAATAAAAATCTGAAATTATTTCAAAAATAGGTTGACGAACCGGGAAAATATGTTATAATGCTATATAGTGCAATAAATATTACCCAAACAGTTGAATATGCACAATACGCAACTGGAGGGAGGTTAGGTGTGAGATAATGTCTAGTGTAATTGTAAAAGAAAACGAGACTTTAGATAGCGCTTTACGTCGTTTCAAAAGAAACTGCGCAAAAGCAGGTATCCAGCAGGAGATTCGTAAAAGAGAACACTACGAGAAACCAAGCGTAAAACGTAAGAAAAAATCTGAAGCAGCTAGAAAAAGAAAATACAACTAATAATTAGTTGTAGTGCAAAAAGACTACCGCATGTGTGGTAGTCTTTTTTTTCTCTGAGTGAGGTTATTTACCAGATATATTTTATTGCGATAATAAGTCTATTCGTAAGGTGGATAATCTTTAGAAATATCGTGGAGCAAAGGGCATAGTATTGCAGAAATGCATAAATATGTTTATAATATGAGAAAAGATGTATGAAATACGAATTTAAGATAGAGACAGAATATACGAAATGAGTAGAATGGAGATGATATTTTATGATTAATTTAAAAAACTGCCGGGTAATTATCCGTGAACAGAAAAAAAACAGTGTACTTGCAGACACGGTAATTCTTGGTCATAATCTGCTGACAAATATCATCAAAGTGCGGGCGAGTGCGATGGCATATCGCCCGAAAGAACCAGTGGGACTGCTTGTTTTTCTGGAGAACAAAATATATTCTTATTTAGGTACCGTACAGGGGGCGGTGATCGCAAACGAAATGTCGATTGCGCTATACGATGAAGAACAGAAAAAAGGCAGAAAATTTGAGCGTTATGAGATTGAAGCATCTGGCAAGATCGAAGGTGTCAGGATAAAAAATAACATGATAACGCTCCATAAGCCGATACCGGTTACCATCAAAAATATGAGCGCAAATGGTGTACTGTTTAAAGGAATTTCCGGCTGTCTGGACGTTGGAATGCAGCTACAGCTTTATATGGATGTAACTGATTCAGGAATGCGTTATGAGTATAAAGTGGTTCGTAAGCAGAACAGCAATCCGGAGACCGAAGAGTATGGTTGTAAAATGGTTGCAAAAAAGAAATAGCAGCCATGAGAAATTATTTTGAAAAGATACGAAAAAAGGAACCGTAAAATATGAAAAACAGTTAACAAACTGAAAAATTCATATTTTCACGGTTCTTTTTTAATTAATAACCGAAAGATTCTCCAATCAAAAGTACTTTGATACGTCCTTTGATTCCACTTCTTCTGGTGATGACAACCTGATTACAGATACAGTCCGGAGAAAGACAGTCTGCGCAGGCACCGGTTATGGCACAAGGTGTTTTTTTGTCAAGACGGATACAGTTTTGTGCTGTGGCAACATTATGTACACGGCTCAGGGCCTCGTCTACATTTGCGGCAATTTTATTCATTCCAGCTAAAATAACAACAGTTTCCGGACCATAGATCAGTGCGGCAACACGGTTTCCGGTTCCATCGATGTTGACAAGCTCGCCACCGGTTGTGATTGCATTGGTACTCATAAAATATACGTCGCTGGAAAGAGCGTCGTGATACATTTTTTTTGTTTCATCTGGTGTTTTTGCGGTTGAGCGGTCGATCAGATGGATGGAAGGATCATGGCGGAGCGCTGTCAGCATGCCGGTCTCCTCTAAGGTCATGGAGCCGCCGAAAGATACGGTCTGCCCATCTTTTAAGAATGAAAATGCAAGTTTTTCTGCGTCTTCTACGGTCGGGCAGTAGTAGCCTTCCATCTGGCGTTTTTCAAGGTTTTTGATCACTGTTGCAGCAAGTGTTTCATGGTATTTGCTTTTGATTGTATCCATACATGTACTCCTTTTTATCGTATTTGACATTGGATCGCACTTTGGCAGTCTCAATGTCACTGTGTGCTTCTTTTAGTATAGCACATATTCTTGACTTTTGGGACAGGATAGATAAAATAAAAGAGTTGGAAATGGAGGAATACTATGAGTAAAAACCTGAAAAAGATGATTTCATATTATAAGCCGTATCTGGGAGTGTTCTGGGCAGATATGTTTTTTGCAACGGTATCTGCGGCGGTCGCGCTTGTGATCCCGCTTGTGATCCGTTATGTGACATCTACATTAATCTATATGGAACCGCAGGCGATTTTAGGACAGATCCGTTGGATTGCGCTTATGTTATTCGCACTGGTGGCGGTAGACTGTTACAGCCGTTTTTTTATTGCAAATCAGGGGCATGTGATGGGCGCTAAAATCGAGTATGACATGCGTGCGGAGATTTTTGCACATTTTCAGAAGCTGTCATTTTCCTTTTATGATGATCAGAAGGTTGGGCAGCTGATGTCCCGTATTACGACGGATTTATTTGATATCACAGAACTGATGCACCATGGACCGGAAAACATTATCCTTTCCCTGATCAAAATTATTGGTGCGTTCGTGATCTTAATGAGTATTAAACCGGCACTTGCACTTGCCGCATTTGCAGTGCTGCCGTTCATGTTTCTGTTTGCCTATTACATGAACGGAAAAATGCGACGTGCGTTTCGCAGCAACCGCGAGCGGATCGCCGATATCAATGCACAGATCGAGGATAATTTGTCCGGGATCCGTGTGGTAAAGTCATTTGCGAATGAGGATATCGAAAAAGAAAAATTCCGTCAGGGAAACGAAGGCTTTCTGCGCGCAAAAAAGAACAGTTATTATTATATGGGAAGTTTCTCGGCAGGACTTGGTACTTTTACGACCCTGATCCAGGTAAATGTCATACTTGCGGGTGTCATTCTGATCGCAAAGGGAAGTGTGGATATCAGTGATCTGGTCACATTTTTGCTTTATATCAGCGTGTTTACAGAGCCGGTGCGGACACTAATTGATTTTACGGAACAGTTTCAGAACGGATATACCGGGTTTGAACGTTTTCAGGAGATCATGGCGATCGAACCGGATATTGCAGATAAAGAGGATGCAAAAGAGCTGGTCAATGTCAAAGGCGATATCAGCTTTGAGGATGTATCTTTCCAGTATGAGGAAAATACGGAATGTGTGTTAAATCATATTAACCTGAACGTTCCGGCGGGGGCTTATATGGCACTTGTGGGGTCGTCAGGAGCCGGAAAGAGTACACTGTGTTCACTGATTCCGAGGTTTTATGATGTGACGGCAGGAGCAGTTAAGATTGATGGCTGCGATGTCCGGGATATCAGGTTAAAGAGCCTGCGCGACCATATAGGTATCGTACAGCAGGATGTGTATCTGTTTGTCGGAACCGTTTTTGATAATATCCGTTATGGAAAACCGGATGCAACACGTGAGGAAGTGATTGAAGCGGCGAAAAATGCCAATGCACACGATTTTATCATGTCGCTGCCAAATGGGTATGAAACAGATATCGGACAGCGGGGAATCAAACTTTCCGGCGGGCAGAAACAGCGTTTGTCCATTGCAAGGGTATTTTTAAAGAATCCACCGATCCTGATCTTTGATGAGGCGACGAGTGCACTTGACAATGAAAGTGAGAAAGTCGTGCAGGATTCTCTGGAAAAACTGGCAAAGAATCGTACAACATTTGTGATCGCACACCGGCTTTCCACAATCAAAAATGCACAGCGAATCCTGGTTTTGACGGAGGAGGGCATTGCGGAGGAAGGAACGCATGAGGAACTGTTAGAAAAAGGCGGTGTGTATGAAAAACTGTATCAGATGCAGTTTCATAAATAAGAGTGCTGTGTAGAAGAGAAGTGTATAGCGTAAAATATAAAAGTTTCATGAAATCCATGCAAAAATTTGCAAAAGAGGAAAAACTAGAGTAAAATAGTAGTGTTTGTGAAGGGAGAGATAAGACAATGACAAAAATTGATATTATATCTGGTTTCCTTGGAGCTGGAAAAACAACATTTATTAAAAAAATGATCGAGGAAGTTTTTAAGGGCGAGAAGATCGTTCTGATTGAGAACGAATTTGGTGAAGTCGGCATTGACGGAGGATTTTTAAAGGATGCAGGAATTGAGATCACAGAGATGAATTCCGGATGCATCTGCTGTTCCTTAGTAGGCGATTTTGGTAAAAACTTACATGAAGTCATCGAGAAGTTCCATCCGGACCGTATTTTGATCGAGCCGTCCGGTGTTGGTAAATTATCCGATGTTATGAAATCTGTCATCGACGTGGAAAAAGACGAGGATGTCAAATTAAACGGACTGATCACGGTTGTAAATGCATTAAAGGCAAGCAAACAGATGAAAGCATTTGGTGAATTTTTCAACAACCAGATCGAATATGCGACAACGGTTGTCTTAAGCAGAAGCCAGAAGGCAACACCGGAGCAGTTAGAGCTGTGTGTAAAACAGATCCAGGCATTAAATCCGAAAGCTGCTGTTATCACAACTCCATGGGATGAGATCAAAGGCGAACAGATCTTAAAAGTAGTGGAGGGACAGGACTCTCTGGAAGTAAAACTTCTCGCAGAGCAGCATGCAAAAGAGGAAGCTTTAGAACATGAGCATGAGCATCATCATGACCACGACCACGAAGAGCATGAACATCACCATGATCATGACCACGAGGAGCATGAGCATCATCACGATCACGACCATGATCATGAGGATCATGACGAGAACTGCACCTGTGGCTGCCATGATCATCATCACCATCATCATGCAGATGAGGTATTTACAAGCTGGGGCAAGGAGACACCTCATAAGTTTACAAAAGAGCAGATTGAGGAAGTGTTAAAGACACTCTGCGAGACAGACGACTACGGCGAGATCCTTCGTGCAAAAGGTATGGTAGCCGATGTGAATGGTTCCTGGATCTACTTTGACATGGTTCCGGGTGAGTACGAGATCCGTGAAGGAGAGCCAGATTATACCGGAAGACTCTGTGTGATTGGTACACATATTGACGAACACAGATTAGAGGAACTGTTTGGAATCGCGTAAAAGCGGGAAAAAGTTACTCAGGAATGGAGATTTATATGAACGAAATACCAGTATATTTATTTACCGGTTTTATGGACAGCGGCAAGACGACTCTGGTGAAGGAGACGTTATTTGATGATGGTTTCACTGAGGGTGGAAGAAGTGTTGTGATCTGCTGTGAGGACGGAGATGTCGAATATGACGAGGAGGAGTTAAAAAAAATCAACGCCAGACTTGTCATGGTAGAAAATGAAGAGGATTTTACCGAAGAGTTTTTAAACAAAGTGCAGGCGGAATATCTGCCGGAGCAGGTGTTTATCGAATACAATGGTACCTGGGGAATGGGAACACTGATGGATATGGAACTCCCGAAACACTGGGTGATCGTACAGCAGTTAGCGACTGTGGATGCGACAATGTTTGACATGTATCTTGCAAATATGCGTACCATGGTAATGGAGCAGTTATTTCAGGCAGATGTCGTGATCTTTAACCGCTGTGATGACAGCACGGACAAAGGCAAATGCCGCCGTAATGTCAAGGCACAGAACCGCAAGGCACAGCTCGTCTTCGAGCGTGAGGACGGCAGCTTGGATGAACGTCCGGAGGAACTTCCGTTTGATCTTTCTGCGGATGTGATCGAGATCACCGATGCAGACTATGCAATCTGGTACATGGACTGTATGGATAATCCGAAAAAATATGAGGGCAAAAAAGTATCTTTCCTGGCATTGGTATACAATCCGGAAAAACTTAAAAAAGGAGTGTTTGTGCCGGGACGTTTTGCGATGACATGCTGCATCGAGGATGTGACATTTATCGGATTTAAGTGTAAATATGCGGATGAGGACAAGATCCCGCACAAATCCTGGATCAATATCACTGCGGAAGTGCATGTGGAATTTGCGAGAGAGTATAAGGGAAAAGGACCGGTACTTTATCCGGTATCCATCGAACCGGCAGAAAAACCGGAAGATGAGCTGGTATATTTCTCGTAAACCGGATATGTTCTGCATGTGTAAGCTGGGAAGAATAATCGCTGCTGGTCACACTTGGAGATGTGAACAGCAACAAATAGATGCATAGGAAAAGGACAGAAGTTGGAATCCGAAGAATCCAGTTTCTGTCCTTTTAAAATTTTTAGTAATCAGATATTATTTTTTGTGTTCTTGTTTTTCTTTGAGCCTATTCTTCCTTGATTCCATGTTCACGCATATACTCACCAATCTTTTTATCGGAACCTAAGATATGATTGATCAGCCAGCCGGACAAAAAATTGATCAGGTCAATCAGATATTCCTGCTGATTGTCATCCATTTCGTCCAAATCTGTTAAATCAACCTCAACAAGACGTTCCACGAAGGCAGTATGTGCACGTTTCTGAGCACTGATTTCCGGATAATGGATGCGTTCCATGAGATTTTCTTCATCACGGAAATGAAATTCTGTATAGTCTTTTAATTCTACAAGCAGGTGCATGATCTCATCATATTTGTCATGCAGAAGTTCTGCGTGAATCAGATCGTTGGTATCGTGAATGATCTCAAACAGCCGTCGGTGCTCAGTATCAATTAACTCAACGCCGGTTTTGTATTTTTCGCAAAATGCAAATGGATCTTCTTCATCAGCAGAAATAGAAGACATTTTTCCGATCATCGTATCACTGCTTAAGATATGCCGGTATAACCAGCGAGCCAGATAAGCCAGCAGGTCGTTTAGGGATTGCCTTGCTGCTTCCGGGGAAGAAGTATCCAGAGCAAAAGTGTTGATTTTTTTTGTAAATGCTTCATGTTCTTTTTTTTGGATCGGAAGCTCAGGATCATGAATATGCTCCATGTAAGCTTCCTCATGGGCGAAATGTGTTGCGGCGTAATTTTTCAATCCGGAAACCAGATTCTTGGAGATAACAGAGGTATCTGAACTTTCTTTTGAAAGGTCAATCGCTTCATTTATCATCTGAAATAACCGACGATGCTCATTATCAATCTCGTCAATTCCAATTAAATAGTCGTCTGTAAATTTATACATTATAAAATCCTCCATTCCGTGGTAAATACCACTTTTCTTTTGAATAAAAATATGGATTTCCCAGCCCATAATTATATTTATGGAGTTATATGGGATAATACATCAACATTATAACATGAATCCGTGTGAGAAAAAAGTAAATAAAAAAGAAAATAAAAAACGTGTTGACAAAATCACTTTAATATATTAAAGTATACCCATAAAGAAAAACCGTTGAGAAAGAGTAGTAAGCATTTTTTGATATTACAGAGAGCTGCAGGTGGTGGGATTGCAGTATGGATGGATTTGCTGAATGGACTTTTGAGGGCGGCCTGAACAGGATTTAGTAGGCGCCGCCGGGAACCGGACCCGTTACCCATCCGGCATGTATGGTTGTACATGAAGTGAGTGGACTTTTCAGTCAATATGAGTGGTACCGCGATAATAGATACTATTACCGTCTCAGGCAAGAACCTGAGGCGGTTTTTTAATGTAAAATTCATTTACATTGTAAACGAAAGTTTGCATGATGACGAATTCCACCTCTCGAAACGGCTTTTTCCAAATTTAAAATCTGGAGGGAACAAGTGCGAAAAATAGAATTTTTCGCACACAGGATTTGTGCTTATGCACAAACCTGTAATGCGCAGAGAACGGCGCAGAAAGGGGAAAGAAATGAAAAGAAAAATGATGGCAGCAGTATTAATGATGGCAATGACAGCAGGTGTGCTTGGTGGATGTGGAAACAGCACGGGAAATAATGCGAAAACAGACACAAATGCACAGAATAATGCAAATACCGCAGAAATAAAAGAGAATGCCAATGCGGATGTGACAGAGATCGCCAATGCAGATGGCACGGTATATAAAGTTGGTATCGTCCAGTATGTAGATGATGCTTCCTTAAACCAGATCGAGAAGGCGATCGAGGCAGAGCTTGATGCAAAAGGTGTAGAACTTGGTGTGACATTCGATTATGCAGATTATACCTATAATGGTCAGGCAGATTCCTCTACCTTAAATCAGATCGCAACGGATCTGGTTGCAGAAAAAGTGGATGTGATCATCCCGATCGCAACACCGGCAGCCATGATCATGCAGAATGCGACAGAGGACAATCAGATCCCGGTTGTATTCTCCGCAGTATCAGATCCGGTCAGCGCAGGACTTGTCGCAGATTTAAATGCACCTGGTGCAAATATCACAGGTACATCCGATGCACTTGACACCACGGCTGTTATGAAACTGATCACGGCAGCCAACCCGGATGTAAAGAAAATCGGACTGTTATATGATAAGAGCCAGGATTCCTCAAAAGTGCCGGTTGCAGATGCAATCGCTTACTGTGAGGAAAACGGTATTGAATATATTGAAAAGACAGGAACCACCAATGCAGAGGTATCTGCAGCAGCAGATGCGCTTGTAGCAGAAGGGGTAGATGCAGTATTCACACCGACCGATAACACAATCATGACAGCCGAGCTTGCAATCTTTGAAAAGTTTGCAGATGCAAAGATCCCGCACTATACAGGAGCTGATTCCTTCGCGTTAAACGGAGCATTCTTAGGATATGGCGTCAATTATACAGAGCTTGGAACTGCAACGGCAGATATGGCAGCAGACATCCTTGTAAATGGTGCTGATCCTGCAGCAACAGCAGTCCGCACATTAGACAGTGGTATCGTGACTGTCAACACGGAGACAGCTGCAGCTGTTGGCATTGATGACAGTGTATTTAAAGATATGTGTGAGGAATTAAAAGAAGTTACAACCGCAGAAGAATTTGAATAAAAGCGGAATAGAAGAAAAACGGAACCGGAGGGGATTATGGGTTCGATCATTACACTTTCCATTGTACAGAGCGCATTAGAACTTGGATTTATCTATGCACTGGTTGCGCTTGCATTATTTGTATCATTTTCCATATTAGATATCGCGGATCTGTCAACAGACGGCTGCTTTACATTAGGCTGTGCAGTCTGTGCGACGGTGACGCTTGCCGGACATCCGGTGTTAGGACTGTTTGCGGCGGCGGCAGCAGGAGTTGTATCGGGATTCGTTACTGCATTTTTACAGACCAGAATGGGTATTCAGTCCATCTTAGCTGGAATCATCGTAAATACAGGATTATACACGATCAACATTGCGGTGATGGGTTTTGCATCCAATATCAATCTTTTTTCCTGTGACACGGTTTTTTCATGGGCGAAAGATCATATCGGGGGAACCTGGTATAAACTGATCGTTGCAGCTGTATTTGTTGTGATTGTCGGTGTGATACTGGCATGGTTTTTAAATACGAGACTGGGACTTTCCATCCGTGCGACCGGCGATAACCCGGATATGGTAAGGGCATCAAGTATCAATACCGGACTTATGATCACGATCGGACTTTGTGTGGCGAATGCCATGACCGGACTTTCCGGCGGACTGCTCGCACAGTATCAGAAATCCTGTGATATCAATCTTGGAACGGGAATGGTAACGATCGCACTTGCGAGTCTGATCATCGGGGAGTCGATCATCGGAAAAGGCGGTGTGTTAAAGCGTGTGATCGGCGTGGTATTAGGAAGCTGCCTGTACCGCTTTATCGTAGCGATTGCTTTAAGATTAAATGTTCCGGCAGAATGTTTAAAACTGGTATCATCACTTATCGTTGCATTTGCGATCGCACTGCCTTATCTGAAAAAGCAGGCAGCGTTTATGAAACAGCGCCGCCTTGCAAAGGCAGAAAACCAGTTATATATGGAACAGATCCAGAAACAGAACCAGAAGAAGGAGGAACCGTGATGTTAATTATGAAAAATGTCAGCAAGACCTTCAATCCGGGAACTGTCAATGAAAAATGCGCATTAAAAAATCTGAATCTGGAATTGAAGGATGGCGACTTTGCAACAATTATCGGAAGCAATGGAGCAGGTAAATCTACGTTATTTAATGCAATCACCGGAGCATTTTTTATCGACCGGGGACTTATTGTGTTAGATGGGGAGGATATCACTTACCAGAAAGAACATGTGCGGAGCAAGGTGATTGGTCATTTGTTTCAGGATCCTTTAAAGGGAACCGCGCCGCATATGACGATCGAGGAAAATATGGCACTTGCCTATCTTCGCGCCAAAACCTCAAAAAATGCATATTTCAGCCGTATCAATGCGGCGGATAAAGCAAAATTCAGGGAGCACCTTGCACTGCTTGATATGGGATTAGAGGATCGTATGAAGCAGCCGGTAGGACTCCTTTCCGGAGGACAGCGCCAGGCACTGACGCTTCTTATGGCGACGATGGTCACACCAAAGATCCTGCTGTTAGATGAGCATACGGCGGCATTGGATCCGGCAACCGCAAAAAAAGTGCTCGACCTGACCAGACAGATCGTTGCAGAGAGAAAGATCACCTGCCTTATGGTAACCCACAATATGCACCAGGCATTAGAACTTGGAAACCGTACCCTGATGATGGATTCCGGAAATATCATCTTAGATGTGAGCGGAGAAAAACGTGCGGGCATGACGGTGGAGGATCTGTTAGAGCAGTTTGCGGTCTGTGCCGGAAAGCGTTTGGACAATGACAGGATCCTGTTTTCGCAGGTGGAATGATGGTTAGTCAACAACAGGATCCTGTTTTCACAGGCAGAATAAGGGAAAAATAGGATTTTTTGCAGGATCTGGCAGTAATAATTTGAGAAAAAACAGAACTAATTGAGAAAAAATAGAGGAAAGCCGTTGAAATTTAACGTGTTTTCCTTTATTATGTTAAAGTATGAAAATAAATACTTTGACGGGCATGTTGATGTATATAAAAATGTTAGGAGGAGACCATGTATCCAATCGTAAGAAGAGAAAAACTGGCAGATAAGATTTATCTTATGGATGTCAAAGCACCTCGTGTGGCACAGTACTGTGAGCCGGGGCAGTTTGTAATTGTAAAGATTGATGAGGAGGGCGAGCGTATTCCGCTTACCATTTGTGATTATGACAGGGAAGCAGGTACGATCACGATCGTATTCCAGACTGTCGGAGCATCTACAGAGCGTATGGCATATTTACAGGAAGGAGATGCATTCCAGGATTTTGTAGGCCCGCTTGGATGTGCGTCTGACCTGATTGACGAAGATATTGAAGAATTAAAGAAAAAGAAGATCCTTTTCGTTGCCGGAGGTGTTGGTACAGCACCGGTATATCCGCAGGTAAAATGGCTGCATGAGCACGGTGTGGACTGTGATGTGATCATGGGATCTAAGACAAAAGATCTGTTGATCTTAGTAGACCAGATGAAAGAAGTTGCGACAAATCTCTATGTGACGACCGATGATGGTTCTTATGGATTCCACGGTATGGGAACTAATCAGTTACAGGAACTCTGGGATGCAGGAAAACGCTATGATCACTGTGTAGCGATCGGACCGATGATCATGATGAAATTCGTATGTAAGCTGACAAAAGAGCTTGGAATCCCGACCGTTGTTTCCATGAACCCGATCATGGTAGACGGAACCGGAATGTGCGGTGCATGTCGTCTGATAGTAGGCGGGGAAGTAAAATTTGCCTGCGTGGACGGACCGGAGTTTGACGGGCATCAGGTTGATTTTGACCAGGCGATGAAACGTCAGGCACAGTACAAGACAGAAGAGGGAAGAGCGATGTTAAAGCTGCAGGAAGGTGATACACATCACGGCGGCTGTGGCAACTGTCAGTAGGGTTGAGCGTTTGAAAAGGAGATAGAGAGAATGGACGTATTAAATAGAGTACCGGTTCGCGAGCAGGAACCACAGGTTCGTGCGGCTAACTTTGAAGAGGTATGTTTAGGATATAACGAGGAAGAGGCAAAAGCTGAGGCAGCACGCTGCTTAAACTGTAAAAATGCGCAGTGTATGAAGGGATGTCCGGTATCTATCAATATCCCGGCATTTATCGCACAGGTAAAGGAAGGAAACTTTGAGGAGGCATATCACATTATCAGTCAGTCTTCCGCACTTCCGGCAGTCTGCGGACGTGTCTGCCCGCAGGAGAGCCAGTGTGAAGGAAAATGTATCCGCGGAATCAAGGGTGAACCGGTTGCAATCGGTAAATTAGAGCGTTTTGTTGCCGACTGGGCAAGAGAAAATGATATTAAACCGAAAAAAGCAGAGAAATTAAACGGACATAAGGTTGCAGTCATCGGTTCCGGCCCTGCAGGTTTAACCTGTGCCGGAGATCTGGCAAAACTTGGCTATGATGTGACAATCTTTGAGGCACTTCATGAGGCAGGCGGTGTACTGATTTACGGTATCCCGGAGTTCCGTCTTCCGAAACAGAAGGTTGTTGCTGCTGAGGTGGAAAATGTAAAAGCACTCGGTGTTAAGATCGAGACAAACGTTGTTATCGGAAAATCTGTTACAATCGATGAATTAATGGAAAACGAGGGATTTGAGGCCGTATTTATCGGTTCCGGTGCCGGACTTCCAAGATTTATGGGTATTCCTGGCGAGCAGGCAATGGGTGTATTTTCTGCAAATGAGTTCCTGACCAGAAACAACCTGATGAAGGCATTTAAAGATGAGTATGATACACCGATCAAAGCAGGCAAGAAAGTTATCGTTGTCGGCGGCGGTAACGTTGCTATGGATGCTGCGAGAACTGCAAAGAGACTTGGCGCGGAGGTACATATCGTATACCGCCGTGGCGAGGAAGAGCTTCCGGCGCGTGTGGAGGAAGTACATCATGCAAAAGAAGAGGGCGTGATCTTTGATCTGCTCCAGAACCCGACAGAAATTCTTGTAGATGAGAATGGCTGGGTAAAAGGCGCGAAAGTCATTAAGATGGAACTCGGTGAACCGGATGCATCCGGAAGAAGAAGCCCGGTAGAGATTCCGGGATCTGAGTATGAGATCGAGGCAGATACCGTGATCATGTCACTTGGAACTTCACCGAACCCGCTGATCTCTTCCACTACAAAGGGACTTGAGATCAACCGCAGAAAATGTATCATCGCAGAGGAAGAAAACGGTGCTACCTCAAAAGCCGGTGTATTTGCCGGTGGTGATGCCGTAACCGGAGCTGCAACTGTAATTCTTGCCATGGGTGCAGGAAAAGCTGCCGCAAAGGGAATCGATGAATATCTGAGCAATAAATAATAGACCAGTGATGGTAAAAATGCCGGAGTCAGTGGAAACTGCTGATGTCCGGCATTTTTTCTTAAAAACTTTTTTTATAAAAATTTCTTAACACATCTAAAATATTCCTTAAATCTTATCCAAAACCTACTTTTTTTCAAAAATATTGGTTATACTTGTAAGCAAAGTTATGATGAATTGTAAATGAGTCAGAGTGACAGTGATGAATACTAAGAGGTATAGCTATATGGAGGAAAATGTGAACCAGACAGAGAAAGAAATGGCAGAAAACGAAAAACAGAATCAGACGGGAAAAGAAGTGGCAGAAAATGCAGACCGGGAACAGACAGAAACGATCCGGGGACTGACCGCACAGCAGGTGGCAGAGCGGAAAGAAAAGGGTCTCTGGAATAAAAAAGCGGAGTCGGCGACAAAGACGACGAAAGAGATCGTAAAATCAAACGTATTTACATATTTTAACCTGATATTTTTAGTGATCGCGTTATTGTTAATCGGCGTTGGTGCTTTCCGTGACCTGACTTTTCTTCCGATCATCATTGCAAATACATTGATCGGTATTGTGCAGGAAATCCGTTCTAAAAAAGTACTGGATGATCTTTCTATTTTAAACAGTCCTAAAACAAGGGTGATCCGGGATGGCAGTAAAAAGGAGATTCCCGCGGATGAACTGGTACTGGATGATATTGTGGAGCTTTCTGCGGGTGGACAGATACCAGCGGATGCGGTTGTGTTAAACGGACAGTTAAATGTCAATGAATCACTTCTTACCGGTGAGTCAGATGAGATCGTAAAGAAAAGCGGGGACGAACTTCTGTCTGGCAGTTTTGTGGTGTCAGGAAGCTGTCTTGCACGACTGACAAAGGTTGGAGAAGAGTCTTACATATCGAAATTGACCCATCGGGCAACCCAGACAAAAGAAGGGGAACAGTCAGAGATGATCCGTTCTTTAAACCGTCTGGTACAGGCAGTTGGTATTGTAATCATTCCGATCGGTGTGGTTCTTTTTGTGCAGCAGTTTGTGTATGCAGGTACTCCTTTGCGGGACAGTGTAACAAGCATGGTGGCTGCGATCCTTGGTATGATACCGGAGGGACTTTATCTGTTAGCGAGCGTTGCTATGGCGGTAAGTGCCATGCGTCTGGCAAAACAGCAGGTTTTAATCCACGACATGAAATGTATTGAGACGCTAGCGAGAGTGGATGTACTCTGTGTGGACAAGACGGGAACGATCACAGTTCCTGACATGGAGGTAGATACTTTTGTTCTCACAGAAGATCTGATGAAAACGGTTCCGGATGGAGATGATGGTACCAGGGTTTATGTCGATGCAGGAGACAGGGAAGAACAGGAACAGAAATATCGACAGGTCAGAGAAAAAATCGCTGAATTTGCTGTAAACATGAATGCAGATAATGCAACGATGGAGGCGGTCAAAGCATACTTTAAGACAGGGAATACCGTGAATATAAAAAAAGCAGACAAAGTGTTTGCATTTTCATCCAAAACAAAGTACAGCGGAATCATTTCAGAGGGAAAAAGTTATGTGATCGGGGCACCTGAATTTGTGCTTCGGGAGGATTATGCAGAGTACAAAGACCGAATAGAAGCGTATAGTGAGAAAGGGTATCGTGTCCTTGTGTATGGCAGATATGAGGGAATTTTAGACGGACAGCAGCTTACGGAAAAAGTATTGCCGATCGCGTTTATCATGCTGACAAATGCGATCCGGGAAGGAGCAAAGGAAACCTTTTCCTATTTTACAGAGCGTGGTGTGGAGATCAAGGTTATCTCCGGGGATAACCCTAAGACTGTTGCTGAAATTGCGGAAAAAGCGGGAATCTGTGGCTCAGATAACTATGTGGATGCATCCACGTTGACAACAGATGAGAGTATCGCACAGGCTGTAGCAAAATATCAGATTTTTGGCAGGGTGACACCTGATCAGAAGTTAAAGTTTGTGGAAGCGCTGAAAGCACAGGGAAGAACGGTTGCCATGACGGGTGACGGTGTCAATGATGTGCTGGCATTAAAAGATGCGGACTGCAGTATCGCAATGGCATCGGGAAGCGAGGCAGCATCGCAGGTGGCACAGCTTGTTCTTTTGGACAATGATTTTTCAAGGATGCCGTCGGTGGTGATGGAAGGGCGTAGAGTGGTAAACAATATCCAGCGCTCGGCAAGCTTATATCTGGTCAAAAATATTTTTTCCATGCTGCTTGCAGTATTTTCCATGATCTCTATGATCAATTATCCACTGGAACCGTCACAGATTTCATTGATCAGTATGTTTACGATTGGAATTCCGTCTTTTGTGCTTGCATTAGAGCCAAACAAAGACCGCATACAGGGACATTTTATGACAAATGTGTTGTTGAAGGCATTGCCTGCCGGACTTACCGATTTTTTTGCTGTCAGCAGTCTGGTATTGTTTTGTCAGGTATTTGGTGTGAACGAAGAGGACATTTCGACATCCTGTACGATACTTGTTGCTATTGTTGGATTTATGATCTTATATCAGATCGCAAAACCGATGACGGCCGGACACCGGGTACTGATGGTTGGAATGGTCGCCGGCTGGCTGTTCTGCATGATATTTGTCAGCCACTTATTTGCAATCAGGGATATCTCAGGGCAGTGTATGATGCTGACTGCGGTATTTACGGTTGCAGCGGAGTCCATTCTGCGGTATCTGTCGAAATTTGTGGAGTGGATGCGGGAAAGTCTTTTAGTGTTAAAAAAGAAAATACATCAGGCAACAGCATGAAAGAGGACAGGTATTCGGTAAGGATAAAAACCGGATAAAAAAACAGCCGCTCCGTTTTTAAAGCAGAGCGGCTGTTTAGCAATCAATTTTTGTGAAAATGAAATGTTGCAGTTATTCCAGATTAAGGTGTTTTTTGATGATAACCATGCACACGATATAGAAAACAACACACTCGATGATCGAAAAGAGCGATCCGGAAAACAGCATAGAGGAAACAGTTGTGCTGAATGTAACGTTTTCAGTGGCATTATAAGTTACAACATTGACGTTGTTCATGACACCAAAATATCCGGTAAGTACCAGGATGATCGAGGATACAATCTGACCTGACATGTAAAAGACGATTCCGGCACCGATGGAAGCTCCTACTTTATGTTTTGTAAAGAGCTGACCGATAGAACCGCTTGCAAATACCATCAAAAGGTACTGTAGGCAGGATAAGATCATGGCAAAAATCATATAAATGCTAAACGTATGGAGAGACATGCCAAACAGATTCTGGAAATCTACCATGAGCATATCAAAATCTGCATCAAAGGAAAATCCTCTGTTTGCCGCACAGCCCAGGGCGAAGATCGATACAAACATAATGATCAGGGAGAGCATCAGCCAGCATAGGGAAACGAGCAGTTTTACATTAAAAATTGACATCTGGCCAACCGGCAGTGTGTGTGTCAGATAACCCTGATCGGAATACATGGTTTTATAAAAATGTACACACATATACACATAACTTACTACAAAGAGTGCGAATACGCCGAGTACATAAAATACCATAGCTGCTGTAAAGAAGATCTCCTGTAACTGGTTTTCTGTGCCGGCAGGATCACTGTCACCGTACATGGCAATACAGCCAAGGATGGTAACAAACGCCATAACGCCATAGATGATGAACATTAACTTGTATGTGTTTTTAAATTCGTATTTAAATAATTTTCCTAACATCTGAATACCTCCCGGAACAGTGCATCGACGGATTTCCCCTCCTCGGCGCGGATATCGTCCACAGAGGATGAGAGACGGATCTGTCCGTTCTGAATAAAAATAACCTGGTCTAAAATGTTTTCGATATCTGCAATCAGGTGCGTTGAAATCAGGATGGAAGCGGACGGATCGTAATTGGTTAAGATCACGTCTAAAATGTAATCTCTCGCAGCGGGATCGACACCTGCGATCGGCTCATCTAAAATATATAATTCTGCTTTGCGGCTCATGACGAGGATAAGCTGCACTTTTTCTTTCGTTCCCTTTGACATGCTTTTTAGAGAATCATTTGGATTGATATTTAGTTTTTGCAGCATATCATAGGCGCGTTCGCTGTCGAAATCTTCATAAAAGTCCTGAAAGAAGGCGATGATCTCTTTCACACGCTGGTTCATATTCAGATAACTATGATCCGGCAGATAGGAAATGTGGCGTTTGCTCTCGACACCGATCGGATTTTCTTTGTAATAAAGGGTGCCGGAGGTCGGGGTTAAAAGTCCGTTGATCATTTTGATCAGTGTTGTCTTTCCGCTGCCGTTTGGACCGAGCAGACCAATGATATGTCCGCTCTCAATCGAAAGATCAATGTGGTCGATCGCTGTTTTTCCACTGAAACTTTTGGTGAGATCTTTGCATTCAAGTAATGTGCCCATCATTTTTCTCCTTTCATGGTCTGACCGATCATAGCCAGAATCTCATTTTCCTGAAAGCCGAGCTGCTGCATAAATGAGAGCAGTTCTGTAATTTTATCTTTTGCAAGTGTTGATTTTAATTCATCGATCATGGAAGTGTCCTCCGTAATAAATCGTCCGGTTGTCCGCTGTGAGAAAACAAGACCGGTTCGTTCAAGTTCTGTGAAAGCTTTCTGCATCGTGTTTGGATTTACCGCTGCCTCGGCGGCAAAGTCACGGACAGAAGGCAGTTTGTCTCCGGGTTTATATTTGCCCGAAATGATATCCATTTCGATCCGTTCGACGATCTGTATAAAAATAGGACGGTCGGAATTAAGGTTCCATGCCATTGTATCACCTCGTTTCTTTGTACTAGTGAAATAATACAATGATACAAGAAAAGTGTCAAGAGATTTTTTTGTAAAGTATTCTGATTTTATGACGATATAAATTACATAACAGGAGAAAGCTAAGGATGGCGTCTGATTTTCAAGGAATGAAATACCCGGAAAAACAGGCGCCATTTTGTTATATGGATGAAAAATCAGCTGTATAACGGGAAGAACTTAACTGTTGTCATAAAATGAGTTGTGAAATGGGGAAAATGAGTATGAGAGTTGGGAACAGACTAAACAGCACCATTGTGCGTGCGCGGATGAAACGTATTGCAAAGACGAAGACATTTACGACAAAACAGCAGAGAACACAAAAGAGCACTTCCGGGAGTTCCGGACAGTCGATCAGTCAGCTTCTTTCAAAATTAAATGCAAACAGTGGAAAGACGTCATCTGCGGAGCAGTTACTTGCAAACCGGACGCAGACGCTTTTGTACAGTGGTATGGAGACGGCTGCGGAACGTGTGGAAAAACGGTTGGGAAAGTTTTTAAAAACGGATGGTACTTCCGTATTTGACGAGGAAGATGAGACAAAGCTGAAGGAAAATGTGGCGGATAATATAGAGTCGTTTGTGAATGACTATAATTATCTGATGAAGCGTCTCGCACAGTCTGGCGATATTGTTGATTCAAATTATGCCAAAAAACTGAAAAATTATGCAAATGCGGAAAACAAGGAACTCCGTGAGATCGGAATTACGATAAAAGGTGACGGGACATTAGAACTGGACGAAAACAAATTAAAGGCAGCCGATATCAGCCAGGTAAAGAAACTGTTTACCGGTGAAGATGGATTTGCCAAAAAGGTGTCGAATCTGTCAGGCCAGATCGGCAAATATGCAAAAGAAAAGGTGACGGAACTCGAAAAATCAAGTGCGCAGGCGAGCAGTAATTATAACCGTTATGCACGCTACGCGAATAATTCACAGAGTTATAACAGCAGTTATTATAACAATAGCTATTATAACAGTAAGGCATAATGACAGATCATATATATGGAGAAGAATCTATCAAAATAAAACAGACGGCAAAGACAGACTGGGTGCGGTCGGAATTCAGGGAGCAGGAGAAGTACCGCAGAAATTATTATGGTACAATTTTTCTTGAAATCCTGTTAGAAAAAATGCAGCGGAAAGAGGATGTCCTCTACATTGAGTCAGTCAGGGCGCCGCGGGTTGTACGGGTGAAGCGGAGAAAAAAAGAGCCGGATCCGAAAAATTGCAACGTGATGGAAAAGCAAAATGAGCCTGTCGCAAAAACCTGTGATGAGCATAGGTCCAAGGAACCGGCTGCATCCGGGGGGCGGTCTGTGCAGTCCGTACAGAATGTGCAGGATATGCCGGTCATGCCGGAAATAAGACTGTCCAATGAACCGGCGGAGCGGCTACAGAAGGGGCGTTCGGGACTTGGGATAAATGTTGAAATGCCGCCTGAAAGTCGGAACGTGGGCAATAGTCAGGGTGGAAACCAATATTCTATGGAGCATTCTATGAGATCTTCCATGGAAGTCTTCAAAGAATATTCCATGAATGTTTCAAAAACCGGGATGGCTTCGATTTCTGGAGAAACGATCCTTGTGTGGGCGTCGGGAGATATTTTAGAACTGTCTGTGATGTCGGAGCTGCCGGAAATATCGGGAAATTATAATGCACGGGCGTGCATGGTGTAATGTTGCCGGTCACACAACAGGTGTGTACAGCAGTGTAAAAAAGAGGCGGTGTTCAAGTCGGACACTGTCTTTCTTTAAAAATCGGACTTCTTTTTTGTGCAGACTGCACAAGAAATTTCAAATCAGTTGCATACGAAGAATGACGTATGCTAAGATAAATCAAAGCATATTTCTACCATGTGAACAGCGTTATTCAGACAGTTGCATTTGCTTCACATGACCATAAGGATGACACATCCGTCTACATTTCAAAAAACATTTCAGAAATCTATGCTTTTTATCCACAAAAATGAAAAGCAGGAGATCTGGATGAGCCTCCTGCACATAGGAGGAACTGAATATGAAGAAGGGTACACAGGTATCAGAAAAGATACCAGCAGCCAACCGTCAGTACAAAGACACCGTATTCCGCATGTTGTTTTCAGAGAAAGAGAACCTTTTATCTTTGTACAATGCAGTAACCGGGAATGCTTATCAGAACGCAGATGATCTGAAAATCGTCACGCTGGAAAATGCAATCTACATGGGGATGAAAAACGACCTGGCATTTATGTTAGAGACGAATATTTATCTCTACGAGCACCAGTCCACGTTAAATCCTAACATACCGCTGCGGGATCTGATTTACATAGGAATCGAATATCAGCAGTATGTTGATGATAAGTCCTTGTATTCGTCCCGGTTGCAGAAGATACCGGCACCGAAATTTATGGTATTTTATAATGGAACGGATGCAGTGGATGACCGGGTAGAGCTTCGCCTTTCAAACGCTTATGAGCATCTGGCTGGTGAGCCGGATCTGGAGTTAAAAGTCCTGATGTTAAATGTCAATGAAGGACATAACAAAGAGCTGATGGAGCAGTGTCAGACATTGAAGGAATATGCCATTTATGTAGCGAGAGTCCGCAAATATACATCAGAAATGAACTTAAACGATGCAGTTGCACGGGCAATCGATGAATGTATCAAAGAAGGAATTTTGGTGGAATTTCTTCGGAAGAATCGTTCGGAGGTAAAGATGGTGAGTATATTGGAATATGATAAAGAGTGGGAAGAGAAGAAACTCCGAAAGGCAGAGTATGAGGCTGGTAAAGAAGATGGCAAAAGCGAAGGAATCGAGATCGGCAGAGATAAAACCATGGCAGAAATTATCTGTAATATGATTAAGTCCGGCTTCACAATAAAAAAAATTGCAGAAGTAACTGGAAAAAATGCAGAACAGATCCAGACTATATTAAATCAACAAGCACCGTAAACGTGAAACAGGAGAAAATCTTTTGAGTGAAGATTTTCTCCTGTTTTTTATACGACATTTTTTTAGACATATTTATTGGTTTTCATCAGCAAGTGCCTGAACCAGAGTCTGTACCTTAGGAGAGAGTCGTCTGTAATATTCTAAGACACGCTGTTCACTCTGTGTAATAGAATCTTTCGGATATACTTCATACCGGAATGGAACGTCGGTATAGCCGATCAGATAATCAACGGAAGTATCAAAAAAATCTGCCATGTGAAGAATCACATCAAGATCCGGTTCTGCAAGTGCGTGTTCATATTTAAAGATTGTCTGCTGCGTGACATGAAATACGTCTGCGACAGCCTGCTGGCTCATGTGTTTTGCTTCCCTTAGTTCTTTTAATCGTATCATGTAAAAATCTCCTTATTACTCTACTTTATCAATAAAAAATGTAACTATATAAAACACACAGGTTGTATTGATAACAGCCAGAAAGTGTTATATAATAATAAAAAAAGTATGAACCGCAGAGGAAACAGATATGCGAAAGGAGAAAGTTATGAAAAAACGAATGATAGCATGGCTGCTTTGTGCCTGTATGACATTTACAGCGGCACCGGAAATGCTGCTTGCAGATGTAGCGGCGAAAGGTCAGCAGACACAGGAAGATGAAAAATCGGCCGGGACAGGACAGACTGAGACGGAAACAGACAGGTTAGAGGAAGAAGATCAGAATTCTGAGAAGCTGACGGAAGAAAAAGAGGAAATAGAAAACCAGGAACAGACAGAGATCACGGAAGAGACGGAAACAACTGAATCGGAGTCAACGGAGGAGACAGAGTCAGCTGAAACGGAATTAACAGAAGAGACCGAAATGATCGAGGAATCTGAGGCGCCGGAGGAAACCGAGGACGTTACGGAAGAGACGGAAAGCGCCGAGGAAATCTTAAAGAGAGCACTGTCAGGTGATGAGATCAGCCGTATAGCCTGGGTAGAAGAACTGATAACATTGTTTGATCTTACGGTCGAGGAGGACAATTATCCGGATAATTATTATAGCGACATATCGGCAGATGATTCCTTTTACCGTGATGTGATGGTAGCGTGTGAGTACGGAATGATTGATCTTGCGGCGGGAGAAGAATTCCGGCCGGAAGATGCGGTGACACGCGAATTTGCAGCCCAGACCATGAATGCGATGCTTGGTTTTGTGCCGGAAACGGACAGCTATACTTATCAGGATACCGCAGACGTTACATATAAAGAGGCGGCACAGGTCGCCATCGACCGTGGATGGGTTACGGTTTCCGGTGACAAATTCCTGCCGGGACAGTCCCTTACAACCAAAGAACATGATGCCATGATCGCGGATGCAAAACAGGTTTTATCAGATGCGCAGATAGAGACCGGAAAAGAAAATACCTGTACATTTGCTTCCGGTGTAGTCATCGTGCCGGAGGGGACGGCGGTGTCCATAGATGTGGACGGAACAGTTATGATTGAAAACTGTCCGGTTACGATCACGCAAGGGACAACATTTGCGGTATATGTCAATGATATCGCAATGGCATATAAGGCGAAAAGCGTGCAGAAAGAAGGAACGACGACCTACATCACAACCTCTGATGCGGAGGATGGGGCAGTTTTAAATGTTGACCAGCAGGGAGAACTGGATGTCGATCTGACAGAATTTGTTCCGGCAGATGAGGAAACATATGTGGTAAATAATGTTGCCGTGACAGAAAGCAAGACAAGAGGGATTTCTTATGATGGAAATACCTTAAGGGCAGATAAAACCATTTCCATCTCAGATGATGTCACAGCGACCGTAAATGTTGTGATTTCAAATATGAAAGTAAATTACCGCCTGAAAAACAATGACTATTATTTTACGGTCAGCGGTGATATGGAATATTCCTGCAACGTAAAGGGAGATGCCTTTAAGGATATCAACCATACACTGACACTTGGTGCAGTGCCGCTCGGCGGTATCGGTATGCTGACATTGGCAATGGAGTATAACCTTTCCGGTGAGGCGACGCTTACCGTGGAAAAAGAATTTGAAGCCGGATTTGCATATTCGGATGGTTTCCGTGTGGTCGGAAACAGCCGGAAAAAAGGATTTTCTTTCTCGGCAGAGGCAGATCTGACCACCGGTGTTGTGCTTTCCACAAAAGCAACACTGGGTATCGTCAGCGGTGATATCAGTGCAAAAGCGGGTGCACGCATGAATATTAAATATGTGCGATACAGTTCCGGAACACCGGCATACTGTGTGTCACAGGCAGCTTATCTGTATGCATCTGTGGGAGCAAGCGCAAAGATCGGAGTTGGTATTCTTTCCAAAACATTCAGTAAGAGCATTGAGATCTGGGGCAAAGATAACAGCCCGGTTCGCGTGTACTATCATATTGAGGATGGAGTGCTAAGAACATCATGTACGCGTGGAAAAGAATTTATCGCGCAGGGCGGCTGGACAAGTTACTGGACTTCACCAGGTTCGAGATATTTCAATCCGGCAGGTGTGGGAAGTTATTTCGATGCGGGTGCGGGCACAGGCGGTGCGATAGTGCCGATTTATACCTATACGCTGGATGATGCAAACCGGGCTACGATCACGGGGTATAACGGAAGTGCAGCGGCGCTCTATATTCCGGAGGAGATTGATGGGCATGAGGTTGTGGCGATTGGAGATGGTGCGTTTAAAAATAGGACTGATTTAAAGACGGTGATGATACCGGATAGTGTAACAAAAATTAGTGGAATGGCATTTTATGGATGCAGCGGGTTAGGAAATGTAACACTGTCAAAAAATTTGAAAAGTCTTGGAAGCAGTACCTTTGGAAATTGTGATGGTTTGACGCAGATAGAGATACCAAAAAGTCTGGAAAGAGCAGGAGATGACTATTTTGCTTCATATGCTCCAGGTGCGTTTTCAGGCTGTAAGAATTTAAAACATATAAGTTTTGAAGAGGGAATTACAGAAATCGCCTATAAATTATTTTCGAATTGTACAGGTTTGGAAGAAATAACTATTCCAGATACGGTTACAACGATAAAGGGAAATGCGTTTTATGAATGTAGTAATTTGGCGAAAGTAAAGTTAAGTGAGAATTTAACTGTAATAGAAGCAGATGCATTTCAAGAATGTAATTCCTTACAGAATATAGAATTACCAGAGGGGTTGTCAGAGATAAAAGATAGAGCATTTTACCAATGTTCAAATCTAAAAGAAATAAAAATACCGGACAGTGTGACAAAAATAGAGGGAAGTGCGTTTTATGAATGCAAAAAATTGCAAAATGTAACATTGTCGAAAAATTTGGAGAGCCTTGGAAGCAGTACTTTCGGGAATTGTGATGGCTTGACACAAATAGAGATACCAAAAAGTCTGGAAAGAGCAGGAGATGACTATTTTGCTTCGTACGCGCCAGGGGCATTTTCAGGCTGTAAGAATTTAAAAAACGTAAGTTTTGAAGCTGGCACGACAGTAATAGCTTATAAATTATTTTCTAATTGTACAGGTTTGGAGAAAATAACCATTCCGGATACAGTTACAACGATAAAAGGGTATGCATTTTATGAGTGCAGCAATTTGAAAGAAATACAAATAGGAAATGGACTGAAAGAGATAGGCGATAGTGTTTTTTATGAATGCACCTCATTACAAAAAGTGTTATTCCCGGATACGGTCAATTCGATGGGTACAAGTATTTTTTATAACTGTATTAATTTAACAGAGGTTCATTTACCAAATATTCGACAGAATATTATGGCAAATACATTTTATAACTGCAAGAAGCTGACCACCATCAACTTCCCGTCCACCCTGACCACAATCGGAGATTCTGCCTTTTACGGGTGTGAATCTTTACCAGAAGCTATTCTTCCATCAGGGGTGGAAAAAATAGAAAGTAATGCATTCAAAAACTGTAAATCCTTGAAAAAAGCGGTGGTACCGGACACGGTATCATCCATCGGAAGTTCTGCCTTTTACGGCTGCGAAGCCTTGACCGATATCACGCTAGGCAGCAAATTAAAGAAGATTGATAGCCAGACCTTTTACGGCTGCACAGCCCTGCCATCTATTGTGATCCCTTACAACGTGACCACGATCGGCGACAGTGCCTTTGTCAACTGTACGAAACTGACACAGATTACAGTTCCGCGCAATACGGCTTCGATTGAGTCAAACGTATTTTCCTATCCGAGGAAAATGACGATGTACGGTCCTTCCGGTTGTTATGCCCAGACTTATGCAAACGGAAAAGGCATCAAATACGTTGCGCAGGATATCCATGCTACATCGATCCGTCTGGATATCACGAACAAGACGGCAGAATATTATGATGAGTTCCAGCTTACAGCCACGATCGCACCCCAGAATTTTACGGATGCAGTGACATGGACAAGCTCAAACGAAGATGTGGCAACGGTTTCCGATACCGGATATGTGGAGGTTTGCGGTGTCGGAACAGCGGTGATCACGGTAACAGCGGGAAATGTAAAGGCGGCTTGCACAGTGACCGTACCGCAGCTCATAGACTGGATCGAATTTGACGAAGATGAGATCGAATTAAAATCCGGCGAAACTTACCAGTTAAGACCGGACATTTCACCATCCAATGCTACAAATAAAAAATTGAAATACACTTCCTCGGACACAAAAGTGGCAGAAGTTTCTGCAAGCGGGCTTGTCACTGCAAAATCAGAGGGCGAGGCGAGAATCCGGGCTGCAGCAACGGACGGCAGTGATGAATACGCTGTCTGCTATGTGACGGTCACCGGAAAGGCGAAAGTAACCGGAATAACGCTGAACCAGACATCAGCCACGCTTGGCAGAGGAAAGAAACTGGCATTGAAAGCAGCCATTTCGCCGTCCTATGCGTCAAACAAAAAGGTTGTCTGGAAATCCGCCAATACGAAGGTTGCCACGGTGGATGGCAGTGGAAATGTAACTGCAAAAGCGCCGGGCAGAACGAAGATCACGGTGACCTCGGCGGAAAACAGCAGTTATCAGGCATCCTGTACGGTCACGGTGCCGTATAACATCACCTACAAATTGAATAAAGGTAAAAACAATGCTTCCAATCCGTCAACCTATTATGGAAAGAAAATAACACTGAAAAACCCATCCCGCAAAGGATATACATTTGCAGGTTGGTATACCGATGCAAAATTTAAAAAGAAGATCAAAACCATAGAAAGCAGCGCAAAATGTGATTATACATTGTATGCAAAGTGGACGAAAGTAAACGTGGCGAAGGTTTCCATTACATCCGCAAAAAACAGCAAGAGTAAACAGATCTTACTGAAATATAAGAAAATATCCGGCATAAAAGGCTACGAGATTTCTTACAGTACGGATAAAAAATTCAAAAAAGCGGTGACCAGGAAAAACACGACAAAAACATCATATACCATCAGCAAACTGAAAAAGGGAAAGACCTACTATGTGCGTATCCGGGCTTACAAAGTGGATTCCACAGGCAAAAAAGTGTATGGAAAATATACGTCCGTGAAAAAAGTTAAGGTCAGCAAATAAAAAATAATGTGTGTAGCGGTCAGAAGAGATGACAGGGAAAGCAGTGTCGGGATTGATATTCAGTCCGGGCACTGTCTTTCGTTAAAAATGAACCTTCTTTTTTGTGCAGACTGCACAAGAAATTTCAAATCAGTTGCATACGAAGAATGACGTATGCTAAGATAAATCAAAGCATATTTCTACCATGTGAACAGCGTTATTCAGACAGTTGCATTTGCTTCACATGACCATAAGGATGACACATCCGTCTACATTTCAAAAAACATTTCAGAAATCTATGCTTTTTATCCACAAAAATGAAAAGCAGGA
>OGPX01000517.1_pt1 | contig 31013 bp, 22 predicted proteins | sample 1553101 | NCBI WGS metagenome assembly OGPX01 (sample SAMEA2579964, study PRJEB22360) | human gut metagenome | biome: human gut; feature: human-associated habitat; material: faeces | place: Denmark | collected 2008/2010
GGCCTGCGAAGCCGACGGTACGGAAAAACGCATCGGCGACGCGGCTTTCCGGAACAACACCCTGACGGTGGAAATCCCACCTTACAGCCTCAAGACATTCAAGGTGAAACTGAAAAAGGTTTATCCGGAAACGAAAGCGCAATATGCTTTTCTGCCGCTCGACTACGACCGTAAATGTATCAGTTGGAACGGCTTCGGCCATGAAGCTGACTTCGAGTCGGGTTACAGCTATGCCGCCGAACTGCTGCCGGATTCCGTCTTAGTATCCAACGGCATACCTTTCCGCTTGGGAGAAAAAGAAGTCAAGAACGGCATGACTTGCAAAGGGAACACCCTCCAGCTCCCGTCCGGAAAACCCTACAACCGCCTGTATCTCCTGGCCGCCTCCACCGATGCGGACCACACCGTGACGTTCAGCGTAGGCAACCGTGAAACCCAAGCCTTCATCCCCTATTACAGCGGATTCATCGGACAATGGGGACACACCGGTCACACGGAGGGCTACCTGAAACCGGCGGAAGTGGCCTATGTGGGCACACACCGCCATACGGACAAAGGAGACGAGGCGTACGAATTCACCTATTTATTTAAAATCGGGCTGGACGTGCCGGAGGGGGTACAAAGTATCCGTCTCCCGGACAACGAGAAAGTCGTCTTGTTTGCCGCCACTTTAGTGGAAGAGGACACACCGGCTGCCCGACCGGCCTGTCCGCTGTTCCGCACCGCCCTCGCGGAAAGCGCCACAGCCGACACTGCCCCGAAGAACCTGCTGAAAGGCGCACGGGTCATCGGCTGTTCCGGAGAAGTCAACGCATCGGAAAAAGCAGCCTGCGCTATAGACGGCGACCTCAGTACCAAGTGGTGCGACACGGAATCCGCCCCCAATTACGTGGATTTCGACTTGGGCAGTCCCCAACAGATGAAGGGTTGGAAAGTGGTCAGTGCCGGACACGAGAACCATGACTACATCACCCGCTCCTGCTTCCTGCAAGGACGAAATGCCCCGGACGAAAAATGGCATACCATAGATATTATGGACGACAACAGCCGGAATGTGTTCACCCATACGTTCCCCCCCGTCTCCTACCGTTATCTGAGGTTGCTCGTCACCCGTCCGACAAAGGTACAGACAAGGGGAGCCGCCCGGATTTATGAACTGGAAGTCTATTAAAAAGAAGGGCAAGCGGCTTGTCCGCACATCCTCTTATACAGAAAAACTCCTGAAACGTAGTCGGTTTCGGGAGTTTTTTTTAGCTTTGCAAACAGAACTGATGACCAAGGCTTGCCTCATGAAACAAAATACATCCTTCAAAATCGCCTGCGGATACTTTTTATTAATCTGTCTCCTGTTAGGTTCCATCTACTATATTTACCACCAGACCACTTCACTGACCCGGATGTCCGGCAATGAACAAACGCTGGCCGAACGCCGGAAAGTGACTCATCAGCTTGTCAGTCGGCTCTTTGAAACGGAAAACATCGGGCAGGCCGTCCATTTTGGCCGATGGGAGGCCTACCGCAAATACGTGCAATCCATGTCCGACGTACAACAGACCATATCTGCGTTGGATACTTTATTTACAGATTCTTTGCAAAAAGCCAGGCTCGACACCCTGTCTTCCCTACTGACCGGCAAACAGGAAAACATGAAACGGTTGGTATTGGCTTTAGAGCACAACTCCGCCCCGCAAATTTACCAGCACCAAATCAGCCTGCTTGTCAAAAACCAAGACACCGTCATCCAAAAGCCGCATATTACCCGGCAAATCATACAGAAAGACAAATCCTACACGGTGAAAGAACCGAAAAAGAATTTCTTCCAACGACTGGCTTCCGCTTTCCATAAACCGGAAGCGGACACCACTTCTGTGAAACAAACCGTGCAAATCTTAGAAACGGACACGATTCATCAGGAGTTCAACGCAAGAGACACCCTTGCACACATCCTGGACAGCATAGAAAGCAGCATGAAACTGTATAACAGCCGACGGCGACAACGCATCAACGCGCAAGCGGAACGGCTTTGGTACACAAGTCTCGAACTCAACAACCGTGTCACGCAACTCCTGGAAAGCATCGAGAAGGAAGAACAGCAACGATTGGAAGAAGAAAGCCGGAAAGCCTATCTGGTACGGAAACAGGCAGCCCTCACGACCGGCCTCATTGCTACGGCCGCCATCCTTCTGGCCATTGTCTTTTTCGTCATCGTATGGCGCGACATCACTAAAAGCAACCATTACCGCCGCGAGTTGGAGAAAGCCAAGAAAAGAGCCGAGGACCTACTGGTTTCGCGTGAGAAATTGATGTTGACCGTGACCCACGACATCAAGGCACCGGTAGGTTCCATCATGGGATACACGGAACTCCTGGCCCCCCACGTCCGGGAAAACCGTCCCAAAAACTACTTGGACAACATCCGCAGCTCATCCGAACATCTGCTCAGCCTCGTCGGTTCATTGTTGGATTACCATAAGCTGGAAGCCCATAAAATGGATTTGCATCCGGTCAGCTTCAATCCGGACGAACTGCTTCATACCATTGCCCAAAGTTTCTTACCTATGGCGGAAAAGAAGGGATTGGAGCTGCAATGTAAGACCTCTCCCGAAACCCGACGGACCTATACCGGCGATGCCTTCCGCATTCGGCAGATTGTGGACAACCTGTTAAGCAACGCCCTGAAATTCACACAGCAGGGCCATATCCTCCTTCGCGCCAAAATGCATGGCCGCCAGCTTTGCATCACCGTGCGCGATACGGGATGCGGAATGACTGCGGAAGAACAGCAAATGATTTTCAAGGAATTTACCCGCCTGAGCAGCGCGCAAGGAGAAGAAGGAGTCGGTTTAGGATTATCCATCACGCTGAAACTGGTACAGCTCCTTCAAGGAGAAATCCATTTGGAAAGTACTCCCGGAAAAGGCAGTTCTTTCCTTATCACGCTTCCCTTACAACCTACACAGAATAGTCAGGCTCCTGCGGAGGACTCTCCTGTGCCCCTTGAATCTCCGGAGCGTCCTCTCCGTATATTACTGATTGACGACGACCGTATCCAAATGCAACTGACTCAAGCGATGTTACAACAAATCCAACCGGAAAAAACAGCTTGGGAGATTGTTTCCTGCCGTACGCCGGAAGAAGTATTCCGCCGGATAGAACAACACCGTTTCGATTTGTTGTTCACAGACATACAAATGCCGTCCATGAACGGTTTCGACGTATTGAAAAACATACGGAGCCTGAATCCTCACGCCCATGCACAACTCCCAGTGGTGGCCATCACGGCACGCAACGACATGCAGGAAGCGTTTTTCAGGAAACATGGCTTCGCCACCTGCCTTTACAAGCCGTTCAACCAAAAAGATCTGGCTCAAGCCATCCAGAAAGCACTCGGAGATGTCCGGCCGGAAGTAAAAGAAGAACCCGGGAAAGCTGAAGCTGAGCCATCCTCAGCATCGCCCGTCATCGACCTTGCCCCATTGACCGAATTCGCAGGAGACGACCGGAACGCCGCACGGGAAATCCTGAATACCTTCCTACAAGAAACCCTCCTGCATGCCGAAGCGTTCAAAAAGGCTTACGAACAAAAGGAAAAGGTCGAAATATGCAGGATTGCCCATAAATTGCTTCCCACCTTCACCCTTGTGGGCGCTCCCTGCATCAAAGCATTGCAGACTTTGGAACAACGACGGGATGAACAGGAATGGAACGACGCGGACAACGTCCCGGCACAAGAAGTCATCGAGTCTTTCCACCTCGTCGTCCGTGCCCTGAAAGAAAAGAATGGTAGTGAACCGACACGTAAGCGTGAATATTAAAACATTTAAAAAGCCGCTCCGCATATACTTTCGTACTGCAAAAGGCATTATCTTTGTGTCAACTTAATCCGATAAAGACCACATGGCAGCCATTCTCATAGTAGAAGACGACTTGACGTTTGCCACCATGCTTAAAACGTGGTTGAGCAAACAAGGATTCCAAATCAGTACGGCCGGAGACTTATCCAAAGCACACAAGTTTTTGGAACATCAGTCGTATGACCTCATCCTGTCGGACCTGAGGTTACCGGAAGGCGACGGCCTGTCTCTGCTTGACTGGATGCAAAAACACGGCCTCGTCGTTCCTTTAATCGTCATGACCAGCTATGCCGACGTCCAGAATGCCGTAAACGCCATGAAACAAGGGGCATGCGACTACATTGCCAAACCGGTGCAACCGGCTATGCTTCTGGAAAAGATAGAGGATGCCTTGTCCGCTTCTTCTCCAACCCTCTCCAAAAAGAATACGGCTCCCGAAGAGGTTCAAACTGATTCCGATACCCACCCTGCATTTCTGGAGGGGAAAAGCGAGGCGGCACGCCAACTTTACAATTATGTGGCTTTGGTGGCCCCGACACCGCTTTCGGTACTCATCAACGGTGCCAGCGGTACCGGAAAAGAATATGTGGCCCATCGCATACACCAATTAAGTAAAAGGGCTGATAAACCCTTTGTAGCCATCGACTGCGGAGCCATGCTCAAAGAACTGGCGGCTTCTGAATTTTTCGGCCACGTGAAAGGTTCGTTTACAGGCGCCGTGGCCGACAAAACGGGAGCTTTCGTAGAAGCCAACGGCGGCACGCTGTTTCTCGACGAAGTGGGAAACCTGAGTTATGACGTGCAAGTACAACTCTTGCGGGCTATCCAAGAACGGAAAATACGTCCGGTGGGTTCCAACCAGGAAATAGAAGTGGATGTCCGGCTCGTCTGTGCCACCAACGAGAACCTGCAACAGGCCATCGCCCGTGGAGAATTCCGCGAAGATCTCTACCACCGCCTGAATGAATTCACCCTGCACATGCCTTCTCTGAAAGACCGTGGCGAGGACATCCTTCTATTTGCCAACTTCTTTCTGGACCAAGCCAACAAGGAACTGGAAAGGCATATCGTAGGTTTCGACGCCCCGGCTTCGGAAGCGTTGCTCAATTACGCATGGCCCGGTAATTTACGCGAATTGAAAAACCGGGTGAAACGCGCTACTTTGCTGGCACAAGACCGCCTGATCCATAAGACCGATTTGGGAGAGTTCAATATCATAAACCGTGGCGAAGAAGAGCTCCCCGCAGCAACTCCTTTCGCCTTACACGATAAAAATACCGAGAAAGAACGTATCCTGCAGGCCCTGCAAACGGCACACCACAATAAAGCGCGTGCCGCCCGTCTTTTAGGCATAGACCGCAAAACCCTCTACAACAAAATCAAGCTCTACGATATTCCACAATAAAAGTGTGGAATTCTTCCCCACCCTTCCCCACATTCCACACGTTCGTTTTTTGGCCTCATGCAATCTTAAATGCAAAGAATCCACTTATAATCAATACCTTACAACCTTCTTTCTTTTTCTGGCACACCTCTTGTCCATTAGTTTGGCAGATGACAATATAAAACAGTCAAACAATTAAATAAAACAGAAAGCATTATGAAAAAGTTATTTGCAACAGCCTTAATGGCTATGAGTATGGGAAGCGCTTTTGCACAGGGTAACATCGTCGCAAACGATACTGTAAAAACGGATACTACAAAGAACTGTCCTGCACAAGGTTGCCAGAAATCATTGGCTGCCCTCATTTCTAACGATACTGTAACTACAGACAGCACCAAAGCCAAATTAACCGCCATGTTGGCGTGCATAGCTATGAACGATACGGTAACCACAGACTCCACAAAGTCCGCTCCGGCTGCATTAGTGGCGCTGAACGACACAGTTACGACAGACAGTGCAAAAGCACAACCGGCAACCTTGGTTGCAGCCAACGATACGGTCGTAACCGACAGCACGAAAGCTCAACCGGCCAAGCCGACAGCTTTAGTAGCCATGATTGAGGAAAAGGATACGACTCAAACCAAAGATGCAAAAACAACTCCTTCTACTTGCGACAAAAAAGCAGGAGAGAAAGCGATTCAAGCATTAAACGCCATGAGAAAAATCACCGCCTAACCACACTGATTTTTCTCATTTTAAAAGAGGAGAACGTGCCCGCGTTCTCCTCTTATTTTTCTTGTTCCCCAATTTGCTTTTCGGTCAGATACTTCCAGTAACGTACCGGCATGTCTTTCCGGTGTTTACGGGGATTCAAGCGTTCCTTAATACAAATGGCTTTGAAATACGTCCGCCACATCTCCTGATACCACATTTCATCCTCGTCCCGCATCGCTTCGCTCAAACGTCCGTCCGGCAGTCGGAAAACCTCTGCTCCATCTTCAAAAGTAACACGTACGGACTTATGCCCGGCATAATAGTAGCCATACCGGCGACGCCGGTCGTAAATCAGCCAACATTCTTCCGAAAAACGGTCGCTAAAATGCGGAACGATTAAAGGCAACACGTCATAGTCCGGCTCTATCATGGCAAAATAAGTTCCGTCAGCAGTTTTCTGGAAGCGCACGAATTGCATCATGCGAAGACGTTCATAACGCACCTTACGATAGGTATTCGTCACAAAAAGCACATCCGGGTCGGCAAAATTCGTTTCAATGCTCTGCCCGGCCTTCACGGCTTTACATACATACCGAAACAAAGGCAAGTCCAAATCCGGCAGTTCGGAGAAAAGACTGGTCGTCAGACAAGCCAGTGCCGACGTCGAGAGTTTCCTTTGCAATGCCCGAAACACTCTTCCGGCTTTTTCTTCATCCGTTGTCACCCGATGTACGACTGCAAAAAGAGGAGGCGTGTCTTTTTCTCCGATAATCGCCACAGGAAACTGGTGACGGTAGAATGCATCGAACACCGCTGTCAGCAAACCATCCCATGTACGGTCGTACACGAAAACACTATCCTCTGTCATACTCCTCATGCAGGCTCCTCCTTAAACAGCAACGTCAACTGCCCGTCATTCTGTTTCTTCCGGCTTTTCGACTGCACCAATAAAGAACGGACACGTTCTGGATAAAGCTCATTCACTCCCTTGGCTTCCAACTCCCCACAGGTTATGAAATATTGGGCACGCTTCATCACACATCCCATTTTCTTCAAATCAAAACTCGTCAAACGGCCGAAACGGCGCGAACAAACAATCAAACGAGCCGACTTTACTCCAATACCGGGCACCCGTAAAATCCGTTCATACTCCGCACGGTTCACATCCACGGGAAATTGTTCGGGATGCCGAAGAGCCCAGGCCAACTTCGGATCCACTTCCAAATCCAAATCAGGATGCGTTTCATCCACAATCTCTTCCACTTTGAACTGATAGAACCTCATCAACCAGTCTGCCTGATACAAACGGTTTTCCCTGACCAACGGCGGTTGTTTCAGAGCCGGAAGTCGAGGGTCGTACGTATTCACGGCCACATAACCGGAATAATACACACGCCGCATGGTAGGCCGACCGTACAATGCGGACGAGAGGTACAAAATATCCCGGTCGGACTCCCCGGTTGCTCCCACAATCATTTGCGTGCTCTGCCCTGCCGGGACAAAACGGGGAGCATGCCGGTGTTTTTTCCGTTCTTCCGCACTCTCCAGTACACCTTGCTGTATATATCCCATAGGGCGGTAGACACTCTCATGATCTTTCTCCGGTGCCAACAACTTTAGCGAAGCCTCATTGGGAATCTCTATGTTCACACTCATACGGTCTGCATACAAACCCGCCTCGTCCACCAACTCACGACTGGCCCCCGGAATACTTTTCAAATGGATATACCCATTAAAACGGTGCACCGTACGCAGGTCTTTCACCACACGTACCAAACGTTCCATCGTATAATCGGGGTTCCTCACCACACCGGAACTCAGGAACAATCCTTCGATATAATTCCTTTTGTAGAATTCCATCGTCAGGTCTACCAATTCCGATACGGAGAGTGTGGCACGGGGAATATCATTCGTGCGGCGGTTGATACAATAAGCACAATCGTAAATACAATAGTTCGTCAGCATGACTTTCAGCAAGGAGATGCAACGTCCGTCCTCAGCAAAACTATGGCAAATACCGATGCCTCCCACGGTATTCCCCACTCCGCCTTTCACGTTACGCCTCACCGTACCGCTCGAAGAGCAGGACACATCATATTTGGCCGACTCTGCCAATATCTTCAACTTCCTGAGCGTATCGTCTTTCATGCCGCAAACCACTTTTGTTTTTGCAAAGATAACCCTTTTCAACAGATTAGGAAAAAGCCGCTCCGGGTTTTCATCCGAAGCGGCTTTGCCGTATCACGTTCAAAAGTGTACCAAAGTATTAATACTCATTACCCCATATATCGGTAAAACCTTGATTCATGTTAGCCCGACCTTCCATTCCATCCTGTGGCGTGTTATCGACTCCTATGGAGCAATTCAACAGCAATGAATCTTGAATCTCAAATTCTGCCACTTCGCAAATCGGTTTTATATATATTTTCTTGTCCATATTTCAACTTGTTAATACTATTTTACTACTACTTTTTTACCATTCACAATATAAATGCCCTGCGGCAAGCCTTGAGTGGCCTCTGATTCGTTGACCTGATGGCGAACTTCCACACCGCTAAGTGTGTACACATCTGCCAAACCGCCCTCAACCATTGTTTCGGAGATACCGGTCGCATCTTCAAATGAAATCAGGCGTTGGTTCACGCCTACTTCTCCACTGTATTCCGGAACTTCATTCATATCAATATAGGCACGGTTTCCCGAAATCTTACAACCCTTACCGCAAAGCTGCACTTTATTTTGAGCACTAATCAGGTACATGCCTTCAGCCACATCTTGCCCCTCAAAGGAACCGATCAAACCGTTTGCCTCTTCAGCCACAGCTACAGCCTTTCCACTGTATGCAGCTATAAGCTTGTCGGAAGTTGCACTGAATATATAAGGTACTCCGGCCTCAAGAGTGGCCACCTGCTCCAAGACTATGGATTGCGGCTTTCCGTCCTTCATGATCTTTCCGGCAATGCTGAAGAACTCTGCACCTGCCATGTCTTCTGCGGCCACGGCATAGGGAAGACAGATAGTACCGTAATCGCCGGAAGTAACATTCCTATGGTACCCCTCGGTTATAGGCATGACGACAGCTTTTGGATACGTATCATCACTCACCAAATAAGTTCCAAACTTATCGGTCGAAGAGTTATATCCTATAGCTCTCTCGCTTCCACTAACCTCACACTGCCACATTCCACCACGACAATCCCATTTAAAACTATTAGATTGTAATTCCAAATCCGTATTACCTGAACCGTGAGCCACGTATTGGTTATTACTTATACTTTGTATGGTACCATTTTCTTCATCAACATACCATCCACACAAATCACTTCTATCTGTAATAACCTTGCCATTAAGTACAGTAGCTACACTTGCATTCAGTTTACTTTTATCCGTTGTATTCAACATAGCATAATACACACCATCCTTTTCTGCCACTAAAGCCTTTGCTTCCGGCAATGCAGAAGGGTCTACCACATTCATGGTACAAGTTGCAGTTGCACCGGTATATTCATCATTTTCGGTTACAGTGGCCGTAATCGTTACCGTCCCGACCTTGTTACCGGCTTGGACCTCTCCCGTATTCTCGTCCACCGTAGCTATCGTTTTATCCGAAGAAGAATAAACCACCGAAGCCGAAGAATTTGTAGTAGCCTTGACCGTTAAGGATTCGCCCACATTCACAGAGTAAGTATCCGAATCAAAAGTCAACGTAGCCTGCGTCTTGCCTGCGGTCTTTACAGCAATATCCTCTTGCAAAATTACATTCAGTTGCTTTGTGGAATTATACAAACCGGGATACCCTGTTACATCAACCGTGGCCTGCACATCTGCCGTAATGCTTTCGTCAGCCGCCCTGAGTGCTATCTTTTCGCCGTTTTGCTCGATTTCCCCATTCTTATCGTTAAAGCTTGATGTTACCGTCGCATCTACCACTTTCACACGCATGGATTCATACTGGGCAAAGTTTTGGTTCAATTCAGCCACAGTCACCTCTTGTACCGGAATCTCAACGTCGTTAGTAACCGCAACATTGTCGAACTCACCTCCGTCTACTTTCAATTCATAAAGCCCATTCCACAATACCAATTGGGCTGATACCACACCGTTCAAAATCGTCCCCGCCTTCAATTTATTTGAGCCAAAAACATACAACCCTGCTGTTTCATCTTGAATATAAGCCTTTCGGGAGTCGGCATACGTCACCACAGCGTCTTTCAACTCTACAACACAAGGCTTACCTTCCTCCGTAGCTATATTGCTTTCTTTCAATGCCTTCAAAGAAGCGTATGGTTCTAATTTGGTGTAAGTCGCAGTGACTACTTCACTGTTGTCCAACCCATCTTTTACGGCGATGGCCTTAAGGGTAGTAGTTTCCGTGAGAGTTACGCCTTCTGTTGGAAACTTATCAGAACCTGTAGTAGGCTCTGCTCCATCCTTTGTATAATAAATTGTGGCACCCTCTGTAGAACAAGAAGCTCCGACCGTAAGCTTATCCACAAAGGTGGTCCCGTTAGCCGGTGCAAAAACAGGTGCTGCCACTTGGGTCTGCTCGCCTCCTTCCCATGTAATTACCAACTTATCAAGATAGAGAGCACCGTCATTTGAACGAATACCGATATAAGTATAATCACCAGTTATCTCCAAGGAAGTAGTTCCATTAGGAATCTCACCAATCAATTCTCCCTTGGTAGCCACATCACTTTTATACAAATCCGCTGCAGAAGAGTAAGCCGAAGTTTTACCATATATATCTAATTGGCGTTTTGAAGACGTGTTAGAATTCCATCCTACGGATATACCTTTTACACGTTTTCCAGTGGATGTAGTCACCACTATACCACTATTACTCTTACTTCTTAATTGAATTGCAGAATAAGATGTAGCCGTATTACCTGCGTATAAAGCCCCCGAACTACCTTGGATATTCGAAAATTCCACATACGAATTATTCGTAGCTTTAAAATCACTGTATGTAAACTCATCGCTTACTTCTTGTCCCCAAACACTACCGGAGACCAAGGCGAGAAGTAGTAATGTCAAAATTACCCCCCCCGATTTAACATTTGTAAACCTTTTCATACGCTTAAGTTTTATATGAATAATAAATTGAAAAGTTTTCTCATGTTATGACATGGCAAATATATACAAAAGAAATTAAGCTACCATATAAAAAACGGATTATTATTCATATTTTCCCCATAAAAATTAAACTGTATTACAATAAAATGACACGACATCAAAAACAAGAAGTCTTTCAAACATTCATGGTCTGTTAGAATCAGATTGTTAAATTCAACCTCCAGAAAGGACAGAGTCCGGCAAAACTCCATTTCCCAACCCTTATCTCACTATTTCCCCATACTTTTTTGAAACTTTTCGCTCGCGTATCACAAAAAAGTTGTAACTTTGCCCACCGAACAAGGAAAGATGCCGGAGTGGTCGATCGGGCCGCACTCGAAATGCGGTGAACGGGCAACTGTTCCCAGGGTTCGAATCCCTGTCTTTCCGCCAAAACAAAAAACTGCCGACCAAATTCCACCCATATAATTGGGGACTTTTAAAAGGTTTGTAAGGCTCACTAAACCAAACTCCCGACTTCACTATCTCCTCCAACGGAATGGTAAAGTCGGGAAATTCATTTTCCAAGTATCCAGAAGAACTGTATCTTCAGAAGAAAGCATTCACGTGCAGTCCTGACGGCAAAAGACTAAAAGGGAACAAAAGAACACTAAAAATGGGAAACGAATCATCTGAAAGAATCCAAACCTCCATTTTAAACAAGATGGAGAAGAAGTTACTGATATGGCTGGCACAGAGACAACCGGCATGGGTCACATCCGACTTCCTGACTTTCATTGGCGTGATAGGAGCCGTACTTTTTGCCGTCGGAGGCATATTGGCTCATATCGACACAAAATTCCTATGGTTGGCTTCATTGGGGTTAGTCATTAATTGGTACGGAGACAGTCTGGACGGTACATTGGCACGCGTCCGCCGCACGCAAAGGCCCGTATACGGCTTTTTCATCGACCACACTTTAGACGCCTTGACCACATGTCTTATCTGTTTGGGACTGGGACTGTCTCCCATGATGAGAATGGACGTGGCATTTCTGATTCTGGCCGGATATTTGTGCTTGTCCATCTATACTTACGTCTGCACTATCATTATCAACGAATTCCGGCTGACATACGGCAAACTGGGACCGACGGAAGTACGATTGCTGCTCATTGCTGTCAACACCTTATATATATACACTCCGTGGTCGACCATACATTATAATATATATGGCAGGAATTGGGGACTGTTCGACATCATAGGATGCACTGTGGCCGCCATCCTTTTCATGCTCTACATCAGTCAATTCACAAAGGATAGGCGGGCTCTTGCCTTGAAAGACCCGGCCAAACCTTGGCATCCGTAAATACACCTTACAAACGTAATACCCTCGGAAGTTTCCGGTTGAACTTCCGAGGGTATTACGTTTAAAACCACAAGAGCGTATAACGTTATTCTTTCAAAGTTATGCGGCATCCCTCCAAACTTTCGATTACCGCCAACGACTCCACATGAATGCCTTGTGCACGCAAATAATCACCGCCATGCTGGAAGGCCTTCTCGATGAGGAAACCCATGCCGGCAAGTTCGGCTCCAGACTGACGCACCAAATCCATCACGCCCTTGGCCGCATTGCCATTGGCCAGAAAATCATCTATGAAAAGCACCTTGTCACCCGGCTGCAAATAATCCTTGCACACGCATACATCGTACGTATTGTTTTTAGTAAACGAAAAGACTTTCGTCACCAGCATGTTTTCCATCGTACTCGGTTTCTTCTTCTTGGCAAAGACCACCGGAAGTTCCAAGAGGTAGCCCACCATGATGGCCGGAGCTATGCCACTGGCTTCTATCGTCAGTATCTTGTTGATGTCGCGCGACGCGAAACGGCGCACGAATTCCACGGCCATGGACTTCATCAGTATGGGATCCATCTGATGGTTGATGAAATTGTCCACTTTCAGTATTCCTCCCTCGAAACATTTTCCATCGCGCAAAATGCGCTCCTTGAGTTGTTGCATATATTTTTCCTCTTTATATCCCGTCTGAGTGTCTTCCTTTCCGGCATGGCCGAAATGTGGGGCAAAGATAACACAAAAAAAGTAAAAAACGCGGCTTCCGCAACAGAAAATAAGAGGACGGGCAACGTCCTGCAACGGGAACAAAAGGCATCCTACGCGCTCCATAGGGAAAGTTTCCGAAAACACTTCCCTTCATTCAGGCCGAAAACCGCTGTTCTTTCCTAAAAGCATTCAACCAATTAAAAATCAATCCACTAAACCATCATCCCAAACCTTCAGGAAAGCCCCTAAAATTTGTGCGCCAAACGAAAAATCAATCTCAGCCGAACGAAAAATCAATCTCAGGAGATTGAAAACGCTCTTTAAGCCGGGCAATCTGAAGACCTCCATGAACCGGTTTCCAATCCCCCTATTCCGGCACCGCCACCTTGTCCAAGATACCGGTCAAAGCCGCTATGGCTACTCCATAATTGGTCACAGGCACACCGCAGGCACGCGCCCGTCTCAAGCGGTTCAGCACATGGCGGCGCGTAAACATGCACGCCCCACAATGGATGACCAAATCGTAAGCGGACAAGTCTTCGGGAAAGTCATTACCGGACATAATGTCAATGTGCAAAGCTTCGCCGAACTTACAGCGCAACAAACGAGGAAGCTTCACGCGTCCTATATCTTCATGTTGCGGCACGTGGGTGCAAGCCTCCGCTATCAGCACGTGGGCATCGGGACGCAAAGTGCACAACGCCTCCGCCCCCTGCAGGAACTGCCGGATGTCCCCCTTCTGGCGGGCAAACAAAACGGAAAAAGAAGTCAGCCGCGTTTGCGGCGGGCAAAGGACCTCCACCGTAGGAAATACTTGCGAGTCCGTGATAATCAGGGACGGGGGCGACGACAAGACGGACAACGTGGCCGACAAACGGTCGGCCGTACAGCACAAAGCCGTACAACGTTTATCCAACAAGTTGCGCAAGGTCTGTACCTGTGGCAGGATTAACCGTCCCTTGGGTGCCTGGATGTCTTGCGGCATGACCAACACCACGGTATCGCCTTCGCCCGCCAAGTTTCCCGTCAAATCCTCCACCTCATCCGTACGGCGATACACCTCGGCCATCGCAGACAGCAAACGGTCACGGCCTTCTCCCGTACGCGCCGAAAACGATACCACATCCGTCGCCCCCAACGCCACGCGCCAAGCACCGGCATGGCTTCCGCCATCTTCGTCCACCTTATTATATATATACAGAACGGGAATGTCGTCCGCCCGGAAACGTTCCGCCCAAGCCTTTTCCTTCTCAGCTCCGTCCGGCAAACCCGACACGACGATCAAAGCCAAATCCACCCTGCGGGCAGCATTGACGGTCTGTTTTACACGCAGTCCGCCCAATTCCCCTTCGTCGTCATAACCGGCCGTGTCGACCAAGACGGAAGCCCCGACACCCGGCAATTCAATGTTCTTCAATACCACATCCGTCGTCGTGCCCGGCACGTCGGACACTACGGCAACCTGCTGCCCCGTCAGCATATTCACCAACGAAGACTTGCCGCTGTTGCGGCGACCGAACAATCCGATATGGAAACGGTTGGCGCGTGGAGTTTCTTCTTTCATCATAACGTATCTTACCTACACTTTAAAAACGGAAATCACGCCCGCCATCCTCTATGGCTTTCAAATAGCAGCGAGCGTTCTCCCGAACCCGTCCGCCGGGCACGGTTTCCAACAAACGGGCAATCATGGCCTCTCCTTTCGCACGGGTGGCAGGCGACGCATAATCATTCAAATACTCTTTCAGGGTCAGCAAGGCATTGGGCAGGCAACAGTTGGCAATCTGTCCCTTCTTCACCAACGACATGAAACGGTCGCCCGTACGCCCCTCACGGTAGCAGGCCGTGCAAAAACTGGGCAGGTAGCCCAAATCGAGCAGCCATCCCACCACCTCGTCCAACGAACGGCGGTCGGACACGTCGAACTGGGCGGAGTTCTCCTCCGTCTCTTCTTGCACATATCCTCCCACGCTGGTACGGGAACCGCCGCTCAACTGCGACACGCCCAATTCCAATACCTTCTCCCGACTGGCAGGCGTCTCTCGCGTGGACACGATCATTCCCGTATAAGGCACGGCAATACGGAGCACCGCCACAATCTTATGGAAAATCTCGTCCGGCACACAGTTCTTGAAATCCGCCGTGTCTATGTCGTCGGCCGGGCACAGGCGCGGCACGCTGATGGTGTGCGGCCCGACCCCGAAACGAGCTTCCAGATGCTCGGCATGCATCAGCAAACCGATGAAGTCGTAACGGTAGGTCTCCAACCCGAACAACACGCCGATGCCCACATCGTCGATACCGCCCGTCATGGCACGGTCCATGGCCTCGGTGTGGTAAGCATAGTCGCTCTTCGGTCCCGTAGGATGAAGTAACTCATAATTCGTCCGGTTATACGTCTCCTGAAAAAGAATATACGTACCGATGCCCGCGTCTTTCAAGCGGCGGTAGTTCTCCACCGTCGTGGCGGCAATGTTCACATTCACGCGCCGGATGGCCCCGTTCTTATGCTTGATGCCGTAAATCGTACGAATGCTCTCCAACACATATTCGATAGGGTTGTTACGCGGGTCTTCGCCGGTCTCCAAAGCCAACCGCTTGTGTCCCATGTCCTGCAAGGCGATGACTTCCCTTTGGATTTCTTCCTGCGTCAGCTTACGCCGCCGTATCGTCTTGTTCTTGGCATGGTAAGGGCAATACACGCAACCGTTCACACAATAATTGGAAAGGTACAACGGGGCGAACATCACGATGCGGTTGCCATAAAAACGCTGCTTGATGTCGCGTGCCAAGGCAAACATCTCTTCCGTCAGGTCCTGCTGCCCGGAAGCCAACAGCACGGCAGCCTCGCGATGGGTAAGCCCTTTGCAAAGGCGTGCTTTCTCCAATATGGACACGATGAGCGGACGGTCGTCCTTATGCGCTTCGGCGTATGCCATTGTCTCACGTATCTCCGCGTCGGAGATAAACTCTTCGGCGTGTTCCGATTTCACATCATACATTATCTTCATATCTAATCGTTCTACAGCTACTTTCCTCCCCCATGTCCCGGACTGTCTCCGCGACCGTATGAGATGTGGTAGCCTATTTTTTTCAAATCCTGCTCCAGACGGTGCAACCCTTCGGCTGCCTCGCTCCCTCCGGACGCTTTATGGTCGTAAATACTGTATTGCCCCCTCACAGCCAAAGGGGACAAGTTAGGCATCACCACGTTTGCCCCTGCCAAGATACCGGCCTCACGCCCGTGTGCGTCTAACGTAGCCAAAGCCGTGGTGGCCGGAATCAATGCCTCCGGAAAGCGCAGCCTCATCAATGCAATCAGGCGGAGCGTCAAAGACACCGACCCTGCCGGATGACGGGCAAAAGGCGTATGGGCAGCCGGAACGAAAGGACCCATGCCTATCATTTCCGGTTCCAATTCTTCCAAAAAAGCAATGTCGTCCAACAAGCAATCCCATGTCTGACCGGGCGACCCCACCATCATGCCGGCTCCAGTCTGATACCCCAAAGCTTTCAGCGTCCGCAAGCATTCCCGACGCCGTGCACCGTCCATCTCACGTGGATGCAAAAGGGCATAATGCGCCTCATTCCGTGTTTCGTGGCGAAGCAGGTAACGATCCGCCCCTGCATCACGCCAGCGGCGGTACACCTCCCCGTCGTGTTCCCCCACAGACAGCGTGATGGCATGTCCGAGGAACTCCGCGCGGAGCTTGCCCACCAATTCTTCTATCCAATCCTCATCTTGTTCCCCATCTTCTCCGCCCTGCAAGACAAAAGTCCCGAAGCCGAGCCGTGCCCCCTCCCGGCAACAATCGAGTATTTGCTCCTGAGACAAACGGTAGCGCGAGGCGAAACGGTTGGAACGGCGAAGCCCGCAATAATAACAGTTGTTGCGGCACCACGAAGAGATTTCAACGAGTCCGCGAATGAATATCCCGTTCCCGAAACGCTTCCGGGCCGCCTCTGCCGCAAGGGTACGAAGAGACTCATCCTGCCCGTCGTCCAAACCGGCAAGTAACAATCTCCAACCTTCCCTACCGGGACTTTTTCCAGCCAAAAGTACATCCAACAGGGTAGAAAAACCGCTTTCTGAAATATTATTGAAACATTCTGTCATAAAATTAACACAAAGATACAAAAGATTGCCTTTTTTTTCGTAGATTTGTCCAATAATCAAAACTAAATAATCCTAAACGATGGCATATAACAACAACATCATGTTCATCCGCTACCAATTATTGGCGCGTTTGGTGAAAATGTGGAAAGAAAACGAGTTATTGGAAAAAGTAGACCGGCTGCCTGTGGAACTGCATCCACGCAAGCAAAAACCGCTGGGACGCTGCTGCGTGTATAAAGAACGTGCAGTGACAAAATACAAGACCATGGCCATGATGGGCTTCGACATGACGGATGAAACCGACGAAACCGAACGTCTGTCTACCTACGCCGCCCGCATGATGGAACGAAAAGAAATCGATTCGGAGAAAAGTATCCTCAGCGTAATGGACGAAGCGTGCTCTTCGTGCGTGAAAATCAACTACGAGGTGACGAACCTGTGCCGTGGCTGTGCCGCGCGGCCCTGCTACAACAACTGTCCGAAAGATGCCATTCACTACGACAGCGAAGGGAAAGCCTACATCGACCACGAAAAATGTATCAGTTGCGGCCGGTGCCATCAGGTATGCCCTTACCACGCTATCGTGTACATTCCCGTGCCATGCGAAGAGGCTTGTCCCGTGAAAGCCATTTCCAAAGACGAATACGGCGTAGAACATATCGATCCGGAAAAATGTATCTATTGCGGCAAATGCCTGAACGCTTGTCCGTTCGGTGCCATATTCGACCAATGTGCCGTATTCGATGTGCTGAACCGCATCAAGGAAGGACGACAAGTAGTGGCTATGGTGGCCCCCTCCGTGTTGGCCCAATTCAAACAGCCTGTAGAGAAAGTATTCGGTGCATTGAAAGCCATCGGTTTCAGCGACGTACTCGAAGTGGCATACGGCGCCGAAGAAACCATACGGCGGGAAGCGGAAGAATTCAAAGAGAAATTGGAAAGCGGAGCTGCGTTCATGACCACCAGTTGCTGCTCGGCTTACGTACAGTTGGCGCGGAAGCACATCCCCGAAATCATGCCTTACGTGTCTTCTACGGGTTCTCCCATGTACTACGTAGCGGAATATGCCCGCAAAAAACATCCGGAAGCCCTGACGGTGTTCATCGCCCCCTGCGCCTCCAAAAAGGCGGAAGGACGCGAGAATCCCAACGTAGACTTCGTATGGACGTTCCGTGAACTGGATGCCGTCATTGAAGGTATGGAAATAGACATGGCGGCATGTGAGGACTTTACGCCCGAAGAACATGCCGGACATGACGCACACGGCTTTGCCAAGACCGGCGGTGTATTCACGGCCGTAAAAAACATGGTAGGCGACCCGGAACTGCAAGGTACACTGATAGCTGACCTGAACAAGAAAAACATTGCCGCGCTGCGGGCGTACGCCAAAACGGGCAAATGCCCTACGCGCATGATTGAAGTGATGGCTTGCCCGGGCGGTTGCATCAGCGGTCCGTGCGCCTGCAACGAGGGTATGGCCGCCATCCGGCAGTTTGACGCGGAACTGAAGAAAAAGGAATAGTATTTACTTCAAAAATAAAAACCATGAAAAAATTATGGACGCTGTGCACCTGCTGTTTGTCAGTCGGCATGATGTGGGCACAAACCGGAAACTGGACGGACGAAGGCAATTACGACACATCATGGTGGGACGGTAACAATAGCCAGGAATACCACATTTCCACAGTGCAACAGTTGGCAGGGTTGGCCTATTTGTCCCAACAAGGCACCACGTTCCTGCAAAGCAGAATCGTGTTGGACAACGATTTGGACATGGGGGCGCATTATTGGACACCCGTCAAGGACTTCTGTGGCTTTTTCGACGGTGACGGGCATACCTTGTCCGGAGTACAGGTACAAGCTGGTGTGGGAAACTCCGGCTTTATCGCCACATTGAAAGGCAATATGGCCCACCCTGAACAAGGAGTAGTTTACAACCTGGCATTGGACGAGACATGCAAAATCATTTCCAAGAACCAACTCCCTGATGCTACCGTGGGAGGCATCGTAGGCGAAGCCATGGCGTACACGACTATAGCCGCCTGCCGTTTCGCCGGGAGCATCACCTTTGAAAAATACCGTGGCGAACTCACCGTGGGGGGCATTGCAGGCAGCACCGACGGCACCGTGGACGGTTGCCTGAACGAAGGAGGAATCACAGTGGAAGTCACCGAAAGCGGCAGCGTGTCTGGCGGAGGCATCACGGGCGACTGCAACGGAAAGAACATACGCATCACCGGATGCGTAAACCGGGGCAAACTGTCGGGCAACAGTACGTCTTACAAGACGGAAGGCATCAGTCTGGCGGGCATTGTGGGTACGAACTTTTCCGGTTCCACCATCAACAACTGCCTGAACGAAGGAGAGATAAACATACGGTTCAGTTCGTCACAAACGGTATACAGCCCGTTCTCGGCTGCCGGCATTACCACTAGTAATTACGGCCTCGTCATCAACAGCGGCAATACAGGACGCATTGCCGTACAAAGCGACATGAAAGCCACCGTAGGCGGCATCAGTTCTCACAATTCAGGAAGTATTGTAAACAGCTACAACATCGGTGCCATCGCATGCAACGGCCGGAAAGGACAAACGTTCTACAATAACGGAGGCGGTATCACCGGCGTATTCCAATACAGTACAATAGGTATCACGCCCTTGATTTACGGATGCTACAATTCGGGGACGGTAAGTTCCACCGGATCGGAAGAACAGATAGGTAGCATCGCTGGGGATGCCAGTTACCTGATAGACGAATACAACATACCGACCCGCATCCGGAATACTTATTACAGCACGGAAACGGGAAAGTCCATCGGTAATGACTATTACCAACAGTCACAGTACATCTTAGGCGTATTCGACATGAAAGGCAAGGATTTCCGGCAGGACTTAAACGAGGCTGCCCAAGCCTATAACGACACGGCCACCGCGGACAAAGGCCACGCCTGGACGGGGGACAACTACACCCTTCCACATTTCCGCACGGCGGATGTCTTTTCTACCGGAACGGACTATTACACCGCACATCTGGAACGAATCACCCCGAATCCGGACAACGTTCCAAGCAACATGGTATTGAAATACAAGAAAACCACAGAAACGGACTACACGGAAATTCCATGGAGCGACATGGAAACAGACATTGAAGTATCTCCTGACACGGAATACGAATACTTGTTGGCATGGGAAGAAAACGGTATGGAAAACCTCATGCCGTCCAAAAAGTTCAAGACCGGTAACTTATTCGAGGAACTGAGCGCACAACCCACACGTACTACAGCCGACCTGCTTGCCCTCATCAAGGGTGACCCGGCAAAAGTAAAGAAAGTGAGCTTCGAGGTGGGCATCGGCCATCCGCTGGAAGAAGGATACAAGATTATAGCTGTTGTGGACGGCAGCCCCATGGACGAAACAGGATTCGTGCGTGCTACCGTAACGGGACTGCAAGGCAACACGTCCTATTGCATGCGAGCTATCGTAAAAACCGAACACGAGACCATTTACAGCAGTGCACGGTTCTTCACCACGAAGAACACGGGAGTACTCTGCCATACCATAGAACTTAACGCCACGCAAACCCGCATAACCGCCTTGCATACATTGGACACTGACAAAATAGAAGGCACGCTAAAAGAAAGCGGCTGTTACTACGTGCCTTTTGACACATTAGAGAAACACAATTGGGCATGGAACGACATGACTTTATGGACGAAAGTGAAAGGAGAGCCTTCTACCCATGGAATTGACAAAAATGTATTCAAGACTACCATCTCCGGACTGATAGAGGGCACGAAATACTCCATCAAGCATTACGCCATCGTAAACATCCCAAATGAAGGCGACATAGAGGAAACGTTCTACAATAACCTCGGGGATTTATATCCTACCCTTCCCGTCAAGGTTTCCTGGGCTTTGAAAGAAGCCACACAGACTACAGCGACCCTCGTTTGTCGTTTCGACACGGGAGATGCCACAGTGATAGAAAAAGGATTGGATTTGAACGGGAAGCACTATGTGCTCAACGGGAAAGACTCTCTCGTGACACTGACAGGACTATATCCCGGCGGATACTATTCCCCGACAGCTTACGTGAAAACGCCACATGGAACTTATGCCAGCGAATGGAACTCCTTCTCCACCCTTCGGGTCACCGTCGGCGGCAATGTCGTGGAAGCCTTGCAAACCTCTGCACTGGTCACGGTGTCATCCGACTTGGCCGATCCCTCCGCCATTACCGCTTCGGGCGTAGAATGGAAAGTGGGAAACGAAACGTTCCGGAAAGAAGGTACCCCCTGCCGGTTGACAGACCTGCCGGCTCACGCCACCGTATCTTACCGTACCTTTATCCAAATCGGTACGAACAGTACTTATTCCGAATGGAACACGTTTACGACACAACCTATCAGCGCCACCATAGAAGCTGCCGATGCATGCTCACACACTTCGGCCACATTACATGCCCTCACGGCGTGTGACACTTACAGCGACGCACAATTCGGTTTCGAGTGGCGGAAATATGACGCACCGGATTTGGTTCCGTCGAACACCGTGCTCGCACAACCTCCCGTAGACGGCAAACTGGCTTTCAGCCTGCGCAGCCTAACGCCAAGTACTTACTATAAATACCGCGCTTTTGTGAAATACCAAGAAAAAGAGTATTTCAGCGAATGGATAGGATTCGGGACAGCCGATGCTTTCGTGCTCTTCCCGCCCACCGTGCAAACCATCACCATCACATCGCCGGACGGTACGTCCGTCACATTGATGGGCTACATCATCAGCGGTTCGGAAGAAATCCTGCAAAAGGGATTTGAATACTGGACAGAGGATATTGCCAGAAGCTACGCCGACAAGCAAACGGTTATCGTGGACGGCGAGAAAATGAAAGCAGAACTGCATGACTTGAAACCTTACACCACATATAAATACAGGAGTTTCGCTAAAACCGCGTCCGGAACGACCTACGGAGAAGAACAAACGTTCACTACTGGTGGGGCAAGCAGCATCGCCGCAAGTGAAGCCGGAAAATTCTCCGTGCACCTGACACCCAACCCTGTCAGGGAGAGTGCCACATTGGTCGTCGACCACACGCAAGACGGAACTGTGGTTTACCGGATTTATTCTTTAAGAGGCAACCTCATAAAGCATGAAGAAACCACAGCCCAAAACGGGAAAACCGAAATTCCGGTTTACGCACACGACTATCCCCTTGGTACTTACTTGATACAAGTAATCTACAAGGATTATAAGGAAACCATAAAAATGCTCGTAAAATAAAAGACATTCACAACAATAAGAAAGGGAACGACCAAAATGCTGTCGTTCCCTCTTTATTGTTGTGAAATTACCCTCAAATTTCTTCATCTCCTCTTTCAATCAATACTTGTTCCTTTTGCTGTTGCATCCGGCTATATTTACGCCAACGCACGCCGTTAATCAATTCCGACACACCATAAAGCATGAAACTCACTCCCAAAAGAATGAACGGGACGGAAGCGGATTCCAACGGATTGAAAAGCACAAATACGCCTAAAGCCGTAATCAATAATGTGAAAAACAAAACATACCAACGGAAAGGTATCAAACGACGCAAGCGAAACATATTCCACAACTGATTGATGCCGGCCACCACCATCAGAAAACCGAAAATATACATCAGATAAGTAATGAACAGCCCCGGGAAGAAGCCAAGAAATACTCCAAACAGCAAACTGCCCAACCCCACCATAGGAAATACGGGCTTGACCGGTACTTTATCCGAATAACGGATAATGAAATAATTAATGAGCGAGACTAATCCAGAAATCAGAAACAATCCACCGATTACTTGCACCAACAATCCGGTCATCCTCTCCGGATTGGATACTAACAAAAGGCCGATAAGCAAAGCGCATACGGCACGAAAAATATAACTGTTCACTATCTTCATAAGTGTAAATGTTTAATGTTTATACACAGCTAAGGTACGATATTATCATTGAAAAAACGAAAGAAACCCTGAAAAATCGGCAAAAAAGCCGATTAAACGGATTTATTTTACTTACTTTACCTCTTATTACACGACAATCTTATCTTTTATGACAGAACTTTATCTAGTGAGACACGGACAAACGGAAGAAAATGCAGCCCACATCCTGCAAGGACACATGCCGGGGCATTTGTCGCACGAAGGAATCGCACAAGCACAAGCCCTACGGGATGAATTGAAGAATATCCGTTTCGATGCTTTATTGTGCAGCGACTTGAAACGCTGTATGGACACCGCTATGATACTGAACGAACCGCACGGCCTACCTCTTGAATCCACACCTCTCCTTCGCGAACGGGATTGGGGACCGTTCACGGGTATGGATACCCTGAAGGCACGTACAAAGATAGACTACCGGGCCGAACCCGTAGAATCCATGTTTCGCCGAGCGGAAACATTCCTGCTCGATATAGTGTCCCGTTACAAAGATAAACGTGTATTGGCAGTAAGTCACGGACTTTTCTGTCGTGTCATCCAAGCAGCCTGTTCGGGTAAGACCATTCGCGACATTCCACGTATGGATAATGCGGAGGTGCGCCGCCTCATCCTCACACCGCCGTTCTCCTTCTCCTGCCAGCGAGAAGAAAAGGAGACTGGAGCGACGGCAAATTAATTTATGGACAGCCCCTTTACTTCTTTACCGGATATAGTTCATTTTACCCATGTTACAAAATAAAATCTTTATTGCTTCCCCTCCCCAAGAGTTTTTCAGAAAAGCCCTTTCATCCTTCAGGTCGCATATCAACTGCTTGTTATATAATATATTATGGAATGAAAGATAGGGAGGCCGTCTTTCAGCTTCCTTTCATTGCGGAGAGCGGTAAAAAGTTCTGCGCCGAATGATTTTTCAATCTCAGTCGAATGATTTTCCAATCTCAGCCAAACGAAATGAAACGTGACTGAAAGATGCCTGAAACATCTTTCAGCCTGTAACATCAATATTATGAACGGATTACCATGTAACCTGAAAGATGAAGGTGCCTTTTGTGAAATCCCGGTGTAGGGGATATGTCCAACCCGCAGGAAAGACAATATTCCCATTGACTGCCTACTGTTCCATACTGCCCCTTTGTTTTTTCAATGGCATAATACAAGGATGGAATGTCCTGTCGCCGTCGGATGTCCGGATTCAGTTATGAATCCGGACTTTCTGAACGTACTCCCCGATTCGCACCACATAGATGCCGGATGACAAACGGAACATCTGCTCCCCTGCTTCGTAATGACCGGACTGTATCCGGCGGCCATCCCAAGCATAGACGGACAAGACAGACGGAACGGACAAAGACACCCACAAGCATCCCTCCCTCACGCCGATTTGGCAACCGGCCGGTTTGCTTGCAACTTCAAGCGCGTCGCCCTTTCTCGGCTTCAATATAGATACATCATCTACAAACGCCCCACAAGCTCCTTCCGTTTTGGCCAAGAATATGACTTGAAGGCGTTCCGTGCTCACGGGCAAATCCACTTCCTGTTTCGTCCACGTATCGGTTATTGCATCCAAAACCTGCAAAGGAATCCATTCCTTCGAGGTTTCCTTTTTACAATATACTTCCAACGTAACCTGTCCTCTGCTTCGTGCCTTGTTCTGGTAAAAAAAACGCAATTTGGCATTACCGTCGGGATTGTCCGTCACGAGCGGTGACACCATCACACCTTTCAAACTTCCCAACATAAACCGCTGTACCAAGCCCATATAATATGAGCCGTCTGCCGCATCGGTTATATAGTCCCACGAAGCGATTTCCCCTATTCCTCCGGAACTGTCAGCCACCATACGTTCCCATTCCGTTGTATAGCCCCATTGGCTCGACACTAACCATGATGAAGCGGAAGAGGGATTCTCAAAACTTTCGTTCCATTCCGTCTTCCATTCCGAAGACGAAACCGTACCATCCGCCGTAAAACGGAAAGAGACCTGCCCGTCCGCAGTGCGGTTTATATCGGACAGTTCGAAGCCCGCGTCGCTCCCGTCCCATGCAAACGCCGCCGGAACGGTCTGCCCGCCGAACTCCGTTTTACCAGACGAACCGGGGAAAGGGCAACCTGCCGAATTAATCTCACCGTATGAATAAGAAGAAGATGAGGGAACGGACACAGACGAAGAAGCACACACCGGATACATCATTTGCGGTGCCGAAGCGTTTATCGTATTGCCATACGCCCCTTCCTCAATCCGGGGATGCACGTGATACACCATCAGCCCTTCACCGGGCAATGCCGTATCGAACCCGTCACGAACACGGCTCTCCAACAAATAAAAATCCCCCTCGGAACCTGTATCGACCCGGTACACGCCGTCTTTCTCCCCAATGGAAGGATGAAGCGAATAATCTCCTGTATATGTCAATGTAGTCACGCCCACCCAACCGAAGTCGTATGCTTTCACATAAGGGTTGAAATGTGCCGGGATGATACCGTCGTTATTCCAACTGCCTTGCGCCATGACATCCCATACGCCCGTGCCCTCGAAACTACCGCCCGTGGTATAATCGGTATCGTAATAGTCCATCGCCCCCAAAGCATGCCCCATTTCGTGGCAGCAAGGTCCGATACGCGATATACCTCCTCCACGGTTTCCCCGTAGCTCCGGCGTACAGGAATAACGGTCTATCTTCATGCCTTGCATGGTGATTTCCGGGAACATGGCCTCATGCGACCAGATGGCGGAGGGAGAAGCCCCGGCTTCTTCACCATATCCGGCAAACACGATATGCACGTTGTCCACATAACCGTCTCCGTCGGCATCATAATCCTGCAAGTCGATTTCCCGCACGGCATGTTCCATGGCTTCGAGAAACAAAGCATACGGATTCACGTCCGAACCGCCATAACCGTTCGAGCCATAATAAGCCATAGGATACGCGGCTCTGTAAGGCCCTAATACGTCGCAATGAAACGAAAGCTGCCCGTAGGAAACCTCTCGGAAGTAATCATAGACGCTTCCCTGAGCCCCGTCCACAGCATAACCCGGCTCGTTGAAAAGTGCATCGAAATCCGCCTCGGTCTTAGTGAAGCTTACATCAGCAAATGACATCAGGATTACCAAGGCACGACGTTCTCCAACGACTGCCGCATGCCTTCCTCGTTTTTCAACAGCCCTATTTCTGTACGATAGCCTCTTCTTTTGAGCTTCGTCCACCATAGGACGTAACCCTTTCGGCTGTTGCGCCAGAAAACGACGCAAACTTTCCGGACGTTCGGCATCGGCACACAATTTATAACCAGAACGGACAGCATTTCCCATGCTGTCCGCCTTAGCAAAATACCATTCATTTCCCGAAGATAGTAAGGTATAATTGTCTGTGGTCAAAGCCCATTTGTTGTATTCGTCGCCTTTTACTGTAACCCAAACCTCATTACCGCCTTTTACCCGTAAAGCCACCTTTTGAGGAAAAGCAGGAACAGCCTTAACAGAGTTCGCACACAAAACACATGCCAACCATACAACAAATATATACCGCCTCCACATTACACCTTAACCGTTACAATCTTGTCAAAGTATAAAACGTTGTCGAATTTTCTATCGTGAGCATCAATGTCTTACCTGTAATAGACACTGAATAAGCCACACCGCCACCTCCGTTATAAGAAATAATTAACCTGTCACCGGTATAAGAGTATTTAAAATTATCTGAACCTGTATCATCCGTTTCAACTCCCGTACCATCGTTGTTGAAAGTCATTGTATAATGGTCACCATCCTTATAATCTCCTTGCCACGTACCCACCAAACCACTGACTGGCGCATCGTCATCATCATCCTTACAACTCGACACGGAAACCGTAAGCAACAGGATAAACATCCAACTCAAAAATTTTAAAGTCTTCTTCATAACATTTCTTTTTAATTATTAATATGAAATTAAACTGATGCAAAGTTAAGGAGGAAAATGCGTTAAGACATATAGAATTTGTAGACGTAACGGCTACAAACCGTAGACAAAACCGCTACGGTTTGTTATCGGAAACAAAGTCGTCGGTATAGTACTTAAAGAAATCATGAGACAAAACACAAGAAATACGATAGAGCAACAACGTGTCTATGCTCTCCTTACGAAATAGTTTGTACACATTGGTACGGTCGCAATAGAGTTCCTTTGCGAACCATGACACGGAACGTCGCTGGCGGCGCAGTTCCTGTTCGATGAGCTGACCAATGTGTACCATAAAAACAAAAGCGCAAACCATCCAGTGCTTATTGCCTGCCTGAGGTACCGCCAAGTAACCTGAAGATCGCATATAAGCACAGACGGTTCACGCCCGTTAGGACGCGAACCTCTCGTAGCTTATCCTCTGATCTTCAAATTTTGGCGGTTTTCAGACAGTGAGAATGTAAGCTAAAAGCTCGTTTTCTTAAAAGCTGAATGGAATCGCTATTCCACTATTTATATGTTTATCTTTATTGTCGTCTGACTACTTTTGTTCTTATAAAGCCCCAAAGTTACGAAGATTCCGGCAAAAGTACAAACAGGTAAAAGAAAAGCGGTGGTTCGGCTTCTGAGATTGCTTACCTCAAAATGCTCAATCATTGAGCAATTTTCTCCGTTTTTTGCTCAACGATTGAGCAAAATGAGTATCTTTGCCCTCCACGCCTTCAAGCATGTGCTCACACCGCCTGCAACTCCGAAATCTGCCGGAGTATCCCGACGGCATCTTTCACCGAACGCACCTCCTGAATCACCATCGAACGGCGGCCGTTAGCCTCACGCAGGTTGCTGCGATGGGCATTCATGGCAGCGTATGCGATGCACTGCCCGAAAGCCTTGCTCTCGAAATAAGCACTCTTCTCGTTCTGCACGAAATAAAGCACCATGCGCCCGGCCTTGAGGAATATCTTTTCTGCACCGAGGCACTTGCCGAGACGACGGAGCGTCACTACACGAATCAATTCCTCGCCCTCCTCCGGAATCTCTCCGAAACGGTCTTTCATGCGCAAGCGGAATGCTTCCACGTCTTCGTCGCGCTCCAGACCGTCCAATTCGCGGTAGAGGAGCATGCGTTCGCTGCTGCTGGGCACATAATCATCGGGAAAAGACATCTGCAAGTCGCTCTCCAACGCGCACTCGTCCACAAAGTTCTCACCGCCCAAATCGTTCCCCTTCCTGATTTCCTCGGCATAAAGGTCGCCGAACTCATCATTCTTCAGTTCCTTCACGGCCTCGGACAATATTTTCTGATAGGTCTCATATCCCAGGTCGGCGATGAAACCGCTCTGCTCGGCTCCCAACAGGTTACCCGCCCCACGGATATCCAAGTCCTGCATGGCGATGTGGATAAAGTGGAATTGCTCTATAATCATTTCAAGTCCACCGCTTCGCAGATATTGACTCGCGAGACGTATCTTCCCATTGATTTAAATAATGAAAAGAAGGAGGAAGAGAGGACGATAGATTATATTCTTGAGCCTTCTGCCGAGGAACTGATGCAGGAAATGCTACCCAAGGTGTTGCGTATGAAGATGTTCACCGTATTGCTGGATTCGAATGCTGCCGAACATGCGGCACGGACCATGGCCATGCAGATTGCAACAGACAATGCCAATGAGTTGTTGCAGGAGCTGACGGTGATGTATAACAAAAGCCGCCAGCAGTCAATTACCAATGAATTGCTTGATATTGTGGGCGGCTCGATGGCTTAATGAGGGAACCGCGAATATTCGGAATTCGATTTCGGACATTCGCGGTTTTATTTCATCCGCAGACAAGCCAGGTAATCATAGTGTTTTCCTTCTTTTATCAGCTCTGCTTCAAAGCCATACTCGGCAGCATAGAGACTGAGTGTTTGAAAATCCACATAGAGCCAGTCGAAACGGTCTCCTTTGATATTCTTATACTGCATCCGGAAATCAATTTCGCCATAGTAATCTCCTGCAAGGTCTATCAGGAAGCTGCCGTCTTCATCCTCGAAAAGATAGCGCAGGTCGCTCGAATCCATTAAGATACATCCTCCCGGACGAAGCAATTGTTTCATTCTCAGAAAGAAATCGGGCATATTTTCTAATTTCCCGATGATGCCCGAACCATTCATCAGCATCAGGATGGTATCAAATGTTTCAAGAAATCCTACATCAAAAAGGTTGATTTGACGGACATCACGTACACCGCGTTCTGCCATAACCTTGACTGAAAGCGGGGAGATGTCAATGGCGCAAACTTCCTTTCCCATTTCTTGCAATGCCAGGGTATGGCAACCGCTTCCGGCACCGGCATCCAGAATCTTTCCGCTTGCCATTTGCAAAGCTGTCTTCTCCGGTTCGGACATTTCGTCGAACGAACGGAAAAGCTGGTTAATGGGAATTTCATCTTCTTCAAACTGAGATGAGAATACACGTAGTTTTTCTGCCTTCTGATGGTGAAAATAGTCGGTAATAGCTGCCCCCATCGGGTCTTTATCGGGAGAGAGAAGGTTTGCTTTCATTTGCTGTGTCATTTTTATCGGTTGGTATTTACAAATTTCTCGTATTGTTTTTTTGCCTTTTCCAAACACGCTGCATCCGGCTTATCATTTTCAAAAAAAGTAACGCTTAATTCTTTCCTTGACCAGTTGCCGGCTATCCGATGCTCATGCAGAACCACCGGATAGAAAATGCCGAACGTATTGTAGGCTTTCCTTTCGTGCTCCTTGGAGAGTACGGCGGAACGGTCTTTGTAGCCGATGAGCAATTCATCGTAGGGAGGCAAAAGTGTAATGCTGTCCTTTTGCATTTTGCCATATCGATTACTCTCGTGCAGGAAATATTCCGTACCGTTTATCATTTTTACGGTCAGCGCAGAGGATATCTGTTCCATTCCTATGCGGCATTCTTTCACCGGTAATCCGCTCCACCATACAAAATCGGCGAGTGTGGCGGGGGCGTGGCTTTGGAAATACTTTGTTGCCAAGCGTGCCAATGCTTCTTCTTTCGGCAGGCAACCGAACTTGTTTTCATCTTTTCCGTAAAGCCGGTAGGTTATCTTCCTGCCGTCGGTGCAACCGTTATGGATGATGCCTTCCGCCTCTGCCACTGCCAACAGGTGGCGGACGGTGTGAGCATTGTCGATGTCTATTTCCTGATAGAAAGGTATGATATCTTCTCGTGTCAGATGCTTCTTTCCACCTAATATATTAGTCAGAAGCTCACGGCTGTTGTCCATCATTTTGTCGGAAATCGGGTTGCCCGACTGTTTGGCAAATGCACACCACGAACGGATGGAACGCTCCCGATGGAGTGGCATCATCCAATGATAGTCTTCTTTAGTGACCAGTTGCCAGGTGGAACGGTTCAAGTGTGAGCGGATGATGTCGCCCTTGTTGAGTGCCTCGATAACGCCGGCCTCCGAGGGCTTCCGCATCCTTACTCCGACGGCCCACCGGCACATGGAGAAATCCTGTGCCTGCATTGCTCCCATCCACGACACTACCTCTTGTGGGGCAGTGAATAGCGGGCGAAGCAGATGTTGGTTCAGCAACCTTGCCGTTGCAATATCTTTTAATGTTTTCATGGTTTGTCAATGTTGGGCGCAAAGATAGATAATTCGGCGTGAGAAACAAGATAAGAGCCGGATTTTATCTTTTATCTGAATAAATGCACTACTTTTGTGACTGCGTTTTGAAAAGAATCGGCAACAGCACAATGAAACTTCAAAGGAAAAAGTAAAATGAATGAATTAAAGCTTCGTATAGAATCCCTGTTACAACAACTTAACGAACGTGTTTTCGAGAAAGAGCATGTGGTGGCACTCTCCCTGCTGTCGGCAGTGGCAGGAGAGAGTATCTTCCTGCTCGGCCCTCCGGGAGTTGCCAAGAGTATGGT
>OGPX01000532.1_pt1 | contig 30469 bp, 36 predicted proteins | sample 1553101 | NCBI WGS metagenome assembly OGPX01 (sample SAMEA2579964, study PRJEB22360) | human gut metagenome | biome: human gut; feature: human-associated habitat; material: faeces | place: Denmark | collected 2008/2010
AAGACCCATAAGCTATGATAAGGGAGCCGATGGCTTCAGCAACTTCCTTCCAGTGTCCGGTAAGTTCGGAAAGCAAGTCAAGGCTTCCTCCGATGATTCCGTTATTGGCTTGGGCGATGTCGGCAAGCATGATTTCATAGCTGTCTTTGAGTTTGTCCAGTTTTCCGGAAAGGCTCTCTGTCAGGACGGCTTGCATATTATAGAACTTTCCTCCCTCGTTGGTCAAATCCCAAAGTACGTCTTTTACCATCTGGAAGGGGACCTCTCTACGGCTTATTTTGTCGAACACTTCTCCCACGCTTACAACTCGTCCTTCCAACATGCTGAACTTCTTAGCCAGCTCATCCAACAAAGGGATGCCGGCTTCCGTAAATTGCCTTACTTCCTGTCCACGGAGGAATGCTGCACTGCGTACCTGCCCGTAGGCCAGGATAAGGCGTCCCATATCAACACCAAGTCCCGAAGATATGTCAGCCAGTCTCTTGGTCGTGTCATAAAGTTCTTCGTAAGGAATGGAGAACGCGGCAAGCTGCTTGGTGTAGCCGGTCAGGTCTTTGAAAGTATAGGGGCTTTCTACCGCAAGATCCCGAATCTTTCCGAATATCGTTTCCGCTCTTCCGGCATCACCAAGGATAGATTTCAGGGCTATGCGTTGTTTTTGGAACTCACCGCCGATTTCTACGATTTGGGTGGCAAAACGTTCAATGGTATACAATGAGTACAGGTTGGCTATCTGGTTTCTTAGTTGGGATGAAATGTTGGTTCCGCTCTTCATACTACGGTTCAGGCGTTCGCTCGAAGCGGCCTGCAAGTCGGCCGCACGTTGGGCACGGGAATGTGCCGCGGCAAGCTGTATTTGAGATAGAGCCGCACGTTGGGCCATGCGTGCTTGTATTTCCAAGATTCTTTGTGACCGCACGTCGCTGGCCGTGGTGTTGTAATTCAGCCCGGCTTTTGAGAAGGCTTGCCGGATGGCATCCTGCACGCTTGCCTTTTCAACTACCATTTTCACCCTTGCCTCGAACTCCTTGCCTTTCAAGGCTTCATTGATACTTCCCCTCAAAGTCTGTTTGTTCACCTCCATGGAAAGTTTACCGGTATTTTTGGGAAGGGTAGGGGTGATGCGGGCTTTGAATTCCTGTCCCTTCAGGTACGACGTGATGGCACTCCTGAAAACATTCTTGTCTATACCCAGTTTAAGTTTGGCATTCAGCTTGTCGAAGCGCTTCATAGCTTCTTCTATACCTGCCTGGGTATTGTCTTTTATACCCAATGAAAACCATAGTTGACCCAAATCCGCCATTCTATTTTCCTCCGTTATCCTTTTTCAACATTTTTAGTCCTTCAAGGCTGATTCTTACACCTTTTCCTTTGGGGGCATTCCCATATTTCTTTTGCCATTTGTCAGCCTTATTAACCACATCCAAGGCATCCGCCTTTTCAAATTCCGGTCCATCTACTTTTCCACCTTTCCGTTTCTTTCCCCTTTCAGAAACTATGATGGGGCAGTCTATCAGTCCGAGTTCGATTTGGGCAGCCGTATGGACCCAATAGTATCCCCACATAGGGACAACCCATATTCCGAAAAACAGGTTGATGGGATGTGTCAGGAAGGGATGTTTTTCTCCTGCCGACCACGCAGAGCCATAAAACTCTCTTGACGGATACGATTTACTTCCTTCCTCGTCATCGACTTTACGGTATCCTTCATCTCGGTCAGTAATATTGTACAGGCGCAATATCCCTCCACACGTACTTTTTTTTTACCTGTTTCTATAAGTGGGAGAAGTTCTTCGTCACTGTATTGCATTACGTAGAAGAACCAACGCCACAAGAACCAGTAAAAGAACAGAATCTTCCAATAACCGTTCAATACGATGGCGGCGGCACATTTGCTGTTCACCTTGTCGTCTTCTTTTTCCGTGAGCATGATGTGGGTTACTTTACGCTTCGTGCCGTTCCTCATCCATTCCACATGCCATTTTCTTCCGCGTATTTCAACCGTGTCTTTGCTGTTTTCAACGATGGAATCCAAAAGTGCTTCCTCTTTTTCCGTAGGGGGATTTACCGCCTTTTTCTTTTTCATCTGGTCAAGTCATGATAAGTTTGACAAAAAAGGGCAGCGGCTCATATTGCCACCGCCCGTAATCCTCTCCCTCCTATGAAGGTTATTCGCCAACCGTTTCACTCAAAATAAAGATGTCGGCACCTTCGCTGTTTTCCAACGGGGTCACGGCCACGTTGAAATAAGCGGGATTGTCCCCGTCTGCCGCTACGAAGTTGGCATACATCTCCACATTGGGAAGGATGATGATGGTCTGTCTGTCCTCGCTTTGCATCAGGAGGGCTCCGGTAACCTTCTTCGGGGAAAGACTGTAGGCCGCACCTTTATAGGTCTTTCCATTGATGATATTGGTGGCACTTGCAATGGTCTTCTTGTTTTCCAAAAGAAGGTCGTTAACCACACCCGCCACGCTCGCCACTTGGAACGTAATGTCCGGGTCTCCTTTTGAAGCCTTGGAGGTCCATACTGCTTTGGTAGTGATTCTTACGCGTGTCACGTCGGCCGAACCGGTATCGAACGTCACCCCATCATCCAATGCCGGAAGCTCCATGTCCATGGTGAGGGCTTCGGAACCCAAATCCGAGGTCTTGATTTCACCGGCTTTAAAATACACTTCTTTTAAGTCGTTGAACAATACTTTTAAGTCTGTCAACGCTGTTGTTACTGTCAATCCTGCCATATTGCTAATTTCATTTAATGGTGTTATCCTGTTAATTTTTTTACTCATAAGAATCCGTGGTGTTTACGATAAGTTTTGCTTGTATGTTCCATATCGTGAAGCCTAATCCGTCATCGCCTTTTAAGACAAGTAAAGGCCGGACTGCCGAGAACCTTTCGGTCACAATAGGGAACTCTCCGGTCACTCCGTCCAGCATCTCTTGAAGTTTCTTTGTATGTGCTACGCCTTGGCTTCTGTTCCTTACTGCTATTTCTATACGCAGGGTGGTTTTCTGGTAGGCGTTTTGGTCTTCAATGGATACAGGGAGGGAAACCACAATGAAATCATTCATCTGTTTCCCTGCGGCCGCAGGACGATGTTCAGGAAACACATGCTCCGAAATGCCGCCCAACCTTTGGCATACCTCTTCCAAGACTTCGGAAATGTAATATTTCGTCACGTGGCTCATTGCGGTATGGGTTTTAGGTTTTGCAGCAGTATCTGTCTTGCACGTTGCCATGTTTCCGTGAGCACGTTCAGGTTACGTGACGATTCGATATATTCCGAATATTCCGTACCCGTACACATCACTATTGAGAAACCTTTTTTCGGGACATTTGTATAGCTTTTTAGAAAGTTCAACGAAGTGTCCGAGCCATAAAGGCTGTCCACATCCGTCTTTCCTCTCACTCCTCTGGCATGCCCCTCGTAAGGATGAGACAGATACACATACTTTCCTTTCTCCACTTTAAGTCTTACGGGAGGTCGGTTCCATGATTCCTGGAAACTGCAATAGGTCAACTTACTGTCCATGTATATCCCACAGGCGTATGAAGTCTGAGTATTTCCGGTGAAACCCTGGAACTCCTTGGATTGTACTGCATCCGCAAGCAAACGCTCGCAAGCGGAAGAAAGGATGTCCTGAACGTGCGTATGGATAATCCGGTGGGATTTTTTCATACCGGCCTTAAACGCTTTTCGGTTCATTGTCTTTACATCCGTACTCATATCCTTAGTTTTTAGAAAGGTTGAAATATACCGTAGTCCCCCATCCGCAATGCTCCACGCCTGTCACAAGTATTTCTTCCCTGTGGTCTCTCCCGAAGGCAGTATAGTCCAGCAAGTCACCTTCCGATACATCTATCAGTCCGGGAATGTCAAGACCATAATCGCCTTTGTAAACTCCGTTTGATTTAAAGCTGCGGAGGGAACTGTTTCCGTATTTCAAGCATTTACCTGCATATACGGTTTCCTTTTCTCCGTCCGAAAACGAAGTCTCTCCTTCTACCTTATAGATTACACATAGGTGTGGAAATTCCGGATTTTCTACCTTCTTGGCCATAACCTCATTCCTCTTGCGTGCAACTTTATCGTGGAACCCGCCACGTTCTCCCCATATTTCTTATAGATTTCGTTTGCCATGATACGCAGGTTGCGTTTGTCGTAAGCACTGCTTTCTGTCGAACCCTCCTTGTGTTTCCAAGTCCCGTGAGCCTCTTCCACGCTTCCTTTTATGCTCGGCGTGCTGGCACACCACATATACAGGTCTGCCTTGCAAAGTTCCTTTTGCTTTCGTGTCAACTCCTTTGACGGGGTTCCCGGGGCGATTCCACGGTCTTCAAGGATAGTGGCGATGGCATTGTCCTCTATGTCAAACCCTACGCAACCGCGAAGGTATTCCTCCACGGTGCGTTGGGTTTCCGTATGGGACGTTTCTCTCGTCATGCCTTACCCTTTGATGGTGAGATAATACATCCAACGTACCTTGTTGGGCACTGCCAGTCCGGTCACTTCGCTCTTGATGACCTGCGTCATGGTCTCGTCCTCGAAAACCTGACGGATTAAAGTACGTCCTCCGTCATACAATGCCACACGCGCACCCGGTGTTTCCATGTAAATCGGTTTGCCGCATTGCACGTCTCCTATCGCACCGTCCGGTACGTAGACAAGCACGCCCTCGTTGAAGCTGTCCATGTACGTGTATTCCATGGCCTGTTTCTCCTTGTTGAATTTCTCCACAGAGGAAATGCTGTCCACCACCTCGATTCTCGCTCCGATACGTGATTCAATGAATGTCTTGATGGTGTCGTCGTCTACCAAAGCGCCGAATGCCGTGATATTGTCCGCGTCCGTGATGTCCGGACGCGCGTACATCACATACATCTTCCGGAAATAGGGCAATGCGATAAGGTCCTCATACGTCGTCAACGAGCACTCCCAATGGCCTTCCGGAGCGAAGTCCTTTCTGCGGCTGTCCAAACGGATGTTGCGCATTTCCTTTATCGGGTCTACCTCTCCGCTCGTCACCTTTGAGTCTTGTGAAACTTCTCCGCTGCCGTTCTTCGTGTACCATTTCAATACCTTTTTGTTCTTTGCCGGAACACCGAAATCTATCTCCAACGGGATGCCGCCGGGGTTGTTCTTTGCGTCTATCACCAACTTGCCGAAGTTCGACACGATTTGGTGGCGTTGGTAACGGAAAGTGTTGTAGTTGCCGCCCAACAAATCGTCCAAACCGTTGAACAGCAAGTCCATGATGGTGTTTTCAATCTCCGGAGTGCTGCCTCCGATGCTGTCCATGAGCATCATCTTCTCGCGCAATATCTTGCGGCTCAGCACCACTTCATGCTTGAATGTCGGGATACCGCCCATTTTCAGGCTCAGCCCATCCGTCGATTTTGTGTTGCCGTCGCTGTCGATGTCCACGTAGGTACCCATGGTATACGGGCGGATGGTGGCTTCTATCTGCTCGTAAGTCGGGCGGATAGGCAGGTTGGGGTTCAATGGGAAGCCCATCTGCGCGAAGGTAGATTCCGCATTGTACTTGTCCGCGAACATGTCTTGGATAAAATAGGTCAGCGCACTCACGCCATTTTTGTCTACATATCCCATGGAGGCCAAGCCTTTGGCCACAATGTCATAAAATTCTTTTCCTCTTGTGTACATAATCTGCCTCCTTTTTTAATCTTCACGGACAAATTCAATCATTGGAAGCTGTTTCTCTACAGCTTTCGGAATACCGCCTCCGTTCACCCGGTCTGCATAAATACGTCCGGCTCTTACTACGGCGCAAGTGGCCAGTATGCAACCTTCCGGAATACATACGTCCTCGAATATCAGCCCGTTCACGTCATCCAATGAACCGTTGGCTGCCGCACCGGCCGTTACGACTTCTGCTGTGGCTTTCACGCCTGTGGAATTGACTTCCACGACTGGGGCAGCGCATGGTCCTGAAGCCGACTTGGTGAAAATCACGCTTGCACCGTCCTGTTTGGCTGTCCAACCGCTGAACGAACCGGCTGCGATTTTTGCGGCCACGGATTCGGGGGTGTTTTCTGCGGTTGTGACAGCAATGTTCACCACCGAGGCGTTGTTAAGTTTGATGCCTACGTTTCCATTTGTAGTACAACCGCTCGTTACGGTAACTTTGTCCACTTCCTTCACGCCTTCTACACCGTTGGCGGTGATAATCTCGACTTCTTGGCCGGACCCGTTGAATTTCACCATCGTACCGGCACCGATAATAGTGCCGCGGGCAAACTGTGAAGCGTCTATCTTGCCGCCTCCCTTGTATAGTTCGCGTACACGAGCCCATACAGGGAAATTCCCGCCAAACTGTGCCTGCCTTTGGCCGATGGTGTTGAATGTTCCTTCCTGAAACCTCATCTTCTTACCTTTTTTAGTTTGTTATCCTGTTTTAATGCTCTCTTTTCGGAAGACGGCCCATGCCTTCCATGCGGGCTTTGAAAGCTTCGCGTTTGGCCTTGGCTTCTTCCGTGTCCTGATGTACGCCCGCTTGCCTTTGTGTTCCGCCGTAAGGTGCCGCCCCTTCACCGATGTACGATTTGAGTTTCCTTTCATAGACCTTTTTGGTCTCTTCCAACAACTTTTCGGCATTCGTGTCGTCGTTCAGTTCAACCATCATTACGGCATCTTTCCACAAAGCCTTGTTGCTTACCTTCAGGCTTTCGGCCTTGTCTGATACTTCCTTGCGCATACGCTCCTTCTTTGCCTGGTTTTCCGATTCCTTGAGCCGTTCTTCCATGGCTTCAAGGCGTTTCAGTAAGGCATCGTCACGGCTTCCCGCATTTCCGGAATCATCATTAGAGCCACCTTTATTGCCTCTGTCACCACTGTCCGTCCCGTCTGCCTTGTAGCTCTTTTTGAACTCATCTACGGCATGCGCTACGTCATGGCTGAAATTCCCGTCAAGGCTTTTCAGAAACCCCACATGTTTCTGCCAATACGCATCGTCTGGCTCAACGCCATCAGTCGGGAGGTTACCTTCCACGTAGCCTGAAATTGTACGCTGCGACAAACTGGTTTTTCCAAGCTTCGCAACCATCTCGGATAAGATTTGTTCTTTTTCCATTCTTTTCGTCTTTTAAGTATCAAACAAAAAAAAGAGCCGTACAGACGCTTTTTGCATCCATACGGCTCTTTGGCCTTTATCGGTTATTATATTTTTATTCTCCTGTTCCTGTTACCTCGATATCGACATACTTTTTGCACCTTCGGCACTTGACACGTAATATCAATACGCCTTTCAAGTAGGTCACATCTCCTAATTTCTGTCCGCAGAGCGGGCAGGTGGCCATTTGATGCGCCATTTCATCCTGACGGATACTCACTCTGCTTCGTATCTTCAACATTCATCTTCCGAATATGCCACAAATATAAGAATGAAAATGGAATATACAAAATAAATCATCATATTTTTATATATAAGAGTATAAAATAATATGATTTTTACTATATTTGCACAAGCCATAATAAGAAAAGAGCCGACAAGGCCTGCAAGGACATGCACATGTATGTTCTGCAGGCCTTTTTTTGATTATGTACGAAGAAGGATTTTATACGGTAGAAGGAGAAAAGATATTCGCTTACGAATATGTGGAAGGACTGCGGAAAAGGGACAAAGGGAAAAACAACCCTCTTTGCATCGTGGCGCAGCCCGGTGCGCAGGAGCAGAATCTTGCCAAAGACGTAGACATACTCATCACTGGCGGGAACCGAGGAGGGGCAAAGTCTTTTACCCTCCTTATGGAAGCCCTGAAAGACGTGTATAATCCCCGTTTTAGCGCACTTCTTCTAAGAAATGAGAAAGATGACCTTCGGGATTTGGTAAAAACCTCTTATATGCTTTATTCACAGCATGGTAATTATAACCGTTCCATCAATGACATGACATGGAACTTCAATAAGGGAGGGAATTTACAGTTTTCTTATTTTTCCGGAGGATTCGATGATTTCAAGGTACGGTTTCAGGGCCGCCAGTATAACTATATAGGCATTGACGAGATTACGCATGTAAGTTATGAAAAGTTTAAATACCTTATTACCAACAACCGTAATGCGTTTGGATTGCGGAATCGTTTTTGGGGGACGTGCAACCCTGACCCTGATAGTTGGGTACGGAAATTCATAGACTGGTGGATTGGGGAGGATGGACTTCCCATACCGGAACGCGACGGGGTCATACGCTATTGTTTTATGGATGGCAATACGGTAGAGACTATCTATTGGGGAGACACGCCGGAAGAAGTGTATGAAAAGTGCAAGTCTATCATAGACCCCTTGTATGAAGCCGGAGGATATGAGGAAATGGGGTACGACCGCGCACGCATGTTTACCAAATCTGTCACTTTTACACGTGCAAGGTTGGAAGACAACAAGAAACTTACCGAATCCGACCCCAATTATGTGGCCAACCTTGCACAGCAGGACGAAGAGCAGCGTGCCCGCGACTTGGAAGGCAACTGGAATTTCAAGAACGTGGGTGACGACATCATCAAGATGCACGACATGGAGCAGTTTTTCTCCATGCCGGAACTTACTGGAGGGAAACGTTATGCTTCATGCGACGTGGCCTTTGAGGGAGGAGACAGCCTCGTGCTATGGCTTTGGTGTGGATGGCATATACAAGATGTTTTCGTTTGCCGTCACGATAGCAAAGGTTCCCTTTCGTCCGTGAAAGCCAAACTCGAAGAGTGGGGGGTGTTGGAGGAAAATTTCACCTATGACCTCAACGGGTTGGGACAGACTTTCAAGGGATTCTTCCGGCGGGCCGTGCCGTTCAACAACCGGGAGGTCGTGGAGGACAAATACCGCTATGTCTACGACAACGTGAAGTCGCAGTGTGCCTACCTTTTTGCCCATAAGCTTATTGACGGGGAAATTTCCATCAATCCCAGGTTGCTCAAACGCAAATACTCCGGAAAGGGGTTTGAGAAATGGGAACTTAAACAGATTCTTATGAAGGAGAGAAAATGTATCCGGGCCAGTGAGGAAACATCCGATAAAGGATTCTGTCTCATAAAAAAGCAGGATATGAAAAAGTTCGTTGGCCATTCTCCCGACTATATGGAGTCCCTTTTTATGCGAATGATATTCGAGATAAAAAAGCCGGGAAGGCATCGCCCGAAAGGACTTTTGAGATATGTGAACCCATTAAATTACAGATAATATGAAGAAAAGAGAAATCAAGGCAAAACGTCCGTGGAAGCGCATACGTCCGTCCGGATACATATCGCACGGGAGGTTTTCTTCCATTGAAGAACCCCTTATGCCGGCAGACAATATGGAATTTGAAATCGTCACGCAGGCAGACTTCATTCGTGAGTACTATCCCACGGGGCATGCCATTAACGACCCGGCTTTTTATCCCGACATTTATCGCGAGGAAGAAGAAACCGTGTACGACGAGAACGGAGACGATACGGGGAAAAAGATAAGGCGTATATACAAGGAACTCGTTCCACGATATGCTTTTGCTTTTCAGCAGATTATTACGATTAAACAACTTGTACATCTCTGCGGGAATGACATACAGTTTGAACTGGGTGCGGCATGTCCGACGGACGAAGAACAGGAGAAGTTCCTCTCTTTCCGTGAAGGCTGGCTTAAAAAAGACATGGAGGTGGAATTTTACAAACTGGCCTCTTCCGTAAAGAAGACTGGCGACGGGGCTTTGGTCTTTTATCTTTCCGATAGGGTATTGGGGTGCAAGTCACTTTCTTACATGAACGGGGATACGCTCTATCCGCACTATGATTCCATAACGGGGGAACTGACGCTTTTCGCACGTTCCTACTACGACTATGACGACGAGGGAAACACCACGGCTGAATGGCTTGAAGTTTGGGATAAGAAATACATGTACCGTTATAAAAAAGGAGTGGGGAAGGGGCGTACCGTTTACGACGTGGTCATCGGAATATTCGGACTTGACGGGTATGTACAAGTCGGTGAGAAAAAGCCGCATGGATTCCAACGTGTACCTGTGGCATACAAGAGGGATGAAGAGGGGACATGCTGGTCTCACTCTCAAGGCAGCATCGACGGATATGAGATGTCATTTTCTCAGATGGCCCACAACAACCAGGCGTTTGGCGAACCTATACTGATCTTGCAAAATGAGGGGGACAGCGTGGACATTCAGCACGACCTTAACGGAACCATCAAGACCCTTTCTATGGGGACCGATGACAAGGCATCATATCTTTCTTCTCAAAGTGCATCTGAATCCTATATGAAGCAGATAGACACACTTTACAAGATGATATACGAACAATCATTTTCAGTCATCCCCCCTGAACTTAAATCTGGGGATTTGCCCGCAGCCGCATTGAAGATATTATATTCCCCGGCCTACGAAAAGGCAATGATTGATGCTGCGGAATATCAGGATGTTTTGAGGGACATGGTAGAGCTTTTTGCATATGGTTATGGTGTGGAAACGGAAAACACCATCGCATTCGGGAACCTCAACATGCGCTATTACATCGAGCCCTACGTCCATATCAATAATTCAGCCGTCGTGGCCGACCTCGCATCAGCCGTACAAAATGGTTTCATGTCCGTGCAGACTGCCGCCGAAAAACTCGAAACCATCTATACCACCAATGCCGAGTATGACCGTATACTCAAAGAAAACAAGGAGAATCGTGAAGCCGCTTTGGCTGACGAGATAGCCAAGAAAAAAGCCACGTTACTGGCTTCCGCGAAAAACAATTCTTCAACTTCCGGAAAACAAAACATAAAACCGTCATGATAGAATACTCACGTAAGCTCAACACCGAGGCTAAAAAAGCGAAAATATCCATAGTTGAAAAAGCCATGGCCGACCTCATGGCACTGGGGTGGAAAGAAACCGATGCCTATATCGTCACCGGGCAGCTCAAACCCGTCCTTTCTGACCAGTACAACAACGACCAGTTGATGAAGACCGTTACCGATACGGCTTTTGCCAAATATTTAAAACTACGTTCCGCAGCCGTAAAGAGAGGAACCGAGACAGAAACTGCAAGCGAGGGAGAATCCCCCGAAGAGACCCGCTTGCTCACCAAGGAAGACGTGCTCCAACAAATGCTCAAGACCGCATTCGCCCTGCCTAAGACAGACCCTAAGCGTGTGGAGATACTTGCCAAGTACGCCGACCTACAGCAAATGAAAAAAGACGAAGTGCAGGAAGAAGACAGGACGGTGCATTATTACCTCCCCCTCTCATGTCGCAACTGCGAACTCTACCAGAAGCATAAGCGCAAGCAAAACAAACAGAGCTCCGGGCAATAAGCCCCGGGGTATTCCTCCTTCTTCTACTGTAACCCATCAAACTCTCTACGATGTCAAAGGGATCGAAATTAAAACACCACTTCCATAAATTCAGCTCCTATCTTGTGTATTTGTTCCAATATCTGTCCCTCACGCTCTTTTGATGGTTTTTTGAAACCGTTGATATAATTACGGAGCAGGGCCGCGTTTATGCCTATCAGCCTTGCAAATTCAGACACATTTATCTCCTTATGGGTAAGGAAGAAACGTTGCAATTTGCTCGGCTCTGCATCTTCGTACCCGAAACTCTCAAAACTGACATCCTCGTCAAGCTCACGCCAATGGATGCCTATTGTGCTGAATGTATATCTCTCGCGTTCTTCCGCACTTGCATACCTCAATTTAGAGTACCATAATAGAGACTGGCGATAGGTATTGTTTCTCTCGTCCATTCCATAGATATAGTCCCCGTCAAACCAAATTTTCTTAATCTTCATTGTTCTCCTCCTTTCCGAAATATCTATTCCAATGCCTTATGATAAGGTCACTGTTTTCGTCTATCATCATTTTTATCTTTTTCAAAATAACACTCCCGACAATTTCCTTCCACATGTCGAAAAAAAACAAATATATCATACCTCGTATCTGATGTAACGGAAAGCATACGCCGACAGAAAGAATCAAGAAGGAAAATATTCATATAAGAAAAGAGGAAAAGCATTGAGGATACCCACATGGCAACCTTTTCCACTATTCACAAATTTTTTGACTTGATTTTCAAAAATAGACCTCTGTGAAATACTTTCCTTCGTATCCGGCAGGCAATTTTGGCCGGAACATATATAATTAGCCTTGCAAACATTCTGGACCTTCAAAAGATTCCAGTTATTCCTGCATCTCAGAAGTTCGTTTTCTGTCGGTTCACGTCTCGATGGAAGGCAGATAAAGTCAAGGCTCTGGTAATCCGAAAAAGAATCCGATATTTTTTTGAAAGATGCACAAGAATCACGGGATACCGTATAACTCCAATATTGGCTGTCAGGCAGCAACTTGGTATAACGGATAGATTCCACCATGGGATAGTTGATATAAAGTTTCCCATTTTCCGTCTCATTGTCAAAAACAGACAACATGGACGTAATCCTCACGTTAAGCTCCTCCAACGTATAATTCCTGTTGTGGAAGTCATAATCAAAAAAAAGATAAATCTCCGAGAAATCGGAAGAGGATACGACATCCTTAAAAGGATTGTCCTCCTTGTCTTTCGATTTCTCGCGAAGAATTGACACCACATCTCCAACCCCATCCATTTCCTGCATCTTCCTGTAAAGCTCATAGATGTTGTTGCCGAAAGAACAGATGATAGCCTCATTGCCTTTTGGGAAAAACAATTTCTGCATGGAAGAGAAAAGCTGAGGTTCACGCTTGTTCCCTTCAAATATAAATAGGATCATAGGCTGAAGGCATTTCCACGGAATAACTTTTCTATGTTATGACCAAAACGAAGTTCCTTGTCAGTACATTCATTCAATGGCTTGATCTTGTTATCTCCTATGATAAAATTACAGTCAGGACGAAGAAGGTCATTTGTCATCAGGTAAGTGTTATGGGAGGATGTGAAAACCTGGCATGACAAGTTGAACAACCGTTTGCATACCTCAAAAGAGAGTTTGAAGTGATAAAAAGCATCGAATTCGTCAATAAACACAAAAGACGCCTTCTCTAGTTGGGTGAGCCAGAAATAAAGCAACATAAGGGAGAGGGTACCCGTAGACGCTACGGTGTCGAATGGAATCAAGGTATCCCCATATCTGCACACCAGCATTTTGTCGTTAGGCTGTGGTTCGGCAAAACGGAAAACCTGCCCGCTGACCTCATACAAGAATTTCTCGAAATCCCCCGACAGGTTATGATTGATAATATACTGGTCAAGGTTCGTGATAATGGAATCAAACCCCATGTATTCATTAACCTTCAATCCCCTGAACCATAACATTCCCGATACGAAATTCTGCAACTTGATAAGATAATGGTTTTTACTCAATGGATACGAAGTAAGCAAGAAGTTAATAATAGACACATGGTTGGCATTGTTAGACAAGTTTACCTTCATGGACGATTCCATCGGAAATTGCTCCTCATCTATGGACAGTGCACTCTCATTGCGCTCGAACACTTGTTGATGGTCCACCGAAACCTTTTCTGTAATCAAAGTGCCGTTAGGACGTTTGGAATAAATGTATTCAAGTAATTGATTGTTAAACTTAAAAGTATATTCAAAGGTAACGGGAGAATCCTGATGGCCTGCATATGCAAAATTTACATAATAATCCGCCATTTTCATCTTTTGGGAAAGATGGTTCACTATGTCAAAGAGCGCAAATGAAAGATTCGACTTTCCCGAACCGTTAGAACCATACACAATCCCGTTTTTTATCACGCCATCCTTTATGGCATATTCATTAAAAGAATAATTGCTCGGACGAGACAAATCCCATTCTATACGCTCTGAAAATCCACGATAATTGGTAACAGCAAACTTTACTAACATGATAAATCACTTTGGTTCACGGCAAAGATAGCAAAAAAAACAATATCCGTAAAAAAATTACGGATGTTGTTCCAAAATAAATGGTAATGCCTGACTGTATTCATCACATCACGTGGGATAGGAGTTTCTTTATATTATCCCTTCCCATCATTCATTCCCGAAAGTTCGTTTTTCATCTCCCACTTTCTTCTTTCCTCCTCTAGAATCTTGGCATCTTCTTCATCGCTCAAAACCTCTTCTGATTTCGCCTGTCTCTCGGACCAATCTGAATAACTTTTGTAAACCCCCTCCATAAAGTCCAAATCCGGAATGCAGTTCGACATGAGATAGCACATCTTCACCCAACTTTCCAGATACGCATGCAGGTTTTCGTCACCGGCCATTTCATTCATCATCCGGAACATCATGTTGTCCTGCCTGAACCTCATCGTCCAGAATCCCGAAACAGCCTTTATGGACACCCAATCCATTCCGTTTCCATTCTCTTTGGTAACAATAAAGTTACCCACTCTTGCAATTACCCTCTTTTCATTCATAATTTGCCCTCCATTAATTTAAGTACATCGCTTTCCAGATAGCGAACTGCACTACCTATTTTGATTTTCTTTAAATATCCGGTTTTGCCCATACGCCAAAGCGTAGAAACGTCCATACCTAACTTTTCGGCTGCTTCCTTTGTCGTAAGATAATTTTTAGGTGCTTCTGGTGGATAGTCTTTTTCGTAATTATCTCGCCAATATTCAAATAATTGTTTCAAATCATTTGAATTGATAATCATTCGAAAATTAATTATAGAATCAATTAATTTTTTTATTTTATCTATGACTTCCATATCATTAATATTTAAATTTCCCTATCCTTACTTGGTTGATACAATCTGCAACCCATCCTACCAAATAAGCAAACGGTTCTTGGTTGTCATATGTGATAATAGCTCCCAAATCATTAAATATCTCCATTGCCACATGAGTAGATTCGTGTGCTATGTCACTTACACTTATCTTTTCACTTATTAATACTAAAATACCATATTTCCCATTTTCCCTTAACTTGATATAAGGAAATACCGTACATAAAGGTTCATTCCCTTCTGTGTCATCAAATACAATACTATCACCATTCCTTAATGAGAAAAAGTCCTGTATCTCATTTTGTTTTAGACCTCTTACAACCCAAACCCTACGCGGGTATATATAAGGATAAAATTCGTGTATCTTTTGTCTTCCCATAAATATATACTACAAATCGTCCTCGTCATATTCAACATCACGGTCCAGCAAGTCATGTGCCGTCAATTCCATATCCGAAACAACCGGAACAGGCTCATTCAAATCCTCTTCCGTCAGGCAATAAGCCTTGTACAGCATCCCTGTGGAAGTCCGTTTCCGGCTCTCCCCATTAAAACCCAACTTGCTCATGGCGCGCCCGAATGAAGTGATGTCCACCGGATCAAACCCATTCGCTTCTGCATACTTTACCATGTCGTCATACAACGCCGAAGCCTTTATCCAAGTGAAAAGCTCACCTTTTACGGAAGCTGAACACCTGATTCCACGAGCATAAGCCCATGACATCGTCACATTACTTTCGCCCATGGCCATGAGCCTTTCTTTTTCACTGTTTCCACTCTTAGGGAAAATAAACCCTCTCTTTTTCAGATATTGTCCCCCACGGATAATCCAATTCAATATGCCCGGATATTCTTGACGCAAGTCATAAGCCAAATGCTTGTTCTGCATTTCATCCGGAACGATATAGCCGAATATCACATATAGGAACCGGCGGAAGAAGCCATGGCTCCCGTCCGTACTCTTGGGTAAAGCGTTCATGTTGAATATCAGCCATGGCACATTCCTTACCGCATAGACATTGCCGCCTATCTTACGGCCATACTGGCCCTCACCGCTGCACAAGGCCTTGAAGGCATCCTCGTAGCCCGATATGTCCTTCGCCTGTACCTCCGGGCAAACGTTCACCACCTTGCCGTCTATGGCCGCTATGTTACGCATCCGTTCGTCCCCTCCTTTTATTAAGGATAGCAGGCCGATTCCGCTCACATTTTCTTTCCCGAATATACCGGAAACGGTCTCGAATATCACGCTTTTCCCGTTGCTTCCGTTGCCATATAACATCAGGCAGTTTTCTACCTTGTCCGTCATCTTCCCCCTGTCGAACGTGCAAAGGCCAAGGTACATCTGCAAAATATGGCGGCTCTCTTTCTCCGGCAACACGGTCTTCAGGAACTCCATCCACAAAGGACACTTTGCCTTTGGATCATAATCGAAATCATGAAGGTATATCACATGGAAATCCGGACTGAAAGGATGAAGTTCCCTCGTCGTAAGGTCCAACACGCCGTTATGGTAGGCTTGTATGTGAAAAGTGGGATCCAGCATACACCATAGCTTCAACGACCTGAAAACCTCCGAAATCAAATATTTCAATCCTTGTAGTATGTCTGAATTTCCAACGCCTATCTTACGAAGGTAAAGGTTCAAAGCACGGTAAAGCACATCGTTTATGATTGGAACGTATATCTTGCCATTATACCAATATACGCTACCATGGAAATATTTCAATGTGCTTTTCTTGATTACACCGTGCAAAATCTCTTTCAAACCTTCTATCCTGTCATGCCAGTCCTTGCTTGCACAGATTGTCGAAATCGTACCCCTGTCCGAACAATTTTCAAACAAAGCAACCAGGTCTTCTATTACCTTGTCGTAGTCCAACTTCTCATCTGTTACCTCCGTCTTTATTTTACCCCTATACATAATATATACTTTATATCTAACCGCGAGACATCATTTCATTGAAACAAATTAAACACTACAAATATAATCATTTATTTTCATTATATTCATATTGTTTTCTAATTATATGTATATCAGTATATGATAAAATGTATAAGGGAATATGGACGCGTCATAAAATGTATATCAAAAGACATTTATTGATTTTATATTTGTTGGAATTTGTTAATAATGGTTTATAATGAACGAATGTGTGTATAATCGAATGAAAAATCGGAAAGAAAAAATTTTTAGATGGAATGAATCTGCGACTGTGGCGTACCTCTCAGGGGGGAGGGGGTATTATATTATACATATAATATAAGTATTTTATAATAAAATCAATTTATTTCTCAAACTCATGAGAATACAAAGAATACATGTATTTTTGTATTCCTCCATCAGCAGAAAAGAAAAGTATCCATGTAGACACGGCAATACACAAAAAAAGTTCCGTTTTGCTTTCGGCGTGATTCCTCCCGCCTTTACTCTTTGTTGTTTTCTTGTGGCTTTTGTTTCTGTTTTGTTTTGAAAATAAGATACAAATATACTTTTTGTATTTATCTTTTATTTATTTTGTATATCAGTGAATTATAAGATAAAAATAAATTGTATTTTCTTGAAAAATAGGTGATATTTTCTTTGCAGTTTCCCGAAATTTTCGTATCTTTGTAATGCAGGAAAGAGATAAAAAGAAAGTTCTTCACCTGTAGCGAGTTTTGAGATGATGGATTAAAAAAGGGGTTGCAAGTACTAGCAATACTCACAACCCCAAAGAAAGGGATAACTAAACAAAGTACCCCCCCCGAGACGGAGGACAAAGGTACTTTGTTTAGTTAGAACTTCCAAATAATCCACCGAAATTTTTATGAACTGGTAGCCATTTTAAGGCAACGAGATAAAAAAGCGGTGTTCTTTGAATTTTTGAGGGAAACGGTTATAAAGCAAACACCCCGGGGATAGATCCCGGGGAAAGCGATAGGCTTTAACCTATCATTTAAAAGTGTTTGCTCTATGAGATTCGCAATTTCTTTTAGGGTGTGGCATTTTAAAATGGAGTTTGTTATAACTCTGTTTTAATTGTCACAGGGCGGCGTAAAAACCGCCCTAACACTTTTATTTCTGCAAATATAGCCATTTCCCTTGAGAGTTCCAAAAAAAGAATCCGGATAATTATACAGCCATTGCCGCACGACCCCGAAAGCGGTATATAAGTTGAGGGATAGAGCTAAACACTCGTAGACGTGTCCGGGTGCTATGGCATATAATACGGCTGCATGTTTGCGTACTAATGTAGTTTAAAGTCCCGGTAAGGCGGGCGCGCATTCCGTGTAATGTAGCCCGCTTTTTGGCGGCCGGTTCCAAGCCCGGGGAAATACAGAGGATGCGGAAAAATGAATTATTAACAATTTAAATTATAGAATTATGAAATGCTTTAAAACAATCAAAGGCGCGTTTAACCACATCAAGAGAAACGCAAAAACAGGAAACGAAAAGGATTTAAACGGGGTTCTTTGCTTTGGCATGGGTGTTTATGCTTATTCTGATGTAGTAACATATTCAGGTGTAAACGATTGCAGCAAGTCAAACGATACTTTTTACCATTTCAAGAACGATAATGAAATTATCCGCTTTATTCAGTGGCTGCAAAAAACAGATAATTATTTAATCATTGAATAAAAAGCGGTAAAGCGTGAAACATACAAGCGTTACACCCGGTGCAAGTTCCGGTACACGCACAAATTAATAACATAAAAAACTATCGTTATGAAAGCAATCGAACAAATTACAATGCTTAAAAGAGAGCTTCAGGCGTATTATGACAATGCGAGTAAAGGCGGTGAAAACAGACGTAAAAACATGATACTATTACGTTGGGACATCTGCAAATCAGAGAGGGCAAACAAGAAGGGTAATAATGATAAATAAAAAAGCTATGAAACGAACGATTTTAACCGCCTATTTTGAAGGTGTCGGGTTTACAATGTATGACGAGATTACAACGGCTATAAATCTGGAACCGCTGGAGGCTGCAAAGTATTATTTGAACTTTACAAAAGTAGATACCGCCTTTTTTAAGGGTGAACCGATTGAATACAAAATGAAGTGTACCCACGTGCGCACGGACGAGGTACAGGAGTGGGACGGCAAAGAATGGAACGACATAACAAATAAAGAACCTTTTGCCGTTGGGACATGGAAGAAATACGGGAACGAAATTATACACGTTGCGCCCTATAATGTCGAAGGGAAGGTAACGCGGTTTAATTAAAAGATAATAGGAGGAAATAAATATGAGAACGAAAAGCTATAATGATATTGAAAAGCAAGTAAATAGGATGCTAAACTATATGTTGGATTCTTTAGGTTATGGATATAACGATCCACGTAGTGAAGATTACAATCTTATTGCATCTTCCAGACAGGAATACATAAGAAGAACACAACATTCATATATAAGCAATATCAACAAGTCGGAGGGATTATACCCTGATATGTACCACGTGTATAAAAGTGAATCTAAACGATATCCGCGAAAAGTGTATGCAGGATATTAAGAACTAATAATCAATCAGGAGGACAAGAGTATGAACAATATAATTATAGACAAGCGCAATTTATTAGCCTATAAAATTGAAAGCGGCAACCATTATAAAAGTATTCCGTGTACAATGGTTTTGCGTCTGATGGATACGGGCGAGTATTCAAATAACTATTGCAAGGCTTTAGCTTTGGTTTTGGAACTGTTCCCGGAAATAGATCGCGCGGAACTTGAAAAGGAATTAGATAAGTATATTTAAGTTTAACCAGCAGGGCGGAAGCCCTGCACAATATAGAAAGCTATGACAACAATAAAAGTACATTTCGAGGACAAGCAAGGCAATACTAATACAGTAACTACCAGAATAAACGGAACACCGGAGGAAATAAGCCGCTATTATCTGGATAAGTGGTTTAATTTCCCGGACTATGAAAGCAAAAACGGGACGGACTGTTATACAGACCATTTTTACAGAGGTACACAAGTAGAAATTAAGGATGATAATTTACGCGCCTGTTACATTGTTGAAAATGTACATATAAGTGAAATACATGCAGGTAATACAGTCTTGCATACGGACGGGCTTATACGAACTGTTTGCAAAAACAACATTTCATACAATTCTTTTATGAAGCGTTGTTTATTCGGCGATAATTACAGCTTAGGCACACGCCCCGTTTTACGGGTAAAATTTGTAGTTCCCACAGCTAAAGGTATTGCATACAGATAACAATTACAGAAGTACACAAATAGAGTTTTTAAACTGATGGAGGGTGAAGAAATGATTAAATATAGATTCACCAAAAAAGAAGTTGACGAGATGAGTTTTAATATAAGAACCCATACCGACAACGAGAAAAGCGAGGCAAAAAGCGCGTGGCGGTTGCGCCTGTTATTGGAAGGGCTGGCGTATTGCTGTGAATACAATAAAAAGGAAAAGGCGAAAAGGTTGCGCCGCCTGGCTTTGTACGAAAGACTCACAAAAAACGATTTATTGATAATCCAAACAACTATTTAAAACAGTTAGGACTATGATTAACCAAGCAAAACTATTAGACGGCCTTATATATCAAATAGTAAGCGCAAAAAATGCCCTATTTGATGAATTAAATGACAAATACGAAGGTTTGCCCGTAAATGAGTTAAACGCACATTACAGGGCGGAATATCAAGCCGTACAAGACGCATTAATGAAGTGTTTGCAAATATTAACCACTGAATCGCACCAGCTCAAAGAGCAATCCGCCCAATAAACAAAAGCCCGTTACACAGGTACGCGATAATTTCGAATGGTTTAATAAAAACGACCACATGACAATACGATAATAGCGCGTTGGGGCTTCGGCCAACGTTACTTGCAATGATGCCCCGCCGGTAATACGGCCGGCGGGTTAGTGAAAAGGAGGATAAAAAATGTATTTAATTATATTTGTATGCGTCGTGTTGGCGATAGCCGACGGCATAAACATGGAGAAATTAAATGAGTTTTTGAATAAGGATTAATAAAATAATTTATATGATATGTTTGTAATAGCGTGTATTATTTGGATGGTTATAAATTCATTCTTCCAACTTACAGTGGGAACGGGTTTAAAGGGTTTTAATGGATTTTAGAACATGATTCCCAAGAATATATTATATATTTGGATGGTGAAAAATAATGTTTAATTTAATATAGGAGGTTTTTTATTATGCCTATTGCTTTTATTTTATTGTTGGCTTTGATAATATTGCTTTGTCTTGGTGTTACTTTCGGGGGCCTTTTGTGGATTCCTTTTGCGGGGATTGCCCTTGCTGCTGTAATTGGCTTTATTATGGCCATGATGGGAGTACAACCACCTAAAAACAAGAAGAAATGACCGGTAGAAAATTAGCTGAACCACGTAAAACGAAAGTTTATAGTGTCCGTTTTGATACAGACTTGGAAAGCTTTATTAATTCCGTACCTAATAAGTCGGAATTAATAAACTTTCTGATCCGGAAAGAGAAAGAAAGGGTTGAACGAGTTGAACGAATTAAAGTCCGTGAAATGCTTTGTAAAATGGAGGAGGCGCAAAAATGAAATATGAATTAAGAAAAGTTTTTTTGGAGAAATACCCGAAGTATGAAATAATACTCCGTATGTATGAAGAGGCGAACGGTTGTGAATGTACGTTTGAAAGCCTTTCCAAAATCCGTTTGCAGAAATTTATAGATTATATGTCCGGAAGGGTTGCCAAAAGTTCGGCAAGGCAATATGCTGCAAAGTTTAAGGCCGTATTAAATTTGTATTCTGAAGAGTTCCATATACCGAACGACTATATTAAAATACTCAATTTAAGAAATGAGAAATGCGTGTCTATTTGGTTGAACGATGTGGAGCTCGAACGACTTTCGGGATATAAGGCCAAAAGTGGGAATGAACGACTTGTACAAGCACAGTTCCTTATAGGCTCTTATTCCGGAATGAGGCGCAGCGATTATTCACGTATAACCGAAGAGAATATGATGGACGGCTTTTTATCGTATGTTTCCCAAAAGACAAAAATACAGGCAACCGTACCCTTAAAGCCGATAGTTGCGGAATTGATTGAACGAGTTGTAATAAGCCGGGAAATATCAGAGATGGCATTTAATGAGATAATCCGGAATATCTGTAAGGAATGCGGGATTAATGAACGGGTGAAAGTCTTCAAGGCCGGGAAGGAGGTAACAGGGGAGAAATGGATGTTCGTTACCAGCCATACCGCAAGAAGAAGCTTTGCCACGAATTTGTATCTCCGTGGTGCCGACCTTTACAGTATAAGCAGGATGATGGGGCATTCATCCGTAACTATGACTGAAGGATATGTCGTATGCGGGTTGAGAGAACAATCGAAAGAGGTTTTGGAGTATTTTAAGTAATATAACAAAAATTACAAGTTGAGTTTTGCACGTGTTTTGTACGTATGTTATTTGTTGTGTTGTATATTATTGTATTTTAGTTATTTATGTGATAAAGCTTTATGCCTCTCACGCATGCAACACGGGTTCGATTCCCGTAGACGCTACAAAACAGAAATGAAGCGATTACTTTTCAAAGTAATCGCTTTTTTGTTTGTTTATTCTGTTCAAATAAGAATAAGAGTGCGGATTGTACGGTTTATAAAAACAAAAACAAGTCCCTATACTCACGTACGAGGACTTGCCAAATACCTTTCTAATACCTTTAAACTAAAGTTCTATAATTAGAACACTACAAAGATAGTCAAATACTTTGTGATATACCTCTTTCATAAACTCTTTTTATGTTATTTTGTTGTTGTGCAAACAATCGGTCGGTTATGAGGCATGTCCTGCATGGCGTAATTGAAAAAGGCGAAACATTTTGCTGAGGACGACGGCACATAATGGTTTAAAAGTACACCAACGTACGATGGTGTAAGGGAAAGAGTAGAAACGTGGTGTAAGGGGGTACAGCCCCGTCCGTTTCATGTTTTCCAATGTTTCGAGCAGGAAAGCCGTGTCCGGGCTGTCGCCTAACAGTGTGTACACCATAGACATGCGCAACATATCAATTCGTCTGTTCAAAGCTATGGCGGCATTACCTTCCATTTGTCGGCCTTTGTCTGTGAGGCAAAGAATGATATGCTGCAAATCGGAATAACGTTTTTTTATAATTTTCCTGTCAGGATGGTGTATAATCGAGTATTGTCGCTGAAAGTAGGCATAAGCCGGTAGGTTGGTTATGATGACATGCCGTGCCTTTAGGAATAGAAGTGGGGTGAACTCTTCGTCTTCATGGTAAATACCGGATGTGAACCTCAGGCCGTCGAGTACAGACTTTTTGAATACATACCCCCAGGCACAACCATGTAAATTGTGTTTGAGCATGAAATCAGTTCCACTTCCTTGAAAGACTGTTTGCCAAGCCGGGACATTCGTATCCCATAATCCCGTATGATAGACTTTTTTAAACTCGAATGATAAAAGATCCGGATGTTTTTCTCCTAAAACATCCAAAATCTGGGAAAAAGCTTTTTGGAAAAGAAAATCATCCGCATCTAAAAATTGAATATATTCCTTTTGAGCCATTTCCATGCCCGTATTCCTTGCCCCTCCTAATCCTAAGTTAGGCTGGACATGGTAGTGGATACGCGGGTCGTCCAGTGAACCGAGGTAGTCTTCCGCTTCGTGTCCGGGCGTACCGTCGTTTATGACCCAAACTTCCCAATCGGCCTTTTGTCCCAAGCGCAAGATACTTGTTATGGCGCGGGCAAGTAGCGAAAGCTCTACCTTGTAATAAGGGATAATGAAGCTGATTGACGGTTTGTTCATCGTTTGAGTACTTTACGGGTTCGTGCTACAATACCGCAATAGCGGTTGCCGCTCAGAGCCTTCAGTATAGCTTTGATGCGGTAGTTCAGCGGGCGACGGGCGAACAAGGCGCGGCGCAATGGTATTTTGCGTTCGGGGATGCACAGGGAACCACCGAATTGTATTTGTATGATCTGATGGTCGCACAAATGTAAGTAAGCATCGTCCAAATCCTTGTCGTTCAGGTTTGTATTGTCGGACAATGTGCGATATAGCGTGAGGTTGGCCTGGAGAAGGTCATTGATGCCCTTGTCACAGAAGGTGTTGGAGATAGAGCCTTGGCGACTGCAATAATAATATAACCCTTTGTCCGAACGCAGGATGTATCGTGCTTGGCGCAATACGGCCGGGATGGTGAAGACATCCTCATACCATCTGCCTTCCGGGAAGCGGAGAGACTTCCACAACGAGCGTTTATAGATTTTGTTCCAAGCATAACTATGTATGTAGCCTTTGCGGTGTGCCCATCCGGTGTAATCCGTGATTTCGCATGCTCCGGGCGTATAACGGTAGGCTTTTGCCGTGCCGTGGTAGACGCATACGGGATATTCCAGGACATCCGCTTCGGGGTATAAGGCCAACAATTCCATATTGGCTTGCAATGTATGCGGGGAGATATAATCGTCGGAATCGACGAATGTGACATATTCTCCGCGCGCCTCGTCCAGTCCTCTGTTGCGCGCCGCGCTCAGTCCACGGTTTTCAGGGCAATGGATGACACGGAACCGTCCGTCTTTCCGTGCCCATGCGTCACAAAGCGCTCCGCTTCTGTCCGGCGAACCATCGTCCACGAGGATGACTTCGTAGTCCTCCACGTTTTGCCGTGCTATGCTTTTCAGGCAGAAGTCAAGGTAGGCTTCCACCTTATATACAGGGATGATGATGGTGAGTTTCATGCTTCGTTTTTAAGGCTTCAATGTTTTAAGTTCTACTCTTCCAAAATGCGACATATCGTTCCGCTACTTTCCGGTGGTCGTGATGACGACGAACGTATTGTATGCTTTCCGCAGACAGTCGGGCGATGTCCTCAGGATGTTGTATAAGCTCTTCCAGTTTGGCGTACACGTCATCAAAAGAAGGGAGTACGTTGACGATAGGCCGCAGCTCTTTTTCCCCCAGGATGTCGTAGTTTTCCTCTTCACCGCCCCCTACGACAACCAATCCCTTGGCCATGGCACACAAGGCATTCATGGCCGGCGTGTAGGAATAAAGCTGGTCCAGCAGCACATCGCTGTGGTCCATCATCCGGTTGTATTGTGCGAAGGGAACGGACTCCGCTTTCACGATTTCTATCCGGTCGGGGTAACGTGTGGCTAATTTTACCAATGCCTTGTACATGATGTCTGTCCCCTTGTAAGCATCCCGTTTGCGTTGTATGCCGATGAAAAAACGCGTCCGTTCCGTTTCGGGATGGGGGATGCGCGGCGTGACTTCCGACAAGTCGATGGGGAAGGGGATAAATTGCGTTTTTTCCGGAAAATGCGGTCGGTAACAAGCGTCGTATTCGTAGAGACCGCTGACTATGCCATCGCAGTCGCCGGCTATGAAGCGGTTCAGTTCGCCTTTAGGGCCGTTGAGCCATTCGGCTATGAAACGGTCGTTGTCGGGATTCATTCGGACTTCCGTCCCGATGTTGAAGTCAGAGTAACGGTACGTCTGGCAGTCCAGTCCTGCCTTTACCCAGTAATAGTCCATGCCGAATGCCCCGAGAAATACTTTCCTGTTGTGGCGGCGCAGGAAACGGTAAATAGGTAACAGGCGTTCCGGACACAGTTCTAAAAAAACAGGATTGATGAGTTGCACCACATCATATCCTCTCATGAAAGGGAGAGCCCGAGCTACACGGAAAAGGAAATCCAACGTGTCCGTTTTTCCTGTAGACTTTCGATGCAAATCAATGTCACGCGAATAGTTTTTCCAACTGTCGCCGTCCGATGCTACCGTGACGGAATGCCCCAAGGCTCTCAACCCTTGAGCCAAGGTCCAATGCACGTTACTATATTCGCCAAGTAATAGGACTTTCATGATATTTTTAGACAAAGATACGGAAAATAAATGGAAATGCCGTATCTTTGTCTCCCATATTATGAGTGAGACACAAGAAATAAAAGACGGTTTGACGGTCTTGGAAGAGACGGAAGGCAGGGAAGACGCGACCTACGACCACATCGTAAAATACACGGGCTTTCTGGGAGGCATACAGGTGCTTACGATACTGGTCAGCGTGGTGCGCAACAAGCTGGCGGCCGTTTTGCTCAGCACGGCCGGAGTGGGGCTTTCGGCTTTGTACCAGAGTGTCATCGGTTTTCTCCACAACACGTCGAATCTGGGCATTTCGTTTAGTTCCATTAAAGAGATTGCAGAATATTACGGAGAAAACCATCCGGAAAAAGTTCTCCTACAGGTAGAAGTAGTGCGTACGTGGAGCGTATGGACCGGTTTGGCCGGCATGTTGCTGTGCCTGCTGTTTTCGCCTGCCATAAGTTATTGGGCTTTTGGCGATACGTCCCATATCCTGCCTCTCTGTTTGCTTTCTCCCGTCATGGGTTTTATGGCTGTTACGGCGGGTGAAATTTCCATTTTGAAAGCCGTTCGGCGGTTGAAGCGTGTGGCTTTGATTTCCGTGTTGGGGGCAGCGGCCACTTTGCTGCTGACGGTTCCTTTTTATTACTTTTGGGGAATGTCGGGGGTTGTACCTGCGTTGGTCGTCAGTACGTTGGGGGTGATGGTGGCTCATCTGTCCCTTTCGCTTCCCGTCTTTCCTTGGCGCGTGGACTTGCTGAGCCGGGCACATTTCCGCAAGGGATGGAGCATGGTGCGCTTAGGCGTGCCTTATATCATGGCCACGGCGGTGAACATGTCGGTGGCGATGGGGATTTCTCTTTTCATTACCAATTGGGGTTCGTTGTCCGACGTGGGCTTGTACGGTATGGGGTATAACCTGGTAATTACTTACGCCGGGGTGGTATTCACGGCGGTCGATGCCGATTATTTTCCGCGCTTGTCGTCTGTGAATGCCGATGTGGGGCGGATGAACCAGACCATCAACCGCCAGATAAAAGTCTGCGTGTTGCTCATGTTGCCTTTTTTGGTGTTGTTCATGATATGTATGCCATTGGTCATCAGGGTATTGTATTCATCGTCCTTCCTGCCGATGACCGGCATGGCTGTCTGTGCTTCCATGCACATGTTTTTCAAGTCGATGACGCTTCCCGTGGCTTACATTTCGTTGGCCAAGGGCGATGCCGTCATGTATTTGTGCATGGAGGCGGCCTACGACATCTTTATGGCCGTGTGCGTGATTGTCGGCTTTGTGTACGGAGGTATTTTGGGTACGGGAATCGCCTTGGCTTTGGCCGGAGTGTTCGATTGGTGGATGATTTATGCTGTGTACGGGCGACGTTACGGCTTCAAGCCCGACAAGGCGGCACGTCCGTTCACGGCAGCACAGTTCCTTTGCGTGGCGGCAGCTTTGTTTTTGGGCATGCAGTCCGAAGTATGGCTCAAGGTTGCAGCCGGCGGATGCGTATTAGGTGCCAGCGTGTGGCTTTCGGCTTCGGCGATTCGTAAGGAGATTACTTTGTTTTCCGGATTGAAAAGAAGAATCGGCGGACGGTTCGGGAAAAGGCGGCGGCTGTCAAAATGACAAACCTGTCCGTGCGAGAATCCGTTATATACAGCCGGGAGGGACGTCGCGCCGGAATACGCGATTCTCGTGCATCGGCTTTCGGGCAAATGGACAGGAAAATCTGTTTGGGGCTTTACAAGGCGGGGCGAAACGGCATGTTTGCCGCCTGTGTTTGCGGTTGGCAGTAAGCGAAACGTGTGTTTTATTGTCTTTTTGCTTTTCTTTTTTGTCGGCAAAAAGGTTTCAACCAGACGAAAAAGATGTGTTTTCGGCATGTTTTATCTCCGTTTTCTTCTTGTTTTTGGCTCAGGCAGAAGCCATAGGCGTTTCAATCTGCGGAGAACTTTTTTTCATTTGGCTGTGAACGAAAAATCGCTTTCAGCAGAAAAAACCGCATATATGCAATTCATTACTGCATATATGCGGTTTGGATGTATTTTTATTCAATCACGCCGTTCTTTTCAGGTCTATAAGGTCGGATTTTGACTGATGGCGATTCTTGAAAAACTGACAAAATGTTCGTCTTACCGGCTTACAAACGTCACAATCGAGCGTGCAGGGATGACGGTTTGTTTTCCGTTGCCCACCTTGTCGACAGGCTGTAAGTTCTTTCCCGTTCCTTCGGCCGTCAGGTAGGGTTGCCAGCTTTTCACTTTCCGGTCATCCACGTGGAAGGTCATGTTTTTCGCCTCGGCGGCATAGTTCACTACGACCATGACCCACGAGCCGTCGGCGTTCCGGTAGGCGGTGCACATCAGTCCCGTACGGTCCGTGTCGCCTTCCGTCACGGCGCGTCCTGCCTTGTCGGTGGCGGTAATGCCCATACGGGTGGCGCCCGGACGGACAAAACGGCTGTAGTTGCCTAAAGCCCAAAGCAGTTTGGAGTCCACCACGCGCCCGTTCGTCCCTTCGCGGTTGCTGAACTCACGCAAGAGTCCGTCCTTGTAGTCCCCGCCCACGGCACGCCACCACTGCCAGCTTTGCGCTCCGGCATAGACGATGTCGTGATGGATGATACGTGCCACGTATAAGGCTGTCTTCATTGTACGGTCGTAACCGCCTCCGCCGCCTATTTCTTCATCATTGCTCATGATGCAGGTTTCCGTTTGCCAGAATTGTACGTTGTACTTGTCCAGCGTGTCTTTCAGTTGCATGCGGATGCCGCGCAGGGCTTCCAAGGGAGTGTTGGTCCAGTAGCTGTGTCCGGCCATGAGGCGCGGCACGTTCGGGGTGTCGCCCAGATAAGTGTCCGTGCTGTCCGGACAGAAAAACGACTGGATGGCATACCCACGTTGCCAGTCGGTCATGTGAGTGGCAAACATGCAGCGGTAGTCCGACGATTCGTTGATGAGGATTTTCGTGTCCAGTCCTTTCTGGGTGAACGCTTGGCTGAATGCCCGTGCCAGTCCGGCGATTTCACGGTTGGTGGCCGGTGTGCCTTCCTGTTTCGGACCTATCCAATTCCAATGTCCGTCCGGCTCATTGACGGGGCAGACGTAGGAGAGCTTGATGCCGTCATGCTGTTCCAACCCTTCCACCACGTTGGCAGCGAATAGGGCAAAATCGCCGTAATGTTCCGTTTTCAGGTTCAGCGTCCCGCCCCGTCCGGTGTTGGTAGCCAGTCCGTTTTGGGTAAAGTACACGGGAGGCGAATTGAAAAAGCCGATGAAGGTCCTTACGCCCCGTTCTTGGGCCATGCGCAGGAAGTTGCGTTGTCCGGGTTGTTGCGTCCAGTCGTACGTGCCGTCTGGCCGGAGGAAGCATCCCGTGCGCATCCAATGCGAGCCGATGCCGCTTTCGCGTCCCTGGTCGTGGCTGCCTGCCCCGATGTTGAAACGCCATATCGAAAGCCCGATGCCGAGGGGTTGCCCCTTGCTGTCATTTTCGGTGCTGAACAACCAATCTGCCGTTTGCAACCGCACGCTGTCGGGCCACAGTCCGATGTGCTGCATGCTCCAGGCGTCCGATGCCCCGAAACCGTCTATCGTCTGCAAGGGGGCGCGGGTGTCTATTTCGAAATGGGAAGCGCCTTTTTGCGCTTGTGCGGAAATTGAAATCAGGATGGCGCAACAACATGCGCTGAAGGTGTGTTTCATGTGAAATAAATCTGTTATGTGATAATAATGAACAAAGATAGGAAGTTTTACCGGGAGAGGCAGGCGGATTTATGGTTTTTTCATTATTTTTGCGTCAGACACTTCTAAAACAGTTATAGTATTTATGTTGAATCCCATTTATTCTCCGGCATCCGACCGGTATGAAAACGGTATGCGCTACCGTCGCAGCGGGCGTAGCGGCGTGCTCCTTCCTGAAGTTTCTTTAGGGCTGTGGCATAATTTCGGTGACGTCAATCCTTTGTCTCATTCGCTGGCGATGGCGCATTATGCTTTCGACCATGGCATCACGCATTTCGATTTGGCGAACAATTACGGTCCTTCGTATGGCAGTGCCGAAGAGACTTTCGGATTCATTATGAAGAAATCCTTCAAGCCTTATCGCGACGAACTGTTTGTGTCGACCAAGGCCGGTTACGACATGTGGCCCGGTCCCTACGGGAACTGGGGAAGCCGTAAGTCGCTCATGGCTAGTCTCGACCAGAGTCTTGTACGTATGGGCTTGGATTATGTGGACGTGTTTTATTCCCACCGTTACGACCCGGAGACACCGTTGGAAGAAACGATGCAGGCTTTGGTGGACATCGTGCGCCAAGGCAAGGCGCTTTACGTGGGGCTTTCCAGATACCCGGCCGACAAGGCCGAAGAGGCTTACCGTTATTTGGAAGCGCGCGACGTGCATTGCCTGTTGTATCAGGGGCGTTACAACCTGTTCGACCGCGCTCCGGAAGAGGAGGGCATTTTGGGACAGGCCCGGGCGTACGGGGTTGGGTTTATTGCTTTTTCACCGTTGGCGCAAGGTTTGCTCACGTCCCGCTATCTGCAAGGCGTGCCCGAAGATTCGCGTATGGCACAAGGGCGATTCCTGAAACGCGAGGTATTGACAGAGGCGATCTTGGAGAAAATCAAAGCCTTGGACCGGGTGGCCGCAGAGCGGGGGCAGAAGTTGGCTGAAATGTCCTTCGCTCCCGTTTTGAAGGACGAACTGGTTACGTCTGTCATTATCGGGGCAAGTTCCGTGGCACAACTCGAAGACAACCTGAAGGCCTTGCGGAAAGTGGATTTCTCGAGAGAGGAGTTGGATCGGATAGAGGCCATTTGCCATAGGCCGGACGGCGGACAGTGAGCACCGGTTGGCGCGTTTCCTTCCGTCAAAACGGGGCAGGTGCCGTAATGCTGACCCAACGTCCGGTCTTGAAATGGCGGAAGGTCACGGTCTCGGCATGCA
>OGPX01000537.1_pt1 | contig 30319 bp, 21 predicted proteins | sample 1553101 | NCBI WGS metagenome assembly OGPX01 (sample SAMEA2579964, study PRJEB22360) | human gut metagenome | biome: human gut; feature: human-associated habitat; material: faeces | place: Denmark | collected 2008/2010
GCCTTGTATGCAGTTGTTCGGCAAGCCGTTTTCCGTGCTGAGCCGCAGGGTTTCCTTCGTGCGGAAGTCATGGCATATCAATCCGTTCTGCGTACCTATCCAGACGGATGTTCCTTCGGCGTATGCACAGTTGTATTTCGTGCTGTATCTTTCCCAAGGGACTATCCAAGCCAGACGTTGCAGTTTCCTCCGGGCAATCTCATATCCGAAGAGTCCGTTTTGTCCGCCGATGATGAGTTGACCGGGTTTTATTTCTATGGCAAAGCTCATGGCACGGCTGCGGTTCAGTTCCGGAAAATCTTCATTGAGGCGCAAGGCCTGTCCTTTTTCCGGCCGACAAAGATACAGGTCTTTCAAATCCATACAAACCAAGATGCTGCCATCGGAAAGGGGAAGGCTGAAACGGACCGCTTCGGACGGGAGGCCCGGCAGCAGTGTTGGGTCTGTCCGCTCGACCCTGTTGCCCTGTATTTTGTATAGTCCTTGCCGGGTGCTGCACCAGAATGCACCGTGCGGGTCTCTTTTGATGTCTGTACAATAGAGGTGACTGAATCCGGAGTGGAATGCCCGGTAGTTTTTGCGGGCCGTGTCGAACAGGTAGATGCCTTCCATCGTGCCGACCAGCAAGTGCTGGTCGTCGTACGGACATAGGCTGCGAATCATCCGTCCTTCCTCGTGCGTCACCTCCTCGTTGATATAGTATTCCATGTATTTTCCGGGAGGGACGGCCCGCAAGATTCCGGAACTGCTCAACCCTAACCATAGCCCTTGCCGGTCGTCGATGAGGACCGACATGATGAAGTCCGTTACGGATTCGTTTCCGGTCAGTTCCAGACGATGGGTTTCTTGTAGCAGTTCAAAACGCGGGGAAAGTTTGATGAGCGTTTGGTTGCCACCTAACCAAAAACAGCCGTCTTTGCATTTTTTAATATCATTAATAGCTCTGCCTTTAAGTATTTCTTTCCACTCGCGCGTATATATATTATAGAGGTACAAGTATCCTTCCGTATGGCTGACGGAGATAAGCAGGTGCTCCTTATCGGCTTGCAGCAAAGCCGTACGGAAATATTCGGAAGGGGCGGGAGTGGCCACGGTGGAATCTTCGCCCACGATGCGTCCGCTTTTCTCTTCCCAAACCAGCATCCTGCCGGTGTTCAGGAATATCAGATGAAAAGGACCGGCCTGCATGACTTCTTTGACACGGATACCCCGGGATTTTTCTTCGGGTCGTGGCTCGTAGACCTGTTTGGCCGGTTTTTTCCAGTCATACCGGTAAAGTTTTCCGCTTTCGGTAATAAGCAAGGCGTTTCGGTCGTGGTCGAGGATAAAGTCATTGAAAGCTTCGGTCAGACGGGCAGCCTCAAAGCGTTCTTTGATATCGTGACAGAAACGTCCGGTACGGGTATTGATGAGATAGAGACGGTAAAAGTCCTTGGCCCACAGCAGCCCGTTGCCTCCGTCATAGCTTGTGCATATATTGTGCATACCCAAGGGGATGGTGTAGGTCAAGTCGCAGGCGAGCGGCTCGAAGCTGTTGCCGTTGTACACATTGAACATGCCTTCGGTGCAGACCAGTATCTTGCCGTCTTCCATTTGTGTGAGGAAGCGTACTTGATTATTGAAAAGTCCGTTTCCGGTATCCAGCAGCCGGAATCTTTCCGTCGAGGAGGATGACCGGTAAGGCAAGGACAACAGCGTAGCGGTTATGATAAGAATCCAGAAGTTTTTCATCTCTTGACATTAGGTTTATTACAGCAAAGATAGTGAAAGGTGAGCGCAGAGACAAGCGAAAACGCAGTTTTGTGGCTTGGCTATGCCGAGCCGCATCCTATCTTCGTGTAACAAAGTTACAAAAACGTATGTAAAGAATGGTGGCTTTGGCCGGATTTGTATTTTGGGAAACGCAGGTTGGTGTATAAAATGTTGTTTTTATATGTATGGTATGTTGCAACCGGTGTTTTGCAACGCTTTGTACAGCGTTTTGCGACGCTTCGTGCAGTGGTGTTTTGCACGTCCCCGTTACATTTGCAAAGTCTTAATGAAAAACCGTGAGAACATGGAAGAAAGATTCGACTTTGCAGATTTTTATGAGAGCCACTACCGGTCGGCCCTGCGATATGCTTCGATGTATGTCTTTAATGACGAAGACGCGCGTGACATCGTGAGCGACGTTTTACTGCGTTTCTTGGAACAGGGGGAAAAGTTGAACCGCGAGAGAAATGTAGTCGGGCTGTTTTTCTCTATGATTTATAATAAGTGTATGGATTATCTTCGCCGCAGGTCGCGCTTCAAGCAGATAAAATACAAATTGAAGCAGACGGCAGACCGTTTTTCGGATGATGAGTTCGAGGCTCTGTGCCATAAGGAACTGTTTCGTATCATCGGTGAGACATTGTCCGGGATGCCGGCTTTGCAGCAGGAGGTGTTTCTGGATATCCACATGGAAGGGCAGACTTATCTCGAAGTGGCAAAGGCCAGGAATATCACTAAATGCGTGGTGGAATATCAGTTGCGTAAGGCCGAAAGGACTATCGGTTGCAGTTTACAACGGATGTACGGTTAGAATGGATTTTTTAATAGGTTTTTTCATATATTAGTTAAGTTAGAAACTGGAGAAGGCTGGGCAGCGATGCCCGGCCTTCACTGTTTTTATATCGGTCTTTTTTCTTTTATTTGATGCCCCTTCGGTTGAGGGCTTTCGAGTATTTGGCGGCGTTGGCCAGATGTTCGCGGTAGGTGCGTGCAAAGTTGTGCGTACCGGAAAAGTCTTCTTTGGCGCACATATACAGGTAGTCATGCTTGGCATGGTTCAACACGGCGTCGATACCGGTGATGGAAGGGATACGGATGGGGCCGGGAGGCAGTCCGGTGTTCCGGTAAGTATTGTAAGGGCTTTCCACGTTCAGATGATTGTGGTAAATTCTCCGAAGGGAGAAATCGTGCAGGGCGAACTTCACCGTCGGGTCGGCTTGCAGAGGCATGCCGGTACGCAGACGGTTGATGTACATGCCGGCCACCATAGGCTTTTCGGCGTTGTTGGCTGTTTCTTCGTCCACGATGGAGGCCAGGGTGACAACCTCGTTCGGTGTCAATCCGGCAGCTTCCGCCCGGCGGAGCCTTTCTTTGTTCCAGAATGTGGTGTTTTCTTTCTGCATGCGTTTCATGAAATCCTCCAGGCTTGTATTCCAATATACTTCATACGTGTTGGGGATGAACAGACAAGCCATCGTCGCGGTGTCATAGCCGTACTGACGGCAGAAGGCGGAGTCTGCAAAGTGTTGCGCCACGACGGCAGAGTCCATCATGAGTTTTTTCCCTAATGTGCCGGCCAGACGGTCCATCGTTCGTACGTTGGGAATAGTCAACCGGACGGGTGTCTGGCGTCCCTGTTTCAGTCGGCGGAATACGCTGAACATGTTATCTTCCGGTTCCACGGCGTAGCATCCGCTTTTCACGGTGTAGCCGCTGAGCGCGGATAGCAAGGGGAAACCGGAAGAGATGCCCGGACGGGCTGTATTTTTGATTTTGACCTGTACGGAATCCGGTGTATCGTCTGCATCTATATAAAGGTATACAGTGTTTCCGATGCCGAATGTGGCATGGAAGAACGCCAGGTAAGTCCATAGTCCCAGCAAGACCACGATGACGCCGGCAGCCGGAAGTCCCCATTTAGATAAACCGCTCGCGTCCGGCAGTCCCCGGGCAAGCTCGGACTGCTCTCGCTCATTCGCGATTTTCTTGAATGCTTCTTTCTTTTCCATGATGATGAAATTCTGTTTCTTAATCGTGCAAAGTTAACCAAAAAAGGAAGGATTTTCAAAAAAGATATGTATATTTGCAACGATTTAATCTCATTTTAATATCATGAAAGTAAGAAAGCTAATGATGAGTGCGGCCCTGATGGCCGTTTTGCCGCTTGCGGCGCAGAAAGAGTCACAAGTCCGATTGTTTCCCGACCAGGCCAAACAATCCATTCCCAAAGAAATCTACGGCCAGTTTGCCGAACACCTCGGAACGTGTATTTACGGCGGGCTGTGGGTGGGCGAGAATTCTGCCATTCCCAATACGGACGGTTACCGGAACGATGTGCTTCAGGCTTTGAAGGACCTGAAGATACCCGTGTTGCGTTGGCCGGGAGGTTGTTTTGCCGATGAATATCATTGGATGGACGGTATCGGTCCCAAAGAGAACCGTCCGCGCATGGTGAACAACAACTGGGGTGGAACCGTGGAGGACAACAGTTTCGGTACACACGAGTTCCTGAACCTGTGCGAGTTGTTGGAGTGCGAGCCGTATGTGTCCATGAATGTGGGGAGCGGCACGGTGCAGGAGACGGCGCAGTGGGTGGAATACATGACGGCCGAGGACGGCCCGATGGCCAAGTTACGTAAGCAGAACGGTCGCGAGAAGCCGTGGCGTGTGAAATACATTGGTGTGGGCAATGAAAGTTGGGGATGCGGCGGTAACATGCGTCCGGAATATTATGCCGACCTGTATCGCCGCTATCAGACTTACTGTCGCAATTACGACGGTAACCGTTTGTTCAAGATAGCCAGCGGGTCGGGGGAATACGATTTGCATTGGACGGAAACGATGATGAAGCAGGCGCGTAACCAGATGGACGGCCTTTCGCTCCATTATTATACCGTGGCCGGATGGTCGGGCAGCAAAGGTTCGGCTACGGACTTCACTCCGGAAGATTATTATTGGACGATGGGCAAGTGCCTCGACATCGAGAACTGCATCAAGGAACATTCGGCCGTCATGGACAAGTATGACCCTAAAAAGCGCGTGGCTCTGATGGTGGACGAGTGGGGGACTTGGTGGGATGAAGAACCCGGTACCATCCGTGGGCACTTGTATCAGCAGAACACCATGCGCGATGCTTTCGTGGCAGCCCTTTCGCTGAACGTGTTCCACAAGTACACCGACCGTATCAAGATGGCCAATATCGCGCAGATAGCCAATGTGTTGCAAAGCATGATTCTGACAAAGGACGATAAGATGGTGCTGACGCCTTCCTATTATGTATTCCAGATGTACAACGTGCATCAGGACGCTACTTACTTGCCGATAGAGGTGCAGTGCGAGAACAAGCAAGTGCGTGCACGCATGGGACAGGACGGCGAGCAGCGCACGCTGCCTATGCTCGGTGCCACGGCTTCCAAGGCGCAGGACGGTGCGTTGCATATTTCGCTGTCCAACGTGGATTTGGAGAACTCCAACGAAGTCACTGTCGATTTGTCCGGCTTGGGCATGAAGTCTGTTGCGGGACGCATATTGACCTGTAAGGCCATCACGGACAAGAACACCTTTGAGCAGCCCGACGTGGTGAAGCCTGCGGACTTCAAGGGGGCAAAACTGAAAAACGGCAAGTTGACCGTGAAGATGCCGCCGATGAGTATTGTGGCGTTGGAGTTGCGGTAATTTATTTTGGATTTATTTCTATTCTCCCCGTATTCATCTGTCATGGTGGATGCGGGGAGATTTCTTTTTGTCTTCACGAGTGTCCTGTTTCGTACTTTTTCAGGGAGAAACGCAAAAAAATAAAAGAAAAAGGTCCTATGGTCAGATTATTTTTATTAGTTTTACGGTGGAATATGCTGTTAAGTGTAGCCGCATGTCCGTTTTTGTGGGTTAGATTATGAAGCATTTGCTGCATTGTTCTTGTCAAGATTGAAACCTGAGAAATTTCAAAAAATAGCAACAAGAGGATAGTGCGAGTAGATGCCTACGTATAGCGTAGGCTACTGTTCGTCTCTTCTGTTGCTAAGGTTTTCTCAGGACCTCAATTTTGGAAGACGCAGAATAGGAGCTTGCGCTTCTTTTTTGCGGAATCTCACATTTCATTTCACAATACGCCATGCTTCTTCAAGTGGAGAGGAGGAAATAGTGTTTTTTACATAATTGTTTAACATTAAAAATGAAGTGAAATGAAAAAAAGAAAACTTCTGACGGGCATGCTGGCCTTATGGTTCGGTTTGCCTTCGTTTGCCGAAGTGTACGAAGGGACTTGCGGCGAGAATGTACGGTATTCGTTGGATACGGAGACTGGTGTGCTTGCTTTGACGGGGGAAGGAATTATTTCTTCTTCCACCTACACCGTTCCCTTGCCTTGGGATGCCCACAAGAAATCCATCAAGAAAATAGAGGCCGACGAGGGCATCGAGTTCCCTCAGTTTGATTGGTTGGTGGGGTGCGAATCCATTGTAGAACCACAGTACAACAAGACAACCTTTATTTATCTTCCACGGAATTACAGGAGCAGCAGTTACAATTACGGTGCTCCTGCCGGAATCAAGGTGATAGCCCCTTATGCTTTTTCAAAGTGCCAAAAGGTGTGGAACATCTACATCAACGCCGGTTGCGAAGTAATAGGGAAGAATGCATTTTCGGCTTGTCCGGATTTGGAAGATGTGCATCTGCCCTCTACCGTAAAGGAAATAGGGGAGAATGCGTTTTATAATTGTAAGATGCTTCGCAAACTTAACATGCCCGAAGGTGTGGAAAGCGTGGGGGCAAATTGTTTCCGTTATTGCAATGCCCTTACGGAAGGCGTGTATAACGAAGACTGTTTCTTCTATTTGTCGGAAGAGGTGACCGGTGATTTCACTATTCCCGGCAGTCCGAAGAAGATTGCTCCGAATGCTTTCGCTTATGGGAAAATCACCACACTCAAAATCCCGGAGAGTGTGAAAGAAATAGGAAAGATGGCATTCTATTATAACACAGGCCTGCAACGCGTGGAGATGCCGTTGCGTTTGGATGTGTTGGGAGATAATGCCTTTTCCGGTTGTAAGGCTTTGGAAGAGGTGATGATTCCCGAAGGCGTGCACAAAATCGGTGACTACATGTTCGGTGGCAGTTCGGCACTCAAAAAGGTAACTTTACCCGAAACATTGGATAGCATCGGGCATTATGCTTTTCAGTATTGCCCAGCGTTGGAGGAGATTCAGCTTCCTGCCGGGTTGAAATTCATAGGCTCGAGCGCGTTCCTGGACTGCACAGCTTTGAAGAAAGTGAATATTCCGGAGAGCCTTTCCATTGTGGATAATCCTATCTTCCAAGGATGCACCAGTCTGGCTGAGCCTCTTTATAATAGTACGTTCTTTGTTTATTTGCCTCCCGTTTATGAGGGGGAGTACACCGTGCCCGATGGGATAAAAGCCGTGGCAGGTGGCGCTTTTGCTTCGTGTAATTTGCTTACGGCGGTCAACTTGCCTGCCTCTGTGGAGAAGTTGGGATATCTCGTGTTCGGACAGTGTACGAGTTTGGAACATGTGAACCTTCCGGAAGGGATTACCAGTCTTCTTAATTATACGTTTCAGGATTGCAGTAAGTTGCAAAGCATTTCGCTTCCTTCGCACCTTACACACATTGGCGACGGAACATTTTCCAACTGCGCTTCGATACGGGAGGTGGAAATCCCCTCTACGGTAGATTATATCGGCGGATATGCCTTTAGCGGATGCACGCAACTTGCCCGTGTCGTTTTGCCGGAGGAGGTGGATACGCTTGGTGTGGGTATCTTTAAGGATTGTTGGAGCTTGCAGTCAGAGATTTCCGTAGGGAAGACGTTTCTGAGATGTCCGCAGACAGCGGGGAGTTGCGTGATTCCAGAGGGGACGGAATATATCGGCGACTATGCTTTCCAAGGTTGTGAGAAGTTGACGGACGTGCAGATTCCCCAAAGTGTGAAAGGTGTGGGGAGCTACGCCTTTGCCAACTGTGCCTCCCTGACGGAAATCACCTTGCCGGAGGCCGTGGATACCATCGGGCAACATGCTTTCGAGATGTGTTGGTCGTTGGGCAGCGTGTCGGTGCCCGAGGGCGTGCGTTATATAGAGGCATACACTTTTGCCAACTGTGCGAAACTGCATAGCGTGGAGCTTCCCGCTTCATTGGTCAAGATAGGAGACTATGCTTTCGAGCAATGTACGAGTCTGGAAAATATCGTGCTTCCGGAAGCCCTTACGAATTTTGGTTTTAGTGCTTTCCAAGGATGCTTGAGCTTGTCTTCCATAACGATACCTGATGGGATAAAGACACTCGAGTCCAGTATGTTCAAGAATTGTACGAGACTGGAATCCGTCACATTCCCGGAAGGACTTACCCAAATCGGCAGCAATGCTTTCGAGGGTTGTACGGCTTTGGCCCATGTCGATATTCCGGATGTGGTGGACTACATCGGGCAAAGAGCTTTTGCTAATTGTACGCAGCTAACCGAGGTTGTCCTGCCGCATAACTTGAAGAATGTGGATAATTATGTGTTCGAGGGATGTACGAACCTGAAACGGGCAACGATTCCGGTTGCCACAGAGAGAGTAGATGGCAGTGCTTTCAATAATTGTCCGTCTTTGGCCTACATCGAAGTGGAGAGCGGGAACCAGGCCTATGCTTCGTGCAGCGGCATGCTGTGCGACAAGGATTTGACCGAGGTGCTCGTCATCCCGCCTTGCCTTACCGATTTGGTCATCCCGGCTACCTTGTCAGGTTATTGGCGGTACAACCTGCCGGACTGCAAGTATTTGCGTTCTGCCACTTTGTATTATGTGGGTGGAAGTCGCGCAACGATAAGTAAGGATGAAGACATCTTGGGCGCGATGTTTGATGAGTATTATGATTTTTTGCCTGATGAAACAGAAACGGACAACGACGGCAAGAAATGGACGATTTACAAACGCGAATACAAAATGCCAGAGACGTTGGAGAAGTTGGTGTTTTATTGCGATTCGCTGTCCATGGACCAATTTGTTTATACGGAAGTTAATGAAAGCAGGAGAACCAAGTCCGTGTATTTCACTGGAAATCTGGACCTGATAGACACGTTGTTGGTATATGTCGATACGATTACCGATACGAAACTGTTCAACCAATTTGCGAATTTGAAGGTCTTGGAGGCAAAACGTGTCGAGAACTTGGCCAACGGGAGTTTCACGGGCTTGGAAAGTCTGGAGAAACTGACGTTGCCGCAGGTCAAGACGATGGAGGCAGGATGCTTGGCCGACCTGAAAGGGTTGAAGGAGCTTACGTTGCCTTTTGCCGGGGCGGGTTCGGCTTCCACGGCCACCAACTTCGGAACCTTGTTCAATGGCATAGCCGACGACAGTAAAAAGAAGGTCGTCCAATTTATGGAGGACGGAAGCAGCGAGACTTATTATTTACCGGCAGGTCTGGAGAAACTCACGTTGTCCGAAGGTTGCGAGACGTTGGCTTTCGGTACGTTCTACAACTGTAACATGCTCCACGAACTGACGTTGCCTTCCACGCTTTACATGGTGGGAGAGAAAGCTCTGTACGGATGTGCCGGACTGACGGACATTTATTGCAAGGGGGCCGACCCGTCGTCGGCTTATTCCAATACCTTCGAGGGCGTGCGGGTCAACTCATGCAAGCTTCACGTCCCCCATGGTGCAGGCGAGATGTATAAGCGCAGCACGGGTTGGAAAGACTTCTATTATATAGAGGAGGAAGCACCCATCACGGTGGCCGTGGCCAAGAATATAGAAAACGCCGGGGTAATCTATGGTATGAACGAATACCAACTTGGCGAAACGGCTGAGCTGAAAGCCGTGGCACATTCCGGCTACGTATTTTCGGCTTGGACGGAAGACGGCCAAGTGGTAAGCGAGGAAGAGACTTACTCCTTCGTTGTAGAAGGCAGCCGCAGTTTGATAGCCGTATTCGTCCCTGTCAGTGGCAGCAACAGCGTGGAGACGGAGGCCGGAAGCACTTCGGTGGCTTTCACTTGGGAGGCAGAAGAGGGAGCTTCTTGCTACCAGTTGAACGTTTACCGTGATGAGGCCATGACGCAGTTGGCCGGCAGCTTGTGGTTCGACGCGGAGGGTAATCCGGTGAAGAAACGCAGCACGATGCTGAGTGCCACTATCGATGGGTTGGAAGCGTCTACGGGGTATTACTATCGTATGACGGCCTACAACGAAGCCGACCAGGCCATTTCTCAATATACCGGTACGTTTGAAACGACGGACGCTGATGCCATATCCGAAACGTTGCAGGATGATGTCGTTTCTGTCCGTGCTCGGTCGGGAGGCATCGTCGTAGAAGGCGCCGTTGGGAAAGTCGTTACGGTATTTACGCTTTCCGGTAAAATGGCCGTTCAGAAGAAAGCGGAAAACCAGACGGAAGAGATTACGCTCGAACGAGGTTTCTATATCGTCAAGGTCGGCAACGGCTCTTACAAGACAGTAGTGAAATAAGTATTCCTTCCCTTTAGGGAAGTTGACGAAAGGAAAGTCCCTTGTGACGTCGTGTGCGTCATGAGGGACTTTTTGGATAACAAAACGTCAAAAAACGAAGCGGATGGCGGTTGTGAAAAGAAGGAGTTTAGACGTGCGGATATGCAAAACGGTGTATATTTATACGGCTTTCGGTATTCCTAATGTATAAAAACTGCATAAACCGGAATCGCTTTCAGCCAAGCAATTTTTCGTTTGGAGCAGTATGCAAAATTTTCTTCCGCATGAAAATCCTGAGTTCTCCTCATGCAGCCGGATTTTACGGAGCCGGGCGAAGACGGAACGTGCTTTAAGTATCCCTTTTTCGTCTGTTTGGTGGTTTTTTGCCTGAGAAATTTTTGTGCAGAAAGAAACCTGATGCTTGTTTTTGTTGACAGGAAGGAAAGAAATAACCTTGTATTATGGCCTTCCGTGTGACGTGGTGGAATAGAAAAAGCCTGCCGGACTTTCATTATGCTAAAACACCGGCAGGCGAGAATCGTTTTTTTTCGTCGAAGTCCCGTTCCGTGTCCGAATAAGGTATTCTCGGAAGGGTAGGGCTGTCGATTTGACACTTATCCTATTTCAGTTTCTTTCCGTCGGAGAAGGCCTTTCCTACGGTTTGGCCGATACCGGCGTAGTTGTGGTGGACGGGGTCGAAGACAATCAGCCCCATCTTCTCCATGTCCGGTTTGCCGTCGTCGGCGAGGTATCTTTCATCGGCGAGGATGTTCACGACCTCCGCGACGATGTAATATCCGGTGTCCGATTCATGTATTTTTTCTTTAATCCGGCATTCAAACGTCATCGGGAAGTCGGTGAAGACCGGAGCGTCGACGTTTTCCGACCGTACGGCCGTCCATCCCGTTTTTTCTATCTTTTGCGGGTTGTTCTTTGCGCTGACGATGCCCACGTAGTCAGCCGCCGTCATAGTGGCTTGGGTGGCAAAGGCCACTGTGAAGTCCCCTTGGCGGTTCAGGTTTTCGGTGGTGGCATGCTTACCCATTGAAATCATGATTTCTTTCATGTCCCATTGTCCGCCCCAGGCCGCGTTCATGGCGTTGGGTCGTCCTTGTTCGTCGTAAGTGCCGATAATCAGCACGGGTTGTGGCAACAGCCACGGTTGAGGTTTAAAACTTTTCATATTTCGTCTCCTTGCATGAGTTTGCGATAGATTTCCGCGTCCTCTTCCCGGAAGCAACAGAGGACGACATCACCTTCATATTTCCCGTCCCGTATGTGGCTTTTGACGGTATCCCAGGCTATTTTTGCGGCAGCAGCGTGCGGATAACCGTACACGCCGGTGCTGATGCAAGGGAAGGCGATGCTTTTCAGGTGGTGAGTCTCGGCCATTTGCAAGGCGGTGGCGTAGCAGGATGCCAGTAACTCGGGCTCGTGGTGCCCTCCGCCGTGCCATACGGGTCCGACGGTATGGATTATTTTCTTGCAGGGCAGTCTGTACGCTCCGGTCATCTTGCTCTCGCCGGTCCGGCATCCGCCCAGCGTGCGGCATTCCTCCAACAATTCTTTACCCGCAGCGCGGTGTATGGCTCCGTCCACACCCCCGCCTCCCAACAGGGAACAGTTCGCAGCGTTTACTATGGCATCCACTTGCAGTTGCGTGATGTCTCCCACGATTATTTTTATCCGGTCTTTCATGTCTCGTTACGCATGGTTTGTTGCAATGCTCCAAAAATAGTCAAAATATCCGGGAAAGGAAGTATGTTTTTGGGAAAGATTGCAAAATATTTGCGATGGGATATTTTTTCGCATGAAGCATGGCTTAGGCGGTAGTGGAAGCCGTTTTATCGATATTCTCCTATTTTTTGACGGGTTTGTTCTACTGTGTGAAGTATGGAATCGTTAATTTTGTACTTCATTACATTAAATATAAGAACAAAAGAAAAGAAACACGAAAATGAGAGTGGGAAAATGCTTTTTAGGCCTGGCTGCTTGTTTGTATGCAGTGGCGGCGGATGCGGAACGCGTACCGATGAAACTGTGGTATGACGAGCCGGCTAAAGTGTGGATGACATCGGCCTTGCCGGTCGGTAACGGGGGAATCGGGGCTATGTTCTTCGGGGGTGTGGCCAAGGAACAGTTGCAGTTCAACGACAAGACGTTGTGGGCCGGCAGTACGACCCGGCGTGGGGCATACCAGAATATGGGCGACTTGTTTTTCGAGTTCGATACGCCGGAAACTTGCACCAACTACCGTCGGGAACTTTCTTTAGATGATGCCATAGGGCGTGTGTCTTATACGATTGACGGAGTGGACTACCTGCGCGAATATTTTGTCAGCAACCCGGACAGCGTGATTGTGGTGCGCCTGACGACGCCCGGACATAAAGGCAAACTGAACTTCTCCCTGCGGATGCAGGACGGACGGCAGGGGATGACCCGGGTGGACGGCCATACGATGACCATCAAAGGCACGTTGGATTTGTTGTCCTACGAGGCACAGGCTCTCTTGCAGGCCGACGGCGGCATGGTGGAGACGAAATCCGACCGGTTGGAGGTGAAAGGGGCGGATGCGGTGACGGTCGTGCTGACCGGTGCGACTAATTTCGACCTCGCTTCGCCGACGTACACGCGTGGAGATGCGGACGAGATACACCGACGGGTATCGGCTCGGATGGACAAGGCTGTACGGAAGTCTTACAAGAAGTTGAAAGCAGCGCATCTGGCGGATTACCAACCTCTCTTTGCCCGTGTGGAGTTGGACTTGGATGTGGAGCAGCCGGACTACACGACGGACGTGCTCGTGCGTGAGCATAAAGACAATGCTTACCTCGACATGCTCTATTTCCAATATGGGCGTTACCTCATGCTCGGCTCTTCGCGCGGAGGCCAGTTGCCCAGTAACTTGCAGGGGTTGTGGAACAACGTGAACAATCCTGCATGGGAGTGCGACTACCATAGCAATATCAACGTGCAGATGAATTATTGGCCTGCCGAAGTGACCAATCTTTCGGAATGCTATGCTCCGTTCATCACCTACGTGTCTACCGAAGCTTTGAAGGACGGAGGCGCGTGGCAACAAGTGGCACGGAAAGAGAATTGCCGCGGATGGGCCGTACACACGCAGAACAATATCTTCGGTTATACGGACTGGTTGATCAACCGTCCGGCCAATGCCTGGTATTGCACTCACCTGTGGCAACATTATGCTTATACTTTAGATAAGGAATACTTGCGCGACACGGCCTGGCCCGTCATGAAGGTGACTTGCCAGTATTGGTTCGACCGCCTGAAGGAAAATGCAGAAGGGCGGTTGGTGGCTCCCAACGAATGGTCGCCCGAACACGGGCCTTGGGAAGACGGTGTGGCCTACGCCCAACAGTTGGTGTACGCCTTGTTCGAGGAAACGTTGGCAGCAGCCGATGTGTTGGCCGTCGACGATGCTTTCGTCTCGGAGCTGAAAGAGAAATTCTCCCGTTTGGACAACGGCTTGCATATCGGTTCATGGGGGCAAATCAAGGAATGGACCATACAGGAGGATAAACAAGGAGACCATCAGCGACACTTGTCTCATTTGATGGCCTTGTACCCCTGCGACCAGATTTCTTACCTGAAAGACAAACGTTATGCCGAGGCGGCCAAAGTGGCTTTGGATTCACGGGGCGACGGTGCCACGGGATGGAGCCGGGCTTGGAAAGTGGCTTGCTGGGCACGTTTGTGGGATGGAGAACGGGCTTACCGTTTGCTGAAACAAGCACAAAATATTACAGACGTGACGGTGGTAAGCATGGACGACAATGCCGGCGGCGTGTATGAGAACCTGTTCTGTGCCCATCCTTCGTTCCAGATAGACGGAAATTTCGGAGCCACGGCCGGTATCGCCGAGATGATGTTGCAGAACACCGTGAAGGGCGTGCATCTGTTGCCGGCTTTGCCTTCGGCGTGGGATGACGGGCATTTCAAAGGATTGAAGGCGAAAGGCGGCTTTACTTTCGACGTGACGTGGAAAGACGGGAAGATGGTGGAAGGCCGGGTGTATTCGGCTGACGGACAGGAATGCCGGATGTACCTGCCGGATGCCAAACTTGTCGAGGTGAAGAAGTCGAAAGGCGGCAAGGTGGCCTTTACGCAGGAGGCCGATGGCGCAGTGGTATTTCCTACATCGGCCGGGAAGAGTTACCGTCTTCGTTTTGAATAAGGATATAGTCCTAAAAAACGTACTACTCCGCCGCCTTTTTCCATGAAAAGGCGGCGGAGCTGCGTTTGTTTATTACTTTTTTTGAATACTTTATCGGAAAAAGATGCTTCTTTCTTTTATTTTCGTTACCTTTGTGCCTATCTAATATCAAAATTGTATGAAAATAACACTTTTGCAACAAGATATTTCATGGGGGAATCCGGAAACTAATGTGAGGAATGCCGAGCAGGCGATGGAGGCTTGTCCCGGGGCGGATTTATATGTGTTACCCGAAATGTTCTCCACCGGGTTCTGTACGCAACCCGAAGGACTGGCCGAACCGGCGGACAGTGATACGCTGCGCTGGATGCGCCGCTATGCCGCAGGGCACGACTGTGCCGTGGCCGGTAGCGTGGCCGTACAGGAAGGCGGCAAGTATTATAATCGTTTCTATTTCGTAAGTCCGGACGGGGCGGTCCGCTCGTATGACAAAAAGCATTTGTTCACGTACGGCGGAGAGCACCATCGTTTTACAGCCGGGCGGGAACGTGTGGTCGTGGAGTTCCAGGGTGTACGAATCCTGCTCCAGATTTGCTACGATTTGCGTTTTCCCGTATGGGCGCGCAACCGGAAGGACTACGACGTGGCACTCTACGTGGCCAGTTGGCCTACGCCGCGTGTGGAAGCCTGGTTGGCCTTGCTACGGGCAAGAGCCATCGAAAACCAGTGCTATGTGGCGGGGGTGAACCGTGTGGGGACGGATCCGTCTTGCGAGTATTGCGGAGGCACGTTGATGATAGACCCTTGCGGACGTACGGTAGCGGCCTGTGAGCAAGGCCGGGTAGATGCCGTGACGGTGGAGGTGGATATGGACGGCCTGGCCGAATTCCGCCGCAAATTTCCGGTATTGGATGATGCCGATGATTTTACATTGAATATTTAAACTCAGAAGATATACAGATATGGAAAAGAAACTCTTATTAGGTGATGAAGCCATAGCCCTCGGGGCTATCCATGCAGGCATTCGCGGAGTGTATGCTTATCCGGGGACGCCGAGCACGGAAATCACCGAATACATCCAACGGCATCCGTTGGCGCGTGTGCGAGGTCTGCACAGCACGTGGTGTACGAACGAAAAGACTGCCGTCGAGGCGGCTCTGGGGGCATCCTACGCCGGTGCGCGTGTGATAGCTTGCATGAAGCACGTAGGGCTGAACGTGGCGGCAGATGCTTTTGTCAACGCTGCTATTACGGGCGTGAACGGTGGTATGATCGTGGTTGTGGCGGACGACCCTTCCATGCACTCTTCGCAGAATGAACAGGACTCCCGTTTCTACGGTAAGTTTTCCATGATAACGACCTTGGAACCGTCTACTCAACAAGAGGCGTACGACATGATGCAATACGGCTTCGAACTTTCCGAACGGGAGAAGTTGCCGGTGCTGATGCGTATCGTGATGCGTTTGGCACATTCCCGGGCCGCCGTGACGGTGAAGGAAGAAGCCGAAGAGGTGAGGGCGTTGCCCTGTGCGAAGGATCCGGCCAGTTGGGTGCTCCTTCCTGCCAATTCGCGCCGGAAATATGCCGCATTGGTGGAACAGCAACCGCGTCTGGAACAGGCTGCGGCCGAAGCTCCTTACACGCGTTACGAACAGGCTTCGGGAGAGAAACCGGTGGGCATATTGGCCTGCGGTATAGGATATAACTATGTGACGGAGGTACGCGAGGCTGCGGAAAAGTTCAACATTCTTAAAATCCCCCAATATCCGTTACCCGCAGACTTGGTGCGCCGCCTGGCTGCCGACAGTCGTGAGATTCTGGTGGTGGAAGACGGCCAGCCTTTTGCCGAAGAACTCGTGAGGGGGATGCTTTCCGCAGACTATCCCGTACGAGGTTGTCTGACGGGCGACTTGCCGCGTACGGGGGAACTGACGCCGGACAGCGTGGCAGCGGCTATGGGACACCGGCCGGAGCGTTACTTCGAAGCACCGAAAAATGTGGTGGGACGCCCGCCTGCCTTGTGCCAGGGATGCGGCCACCGCGATGTGTACACGGCTTTGAACGAAGTGGTAAAGGAATATCCCGATGCACGCGTGTTTGCCGATATCGGCTGTTATACATTAGGGGCTTTGCCGCCTTTCCGTGCCATAGACACTTGCCTCGACATGGGGGCTTCCATTACGATGGCCAAAGGGGCGGCCGACGCCGGTGTGTTTCCGGCCATCGCTGTCATCGGCGATTCCACGTTCACCCATTCGGGCATGACGGGGTTGTTGGATGCCGTAAACGACAAGGCGCAGATTACCGTCATCATATCGGACAATCTGACTACGGCGATGACCGGCGGGCAGGACTCTGCCGGTACGAACAAGTTCGAGGCGATTTGTCTGGGGCTTGGGGTGGAGCCGGAACATGTGCGCGTAGTGGTGCCGTTGCCTAAGAACATGGAAGAGATTACGCGTATTCTTCGTGAAGAAATAGAGTACAAAGGGGTGTCGGTCATCATCCCGCGCCGGGAGTGCATACAGACCTTGAACAGAAAGTTGAAACAGAAAAGAGCAGAAAAGAAAGCATGAAACAAGATATAATTCTTTCGGGCGTGGGAGGACAAGGCATCCTTTCCATTGCCACCATCATCGGTGAGGCTGCCACGCAGGCAGGGTTGACCTTGAAACAGGCTGAGGTGCACGGCATGAGCCAGCGTGGAGGTGACGTGCAGTCCAACTTGCGTTTGTCTGACGGGGAGATTGCTTCCGATTTGATTGCGGTAGGAACTGCCGACATGATTCTCTCGTTGGAGCCGATGGAGGCTTTGCGGTATATACCTTATTTAAATAAGGACGGTTGGGTGATTACCTCTTCTTCCCCGTTCAAAAACATTCCCAATTATCCCGAGGACGAGGCTTTGATGGCCGAATTGAGGGCATTGCCCCATGTCGTCATGGTGGATGTGGACGCATTGGCCAAGGAACATTCCATGCCGAAGTGCGCCAATGTGATGCTGTTGGGGGCTGCGGCCCGTTACCTGAACATCCTGTCGGTGGAGGAGTTGCGTGAAAGTATCGCCCGTGTGTTCGGGACAAAAGGGGAGGCCGTAGTGGAAATGAACCGCCGGGCTTTCGATTTGGGGCATGCGGCTTCGGACTTAAAGTAAGCGGATATGGGACATCAGGTGTTTAGTGAAGAGTTGGTGGCATCTGTAGTAAAGGAATTGCAGATTGCCGACCTCGCTCATGCCACCATCGGCGAGGTGCTGTTGGTGGCTTCCCGGCTGGAACAACAGACGGGGATTGAAACGGTAGTTGCCATAGTTCCTTCGATTGGTGATATGGAGTGTTTTGATTTTTGCCATCAGCTGCTCAATCAATGGGGAGTAGGCAAGAAAGGAAAAGATAACGGACTCGTTATCCTGTTAGTCACCGACCAACGCTGCATCCAGTTTTACACCGGATACGGTTTGGAAGGGGTACTTCCCGATGCAATATGCAAACGTATCCAGACTAAGTACATGATTCCATATCTGAAAGACGGCAACTGGAATGAAGGAATGGTAGCCGGAATCCGGGCGACTTGCCAGCGACTTGACGGATCAATGGAAAATGAATCGCTTTCTGAATCGAATAATGAATCGATGGATTTCATTTTCGCTGTTATCCTGTTCGCTGTAATCGGTGTAGGGATAGCGTTCTTTGCCGCAAGAAATCAGAGCCGTTGCCCCAAATGCGGGAAACATGCCCTGCAAAGAACCGGAAGCAGACTTGTATCACGTGTCAATGGGGTAAAGACGGAAGATGTCACCTATACTTGCAAGAACTGCGGAAATACAATCATACGTCGTCAGCAAAGCTACGATAGCGACTATCACAACAGAGGGGGTGGCGGAGGCGGTCCGTTCATCGGCGGATTCGGAGGCAGTGGCGGAGGCTTTAGCGGAGGCAGCTTCGGTGGAGGAATGGGAGGCGGCGGTGGAGCCGGTTCACGATTCTGATCCCTACAGATAATATTAAATAATCAAATACTCATCAAAAAGTAAGAAACATGAAAAAGTCAATTATCATCATCTTAGCCGTTGTGGCTATCCTTGTTATATGGGCAGTAAGTGTATATAACGGTCTGGTTACTAATGTTACCGGTCAATGGGCAAATGTAGAAACTCAATACCAACGTCGTGCAGACTTGATTCCGAATCTGGTAAATACCGTAAAAGGATATGCAACGCACGAAAAAGAGACTTTGGAAGGAGTTGTCGCAGCACGCAGCCAAGCGACCCAAATCAAAGTGGATGCCGAAGACCTGACTCCGGAGAAGCTGGCAGAATATCAGAAAGCACAGGGTGCCGTAACTTCAGCACTAGGTAAGTTGCTGGCTATCACGGAAAACTATCCCGACCTGAAGGCCAACCAGAACTTCCTTGAGCTGCAAGCCCAACTGGAAGGAACGGAAAACCGGATCGCCGTGGCCCGCACACGCTTCAACGATGCGACCCGGCAGTATAACGTGACGATTCGCCGTTTCCCTGCCAACCTGATCGCGGGCATGTTCGGCTTCGATCAGAAAGCCTATTTTGCGGCCGAGGAAGGTGCGCAGACCGTACCGGAGGTGAAGTTCTGATATTCCGGGCTGTGAACGACGATGCGGCGATCTAAGAAGATCGCCGCATCGCGTTATGTGTCGAGGTCGTAAATGGGATTTCGCCGGTCCTCCGAAGGCTTCGGCCGTGGTGCGAACCCTTTTTTGCCGCAGGGAGGTATTGATAAAAATTTCGGGGATCGCGGTTAAAATACCCGATAAATTTTTGTACTTTTGTTCCTTGAATTATCGTGGATAATTGTGACCATACCTTATGTTAAGCGTTTTATTCTACCTTTTCCTGTTCGTTATCTGCACTTTTTTTCTGGTATTGTCCGCCGTGGCGTTGCTTTTGACGTGGCCTTTCGACAAATCCCGGAGGATCGTGCACGAACTGTCCCGGATATTGGTCCGTATTTTCTATGCGGTTCCGCCTCTGTGGAAGTTCCGGGTTACCGGCAGGGAGTATATCGACCGTCGCAAACCGTACGTTATCGTGGTCAATCACCAGGCCGGTTTGGATATTCCGACCCTCTATTTCGTGCCGCTCAATTTTCGGTGGGTTTCCAAGCGGGAAGTTTTCAAGGTGCCGTTTTTCGGTCAGTTCCTTTTGCTGCACGGGGATATCTGCATCAACCGGAGCCATGCCACGGCCGCGATGGAGAAGGTGATCCGCGACGGAAAGCTGTGGCTTTCGCGCGGCGCTTCGGTGGCGATCTTTCCGGAGGGCACGCGTTCGCACGACGGCGCAATCCATCGTTTCAAGGCGGGGGCTTTCACGCTGGCCCGCGAGGCCGGCGTCGAGATCCTGCCGGTGGTGTTGTACGGTACGACCACAATGATCGGCCGCAACGGGATGTTCAACTGGCGCAATAAATTGACGGTAAGTATTCTGCCGCCAGTGAGCGCCGAACGGGTCGCCGCTGCCGATCCGAAGGAGCTGATGGAGCAGGTGCGGGCGTCGATGTGCGTAAGGCTCGCCGAAATCAAGAAACAGAAATAAACGATTATGTCCGATAAAAAGATAGATAACACCAGCAACAGCTATGGCGACGATGCCATTGTGACCCTCTCGCCGAGGGAGCACATCCGGTTGAGGCCGGGTATGTATATCGGCAAGCTGGGCGACGGCTCGCAGGCCGACGACGGCATTTACGTCCTGATCAAGGAGGTGGTGGACAACTCTGTCGATGAGTTCATCATGGGCGCCGGCAAGCAGATCGACGTGACGGTCGAGGACGACATCGTGACTGTCCGCGACTACGGGCGCGGTATTCCGCTCAAGTCCCTCGCTGCGGCCGTCAGCGAGATGAATACCGGCGGCAAGTACGGCGGTTCGGCCTTCAAGAAGACCGTCGGACTGAACGGTGTCGGCGTCAAGGCCGTCAATATGCTTTCGAGCGAATTTACCGCCCGTTCGGTGCGCGACGGCGAGGCCCGCACGGTGACTTTCGCGCAGGGGCTCGAACAGAGCGACCGCTGGGAGAGCGGCGTGCAGGAGAAAAACGGTACGTTTATCAGTTTCCGTGTGGACCGGGAGGTGTTCGGCGACTATTCCTACAATCTGGAGTACGTCGAGCAGATGATTCGCAACTATACTTACCTCAATCTGGGGCTGACCTTCCGTTTCAACGGTCAGAGCTATGTTTCGAAGAACGGCTTGCTGGACCTTCTGGGCGAGAACATGACCGAGGAGCCGCTTTATGCGCCGATCCACCTTTCGGGCGAGGATATCGAAGTGGCCATCGCACACGGTACGGGTTACGGCGAGAGTTACTATTCGTTCGTCAATGGACAATACACCTCGCAGGGCGGTACGCATCAGGCGGCTTTCCGTGAAGCGATCGCCAAGACCATCAAGGAGTTTTATCACAAGGATTACGATCCTTCGGACATCCGCACGTCGATCATCGCCGCCATTTCGGTCCGTGTGACCGATCCGGTGTTCGAGTCGCAGACCAAGATCAAACTGGGCTCGAAGGAGATCGAACCGGGGGTTCCGCTGCGCAACTTCATCGTCGATTTTCTGGCCAAGCACTTGGACGACTACCTGCACAAGCACTCCGAGACGGCCCAGATTCTGCAAAAGAAGATCGTCGAGAACGAGAAGGAGCGCAAGGCGATCTCCGGTATTCAGAAGAAAGCCCGCGAAACGGCCAAGAAGGTGTCGCTCAACAACAAGAAGCTGCGCGACTGCAAGATACATCTGACGGACAAGAACGAGCTGGCCGAGGAGTCGATGATCTTCATTACGGAGGGTAATTCGGCATCCGGTTCGATCACCAAGAGCCGCGACGTGCGTACGCAGGCGGTTTTTTCGCTGCGGGGCAAGCCGCTCAACTGCTTCGGCCTCACGAAGAAGGTCGTATATGAGAACGAGGAGTTCAACCTGTTGCAGGCGGCGCTCAACATCGAGGAGGATATGGACAACCTGCGGTACAACAAGGTCGTGATCGCCACCGATGCCGATGTCGATGGCATGCACATCCGCTTGCTGCTGATGACCTTCTTCCTGCAATTCTTTCCCGACGTGATCCGCGGCGGACACTTGTACGTGTTGCAGACACCGTTGTTCCGCGTGCGTAACAAGAAGGAGACGCATTACTGTTACAGCGAGGAGGAGAAAAACCGGGCGGTCGCACGATGCGGCGCCAACGCCGAAATCACCCGTTTCAAAGGTCTGGGTGAGATTTCTCCCGACGAGTTCCGGGGGTTCATCGGCCAGGATATCCGCCTGGATAAGGTGCGGCTTACGAAGGACGACCCGATCCACGATATGCTGGAGTTCTACATGGGTAAGAACACCTATGAGCGGCAGGGCTTTATTATCGGTAACCTGCGTATCGAGGAGGATATCGTGGAGAGCGACCTGGCGATCGGGTAACCGCCGTTTCTTATCGACCGGTGCGGTTTTCTTGTGCGGTGCCGGTGCGAAACCGAAAACAGAACATAGATTATGAGCGAACAAAGAGAAGATATGACGGAACGGGACGATCTGCCCGGCGAGGTTCCTGCGGCGGCGGATGACGCTGCGGGGAGTGTCGGGGCCGAAGAGTCCGCCGCTCCGACGGGCAAATACGGCAAGTTGCTCTCCGAGGAGGGCGGCGTGCGCAAGCTGACGGGTATGTACCGTAACTGGTTCCTCGATTACGCTTCGTATGTCATCCTGGAACGAGCCGTTCCGCACGTGCAGGACGGACTCAAGCCGGTGCAGCGGCGTATTCTGCATGCCATGAAAGCCGTCGATGACGGTCGTTACAACAAGGTGGCCAATATCGTGGGCCAGACCATGCAGTATCACCCGCACGGCGATGCTTCGATCAAGGATGCGCTGGTGCAGTTGGGACAGAAGGACCTGCTGATAGACTGTCAGGGCAACTGGGGCAACATCCTCACGGGCGACGAGGCCGCCGCGGGCCGTTATATCGAGGCGCGTCTTTCGAAATTCGCCCTCGACGTGGTCTTCAACAAGAAGACGACGGAGTGGATGCTGTCGTACGACGATATTGGGGTGTCCCCCCTACGACGGCCGTAACGAGGAGCCGGTGACGCTTCCCGTGAAATTCCCGCTGCTGCTGGCGCAGGGTGCCGACGGTATCGCGGTCGGTCTGGCGTCGAAGATTCTGCCGCACAACTTCATCGAGCTGATCAATGCGGCGATCGCGCATTTGCAGGGGAGGGATTTCGTGCTGTACCCCGATTTCCCGACGGGCGGCATGATCGACGTGAGCCGCTACAACGACGGACTGCGGGGCGGTACGGTCAAGGTGCGTGCCCGCATTTCGAAGATCGACAAGCGGACGCTGGCCATCACCGAGATTCCCTACACCACGACCACCGAGTCTATCAAGGATTCGATCGTCAAGGCCAACGAGAAGGGAAAGATCAAGATCCGCAAGGTGGACGACAATACGGCCGAGAAGGTCGAAATCATCGTGCAGGTCGCGCCCGACGAGTCGTCGGACAAGACCATCGACGCGCTCTACGCTTTTACGGACTGCGAAGTGTCGATCGCCCCGAATGCCTGCGTGATCTGCGATGACAAACCCCATTTCCTGGGGGTGAGCGAGATCCTGCGCCGTTCAGCGGAGCATACCCGCGAGCTGCTGAAAATGGAGCTTGAAATCCGCCTGAACGAACTCAACGAAGCATGGCATGCGGCTTCTCTGGAGCGGATTTTCATCGTTAATAAATTGTATCAGCTCATCGAGAGCTGCAAAACCCGCGAGGAGGCTTACGCAGCCGTCGGCAAGGGGTTGGAACCGTTTACCAAGGTGCTGCGCCGTGCGGTCACGACCGAGGACATCCAGCGTCTGACGGAGCTGAAGTTCATCCGTATTTCGCGTTACGACAGCGACAAGGCCGACAACGAGATCCGGCAGATCGAGGAGGATATCGCCCAAACGCAGCACCATCTGGCGCATCTGACCGACTATACGATTGCTTATTACGAGCGTATCCGCGACAAATACGGCAAGGGCCGCGAGCGGCGTACCGAGTTGCGTGAGTTCGACTCGATCGAAGCGACGAAGGTGGCTGTCACGAATGCCAAACTGTACGTCGATCGTGTGGAGGGCTTCTTCGGTATCGGCAAGTCGATGAAGGATTCCGAGTTCGTGTGCGACTGTTCGGATATCGACGACGTGATCGTGTTCACCAAAGACGGCCGCTATGTGATTACGAAGGTAAGCGACAAAGCCTTTTTCGACAAGAATATCTATTATATCGGGGTGTTCAAGCGCAACGACGAGCGGACGATCTACAACGTCCTCTACCGCGACGGCAAGAACGGCCCGATCCTGATGAAGCGCTGCGCCATCAAGGGCATCACGCGCGACAAGGAGTACAACATCACCAAAGGCGATCCGAAGAGTGAAATCCTCTATATGTCTGTCAATCCGAACGGTGAGGCCGAAGTGTTGAAGATTTACTTCAAGCCGCGTCCGCGTTTGAAGAAGGTGATCGTCGATCTCGATTTCTCGACCGTGGCGATCAAGGGGCGGCAGAGCCAGGGCAACCTTTTCTCGCGTTACGGCATCCATAAGATCGTCCTCAAGGAGCGGGGTACTTCGACCCTCGGAGGACAGCAGATCTGGTACGACGAAGACGTGCACCGGCTCAATACGGACGGCCGGGGCGTATTGCTCGGCGAGTTCCAGGGGGATGACAAACTCATTGTCCGCACGGCCAAGAACGTCTATTACACGACGAATTTCGACATTACGCAGCACTTTCCCGACGATACGGTTCACGTGTCGAAATATTCGCCCGATACGGTCTATGCGGTGGCCTATTTCGACCGCTCGCAGAATTACTACTACCTGAAGCGCTTTACGGCCGAACAGGGCGAAAAGATGCAGTCGTTCCTGGACGAGGATGCCGATCTGGTGGCCGTGACGTCCTGCCCGGGGGCTACGCTGGTGCTGACCTTCCAGGGGGCGCAGGCTTCGCGTCCGGCGGAGGAGATCGACGTGGACGGTTTCGTCGGCGTGAAGAGCCACCGGGCCAAGGGCAAGCGCCTTACGACCTACGACGTGGCGACGCTCGCTTTCGTGGAGCCGGAGCCGTCCGGGGAGGATGCTCCGAATGGTTCGGAGGGGGATTTCGACCTGCCCGAAACGATGACCGTCGAGGGTACGGACGCCGAGTTCGAAATCGAACGTCCGAAAGGCGACACGGAGGAGGTGATCGTCGATACCGAGCAGTTGAATTTATTTTAGGAGTTAGGATATGATCGTTTTTCTGGTCGGATACATGGGGTGCGGAAAAACCACCATCGGCCGTCGGCTCGCCCGGCGGTTGCGTTACGACTTCGCCGATACCGACGACCGGATCGAGAAACAGGAGGGTGCCGACGTGTGCGACATCTTCCATTATGCCGGTGAGGAGTATTTCCGCAAGGCGGAGCGCGGGATGCTCGAACAGCTGATCGCTTCGGGCGACGACCTGGTGGTTTCCACGGGCGGCGGGCTTCCCGTCTGGGCGGACAACATGGCTCGTATGAACGGAGCCGGTCTGACGGTCTATATCCGCCGTTCGGCGGAGCAGATCGCAGCGCGTTTGAGTCCTCACGGACGTTGGAAGCGCCCCAAGTTGAGGGGACTCGACGACCGGGAGCTGGTCGAATTCATGTCGCGCAACATGGCCGAGCGGGAGCCGTTTTACGGACAGGCTGCGCTGACGATCGACGGCGGCGCGATGAACGATGACGAAATCCTCGAATTTATCACTGAAAAACTGAAGGAACGAAATGGATAACCGGCCTGTCGGCGTATATGATTCGGGGTTGGGCGGCCTGACGGTCTGGCGCGAAATTCGCCGCCAGTTGCCGGAGGAGTCGCTCGTCTATCTGGGCGACGGTAAGAATTGTCCCTATGGTGCGCGTCCGGCCGATGAGATCTGCCGTCTAGCGGACGAGGCGGTCGGACGGCTGGGCGGTGCCGGTTGCAAAATGGTCGTCGTCGCCTGCAATACGGCTACGGCTGCGGCCATCGATTTTCTGCGCCGCAAATACCGGCAGATGCCTATCGTAGGTATGGAACCCGCCGTGAAGCCCGCCTGCCTGAATACCCGCAGCGGGGTGGTAGGTGTGCTGGCTACGGCCCGGAGTTTGGACGGCGACCTGTTCCGCCGCACGGCAGCCCGTTACGGGGAGAATATCCGGGTGCTGACCGCCGTAGGCGAAGGGTTCGTCGAACTGGTCGAGGAAGACCGCGAGCAGTCGCCCGAAGCCGTCGAGACCGTGCGCCGCGTGCTGGAGCCGATGATCCGCGAGGGTGCCGACCAGATCGTGTTGGGTTGTACGCACTATCCGTTCCTGCTCCCGGTTTTCCGGCAGGTGATCGGTGAACGCGGGGTTGCCGTGGTCGATCCTTCGCCTGCCGTAGGACGCAGGGTGGGGCAGTTGCTCGACCAGTATGACCTGCGGGCCGAAAAAGGCGCCACCGCGAATTACGGATTTCTTACCTTTGCGGATGAAGCGTACCGGTCGCGGCTGGAATGCAAGGCTTTCGGTTAGCGGCTCCGCACCGGCTGCGGTCCGAAAACGGAATCGGGGGGGGCGGCCCTTTCGAAACCGATCCTGCATTTGAACTTTCCGAAAAAAATCCCTACCTTCGCTCGATAAATATACGATATGGCTACCAAGAAAAACAGTTCGGCAAAAAGCCCGCAGGCTACCTCCCGTTCCAACCGTGACAGCATGCGTTGGATACTGGGCTTGCTGCTGCTTTTCGCGGGGCTTTTCCTGACGGCTTCGGTGCTGTTTCGGACCGCTTTTTTACTATTTCGACGGGCGGGCCGACATGAGCCTTGTGTCCGGTGTCGAACAGGAGGATCCCCGCCTGGCAGACCTGTCGGATGCGATCGAGAATCCCTGCGGTTACGCCGGGGCTTGGTTGGCCGAGCGTCTGGTGGGGCGTTCGTTCGGCCTGTTCGGTATCATTTTGCCCCTGATCGTCACGATGGTCGGAGTGCGGATCATCCGCCAGCGTCCGCTGCTTTTCAACCATTCGGTGCTCGGAGCTTTGTTGATTCTGATTCTGGGTTCCCTTACGTTGGGCTTCGCCTTCGGCGAGAAGTGGGCCGTTTTCGGCAGCGGGTGGGGCGGTGCCTTCGGGGTCGAGGTCGCCCGGAGGCTGACGAGCGTGATCGGCGTGCTGGGAAATATCATCCTGTTGCTGGGCGCCTGGATTCTGACGGGCGTGTTCATCAACCGCAACTTCATCAATACGGTCAATACGGCAGGCAATGCAATGGTGGACAAGGGCGGCAAGATCGTCGATCTGGTCAAACAGTCGGTCGTGAATGTCACCGACCATCGTTCGAAATCCGGGGAGGAGAAGACCGATGCCGAGCCTGAACCCGATTCTAAACCCGAATCCGAACGGTCCCAGCCCGAACCCGTGCCTGCGCCTGTCGATGCGTCGGCCCGCACTTCCGCTGCGGATGGAGCGGCCGAGGTGACGATCCAGCGGCCTGCGCCGGTTGCGGCTCCCGTTTCCGATGAGCCGGACGAGAGCCCCTTCCTCGAAATTCCTCTTACGGAAGAGGCTCCTGCGACGGTTCCTGAGCCGGCTCCGTCCCGTCCTGCCGGACCCCGTATCGTGGGGGGCGACGATGTATTTACCGAGGTCGATCTTTCGGGAGGCGAAGCCAACGCTGCCTTTACCGCACCCCGGGAACCCGAGCAACCGCAGTATGCGTCGGAGCCCGCGCCGGTCGTGGACGGAATTACGGAATACACGATTACGGCGGAGCCTGAAATTCCGGCCGAAGGCGTCGTGGTGACCGTTGAAGCACACGAGGCCAAGGTCGTGGACGAGAAAAGCATCGAGAGCAGCCTCTACGACCCGTTGAAGGATCTGAACAACTACCAGCGTCCGCCCGTGACGCTGCTTGAGGATTATACGTCCGACTCGCAGGTGAGCGACGAGGAGATTTACGAGAACAAGTCCAAGATCGAACAGACGCTCAAGGATTTCGGTATTCCGATCCAGCGGATCAAAGCTACGGTAGGACCTACGGTGACGCTCTATGAGATCGTGCAGGCCCAGGGCGTCAAGATCTCCAAGATACAGGGATTGGAGAACGATATCGCCCAGAGCCTTAAGGCGCTCGGCATCCGCATCATCGCTCCGATTCCGGGCAAGGGTACCATCGGTATCGAGGTCCCGAACCGCGACAAGCAGGTCGTGTCGATGTATTCGGCCGTGCGTTCGCTGCGGTTCCAGGAGTCGAAAGCCGAACTTCCGGTGGTGATCGGTCGCACGATCCAGAACGAGAACTATGTCTTCGACCTGGCGAAGATGCCCCACCTGCTCGTGGCCGGTGCTACGGGTCAGGGTAAGTCGGTCGGCCTGAATGCCATCATCACCTCGCTGCTCTACAAGAAACACCCCTCGCAACTCAAGTTCGTGATGATCGATCCCAAGATGGTCGAGTTCTCGCTCTATTCCAAGATCGAGAAGCACTTCCTGGCCAAGATGGAGTCCGAGGACGAAGCGATCGTCACCGACCCCCGCAAGGCGGTCTATACGCTCAACTCCCTCTGTACGGAGATGGACAACCGGCTGGAACTCTGCAAGAGAGCGGGAGCCCGCAACATCGCCGAATACAACGATAAATTCACGGCGCGGCGGCTCAATCCCGAAAAGGGACACCGCTACCTGCCCTATATCGTAGTTGTGGTCGATGAGTTCGCCGATCTGATTATGACGGCCCGCGAGGTCGAAGGTCCCGTGATGCGTCTGGCGCAGAAAGCCCGTGCCATCGGTATTCACCTGATTATCGCCACGCAGCGCCCCGACGTGAAGGTCATCACGGGCGGTATCAAGGCCAATTTCCCCGCGCGTATCGCCTTCCGCGTGATGCAGATGATCGACTCGCGTACGATCATCGACCAGCCGGGGGCCAACCAGCTTATCGGCCGCGGCGACATGCTCTTCTCGAAGGACGGGGAACTGATCCGTATCCAGTGCGCGCTGGTCGAAACCAAGGAGGTCGAACGCATCGTCGAGTATATATCGAAGCAGCAGGGCTATACCTCGGCCTATTCGCTGCCCGACTATACGCCCGATACGGGCGATTCTTCGGGGAGCATGGGCAGCGAGGACTCCGCCCCCGTGAAATACGATTCGCTCTTCGCCGAGATCGCCCGCGACGCCGTTTCGGGCGGCAATATCTCGACCTCGATGATCCAGCGCAACTACGAGGTGGGCTTCAACCGTGCCGGGCGCATCATGATGCAGCTCGAACGTGCCGGCATCGTCGGCCGCCAGCAGGGAGCCAAGCCGCGCGACATCCTTTTCCATGACATGCCCTCGCTCGAAGCCAAGTTGCAGGAGCTGGGCCTATTCTGATGCTGCCATGAAACGACTCCTGTCCCTCCTGTTGCTGCTTTCCGCGATGCAATCCGTCGCCGCAGTTCCGGCTGCCGCGGATGTTCCGGCTGCCGCAAATAATGTCCCGGCCGCCGACCGTGCCGACGCGATCCTGGCCGGGGTCAGCGACGGCTTCCGGGCGCTGGGTGCCTACGGGGTGTCGTTCGAGGTTCGCTCGGACGAATACGTCACGCGCGGGCGCTATGCCGTCGAGGGGGAGAATTATTACCTCGTGCTGGGCGATGCCGAGGTCTACTGCGACGGAGCCGTGCGCTACGAGGTGGACAACCGCCGCCGCGAGGTGACGATCGACGTGGTCGACAGCGACAGCCGCAATATCCTCAATAACCCCGTCCATGCCTTCGATTTCCTCGGCAGCGAATATGCGGCCTCGCTCGCCGGCGAGCAGGAGGGCCGTGCCGTGGTGCGGCTGACCCCTGCGCCGGGGAATACCTCCTCGGCGGGCAATATCGTCCTTACGGTCGATACCGCCGCGATGCGCCCCGTGTCGCTCCGCTACGATTACGACGGCGAGCAGGTGCAGGTTTCGGTGCTGGGCATCAAGCCCCTCGAAACGCCGCTCAAGGCCTTTGCAAAAGATAACTACGCCGGGTACGAATTCATAGACTTCCGCTGACTATGTTGCACTGCCGACCCATCATGCTGCTGTTGTTCGTCGCCATCCCCGCGGCGATGCTGGCTGCGGCGCCGGGAAACCCGTCGCCGGCGGGCGGGCATACCCCTGCCGCCGGACATGACCGCCCTGCGGCGGATATGCCCGGTTCGGTTCCCGGAGCCGGAAGCCCGGCCGGGCAACAGCCTTCCGGCACGGCATGGGAGCTTACCTGCGAGCGCGATCTGCTCTATGCGGCGTCTTTCGTAGGGGATTCCATACCGGTGCGGGTGTTCCTCGAATCGGGCGTCTATTTTCCGCTGATCGACAGCGCGCTGGTCTGGTCGCACCCCGGGCTTTTCGAACCCGTCGAACTCGAACGCCCCGTGCGTTTCCGCATGGCCGGCGGCACGGACTATTCGGCCCGCTATAAACTGGCGCCGGGGCTCAGTGTGGGGGATACGCGCAGTTTGCGCGAGAGCTATGTCGTCGACCTCAGGCGACGCAGGCCCTGCGACCTGCTCTACCCGCTCCATACCTTCACGACCGACAGCGTGGCCGCGCCCGGTATTTTCGAGCTCGATGTCCGCCGCGGCATTTTCCGTCCGCTCTCATCCTGCCGCAACCCGGCGACGGGTGGGAGGCCTACGAACTGGTGCCCGACGGGCAGTCGGGGATGTTCTGGGTCGTGGATACGGTGCGCTTGTCCGACGACCGGGGGCGCAGCCGTGCGATGCCGATGCGGCTGGTCGTCGATCTGGGCAACGCCAACCTGCTGGCACTCTTTGCGTTCAAACCTGAGGTCGGAAAATTCGTGTCACGCGCCCCTGTCGATCTGGTGGAAGGCCGTACGCCGGGCGGGATGACCCTGCGGGTGCTG
>OGPX01000559.1_pt1 | contig 29555 bp, 19 predicted proteins | sample 1553101 | NCBI WGS metagenome assembly OGPX01 (sample SAMEA2579964, study PRJEB22360) | human gut metagenome | biome: human gut; feature: human-associated habitat; material: faeces | place: Denmark | collected 2008/2010
CCATGCCCAAAGCGGCGGAGATGGAATTGGAAGCATGTCCGCAGGTGAACGTGTCGTATTCGCTTTCGGAAGGAGAGGGGAAAGGTTTCAGCCCGTGCAGCTTCCTGTTGGTCGAGAAACGTTCCCTGCGTCCTGTCAGTATCTTATGGCCGTATGCCTGATGTCCGACATCCCATACGATGCGGTCGTAAGGCGTGTCGTACACATAATGCAAAGCGACCGTCAGCTCCACGACGCCTAAGCTGGAAGCGAAATGTCCCGGATTGTCTGCCAGCTCGTCGATGATGTCGCGGCGCAGTTCTTCGCATACTTGCGGCAATTTGTCTATGGGCAATCGGCGCAAGTCGGCCGGGATATTGATTTGCGACAAAAGGTTATATGTATTTTTGTTTGTCATCAGCTTGATTTAGTTCATGCAAAATTAGCATAATTTCATATATCTTGCTTACTTTTGCAGAAAAAAATACCGTTTTGACATTTAACGAATGTGAGATATGAAGTTTCGTACCACAGTAGAAACTGAGATGAAGGGATTGCATATCCATCCCGGAGACGGGCTTACCCTGTTGGGGTCTTGCTTTGCCGACCATATCGGCCGGCGTATGGTGCAGTCGGGACTGGATGCGCATGCCAATCCGTTCGGGGTATTGTACAATCCGTTGAGTATAGCCGCGTGGTGCAGGGCGATGGCTACCGTGGAGCCGTTGCCCGAGGATATTTTTTTCGAATCGGGAGGACTGTGGCACAGTTGGTTGAATGACAGTTCCTTTTCTGCGGAGAACCGTGAGGAATGCCGTGCCCGTCTGGAAAACGTGCGCCGTGAAGAAGCTGCCCGGTTCAGGTCGCTGAAAGTCTTGTTCCTTACTTTAGGTACGAACCGTTATTACCGTCTGAATGACAACGGGCGGGTGGTTGCGAATTGCCATAAGCAGCCCGGGGGGCGGTTTACGGAAGAGCAGTTGGACGTGGAGGGGGCGAAGGCGGTACTCGGAGAGGCATTGGAGGCTCTTTGGCAGGTCAATCCGTCCCTGCAAATCGTTTTTACGGTCAGTCCCTACCGTTATGCCAAATATGGTTTCCATGGCAGCCGGTTGGGGAAAGCCGTGCTGTTGTTGGCCGTAGACGGGATATGTCGTGCGCACGAGGGGCGTTGCTTCTATTTCCCGGCTTACGAAATCGTGCTGGATGAGTTGAGGGATTACCGGTTTTATGCGGCAGACATGCTGCATCCGTCCGAGGTGGCGGTAGAGTATATTTGGGAACGTTTCTCGGAAGTCTGTTTCCCGGTGGAAACACGAAGCTTCATGGCGGAATGGGAGGCCGTGGCCAAGGCTTTGTCCCACCGTCCGCTGCATCCGGAATCGGCGGCTTATCGGGACTTCCTGCGTCAAACTATGTTAAAGATGGAACGACTTACTGAAAAATACCCGAAATTAGCCGATACAACTGAGTACGGAAGATTGAAAGATCTGCTAAAATATTGAGGATTATGTCTTATACATTAGAAAGAATAGCTTCGCTCGTCGGCGCTCATTTGTGGGGTAGCGAAGCAGTGGAAGTCCGGTGGATTCTAACGGATAGCCGTTCTTTGTGTTTCCCTGAAGATACTTTGTTTTTTGCGTTGGAAAGCCGTCGCAACGACGGGCACCGTTATATTCCCGAACTTTATCGCCGGGGGGTACGCTCTTTTGTGGTCAGCCGTTTGCCGGAAGACATGACATCCTGTCCCGATGCCAATTTCCTGCAAGTGGTCAGTCCGCTGAAAGCTTTGCAACGCTTGGCCGAACGTCATCGCGAGGCCTTCGACATTCCGGTGGTGGGTATAACCGGAAGTAATGGGAAGACCGTGGTCAAGGAGTGGCTTTACCAGTTGTTGTCCCCTGAAAAGAACGTCACCCGTTCGCCGAGGAGTTACAATTCCCAAATCGGAGTGCCTTTGTCCGTATGGAATCTGGATGAGAGAAGCGAAGTAGGGCTTTTTGAGGCCGGAATTTCCGAGCCGGGAGAGATGGAAGCTTTGCAGTCGGTGATTCAGCCGACCATAGGGGTTTTTACTTGCTTGGGCGATGCGCATCAGGAGAATTTCACTTCGTATGAGCAAAAGTGTTTGGAGAAGTTGAAGTTGTTCAAGGATGCCAAAGTCTTGGTATACGATATGGACGATGCGCGCGTAGCCGGTTGCGTCAACCGTTCGGCTTTCAAAGGAGAATATTTTGCATGGTCGCGGCAGCGGCGCGATGTACCTTTATATATCGCATCGGTGGAAAAGCGGGAGGCAGAGACGGTTGTGTCTTATATATATAAAGGTAAGGAGGCAGCCTGTTCTATTCCTTTTATCGACGAGGCTTCGTTGGCCAATTCCGTGTCCTGCCTGGCCGTATGCTTGCATTTGGGGGTGAGTCCCGAGACGATTGCCGTAAGGATGGCCGTGCTCGAACCGGTGGCCATGCGCCTGGAGGTGAAAGAAGGCCGCTCGGGTTGTACGCTCATTAACGACAGTTACAATTCGGATTATAATTCTTTGGATATCGCCCTCGACTTCATGAACCGTCGTCCCGATTGTGCGGGGCGGAAACGTACGTTGATTTTGAGTGATATCGAGCAGGCTGGCGGTGCGCCTGAGGATTTATATGGCCGCGTGGCCCGTTTGGTGGCTATGCGCGGTGTGGAGAAGTTCATAGGAGTCGGTCCGTGCTTGTCTGCCGTACAAGGTCTGTTTGGCATGGAGGCATGTTTTTATCGTTCCACGGATGAATTGTTGGGCAGCGGTGTGTTGGACACGTTGCACGACGAAGTGATTCTCATCAAAGGGGCAAGGTCTTTCCGTTTCGATGTTTTGACGGAACACTTGGCCTTGAAGGTGCACGAAACGATATTGGAGGTTAATTTGAATGCCGTAGTGGATAATTTGAACTATTACCGCAGTTTCATGAAGCCGGAGACGAAGATGGTATGTATGGTAAAGGCATCGGCTTACGGGGCCGGCGCTGTGGAGATTGCCAAAACCCTTCAGGATCATCAGGTGGATTATCTGGCCGTGGCCGTGGCCGACGAAGGCGTGGACTTGCGGAAGGCCGGCATTACGGCGAATATCATGATTATGAATCCGGAGATGAGCAGTTTTCCGACCTTGTTCGAGTACGACCTTGAACCGGAGGTGTACAGTTTCCGTTTGTTGGAGGCCTTGATTCACGAGGCGGAGAAAGAAGGGGTGACCCATTTTCCCATCCATGTGAAATTAGATACGGGCATGCACCGGTTAGGGTTCGACCCGGAAAAGGATATGCCGTTGCTGGTGGAGCGGTTGAAACGCCAGTCGGCTGTGATTCCCCGTTCCGTATTTTCCCATTTCGTCGGGAGCGACAGCGACGATTTCGATGCCTTTTCCGCCCGTCAGTATGAATTGTTCCTGAAAGGCAGTGCGCAGCTTCAGCAGGCTTATAGTCACAAGATTCTGCGTCATATCTGCAACAGTGCGGGGATTGAACATTTCCCGGATCGTCATTTGGAGATGGTACGTCTCGGTTTGGGACTCTACGGCATCAATTCCCGGAATAATGAGATTCTCCATAATATCAGTACGCTCAAGACCACGATTCTCCAGATACACGAAGTGCCGAAGGAAGATACGGTGGGATACAGCCGCAAAGGGCGTTTGACGCGTGACAGTCGGATTGCAGCCCTGCCCATCGGTTATGCCGACGGCTTGGACCGCAAATTAGGTTGCGGCCGTGCGTATTGTCTGGTCAACGGACGGCGTGCCCCGTATGTGGGCAACATTTGCATGGATGTCTGCATGATAGACGTGACGGACATAGATTGCCGTGAGGGCGATACCGCCATCATCTTCGGCGATGATCTGCCGGTGACGGTGCTGAGCGACGCTGTGGGTACGATTCCCTACGAAATCCTGACGGGAGTCAGTGCCCGGGTGAAGAGGGTGTATTATCAGGACTGACATAAAAAATGGAAATGGATAAGAATACTTTGCAGCATACTGATGTGGGACTGCCGACAGGCAATATGTTTGAGCAGGTTTGCAGTAAAATAATGACCGTGCGTGAGACGGTGGTGATATTAGATGCGGATATAGCAGATTTGTATGGTGTGGAAACCAAACGAGTGAACGAGGCTGTGAAAAATAATCCGGATAAGTTCCCGTCCACTTATATGTTTCGGTTGACACGTGAGGAAATGATATTTTTGCGGTCGAAAAATCCGACCGCAAAAATATCGTCTAAAAGTCGTGTCTTGCCGCCGTATTCACGGAGAGAGGATTGTATATGTTGGCTACTATATTGAAAAGCAAGAAGGCTGTGAATGCGACGTTTGCTATAATAGAAACATTTGCCAATGTACGTCAACTGAAACGGGAACTTCGTACTTTGCATCAGGAAACAGACAGCCACGTACAGCAATCTAAAATGAAACATTTCGGTGAGATGCTTTCAGATATAGTGATGCCCGACTTGGAAACGGCAGAAACAGAGTCTACTTTAGAACTCAACTTTTTGATTGGTAAAATAAAGCATACTGTAAAACGGGTTAAAAAGCAAAATGGTTCGGAGCATACGGAAACAGAATAACCCGTTTTTTAATCTGTTGGGTTGCCGAAGTGAGTGGAGGTGATACATCTTTGATTTTACATCTTTTAAAGACAGAAGAACATAAGGACAAAATCTTATCCTTATGTTCTTCTGTCTTCTTTGTTTATCCGGTTTGCAACTGTCTCATCCCAAGAAGGAGATCAGCACGCCGGCTGCCACGGCTGACCCGATGACACCGGAGATGTTGGAGGCCATGCAGTAGTTCAACACATGGTTCTTCACATCATATTTGGTGGCGATTTCGTTGCAAACGCGACTGGCCATGGGTACGGCACTCAGTCCGGTGGCACCGATGAGCGGATTGATTTTCTTCTTGCTGAACAGGTTGAAGATTTTCACCATGGCGATGCCGGAAGCAATGGACAACGCAAAGGCGAGGAATCCGCCGATGACGATGCCTATCGTCTGCATGTTGAGGAACGCATCCACGGTCATGGTACCGCCTACGCAGAGTCCCAGGAAGATGGTAGCCGCGTTCATGATGGAGTTGGAAGCCGCATCGAACAGGCGCGAAGTGTCGGCACCGATTTCTTTCAGCAGGTTACCGAACATCAGCATACCGATGAGGGGTACTGCCGTGGGGACGAATAAGGCTACTACCGTCGTGACGGCAATCGGGAAGATGATTTTCAGGACACGCAGGTTCTTGATTTCCGTGGTAGACGGATGCAGTTTTTCCTGTTCCTTCATGTTAATCATCAGCTCCTTCTTCGTGCAGGTCAGTTTCACCACCAACGGGATGATGACCGGAACGAGCGCCATATAGGAATAGGCTGCAATGGCAATGGGACCGAGCAGGTGGGGAGCCAGTTTGATGGTCGTGAAGATGGCCGTCGGGCCGTCGGCACCACCGATGATACCGAGCGAGGCGGCTTCCTGCGGTGTGAAACCCATCAGGATGGCTACCAGCAACACGGCAAAGATGCCGAATTGGGCGGCGGCTCCGAAGATGGACAGGCGTAGGTTGCGCAGCATCGGGCCGAAGTCGGTCAGAGCACCCACTCCCATAAAGATGACGGGCGGAAGGAAACCGGTTTTGATAAGCATGTAATAGAGGAAGTTCATCAGGCCGAATTCATGGGCGATGTCGTGCAACGGCATTTCCCAGATGTTGGCTTTGCTGCCGTTGGCCAGCGTGACCATCCCTTGCGAGTCCGCTTGTATGACCCCCATCTCGCCGCCCGGGAAGTTGGCCAGCAACACCCCGAACGCAATAGGCACGAGCAACAGCGGTTCGTACTTTTTCACTATACCTAAGTAGAGCAGGACGAAAGCCAGCGCATACATGATGAGGAACGACGGGTCGGCAATGATATTGCTGAAAGCCGTCATCTGGTATAGTTTATTGAATATATCTGTTAACTGTTCCATAATTTACTGCTTGGCTATTTTCATGATTACGTCGTCTTCTTCCACGGCATCGCCGGAGTTGACCAAGATGGCCGTGATGATGCCGTCGAATTCGGCACGGATGGCATTATAGGTCTTCATAGCCTCGATGTAACCCAGGATGTCGCCCGCTTTTACACGGTCGCCCGGTTGCTTCGGCGTTTCTTCCGTGTTTTTCACGCGGTAGAACTTGCCTTCCAACGGAGCCGGGATGTCTTCGCCTTCGCCCGTAGCTGCGGCGGGTTGTGCCGTCGGCGCGGCGGACGTCTGGGCCGGTGCGGCCTGTTCTCCGTAGGCGATGTCTACTTTGTAAGATTGTCCGTTTACGGTGACGGTAACGGTAGAAGGCTGTGCCGGTGCGCTTCCTGCGCCGGCCGGTGCGGCGGTAGCCTCGCGTCTCTTTTGCAGGTCGGCCAGGAAGTCCTGTTTGGCCTTGCCGCTCTTGTAAGCCTCATACTGCGACGGGTGCATGGCATACTCGAAGAGTTCCTCGTCGTCTTGTCCCGTATCCCAGCCTTTTTCGGCCATCATCTGGCGGTATTTGTCCAGTTCGTCCGGATAGTTGGCTTGCGGGTCGGTGTCGGAGAACTTCCGTCCTTGCGCTTCGGCCAGTGCCTTCAGTTCCGGTGCCACTTCGCCCGGCAGGCGTCCGGCCTTGCCCAAAATCATGTCCCAGATGTCGTCGGCAATCATACTCCAGCGTTCTTTGCCTTTCTCCATTTGGATGACGTTCATCAAGGCCAGGTTTTTCACATATTGGCTGAACGGAGTCACGAGGCAGGGGTATCCCACCTTGGGCCAGATGTAGGCCACTTCGTCGAACAGCTTGACGAGCAATTCGTCCTGCGTCAGTTCGGCTTGCCCGTGTTTGGCCTTCCATTTGTTGAGCGACTCCAGGTTGGTCTCCAGGTCGGCCATAAGCGAACCCATCATGCCGCCCGGCAGTCCCGGGGCGATGAGCAGGGAGTTGTTGATACGGTTGAGCGGATTGCAGTAGAGTCCGAGGAAGTCGTCCATCATTTCCTGTATCTGCGAGCGTACCTCCATGTAGGCCGCCATATTGATTTCTTTCACCTTGAAGCCTGCGTCCTTCAGCATGGCCTGCACGGCCAGGATGTCGGCGTGTCCCGTACCCCATGCCAACGGGGCTACGGCCGTATCCACGTAGTCGCATCCGTTCTTGCACACTTCGAGGATGGAAGCCATGTTGAAACCCGGTCCCGCATGGGAATGGTATTGCACGATGATGTCTTTCTTGTAAGCCTTGATGCCCGCACAGATTTTACCGAGGGTTTCGGGGCGGCCGATACCCGCCATGTCCTTCAGGCAGATTTCGTCGCATCCCAAGTCTATAAGCTGTCGGGCCATGTCCACGTAGTAGTCCACCGTGTGGATAGGCGAGTGGGTGATGCAAAGGCTGCACTGTGAAATCATGCCGGCTTCCTTGGCGTAACGGATGCTGGGTGCGATGTTGCGGATGTCGTTCAGCCCGCAAAACGTACGGGTGATGTCCGTGCCCTGCGCTTTCTTGACTTTATAGAACAGGCGGCGTACGTCGGCTGGTACGGGACTCATGCGCAGGCCGTTCAGTGCACGGTCGAGCATGTGAGTCTGGATGCCTGCTTCGTGGAACGGTTTCGTCCATTGGCGCACGGCGTTGTTCGGGTTTTCCCCGAAAAGGAGGTTTACCTGTTCAAAACCGCCTCCGTTGGTTTCCACACGGTCGAAACATCCCATTCTGATAATGGCGGGAGCCACTTTCACCAACTGGTCCACGCGCGGCACGTATTTTCCGGCGCTTTGCCACATGTCGCGGAACACCAGGCTGAATTTTACTTCTCTTTTTTCCATTGTATGTTTTTCTTTTAAATTTCGATGACTGTTTGTGCTTATAAGCGTTCTACCTTGCTCACGCTTCCCTTGCCTCCGGTGATTTGGCTGACAGCCTCCCGGATGACGGCCAGTGTCTGGGCGTCGATAGCCGTGGCCGTACCGGGGGCGGGGTTCCGGTTCGGGGGCCCCGCTTTCTTCCGTTTCGGAGCCACCGTTTCTTCGGGGGCTACTTTGTTGACTATCTGAATCAGCCATTTGCCCAACTGGATGACAATCATAAGGATGATGAACACCGTAACCATGCCCACCACCATGAGTTGTAATGCTAAACCTATGTTTTCCATTGTTTTGGTGATAATTTATTATGTGATTTTGTTCTTTTGTGTCTGTTTCATGTTATTGCCTGCTAAATTACGAAAATTTCTTGTGGAACGGAAGAATAAGTGTAGAAAAATATTCTTAAAAAATGCAATCTCGGTATTCGGTTTGTATGGAGGTTTTTCAGGAGTTTCCGATAACTTTGTTTGAGACAAATGACACGAAAATGTGGGTTTCTGGGACAAAAAGAAAGATAAAGACCGATTTCGGGAAGAAAGAAATCAGCGTAAAAAACACCTTTCAGACAATTTTCACTTTATTTTCTATATGTTTTTTTGCATTTTGGGCCGTATTTTAATCTTTGTTAAAGATATTGAGGCGTCAAGCACAGCCAAATAATTTTTCGTTGAGCTGAAAAAACATTTTTTTTCTCCGCAGGATGTGGAAAAAACGTCTGTCCGATGGCGTGCCGACGGGTAGAAACCGGTGTGGGGAAGTGCGTAAATCGCCCTCTTTTTCTCTATTTGGAGGTCGGAAGTTGTCGAAATCAGGATGGCACAATGAAAGGTGAATCCTCTTTGGGGCTTACGTGCTTCTTGCCTGTTTGCGCGTTGTATGCCTCATTCTTGTGCAAGAAGTAAGCAAAAGTTGTGGCGGGGGTGACACGAAGGGTTTCTGCAAAGGCGTGAGAATCGTTTTTTTTCTTCGTGTGTGCCTGCATGTCCGGAATATGCGATTCTGAGGAGGCGGAAGTGACAATTTGGCAAAATGATATTTAGACAAAAAGACATAAGAACAGAAAGTTAAGGAGAGACATAAGGACAAGGGGGTAAATGATATTAAGACATAAGAACAAAGGAACAAAAAGCCTTTTAAGACTTGAAAATATGTTCTTTTGTTCTTATGTCTAAAACATAGATATTCTGTCTAAAAACAGTTCATACCGATGTCCGGGTTCTTATCTTTCCGCTTCGATTTCCACCCCGGCTTCGCGGCAATCGGCCCCCATAGGTGGATTTTCCTTGGTCAGGGTCAGACGGATGCGGCTGATGGAAGAGAAGTCGTCGAAGAGTCTTTGAAGGATTCTTCCCGCCACATGTTCCAATAATTTTGAAGGGATGTCCATTTCCGTCTTGATACTTTCATATAAGTCGGCATAGCTCACTGTGCCCTCCAACCGGTCGGTCTGCATGGCCTCGTTGAAATCCGTGTCGGCTTCTATCCCGACGTGGAAGTAAGCACCTGTCAGTTGTTCTTGCGGGTCCACGCCATGGTGGGCGTAGAAACGCACGCGGGGCAGCAGGATGCGGCTGTTCTTCACTTTCATAGGGCTATCCGCATCTTGAGGCACCGCAATGTTTGCAAATGAGGCATCCTTCCTGATATACCAACGATTCGTGGCCGCAGTTCGGACATTTCATGCCTTTGGCTTCCGTGCCGTCCGTGATGTATTTCTTCAGGGCACGTTCCACACCGTTTTTCCAGGTGTTGATGCTTTCGCTTTCCAACTGTAGCGAGCCGACAAGCTTGATGACGTGTTCGAGCGGCATGCGGTAACGCAACACACCGGAAATCAGTTTGGCGTAGTTCCAATATTCCTTGTTGAACTTCTCGGAAAGCCCTTCCACGGTGGTCTTGTATCCCTTCTTGTTTTCGAACTGGAAGTCGTAACGTTTGTTGCCGTCTTCGTCCGTATTCTTGATGATACGTCCTTTCATAACGCTTTTCGGAAGGACGATGCCCTCGTCGTCGTCCTGAATACCCGTGAAGATTTCATAGGGATAGCCGTTCAACAGTCCGACGAAAGCCACCCATTTTTCTTTGTTGTTCTGGAAGCGTACCACGTCGCATTCCAATACCTGCGGACGTTTTTCCGTCACTTCGGGACTTTTGCAGGGAAGTTCCGGTTGTTTTTTCTCGTTCTTCACGGAAATCATCACGCCCGAACGCGAACCGTCGCGATAGATGGTACAACCCTTGCATCCCGAACGCCAGGCTTCCACATAGAGTTGGTTGACCAGTTCTTCGTCCACATTGTTCGGCAGGTTGACCGTCACGCTGATACTGTGGTCCACCCACTTCTGGATGGCTCCCTGCATTTTGACTTTCATCAGCCAGTCCACGTCGTTGGCCGTGGCCTTATAATAAGGAGAGCGTGCCACCAATTCGTCGATTTCCTCTTGCGTGTAACGTTTCTCCGTGTCGTAGCCGTTGATTTTCATCCACGTGAGGAACTTATGGTGATAGACGATGTATTCCTCGAAGGCGTCGCCCGTCTCGTCGATGAAGTCGATATGTACTTCCGGGTCGTTCGGGTTGACTTTGCGCCGACGTTTGTATACGGGCAGGAATACCGGTTCGATGCCGGATGTAGTTTGCGTCATGAGGCTGGTCGTCCCCGTCGGGGCAATGGTGAGGCAAGCGATGTTGCGTCGTCCGTATTTTACCATGTTTTCATACAGTTCCGGGTCAGCCTCACGCAAACGGTTGATGAACGGGTTGTTCTTTTCGCGTTCGGCGTCGAAGATTTCAAACGCCCCGCGTTCTTTGGCCATCTGTACCGACGAGCGGTAAGCCTGCAGGGCCACGGTCTTGTGCACTTCCACGGCAAAGTCCGTAGCCTCTTGCGTGCCGTAACGGAGGCCGAGTGCGGCAAGCATGTCGCCTTCTGCCGTGATGCCTACGCCTGTTCGCCGTCCCTGTCCGCTTTTCTTGTATATCTTTTCCCACAAATGACGTTCCGTGCCCTTTACTTCCTCGGATTCCGGGTCGGCGTCTATTTTTTGGAGAATCATTTCAATCTTTTCCAGTTCCAGGTCGATGATGTCGTCCATCAACCGTTGGGCCAGTTGCACATGTTTCTTGAACAAATCGAAATCGAAATAGGCTTCCGGCGTGAACGGGTTGACCACGTAAGCATAAAGGTTGATGGCCAACAGGCGGCAACTGTCATACGGGCAGAGCGGTATCTCGCCGCAAGGATTCGTACTCACGGTACGGAAACCGAGATCGGCATAGCAGTCGGGTACGGATTCGCGCAGAATCGTGTCCCAAAACAAGACACCCGGCTCGGCGCTTTTCCATGCGTTGTGCACGATCTTCTTCCACAAATCCTGTGCGCTGATGTTCTTGGCCACCATGGGCGACGAGCTGTCAATGGGGTATTGCTGCGTGTAGGATTGCCCTTCGATGGCAGCGTGCATGAATTCATCGTCGATCTTGACGGATACGTTCGCTCCCGTCACTTTGCCTTCGGTCATTTTGGCATCGATGAAAGCCTCGGCATCGGGGTGCTTGATGCTGACGGACAGCATCAGTGCGCCGCGCCGTCCGTCTTGTGCCACCTCGCGGGTCGAGTTGCTGTAGCGTTCCATGAAAGGAACGAGGCCGGTAGAAGTCAGGGCCGAATTTTTCACCGGCGAGCCTTTCGGGCGGATGTGCGACAAGTCGTGGCCTACGCCGCCGCGCCGTTTCATCAGTTGCACCTGTTCTTCGTCGATGCGGATGATGCCGCCGTATGAGTCGGCTTGTCCGTCCAGACCGATGACGAATCAGTTGGAAAGCGATGCGATTTGGTGATTGTTGCCGATTCCGGTCATGGGACTACCTGCCGGAATGATGTATTTGAAGTGATCAAGAAGTCCGAATATTTCTTCTGCTTTGAGCGGATTCTCATATTTATTCTCGATGCGGGCGATTTCGTTCGCGATACGCCAGTGCATGTCTTCGGGCGATACTTCATAAATATGACCGTATGAGTCCTTCATGGAGTACTTGTTCACCCAAACCCTTGCGGCCAGTTCGTCCCCCTTGAAATATTGAAGGGCTGCCTCAAAGGCTTCGTCATAACTGTAAGTCTTCTCTTTCACGACTGTTTGAATTTAAATGGTTTACTTTAGGATTCCGTTATCAGATTTTGTAGAAGCAATAGCGGTCAATCCGGAAGGATGTTGCAAAACTACACATGTTTTCTGATATGACCAAAAGAAAAACTTAAAATCTTGTCTTTTCATGCAAAGTTTTCCATTCTTGTGTGTTATTTACCTGATTATAAGTATTATGTGTTTTTGGCGAATCGGAAAAGTTATCCGAAAATGAAAATCTTATGAAATAAAAACCTTTGAAATCTAATCTATTATGAATCATTTTGTGTATCTTTGCCCGAAGTAAAAAGTGAATGAATCATGGAAACAGTAAAGAACCGTAGAAGTATTCGGAAGTATGCCGGAAAACCGGTGGATGAGGAGTTGTTACGCCGTCTTTTGGAGGTGTCGGAAAGGACGCAGACCATGGGGAACATGCAGCTCTACAGCGTGGTGGTGACGCGTAGCGAAGAGATGAAAAAACGTTTGGCGCCGGCGCATTTCAATCAGCCTATGGTGACTCAGGCGCCTGTGATCCTGACGATATGTGCGGATTTCAACCGTACGGTCAAATGGGCGGAGCAGCGCAAGGCGCATCCCGGATATGACAATTTTCTTTCATTTTTGAATGCCGCTACGGATGCGCTGTTGTTTACGCAGACATTTTGCAATTTGGCCGAGGCGGAAGGGCTGGGGATTTGTTATTTAGGTACGACTTTATATATGCCGTCCCAAATTATCGACATTTTGCAGTTGCCCCGCTTGGTGATGCCGGTGGCGACACTCACCGTCGGATGGCCCGATGAACATCCCGAGCAGACCGACCGTCTGCCTTTGGAGGCTGTGGTACATGAAGAGACCTATCACGACTATATCCCCGAAACTATCGACCGATATTACGGGCCGAAAGAACAATTACCAGAGAACAGGCATTTTGTGGAAATCAACCACAAGGAGACGCTGGCTCAAATCTTCACGGATATCCGTTACACCCGTAAGGATAACGAAGCTATGAGCCGGGGCATGTTGGAGGCTTTGAAACGTCAGGGGTTTTTAGACTGACGGGCGCAGGCATGCGTCGCAAGGGCGTGCCTTTTACGTTGTGTTAAATAAACTTAACGGGGGGGGGTAAAAAAGCTTTGCCTCCCTTTTTGTTTTGTCGGAGTTTCAGTATTTTTGAAGCCGTATAAAACCAACTTTAAAAAAATAAGTGTATGAAGAAGATCTTACTTTTATTGTGCTTGTTCTTAGGCATGCAGACTTATGCCCAAGACGAGGTGAGAGAGTTGACTACGGTGATAAAGGTCACCCCGTCGTCTTCCGAGCGTTTCGACGTGGCGCAGTTGCAACTTGAACTCAACGGGCAGGGGATGCCTGAGAATGGGTTTGTTTGGGATGCAACTTCCAGTAGTTTCAAGGGCAAGTTGTCTTATAACCCTTACGAGGATAACTTCATCCGGCTTTACATGCCGGACCAGTCGATTTCTTACGAAGGGCCGATACTTTTTGATTTCGGCAACCCGGAAATTACGACGGTGGAAGTGAATGCGGATTTCTCTCCTTATCATTATGTGAGTTTCACGTCGGGCAGTCCGGAGGATTACAATGTAGGGTTGGATTATATAGGACTTTCCGATGGCAGCAGTTGGAATAGCTCTTATCCCGGTGTGCAGATTCGGCAGATGGATGACGGCGAATATCTGCGTACAGGTGAGTACATTTATGAACTGTCTGCGTTTACGCCCGAAGGAATCAGCGTAGATGTGAAAAACGGTAACGTGACCGTAGAGGATGAAGATGTAGCTGTAATTACGGCGGAGAAATTGGATGATATGACACTGGTCACTTTTCAGGTCAAAGATGCTGAGGGGAAACCGGGCGAAGCCGAGGTCATTCTTCTCCAAGCGAATTTAGATTTGTCTACCGATGAACGGGGGAGCGTGCAGGGATATCTTCAGCCCGGTACATATTACTATTATCCTGAGATGGAAGGCAACTATTTGGCTTCGCCTGCAACGGATTTGGCTACTTTTACGGCTTCAGGGAAAACTACCACTGTGGATTATTCTTTCCAAGACAAAGGGTATAAACCCGTGACGTTCCGTACGGAGGGCGATGTGCAAAGCGGTAGCTTGATAATTTCGCCTGTGGGTATGGAGTATAACGAATTTTATGTGAATAATATAGACTTCCCTTATTCCGTTTACATGGTAGATGGCTTGTATAAGTATGTAGTGGAGCCCGGCTACAATGCTAATACGAATTTCGAAACGGCTCACGGACTTGTGAATACGGCAGAGAACCGTGACGTGGTTTGCGCTTTCCATTCCTCCGATTATGGGACGATGCGTTTCAAGTTGAAAGGGGCGGAAGAAGGTTATGCCTATACGATTTATGCCATGAGCGGACAAGAAAGTCGGGCTACTGATTTCATGCCGGTTACAGGTGGTGATGGCGTTTCCGGTACATGGGAGGCCGAGTTGGGTTTGAAAACCGGAGCATACACTTATGCGTTGGAAAGGCAGGATTATGCCACGCAGCAAGTAGACTTCCTGACACTCGGTGCGTTTGATATGGAGGAGCAGCAGGAGGTTGAGATAGATTTGTCAAAGACGGAGAGTGTGCCGGTCGAAGTCTCCGTGGCGAATTTGCCGGACTTCATGGAAGGGCGGTCGTTCACGTGCGAGGTCAGTACGTCCCGGGGTGAAAGACTGTGGCAGTTCCGCATAGAAAGCGGAGAGACGAAGTTCCGGACCCGTTTGCCGGAAGGGGAATATGTTTTCAACTGGAACAGTTATTCCTCTTATTCGGGAGAAGATGGCATAGAGCTTGATTACGTGGCGCATGAGACCGTAGAAAGTGTATCGGACAAGGTGGTATTGGACTTCAGTCGTCTGGCATATGCTCGTGTGAAGACCGTTGTGCCCGACGGGTTGGAGGCGGATTATTGCAATGTGTCCACTGGAGGGGATTTCATCACTGAGATAGAATTCGAGGGTAGTAGTATGGCGACTTATGTCATACTCGACCCCGGTCAATATGACATACAGGCCACGGCTTCGGATTACGAAGGGTTTGACGTGCATGTATCCGATTTGCAGGCTGTGACATTGGAGGCAGGCCGTTTGACTGACGTGGAACTCCACATAGACCGCAAGCAGGAGGGTATCTTGGTTGAACTGGAAGTAGAGAACGTAAAAGGGCGTAATCTGGCAGGGGCTACCGTGATGCTGAATGGTAAAGTGTACCGGACGAATGCTTCCGGTTATCTGACTTTGGCCGATGTGCGTGGTGACGAAATCCGTATGAAAGTGGAAGCTGAAGGCTACTTGCCTTTTGAAAAGGTGTATGCCGTGAGTGACATTTACCGTTATGTCGGAGAAACTTATATGAATGTGGTGCTTATGCCTAAGGGTGGTTCTTCTGTTTCAGCGGTCGAGACCGATGGTCTGTTAAGTGTGGAACGCACGGTCGTGGATGGTCGTATTGTCATTTCCAATGCCACGGATAAAGTCTGGAACGTGCGCTTGGTGTCATTGTCGGGAGCCGTCGTGGCACAGGACGAAGTACCTGCCGGGACAACCGAATTGCAAGTGGGGCACTTGCGTAAAGGTATGTATCTCTTGAATTTGTATCGCGACGGAATGCAGAAGACCATCAAGGTCATCAAGAAATAAGGATCGGATATGGGGTAGGCTACCTGCCCTCCATATCCCCAAAAAACTTCCGGCGCACTTGCAGAAGCAGGTGCGCCGGAAGTTTTTTGGGGATAGAAAGCTTACCGTTGTTTCAGCAGCTTTTCTATTTCATCCATTTTAGATTTGAATGCCTTGTCTACGTGCAGCCGGTCTTCTACTACGCTGCAAGAATGCAATACCGTGGCGTGTGTGCGTTTTCCAATCAGCGAACCGATACGGGCTAATGACAGATTGGTATGTTTTTGGGCCAAGTACATGGCTATTTGCCGTACCTGTGCCACGGGTTGTTTGCGGCATTTGGTGAACACGTCCTCTTGCTTGACATTGAAGTACCCGCACACTTTGTCGAGTATGAAATCTATGGTCACCGGTTTGTTCTCCTGTTTTACCGCACGTTTAAGAATCTGTTCCGCCAAAGGCAAGTCTATGTCGCGGTTCCATACGACGGAGTAAGCCATGAGAGAGTTGACGATACCTTCCAATTCGCGTACGCTGTCGTTCACGTTTTCCGAAACGAAGTCGATGACTTCTTCCGGTATTTTCAGGCCATCCTGCCGTATTTTGTTTTCCAGAATATCATGGCGAAGCTGTTGGTTCGGCTTCTCCAGTTCGGCCAATAATCCCCATTTGAAACGAGTCAGCAGCCGTTCTTCCCTGCCTTGCAAGGCTGTGGGCGGTCGGTCGGATGTCAGGATGAGTTGTCGTCCGTTCTGGTGTAAATGATTGAATATGTGGAAGAACGTGTTTTGGGTCTTGGTCAGACTGGCAAATTCCTGCACATCGTCTATAATCAGTACGTCGATAGTCTGGTAGAAGTTGATGAAGTCGTTTACGGTGTTTTTCCGTACGGAATCCGTGTATTGCACCTGAAAAAGGTGGGCGGAAACGTACAGCACACGCTTTGTAGGGTGAAGTTCTTTGATTTTGGCCCCGATAGCGTTTACCAAATGAGTCTTTCCCACACCAGAAGCTCCGTAGATAAACAAAGGATTGAATGTAGACTGTTTCGGATGTTCGGCTATAGCCTGCCCTACGGAGCGGGGCAGTTTGTTGCTTACTCCTTCGATGAAGTTTTCAAAACTGTAGTTTCGGTTCAACTGAGGATCCAAATCCTGAGGCATGGGAGCCTGCAACGGACTGGGCGCCCTGTTGCTACCCGTTGCCTGTATCTTGGCACGGGGCATCAGAGGCTGTGTGTTGACCGGCTCGATGTCTACGGTCAAATGATGGGTCTGGTCTACCATCAGGCTGTATTTCAACTGCGTTCCTTCTCCGAAAACTCGTCGTACGACGGAGAATATCAGCCGGCCGAAATGTTCCGACAAGAATTCATAAAAATACTGGCTTGGCAAGCCGAATGTCAGTACTTGCTTCTCGAAAGAGATGATCTGAATCGGTTCAAACCATGTCCTGTATTGTTTCTCGTCTACATTATTGCGAATGATGGGCAGACAACGTTCCCATAACGATTGCGCTGAACCTTCCATTAGATTTTGTGTTTATCCGATGAACTTCCTATATACTTCTACGTTGCAAATTTCGCAATATTCCGCGATAAAAACAAGCCTTCAGTTCAGGACGAGATGCTAAAGACGTTTTAATTCCCTTGCAGTCAGAATGATAAAAAATAAAAAAATAAAATTGTGCTTTTTGCTTGCTTTTCTCTAAGTGTTTGTCTTGCCGGAGGATAGGCTTTCCGGGGGAAGTCGGGACGGAAAATACAAAGCCGGACACCTTAATCGGGTATCCGGCTTTACAAGCCTTGCGGCCTCTGTTTTTTCGAGGTTAGTTCTTACGTCCGAAAAGCGAGAAGTGTACGTAGCGTTTCGGATTTTCTTTCAAATCTATAAGCAGGTTATTGGCACTGCCCGCCGTATGAGTCAGATTGTTGTACAAAGCACTGTCGTTCAGCAGTAGTCCCAACGTATTGTCTTTGCGGTTCATTTTCTCGGTCATGAGCTGCACATAGCCCAATGTCGTGTCTACTTTGCTTAAAGTGGCTTGCAGATCCAGTTCGTTTATATGGTCGGTCAGGGTAATGACGTTGTCGCCTATACGGCTCATCTTTCCCGTCAGTTCCGGCAGGTCGTTACGCAGAAGCAGATTCAGTTGTCGGCTGCTCTGGTTCAGGTTGGCCGTAATACTTTGGGCGTTTTCCATAATGCTTGGTAAATTCGGGTTGGCTGCCAACGTATTCAATGTAGTCAAAAGTGTGTCCACTTTGCCCATGATTTGTTCCACTTGCGGGACGATGTCGGCAGCCTTGTCCATCAGTCCCTTGGTGTCGTCTCCCTGTATGGTGTCGCCCGGAGCGTAATGCCCGTCTTCGGGGTTGCCCAATAAAAGGTTGAGGTTACATCCTCCCAACATTTCAGTAACCAGTGTGCCTTTTGTACCCTTGGGCAGGCGCATGCTTTCGTCTACGCTGATTTCTACCAATACGTGCCCCGGCAGTTGGTAATTATAAAGGATATCGCGCACCGTACCTATTTTATATCCGTTGGCCAACACCGGGCCGGACTTGGCCAATCCTTTGATGTCCGAAAATTCTATGTAATAGGAATTGCTGGACTTGAACAGGTTAATGCCCTTCAAGAAGTTGAGTCCGATAAAGAGTGCGGCGATAGCCACAGCGCCGGTCAAGCCGATTTTAACTTCTTTCGTAAAGTATTTCATAAGTTTCTCAACGTTTATTTGTTCTTTTTATATTCGGAGATGGCTTCAGAGAGTTCCATCTTTTGGCCGTTTTTAAAAGCCACGATAAAAGCCCCTTCAAAATCTTCTTTTACTTTATTGCGTATTTTAATGGCTTCCTGGTAGTCGGTAGTTGCCCCGTACGTGTACTTATAATAAGCCCCTTCTTTATAGAAATCTATCGGAGAAAGGTTTTTGAAACGGGAACTGCCCGCAGGAATCTGTCGGGTGGAAGCCTGGATTTGTATTTTGAATACAGGCCGGGAGTCCGTTGCCGGTTGTTCCTGCTTTTTCTCCTCCGGTTCTGAGGTTGAAGGCTTATCGCTGTTTTGGGTCAATACGCCGATGTCGCTTTCGGGGGCATCCGTTACGGCACCTTCCACGGCTTGCGTTTCATCGCTTTCCGCTTGTAGGACATCCTTTTCCGCTCCCGTTGTCTTTCCCTTCGTATGCTGTCTTTTATAAGAAAGGAAGGCATTGTAAATGCTTTGGCTCATTTTACGGATACCGTTTTGTGAGTTGAGGAAAGCCTCTTCATCGTGTGTAGAAATGTAGCCCAATTCAATCAATACGCTCGGCATGCTTGTTTCCCGTAATACGAGGAACCCTGCCTGATGCACACCTTTGTCCGGTCGTCCGCCGGTTGTCCTGAACTCTTTTTGGATTTGCTTGGCAAAGTCCACGCTCTGGGCCATGTATTTGTCTTGCATCAGTTCGAAAATGATGTAACTTTCCGAAGACTTCGGGTCGAATCCCTGGTAACGTTCCTTGTAGTTGTCCTCCACCAGGATCACGGCATTTTCCCGTTTGGCCACTTCCAGATTCTCATCGGCGCGGGCCATACCCAGCGTGTAAGTCTCAGCTCCCCGGCCTATCGCCTTGCCCGGCAAAGAGTTCGTATGTATGGACACGAACAGGTCGGCATTCGCCCGGTTGGCGATTTCCGCCCGTCGTCCCAACGGAATGAACACATCGGTCTTTCGGGTATAAATCACTTTTACGTCCGGACAATTTTCTTCCACCAATTTGCCGAATGCCTTTGCTACAGACAGGTTGATATTTTTCTCGCGGGAGAAACGGCCTATGGCACCGGGGTCTTTTCCGCCGTGTCCTGCATCGATGACCAAGGTGAAACGGTCTGTTCCGGCCGGTGCGGCCGAGGCATATAAAAACTGTGTCTCTCCGGCGTATGCCAAAAGAAACACGAAAAGGACTTTTATAATCGTTATCGTTTTTTTTAGTTCCATTTTGTTGCAAAGATAGTGTAAGTCGGGTGTAATTCGGCTGGCCCGAATTTGCAGACTACTGCCTATCTCGTGCAAATATAATAGATTTTCAGGTAAGAAACGCCTTATTTTTATGCTTTTCTGTAGGGAGTCCCTGAGATTTTAATAGATTTTATCAGTCTGCCGGTCGGGCATCTCCTTTCTTTTCGCTATATTCGCACCGTCATTAACTGAAGGCTCATGAAAAATAATCTGAGGAAAACTTGTGTATGTATTTCAGCCTTGTGCATGGTCGGGGCCGTATGGCCGGTTGCCATGCAGGAGAAAGATGCCGTTTCCGTAAGTGCAGTTAGGAAACCGGAAACGAGGGCGTCTTTTTCTGCTACCGGAGAACGTCTGGGACGGGGAACCGTAGCTGTCAAGCTATCGCCCGATACGGTCATGGTGAGTTGGCGTTATTTGTCCTCCGATCCGGTGCGTACGGTATTCAATGTGTATCGCGACGGCCTGTTGGTTACTCCTAAACCTGTGGCTGTTTCCACACAATTTTACGATTATAACCCCTCCCGGGGAAAATCGGTATATGAGGTACGTCCGGTGATAGACGGTCGTGAAAAAACGTCGTCCGGCGGTAAATGGACGCTTCCGGCCGATGCCCCGTGCGGTTATGTCAACATCCCGTTGCAACAACCGGAGCCGCAGACGATGCCCGACGGTGAGGCTTGTACCTATACGGCCAATGACGCGTCCGTCGGTGATTTGGACGGCGACGGGGATTTTGAAATTGTACTGAAGTGGGAGCCTTCCAATGCCAAAGACAACTCCCACAGCGGTTTTACCGGAACCGTGTTTTTGGATGCGTATGAATTGGACGGCACCCGTCTGTGGCGTATCGACTTGGGGCGTAACATCCGTGCGGGGGCGCATTACACCCAGTTCATGGTGTATGACCTCGACGGCGACGGACGGGCTGAAGTCACGGCCAAGACCGCAGACGGCACGGTGGACGGCCGGGGACATACGATAGGCGACCCCTCGGCGGACTACCGGGTGGGGGCGCAAGAACCGGTGGAAGGCCGGAAGGGGTATATCGCTTCGGGACCGGAGTTCCTGACCGTGTTCGACGGGAAGACGGGCGCGGCCTTGCAGACGGTGGACTATGTCCCTCCGCGCGGACGGTTGGAAGACTGGGGCGACAATTATGCTAACCGCAGCGAACGGTATCTGGCGGCTGTGGCCTACTTGGACGGGCGGCATCCGAGCGTGGTGATGTGCCGGGGATATTATACGCGCAGTGTTTTGGCGGCTTTCGATTGGGATGGCAAGCGGCTGACGTCGCGTTGGGTGTTCGATACGGATTCCGCCCGTTGGGCTTCGTACGCAGGGCAGGGGAACCATAACCTGCGTGTGGCCGACGTAGACGGTGACGGTTGTGACGAAATCACATACGGCTCGTGTGCGATAGACCATGACGGGACGGGGCTGTACAATACCGGCTTCGGCCATGGCGACGCCTTGCACCTCACGGCTTTCGACCCCTCGTCCGACCGCTTGCAAGTGTGGGATTGCCACGAGAACAAGCGCGACGGAAGTGATTTCCGCGATGCCGCGACCGGAAAGGTCATCTTTCAACTCCCGGCGGCCAAGGACGTGGGACGTTGCATGGCGGCGGACATCGACCCTACGAATTACGGTGTGGAGATGTGGTCGTCGGCTTCCGGAGGCATACGGGATATAAAAGGAGAGGGGGTTTGTGCCGCGCCCCGGGGCTTGCCGATGAACATGGCCGTGTGGTGGGACGGTGATTTGCTGCGCGAGATGCTGGACCATGAAACGGTGAGCAAGTACGACTGGGAGGCAAAGGCTTGCCGTCCGCTGGCGACGTTCGACGGATGCAGTTTCAACAACGGGTCGAAAAGCAATCCTTGTTTGCAGGGCGACATCTTGGGCGATTGGCGCGAAGAGGTCGTGGTGCGCACGGCGGACAATACGGCTTTGCGCGTGTATGTGTCCCCGCTTCCCACTCCTTACCGTTTCCATACGTTTTTGGAAGACCGGCCTTACCGGCTCAGTATCGTAACGGAAAACGTGGCTTATAACCAACCCACACAGCCCGGCTTCTATTTCGGTGCGGAATTGGAACGGAGCGGCAAGCTTTTCCGGGGGTATCAGTTTGGAAAATGAGAATATGGAAAATCATATGAACTAAAAATGAAAAAGCAATGAAGAAAAATTTTTTGGCGGCTATCTTGTTAGCCGGAATGATGTCTGCGGGCGGGGCGGCTTGGGCTGCCGGTGAGGCGGACGCTGCTCCTTGGGCCGCAGTCATGGCTGCGGCAGCACAGCAGGATGAAAAGACCGTCACCAGTCCCGACGGTGTGACCTTCCTCAAAGTAGGACTGAAAGACGGACGTGCATATTATAAGGTAGGATATTATGCAGACGGGAAAGAAGGGCGGAAGGAAGTGACGATGTTGGAGGAGTCTCCCTTGGGCTTGGTGGCCAATATCGGTGATTTCAGCCGTGACCTGGTATGGGTGAAAGAACAGACCGGCACGCGCGACATCCGTTACGACCTGGAGCGCAGCAAGGCGAGCCGGGTGGACAAGAAGGCCAACACCTTTACCGTGCGTCTGGCCAATGCCAAGAAACAGGAGATGGAAGTGGAATTCGTGGTGGAAGACCACAATGTGGCTTTCCGTTATTTCCTGCCCAAGCAGGGCGGAACGGGCAGCGTGCGCGTGATGAACGAAACCACCGGGTTCCGTTTCCCCGGCAAGACCACGACTTTCCTGACGCCGCAAAGCGATGCCATGATAGGTTGGAAGCGGACGAAGCCCAGTTACGAGGAGGAATACAAGGCCGACGCACCGATGGACACGCCTTCACAGTATGGCCACGGCTACACCTTCCCCGGATTGTTCCATGTGGGTGAAGACGGTTGGGTGCTCGTGAGCGAAACGGGCGTGGACAGCCGCTATTGCGGTTCCCGCCTGAGCGACGCGCAGGACGGCCTGTACACTGTGGCTTCCCCGATGCCGGAAGAAAACAACGGTAACGGCACGTCGGAACCGGCCTTTGCTTTGCCCGGCCATACGCCTTGGCGTACGCTCACGGTGTCCCAGGACTTGGCTCCCATCGTGGAGACCACCGTTCCGTGGGACGTAGTGGAACCCCGTTTCACCACGGAGCATAAGTATAAGTACGGACGCGGTACGTGGAGCTGGATTCTCTGGCAAGACAACAGTATCAACTACGACGATCAGGTGCGCTATATCGACATGGCTTTCGCCATGGGCTACGAATACACCCTGATAGACAACTGGTGGGACAACAATATCGGCCATAAGCGTATGGAAGAGCTTATCCGTTACGCACGCAGCAAGGGCGTGGAACTTTTCTTGTGGTACAGTTCCAGCGGTTACTGGAACGACATCGAGCAAAGCCCGATAAACATCATGGACAACCCGATTGCCCGTAAACGTGAGATGCGTTGGTTGCAGCAACAGGGCGTGAGGGGCATCAAGGTGGACTTCTTCGGCGGCGACAAGCAGGAGACGATGCGCCTTTACGAGGCCATCCTGAGCGATGCCGACGACCACGGGCTGATGGTGATCTTCCACGGTTGTACGTTGCCGCGCGGTTGGGAGCGCATGTATCCCAACTATGTGGGCAGCGAGGCCGTGCTCGCATCCGAGAATATGATTTTCAACCAGCATTTCTGCGACAACGAAGCATTCAATGCCACGCTTCATCCCTTTATTCGCAACACCGTGGGATGTATGGAGTTCGGCGGCACTTTCCTCAACAAGCGCATGAACCGGGGGAACGACGGCGGCCCGACCCGTGTCACTACCGACATTTTCCAGTTGGCTACAGCCGTGGCTTTCCAGAATCCTATCCAGAATTTTGCTTTGGCACCGAACAACCTGACGGATGTGCCGACCTTCGAGATAGACTTCATGAAAGAGATTCCTACGGTGTGGGATGAAGTGAAGTTCATCGACGGTTACCCCGGACGTTACGTCGTGTTGGCGCGTCGCCACGGGCAGGATTGGTATGTGGCTGCCTTGAATGCCGGAAAAGAGACGCTCAAACTGACGGTAGACTTGCCCATGTTGGCCGGTAGCCCGGTGGCATATTACCATGATGGCAAAGACGGCAAGACCCCTCAGGTGGAAGAAACCAAAGTGGGTAAGAAAGGCCAGTTTAAGTTCACGCTTCCTTCTCGTGGAGGAGCTGTATTGAAGACTAAGAACCAGTAAAAGACATTCCCTCCTAAAGGCGGATTTTAAAAAGCTTTCAGGCGTTCACACACTTTGTATCAGGATAGATTAAAATTTTGATATGGAAAAAGGGGTGAAGGCTTGAAAGCTTTTTTTATGTCCAGGTTTCATGTAGGAAGGGTACATGCAGAACACCTGTGATTTGTTGTCTGTAGGTTGGTAAATCGTTCTCAGCAGAATGAAAAATCATTCTCAGCAGAACTTTTTTTCATTCTGCTGAGAAAAATAATCCGGAAAAAAGACTATGAAAAACCGTCTTTTTCACTGTTGAATATATGGATGAGATAAGGAATGGTAACGTGGGCTTAAATCAGTCAGACAGTTTCTATAAGAAGGTAAAATGTATTTCGAATATAGAGGAAATAAGGAACTTCTGAAAATAATGTTCATCATTTGCTTTCAGGGGGATTCTACACCTTATATAGTATAAGTTATTTGATAGGGCTATATTGATATGATATTTTTCTATTAATTTTCAATATTATTTGCATGGTATTTATAAAATCTTTATATTTGCATCGTAAGATTAAATCTTTTTGGTTTCCTCAAAAGGATGGAGACGTATTTTTAAGTAGAATTTATGAAGAATGTATTAAGTCTGACACCAGGGAGTATTTCCATTATTTCTGACAAGAGAGAGTTTGTCGGAATGGGGGAAATACGTATGGAAGAGAAATGGCATTCTTTTTTGATAAAAAACACAAAAATATTTGTGAGTGTGGATTTTATTTATAAACACACACACACACACACATTTAAGTAGTCTTTATGCTTATATATATGCAAACCAGGAAGCTGGTTTGTGTGCCGGCACCGTAAGGTATCTTGCGTATTCCATGCGTGGGAAGGTTGGTTGTGGCTGTTTTTCTTTGCTTTCGGGCAGGGGGAAACAGCCTTTTCGTATTTCAAACGGAGTATTATCTTATTCAATTGATGTATTATGATAAGAAGATTATTGATGTTCACAATTTTAGTTGGAGGGTTGTCGTGGGCGGCCGTTGCGCAAAACGTGGCGCTCAAGACCAATCTGTTGTATTGGTCTACTGTGACACCCAACCTCGGTCTTGAGGCCTCGATAGCCCGGAAGCATACGGTGCAGTTGTTTTACGGGCTCAACCCTTGGGAGTCTTCCGGAGGGAAGAGTTTGAAGCATTGGGTGGTTCAGCCCGAATACCGTTATTGGTTTTGCGAGGCTTTCAACGGGTGGTTTCTCGGTGTGCATCTGATGGGCGGCGAGTTTAACGTCGGCGAGGTGGACCTTCCGTTCGGCCTGTTCGATGATTTGTCAACCCATCGTTACGAAGGCTGGTATGCGGGCGGCGGTGTGACGGCCGGTTACCAGTGGCCCTTGTCCAGGCATTGGAACCTGGAGGCTTCGCTCGGTGTGGGGTATGACTACATCCGGTACGACAAGTTCAAGTGCGGCGAGTGCGGCGAGAAGCTCAAGTCTTCCCATGCCAATTATTTCGGCCCTACCAAGTTGGCGATAAGTGTGCTTTATGTGTTCTGATATTAAATTATGGCGTATGAAAAACTTTAGATTTCTATTATATATATGTATGGCCGGTATGGCAATCCCTTCCGGCGCGCAGGACGGGGCCATACGCATGGCGGGAAATGCGGTGGGCTTGGAAAACCTGAAGGTGGAGAGGTCCGGGAGTAATTTGGTCGTGGATATGGATTTGAGGCTGGACGACCTGAAGTTGCCTTCCAATGTCCGTTTCGTATTCACTCCTTTGGTCAAGGGGAGTAGCAATGTCCGGCAGATGTCTCCCGTGGTGGTGAACGGGCGTCGCCAGCAAATATCCTACGAGCGGTTTGCCCGCAAGGACTTTGCCGGAAATCCGGTGGTGGTACGTCGCAGGAACGGCAAGGAACAGACGGTACATTACACCGGGGTGTTGCCTTACGAAAGTTGGATGGAGAACGCCAACGTCGTGTTGGCCGAGGACCTTTGCGGGTGCGGCGACCTGTTGGACCAGAACGCGGCTGTGTTGCAGTGGTTGCGCAACTACCGCACGGCTTATATCCGTCCGCAGGCGGAAGCGCGGAAAGAACGGCATGAGGAAGGCAGGGCTTATTTGGATTTCCCCGTCAACAAAACGACCCTTTACCCGGACTACCGCAACAATCCGCAGGAATTGGAGAAGATACTCCGTACCATCAACGTGGTGAGGGAAGACCGGAACACTACCATCACGCACATCAGCATACACGGGTATGCTTCGCCCGAAGACACGTATGAACACAACAGCTATCTGGCCGAGAACCGTGCCCTGATGCTGAAGGATTATGTGTGCAGGTTGTTGGAACTGGACGAAAAACTGTTCAAGGTGGAGTACACTCCCGAGGATTGGGACGGCCTGCGGCGTTACGTGAAAGACAGCAACCTGTCCCACAAGCAGGAAATCCTGGAATGGATAGACCGCGACATGGATCCCGACGCCAGGGAATGGGCCATCAAGTCGAGATATCCCGATGACTACCGGATGATGTTGCAGGCCTGGTATCCGGCTTTGCGCCATTCCGATTATGTCGTGACCTACCATGTGCGCCCCTTCTCTGTGGAAGAGGCCAAGACCCTGCTTTACACCAAGCCGCAGCAGCTTTCGTTGGAAGAGATGTTCCTGGTGGCGCAGACCTACGAGCCTGGCAGCAAGGAGTTCAACGAAGTGTTCGAAATAGCCGTGCGCATGTTCCCGGACGATCCGACGGCCAATCTTAATGTGGCCTGTGCGATGATAGAGTCGGGTCAGTACGGCCGTGCGGAAGCCTATCTGGCCAAAGCCGGCAACTTGCCCGAAGCGGTGCATGCCCGTGGGGTAATGGCTGCCAGGCAAGGGCGTGAGGACGAAGCGCGCCGCCTGTTCGGGCAGGCGGACAAGGCCGGGGTAAAGGCGGCGACGGAGAACCTGAGGCTGATGGATATGGAGTGACTTTTGAAGATGTAAACCTTATTATATCACTTATTTATTAACCAATTTATTTTTTATGAAGAAAAAGTATTTGTTTTCCTTAGCGATGGCGGGGCTGTTGCTGGGTGCTTGTTCAAATGACGACATTTCGGAAAGTCCGAATGGCGGTGGTGCAACGACATCGCCTGATGAAGGGTTTGTTGCGGTGAGTATCAATCTCCCGATGGTGTCCGGAGCATCGTTCCGTGCTGCGAACGATGTGTTCGATGGCGGTATGGATAGTGAATATGACGTGAAAGACGCTGCTTTCCTCGTGTTTGAGAAAGGTGATGCTGAAGAGGAGAGTCAGGCTGTTTTATTGAAGGCGTACGACATCTCTGATCTGAAGCCGTGGGAACCGCAAGGTGGGAATGTGACCACGTATGCCAACATGGTTCAGGAAGTGCCGGCCTTGACCGAAGTTGGGGATAAGCGTTATGCCTTGGTGGTGCTGAACAAAAACAATCGTTTTACGGTTAATGCCGATGGTTCGGTAGAAGGCATTGGTATGTCAGGACAAGCAGTGACTTTCGGAGATTTTTTGACTGCCAGCGCGATGAACGTGGCTGACATGACGGGTGACGGCTTCTACATGGCAAATGCTCCTATCAGTTCTGATGCGGCAGGAACGAAGGTTACCACGTTGGTGCCCATTGAGGACAAAATCAAACCGACGAAAGCAGAAGCGGAAAAAGAGGAGGCTGCCGATATTTACGTGGAACGCGGTATGGCTAAGGTCACTTTGGCCGAACCTCGTGGAGAAATGGATGTCACGGGGGAATCGTATCAGGGCGACAAGGTGACGATGAAAGCTTGGGCTTTGGACGTGACGAACAAGACCTCAAAACTGGTACGTGACGTGACCGGTATCGATACATGGAAAGGTTATAAGGGAACTGGCGGTCAAACGCGTTTCATCGGAACTGTTGCTGATCCCTATCGTGTATATTGGGGAGTAGACGGAAATTATGCTTGGTCTGTTACCGGTTCGGTGAAAGGTGGTCTGGAGTTGACAGACGCTCAGTTGACGGAAGTGAAAGAGAAGTTCAACGTGTTGGAAGATAATGCGGGAGTGACATTCACTCAGTTCGGCCCGGAAGCTCCTCAATATTGCTTGGAGAACACGTTCGATACCGACAATCAAGCTGAATATGCCACGACCCGCGTGATATTCAAAGCCACGTATGTACCCGGAAATGCAGACAAAGACGGTACGTTCTATCAGTTGGGTACGACAGCTTCCATCTACAATACGGAAATGTTGAAGAAGAAAGTATTAGCATCCATGAGTAAAGCTGAGCGTCTGGAGTTGGGTATTTTTGATGAAACGAACAATGCGGTGACGGTAACTCTGCCTACAGCGGAAGAAGGTAAAGCCGGTGGTAAATATACTATGGCCGAAGGTGGAAAGATAACCTATACAAAATATTTTCGTCGCAAAACTACCAATGATAAATGGGTGGCTGTTTCTCAAGAAATTTATAATAAAGAGGGGGATGACGACCTCAAAAAAGTAGAGGATGCCGAGGTGGCAGATACATATCTGGCATCCATCGACCGCCGTATGGGCACCATCAAGTACTTCAAGGCCGGTGAAAGCTACTACAAGGCGTTGATCAAACATTTCGGTGACGATTTGACTCCGTATGAGATAAGTGGTGAACAAAAGATATATACTGAAGAAAAGCATTTGGGACGCTACGGTGTACTCCGTAACAACTGGTACGAACTGAGCGTGACTTCTGTCAGCGGTCCGGGTGATGCGGAAGTACCGTCTATTAAAGACCAATGGGACGATCTTGACAAAGCTTTTGTGAAGATTCAGGTGAATATACTTTCTTGGGCTAAACGTCAGCAAAACGTAGATCTTTAATTTATAATCATAGTGGAGGGCATGTCGGTTGCTTCGGCGACCGCATCCTCCGCTTTTAAAAAACAATTCTCTCCCCGAAGGCTTTCGTGAAAGGAAGCGGCCGGTGCCGTTGAGGCTGGGGATGACGACGGGAAAGACATCCGGTGCGGACACCGTGCGTTTTAAAGGCATGGTGGAAAGGAGACGCACCCAACGGAATGGAACATAAGGAGGCAAGTCCCGATAGGGGACTCCCACGACATATAGTAAATGAATAATGTGAATGTAGTACGAAAAGATAAGTCTTATGGGGTATATGATTAAAAAATGGTTTGCAGTGTGGTGCGGGTTGATATCCGGTGCCTTGACGGTGTCCTGCGACATGATGCACGACGAGACGGACGACTGTCCTACAGGGCTGTATTTGTCGTTTAAATATGACTATAACCTGCAGCGTGCCGACATGTTCAACGACCACGTGGGGGCGGTGAGCGTGTATGTGTTTGACGAAACGGGGCATTATGTGACCTGCCGTGAGGTGAAGAACGAGGGGGACTACCGTCCCTTGGCCGACCCGCTTTATGCCATGCACATGGACCTGGCACCGGGGCGTTACCAATTTCTGGTGTTGGCAGGGCAATGTTGTTATGACGACATGCTTGCTTCAGACCGTGCCCGCTTTCTGAGGGCTTTGCCCGAGTCCGGTGATTCCCTGTGCGAGGTGGGCGTGCATTTGGAGTGCGAAGCCCGTACTTTTTCCGGCGGAACGTTGAATTGGGTGGACAACGGCGGGGCGGCGCCCGACACCGGATGGGGCCGGGTGGGTTCCACGCGT
>OGPX01000571.1_pt1 | contig 28953 bp, 20 predicted proteins | sample 1553101 | NCBI WGS metagenome assembly OGPX01 (sample SAMEA2579964, study PRJEB22360) | human gut metagenome | biome: human gut; feature: human-associated habitat; material: faeces | place: Denmark | collected 2008/2010
CGTAATAAAACGTGTAATATAATAAATAATAAATAAAAATATTTGTCAAATAAAATTCAAAAACTTTAATGGTATTCAAGAAAATGTGTGCAAGAAAATATAGATTGAAAGCTAGATACTTTCTATTTATATATTATATTGTACCATTTTATTGATTATAGTATGAATATTATAAAACAATATTAGTTGCATAATTAAAAATACATAAATTAGCAGATTATATTGAGGTTAATCTATTGAAAAAAATAGGTTTGAGTATTAAACTATAGATGTGTGACTATTAATTAAAATGAATGTTTCACATCAAAATGTTTATTATGTTTCACGTGAAACATTTTACACTTGCATTTCACATGTAATGAATACATATCAATTAATTATAAGCACTATATTATTAATCGGAGGCTGATTATGGGGAGAGTAATAGCAATTGCTAACCAGAAGGGTGGTGTTGGTAAGACAACAACGGCAATTAATTTAACAGCTTGCCTTGCAGAGGCAGGACAAAAAGTTTTACTTATAGATATTGACCCACAGGGTAACGCAACAAGTGGAGTTGGAGTGGATAAGAATGAAGCAGACAAAACTGTATATGATGTAATTCTTAGAGAGTGTGATATATCCGAGGCAATAATTAAAGATGTATATGATAATATGGACTTACTTCCATCTAATATGAATTTAGCTGGAGCAGAGATTGACCTTATAGATGTTGAAGATAGAGAATATGTACTTAAAGAAGAAGTTGCAAAGATAAGAAGAAATTACGATTATATAATAATGGACTGTCCTCCATCTTTAAGTATGCTAACAGTAAATGCAATGACAGCTGCAGATACAGTGTTAGTACCAATACAATGCGAATACTATGCACTTGAAGGTTTGTCACAGTTAATCTATACAATTAATCTTGCTAAGAAAAAGTTAAATAAAAATCTTGAATTAGAAGGTGTTGTGTTTACAATGTATGACTCAAGAACTAATCTTTCATTGCAGGTTGTTGAAAATGTCAAGGATAATCTTAAACAGAATATATACAAGACAATTATTCCTAGAAATATAAGATTAGCAGAAGCTCCAAGTTATGGACAGCCAATAAATATATATGATACAAGATCAACAGGTGCAGAAAGTTATAGATTATTGGCACAGGAAGTTATGGAAAGAGATAAAGAAATAAAGGAGAAATAATATGCCAACAAAGTCAACTGGAACTAAAAGTTCTGCCAAAAGAAGTAAGACAAGTGGATTGGGAAGAGGGATTTCTAATTTAATACCTGAAGCACCTACAGAAGAAAATGTAGTTGTTAAAGAGGTAGTCAAAGAAGTTGTAAAGGAAGTACCAGCAGAAACTAAAGTGAAATTATCTTTGATAGAGCCTAATAAAGATCAGCCAAGAAAAGCATTTGATGAAGATGCGTTGATTGAATTATCAGAATCGATAAAACAGTACGGTGTATTACAGCCATTATTAGTTCAGAAGAAAGATAATTACTATGAGATTATAGCAGGTGAGAGAAGATGGAGAGCTGCTAAGCTTGCAGGTGTTAAGGAAGTACCAGTAATTATTAAAGACTATTCTTCACAGGAGATAGTGGAAATTGCTCTTATTGAAAATATTCAGAGAGAAGATCTTAACCCAATTGAAGAAGCTAAAGCATATCAAAGACTTATTAAAGATTATAGACTTAAACAAGATGAGGTTGCAGAAAAGGTTTCTAAGTCAAGAGCTGCAATTACTAACTCATTAAGATTATTAAAGCTTGATGAGAGAGTCCAGGATATGGTGATTGAAGGTAAAATCAGCAGCGGACACGCAAGAACAATTATAACAATCGAAGATAAAGATAAGCAGTATATGATTGCTCAGAAAATATTTGACGAGAAGTTAAGTGTGAGAGATGTAGAAAAATTAATGAAAGCACTTGAAGCACCAGAGAAACCAGAAAAGAAAGCTCCGAAGAATGATTTTGTCTATAGAGATTTAGAGCAGAAGATGAAGGCAATTATGGGAACTCAGGTTGTAATCAAGAATAAGAATAACAATAAAGGAAAAATAGAAATAGAATATTACTCTCAGGCAGAATTAGAGAGAATATACGAATTATTGCAGAAGATTAACTAAATAATACTTTCAAATATAATGAGCACAGAGTGCTCATCTTAAAAGTTCCTTGCGGAACTTTATATGTGCTGGAAAGCAGCACGATATTTAAGATATAATACAAATATATTAAAACAATAAATAATTAACGAAAGGAATAAAACAATGTTAGATGTATTTGGATTGTTTAGCGTACCAACATTATATGTGCTTATTGGAATAAGCGTATTATTGATAGTGGCAATTATTCTTTCTATTGTAGCTATTGCGAAGTCATCGGCAATGAAGAAGAAGTACAACATTATGATGGAAGGCTCAGAAGGAAAGAGTATCGAGAAATTAATTAAAGAGTATACTGACGATGTGAAACTTTTAAAAGAAACATATGAGAACAATACAAAATCAATCAAAGATATATATGATAAGATGCAGTATACATTTCAGAAGGTTGGAATTGTTAAGTATGATGCTTTTCATGAAATGGGCGGCAAATTAAGTTTTGCAATATGTATGCTTGATAAAAATGATAATGGCTGTCTTGTTAATGTAATGCACAGCAATAACGGCTGTTTTGCGTATATTAAAGAGATTATTAATGGTGAGTCATTTATTGAATTAGGTGATGAGGAAGCCAATGCGTTAAAGCAGGCAGTTGCTGGAAGAATGGGTGATGTTGAGCTTAGCAGAGAAGTCAACGATATAGTTAATAATTAAAATGATGAAAATAATAATGGCAATACTAGAATAATAACGAATATAATAAAGTACATTAAAAGATACATAAATAAATATATAAAATGCTGGAAAATATATATAAAAAGGTGCATAATTAAAAGAGTATCAAATTCGTTATATGGAGGAAAAAATGTTAGATTTAAAATTTGTAAGAGAAAATCCAGATATTGTTAAACAGAATATAAAGAATAAATTTCAGGATAGAAAGTTACCTTTAGTTGATGAAGTTATTGAACTTGATGCACAGGCTCGTGCTACAAAGACAGAAGCTGATGAGTTAAGAGCTAACAGAAACAAGCTTTCTAAGCAGATTGGTGCTTTAATGGCACAGGGCAAGAAGGAAGAAGCTGAGGCTGTTAAGGCTCAGGTTAATACTGATGCTGACAGATTAAAGGAACTAGAAGCAAAAGAAACAGAACTTAATGAAAAAGTTACTAAGATTATGATGACAATTCCTAACATTATTGATCCATCAGTACCAATAGGTAAAGATGACAGTGAAAATGTAGAGATTGAAAAGTTCGGTGAACCAGTAGTTCCAGATTTTGAAATACCTTATCATACAGAGATTATGCAGAAGTTTAATGGTATTGACCTTGATGCGGCTGGAAAGGTTGCAGGTAATGGTTTCTATTATCTTATGGGCGATATTGCAAGACTTCATTCAGCAGTAATTTCTTATGCAAGAGATTTTATGATTGACAGAGGTTTCACATATTGTATTCCTCCATATATGATAAGAAGTAATGTTGTTACAGGCGTTATGAGCTTTGATGAAATGGATGCAATGATGTACAAGATTGAAGGCGAAGACCTTTACCTTATAGGTACAAGTGAACATTCAATGATTGGTAAATTTATTGATACAATTACACCAGAGGAAGAGCTTCCAAAGACACTTACAAGCTATTCACCTTGTTTCAGAAAAGAAAAAGGTGCTCATGGTATTGAAGAGAGAGGTGTATATAGAATTCATCAGTTTGAGAAGCAGGAAATGATCGTTGTATGTAAGCCAGAAGACAGCAAAATGTGGTTTGATAAGTTATGGCAGAATACAGTTGATATGTTCCGTTCCCTTGATATACCGGTTAGAACACTTGAATGTTGTTCAGGTGATTTAGCTGATCTTAAGGTTAAGTCAATTGACGTAGAAGCTTGGTCACCAAGACAGAAGAAGTATTTCGAAGTTGGTTCATGCTCTAACTTAGGTGATGCTCAGGCAAGAAGATTAAAGATAAGAGTACAGGGTCCAGACAAGAACAAGTATTTTGCACACACATTGAATAACACTTGTGTTGCACCTCCAAGAATGTTAATCGCATTCCTTGAGAACAATCTTCAGGCTGATGGAAGCGTTAGAATTCCAAAGGTACTCCAGCCATATATGGGTGGAAAGACAGAACTTAGCAAGTAATTAAATATTAAGAAACAAAATATAATTTAACAAGAGATATAGTCTGACAAGACATTTGATTTAATAACATATTTGGTTTCACAAGGTATTTAATTTAATAAGTTAATTAGTTAAACACATTTAACATAATTGTTATCCTGCGTTGATGATGAATTATATGTACTGGAAAGTATGATATAGGTGCATATAATTTGTCGTCAATACAGGATATTTTTAATTGTTATATATTATTTGATATATAGATTAATTTGTGTTATCTTTATAATATTAGATGTTTATTATGATAGTTTAGATGCTGGAAATGGAGTATGTATGAAACAGGTTAAGGTAAAAAATCTTAAGGGAAATGAGATAACAGCCCTTCCTATAGTGACAGATAGTGGCACAGTACTTATACATGCAGATGTTGTATTGAATTCAGAATTGATTAACAGAATTAGGAATTTGGGAATACAAAGTCTAAGCATTAAAGAATATCCTGATGAAATAATTGACCCTGGTGAATATGGTCATATAATTATTGGAACAGATGATAAGCTGGGTGAAGACGATGACATTTATTCTGATAATAGTAATGGCACAGGGATAGATAATGATAATAATTACAATAAAGAAATAGAAAATGTAAGCGAAGATGGCATCAGTAACACCGATAATAATGGTGGTGAAAGTGATTATTATCAAGATAAAAGCAATAATAAAAATGACAGCGATAATGTGAATAATGACAGCCATAATGCAGAGAACTTACACGATAATGAATTGAATAAATCGGACATAGATAGTAATGAATCCAATAGCAAAGCTAAATCGCATAGTGGTAATAGTTATTACAGACATATCTATAAAGTTGAAGAAACGACTAATAATTCGAGGAAAGTTGTTAAAAATGTCCTTGAGAAACACATTTACAAGCATAATCAGGATTTGAAAATATTAGGTTTAGAGGCTGAACGAATTATTGAATCTGTGCTTTCAGAGCCAGAGGTTATTAACAATATAACAGAGATAAGAAATTTATCAACAGATATGTATACACACTGTATCAACGTGTGTTCATTATCTACAATTATGGCGTTAAGACTTAAAATGAGTGATAAGCAGGTTAAAAATGTATCCATGGGAGCGATGCTTCACGACATAGGTTTAAGATACATTAAGACACCATATATGAACACCAATGAAACATATATGAATACTAAAGATGCAATAGAATATAAGAAGCATACTATATTTGGGTATAGTTCTGTTCAGGACGAGGATTGGATACCGGATATAGCTAAAGAAATAATACTTTTACATCACGAAAGAATAGACGGCAAGGGATATCCATTTTCTCATAAAGGAGATAAACTGAAAATGGAAGTTAAGCTTGTATCTTTATGCGATGATTTTGACAGTCTTATAAGTGGTGTGGGTAATCCTAAGCTCAAGATATATGAGGCTATTGAGTATATTAAAGCTAATCAGGGATTGAAATATGATGCAACAATAGCAGAGAAGCTTCTTGAAACAGTAGCAGTATATCCTGTTGGAATTAAGGTTATTACAAGTGAGGGTGAAACGGGCATTGTTGTAAGGCAGAATAAGAAGTTTACTGACAGACCGGTAATTAAAATGTTAAAACATTCAGATGGATCTTTATATGAAGATGAGGTGGAAAAAGATCTTATGGAGTATCTTACACTGTTTATTGTAGATACTGAGTAATACAGGAATGAAGGATTGTTATGAATTTATATATAAAGGCTATAGGATTTGAGCAGGTGGATTCGGACTTTGAAGAGCAGATGATACACGCAGGTATTCTGGACAGTTTGGAGAAGGGGCTTGTTATAAAGAATAATGAGCTTAACCGTGGTGCGGTCATAGTAAGAATAAGCGAGTCTACAGGTTTGTACATATACGGAAGATTTAAAGATAAAGAATTCATATATGAATATTATTTTCCATTTGTTATTGGAAGAACAAGATGTGATAATGATGAGATTACAATAGAAAGACATCTGGATAAGGAATCCTATGCAGTTGTATGTGATGAGTCAAAGACAGGTGTTACCCTTATATTTTATCTGCAAAATGTAATGGATTATCTGGATTACATTTGTGATGAAAAAGGTCTTAACCAGAAAGATTACGATATAGATTCGAGAAGCTATGTATATAAAATTCCAATAAAGAATAAAATGGTAAGCCTTACGGCATTGTCACTTGGCGGAATAATTATGCTTCCAACAAGAAATAATAAGTCAGATTCTGTCAGAATGAAGAAGGAGAAGGACGACAGACAAAGACTTATACAGGCGGCTAAGAAGGGTGACGAGTCGGCAATAGAGAGCCTGACAATAGAAGATATAGATACATACAATGAGCTTTCACACAGAATTGTAAAGGAAGATGTATTTTCAATAGTTGATTCTTCATTTATGCCTTGTGGTGTTGAGTGCGACCAGTATCAGGTAGTCGGCGAGATACTTGAGTTGTCTGAGGAGATTAATCATTACACCAAAGAGAAAATATATATAATGGTTATCGAATGTAATGATCTTAATATGACTGTTGCCATTAACCAGGCTCATCTGCTTGGAGAACCCGCTGTTGGCAGGAGATTTAAGGGGCAGATATGGCTGCAGGGAAGTGTTAAGTTTAATAATTAAAATATTTGCCTGAAATGGACAGATGTGATATAATTAAATAAGTGGCGTTAAGCTCACATAATAAAAATGGTTACCGTAGCCTGAAGGCTGAAAAGCCCTGATACGGAGCTTGTTCTCTTAGTTAAATGGATATAACGAGCGCCTCCTAAGCGCTAGTTGTGGGTTCGATTCCCGCAGGGAACATTAATTTCTTGCAACAATGATTGTGAAAATTCATTGTTGCATTTTTTATTTTATGGTGATTGTGAGCACCATAAAAATATATAAATGAGTAGTTGGAACACCGAAAAAATAAAAGGGGGCACAGGGAACTAAATCCATTCTTAAAAAAATCATACAAAAACTACATCAATAAGTATAAATTTCTATTGCATTTAAAATTTAATTGTGATAGTTTTATCAATGTCAGATGGACAATAATTATGAGACTGGGTATATGAGGTTTTTACCCGGTTTTTTGTAATGTGATTCAGAAAAATTTATTAAACAAATAAAAACAAAAGAAAGGGAAATTATATGGCAAAGTTAAGAAAATGGATAGGTAATTTAAAAGTTTCAGCGAAATTGCAGGTATACCGGATGGCGGTATTAGTGATGACAGCTTTTTTTGTATTGGTGGCACTTGTATCAACATTAGTGATTCGTTCGACTATACATAGTATTACGGAAGTGTGGTCTCCTTCACTTGAGTGTCTGCAGGAATTACAAACAATAACTGCTAAATATAGAATCAAACAGTATCAGCATCTTGTAGAAACAGATACAGCAGCTATGGCAGCCTGTGAAAAAGAAACTAATGATATGGAGAATCAGATAAAGGATATATCTTCTAAGTTAGAGAAAATAATTAATTCAAATAAGAAAGCACAGGCAGGTAAAGCTGATTATGAAAAGGCAAGCTCTGCATGGGAGGATTACAGGTCAGCCTCAGATAAAATATATAAGCTTAGTAGAGAAGGCAAACAGGCTGATGCTGCTAATCTTATGATTGGAAGCATGTATGAAAGTAATAAGGAATTTGTAGAAAAGTTAAATTCAGTACGCGATGATTTTCAGGCGGAATTAGATACGGCAAAAGTAATTGCTAATATATGTACAATAATTATTTTTATTGTCATTATCATAACAGGATTAGCGATTGCAGTGATTGCAACAATTATAGGAAAGATAATATCAGACTCAATTACAGAACCAGTACGTCAGATTGATGAGGCAGTTGCCAGCCTTAGAAAGGGTGAGCTGTCTAACGTGGATATGCTTACATATGAATCTGATGATGAGTTTGGTGAAACAATTACAAAGCTTAAGGAAGCTATGAATATACTTTCAGATTATGTAAGCGAGATTTCACGGGAGGTTAAATTCATAGCACAGGGTGATTTAACAAGAAATGGTGATGATATTACACCGTTTCTGGGTGATTTTTCAGAATTAAAGGATTCGCTTCTGTATATTTTAAAGCGTTTTAACAGTACATTGTCAGAGATAAGCAGTATTGCAGAACAGGTTACACATAATGCGAAAGAAGTAGAAAGTGCATCGAAGTCGTTAGCAGATGGTGCAACAGAGCAGGCAGGAGTTATCCAGGAACTGAATGCAACGATAGATACAGTTGTTGACCTTGCAGTGGATACAGCAAGTGAAACAAAGAACGCATCTGAACGTGTAAAGGCTTCTGCAAACAAAGCAAACGAAGAAAAAGAAAAAATGAATGTTTTACTGACAGAGATGGAACATATTACAGAAATATCCAAGGAAATAGGTAATATTATTACCGATATTGAAGATATTGCTTCCCAGACTAATCTGTTAGCACTTAATGCTTCTATTGAAGCTGCAAGGGCAGGTGAAGCAGGAAAGGGATTTGCGGTAGTTGCAGACCAGATTGGAAAGCTTGCAGCAGATAGTGCTAATTCAGCGGTTAATACAAGAGAATTAATTGATAAGACTTTAGTTGAAATTCAAAAAGGAAATGAAATTACAATAACAACAGCAGAAGCTTTTAACCAGATTATTTCAGATATGAATTCTTTTGCAGAAATGGCACAGAACACAATGGAGAAAGCTAACACTCAGGCAGAGTCATTAGAACAGATTGGACAGGGAATAGAACAGCTTTCAGGTGTGGTACAGGGTACTGCAGCATCTTCAGAAGAGAATACAGCAATAAGTATTAACCTCGCAGAGGGTGCAGATAAGATGAATGAACGCGTGAAAAGATTCAAGTTATTCTAAAAAGTATAGCTGGCTGCATGAGGGAATCTCTTTCTGACAATCAGAGAATATATCATCTGGTAGAAAAACATAATTAACTGAAGGAGATGAAGATGACGGTAAGTGCAGATGAAAGGAAAAATACTAATGAAAGTATATATAGATTTTGATGATGTATTATGTGAAACAGCAAAACATTTTACAAAACTTGCAAAAGAGTTATTCGGAATTGATGTGCCTTACCGTGAAGTGCAGTTTTTTAATCTGAAAAAGACTTTTGATTTGAGTGATGAACAGTATGAAGAGATGATGATAGCAGGGCATCTGCCAGAGAATCTGTTAAATTATGAGGAAACTACAGGGGCAGCAGATACTATTAATAAATGGGTTGATGAAGGCCACGAAATCTATATTATCACGGGAAGACCTTTTAATTCGTATGAGCCATCACGAAAATGGCTTGATGAACACAATCTTAAAAGAGTTCCATTATACTGTGTTGATAAATATGGTCGTGAAACCAGTAAACAGGACTATGCATATAATATGACTTTAGAGCAGCTTTATAATATGACATTTGATTTTGCAATAGAGGATTCGCCGTCAGCTTTTGAGCACGTTATGCATTTTGATAATTGTAAGGTGGCAGTGTTTAACCGCCCTTGGAACATACACGAAGAACTTCCTGATGACAGATTTGTGAGGTGCGAAGGGTGGAAAGAGATTGACAGGTTATTTGAGGAATATTTTAAGCAACAGACGGATAATTAATAATATGATAACAGCCACCAGTATAATAATATGTTTACCTGACAGGAGCATATTACAATAAAGCTGGCGGCTGTTATTATATTATTATGTACAATAACGGAAGGTGCGGTCAGTTATAATTCTTGCAAATATAAGTCCAAGTGGAAGTGCTATTATTATCATAACTGCGGAGGTGAACCACGAAACCGCTTCTGTCAGTGACATAATTCCAAAGTTATATATTGCACGGTACAGGTAAAGTCCAGGAACCATAATAACAATGGAAGGCACGGTTAATGATATACGTGGATAACCATTATATTTTTTTATAAATGAAGCAAGCAGTCCAGCAGTTACAGCTCCGATAAATGCGGCAGCGGCAGCAGGGATTGCAGTAAAGGCAACAAGTTCAAGACGGAGTGTGTTGGCAATAGCACCAATAACAGCAGTGGTTGCCGCCATTGGAATAGAGCTGTTAAACATAATTGAAAATCCAAATACACCGCAGAAGCTTGCAGTTAATCTTAAAATAAGATGAGTTATATTGCCAATATTCAGGCTGGAGAATTCCTCAGGTTGTAAATGAAGAATTAATGCCATAATCCACGCAAATACAGTTGCCACAAGAACTATGATTGCTGAATAAGTAAGTCTTTCAATACCTGAACGAATGTCAAGCTTGGCAAGGTCAATTCCACTTGTAATAAATGGAAATCCGGGTATTATAAAGAGCATAGAGCATATATATCCGGCTTCGTGTACTGACGGTATGTTAAACAGCAGAATGGCAAGTTTAAGCAGTATTGCATATATAAGACACGAAGCTGATATAGAAGCAGCTATATTTAAAAACAAAGTAAAATGGTGTTTAATAAGCTTGGTTCTTATCAGATTACCTGCACCGGCGGCGATAAAAGCGAAAAGCATTTCAATAGGTCCGCCACCAAGAAGAAATGTGAACGCACAGCACGCAAGAGCGGCGGCAAGTCCAAGCTTGACCGGTGAATACAGGGTATGTATCTGTTCAATTTCATCAAGACGTTTATGAATTATTTCACCGGTAAGATGAGCTTCTTCGTTTGGAAAGTTATCGACAAACTGCTCCATACGGTAAAGCTTTGATGTGTTGACACCTGTATTAGCTATGCTGAGTGACTGGGATACGCAGTCATTTCCATCAAAACAGTTAAATTCAATAGACATAAGTCCAACATCAACAGTACAGGTTACGCCAAGCTCCTTGGAAAGTCTGTTCATAGATGTACGCACACGCCACGCACCAGTACCACACGAGAGCATAATCAAGCCGACACGTCCGATAACAGAAGCCTTTTCGATAAGGTCAGCATCGGAAATCAGTGCATTGCTGTCAGCATTGGTATAGTCGTGCCAAGGTATCTCCATATGATTTTTTTCCATAATATCTATATAATTAGTCTTTGGCATATATAATCTCCTCAGCTTTCTTAACGTGATTTTCAAGATTTTTCAAAAAGATAGAATTAGGAAGGAATATTCCCAACTCATCAAAATGCTTGTTATTATCTATATATGAGTCCTGACCATAGAAGATATACGCCATAGGAAGATTTTTCTCAAGTTCAAGCATAAGGTCCCATACAGCACTGTAGGCTTCGGCTTCAGTTTCTTTAAGTTTTACTGTGTCAGGAAGCTCACGGATAAGCAGTATGCCTGTATTTTCTTCAATAATCTGCTGTTCAATAATAGATGGGTCATCGCCATATATATGACTGTATCTGTAGGCTTTGGCAAGAAAGATATTCTTATTATTATGAAGATTTTGGTAAATGTTATAAAAATGCTGATAGTCTTTTTCGTGAACAGTATTCTTATATTCTGGTAAGAGAATACCATTATCGTCAGTCATAATAATTGGATTTTGTTTTCCGTCAGCATTGAAGCGATATGGAATAAGAAAAGAATTTCTCAGTAAGTCAAACAGTGTGTTCTGGCTTATAGCCATAAGAAATGCAGATAAATCCTTGTTAGTGTAGCAGTTAAATAATGCCTCGGTAAATTGTAGTGGCGAAAGATCAGTACCAGAATCGTCATTGCAAAATAAATTATCACAGAATGTCTGAAAAAGCTTGTTATATGCCCACTTATCGCTTAAGATTTTATCAAATAAAACCTCAGCTTTTTCTTCTCGTGGAAATATTGTTTTTTCTATCATAAATATCCGACCTTTCTTATATTTTTATTTCGACAGTTATTATACTATCGAATCGGCAATAAGTGAAAAATATAAATAATATAATTGCCATAACATTATGGTATAACGAGCACAAAAGTGCTCATCTTAAAAGTTCCTTGCGGAACTTTATATGTGCTGAAAACCGCACAAAATTATGGCATAATGAAAAAATATCGGGGAAGTCTAAGCTGACAAAGGAGAATGGTATATGTTTGCAGGAGTGTAATTCGTAAGTCTTAAAATCAAGATAGTTGAATTCTTAAATAAGCTGTACTATAATTACGCTAAAATATTATCAAAATTATTTGAAAGGTGAACAACGTGAAACAGATATACAGAGTAGATAAGAGTGGTAATCTCGCACAGGCTATAAGTGAGATTACTGCACCAAAATTATTATTATTGATGTCTAATAATGAGCAGTTTGAGCAGCATGTAGAAGAGCTGGAAAGACATTTTCCAGGTGTTCCAAGCATTGGCTGTATTGGAGGAAGCTACGGAGGACAGACAGTTGTAGCGGATAATGGCGTAGCAGTTATTGCTATGGAGGGGAATTTAAGTGTAGTGACTAATGTACTTGAGCAGGCTTCGACTATGCCTGTAAAGTATATTGGAAGACTTGAGGAAGATATAAATAAGGTTGCTGCATCAGAGAATAATACAATATGTATTGACTTTTGTTCAGGTAATGATGCGTGTGTGCTTACTACAATCTACAGCGTTCTTGGAAAGAAGCATATATCACTTGTAGGTGGAACTGGTGATGGAGGAAAAGTATCAGTTAATGGAAAGATCTATGCTGATGCTGATGCATATGCACTTATTCGTAATAATGATGGTAAGATTAAGGTTTATAAGGAAAATATATATAAGCAGGTTCCAGCTTGCCGTTTTATTGCATCTAAGACTGACCGAAGTAAGTATCTTATAGGAGAGCTTAATGGAAGACCAGCCAGAAAAGTATATCAGGATATATTAAATATTGGTGATAAGGAGATGGCGACACAGACATTTAAGAATCCATTAGGTAAGATGAATGGTCAGGATATATGTATAATATCTATTAAAGAAGTTGTTGGAGATAAGCTTGAGTGTTATCGCCAGGTTAATGATTCTGATGTTCTTACATTACTCGAATTACAGGATATATCCCATGTTGTTGAAAATACTATTAATCAGATAAAGAAAGATTTTACACACATATCAGGTGTATTTTCTATTAATTGTGTATTCAGATATTTACTCTTCTCACAGGAGCATTATTTTGAAACATATCTTAAGTCTATGTCCGTATTAGGAGACCACGCTGGTCTTATAGGTTATGGGGAGCATTACAACCAGCAGTTTGTTAACCAGACAATGACTTGTGTAGTATTTGAATAAATGTTACTGTTTAAAGTCCATTTTGCAAATGAAGTAAATTTAATACTCATAAAATGACAGCAAATATCGTAAAGAGGAGGATATTATATGTTTGGCAGAAAATTAAAAACACAGAAAGAAAATGTTATATCGGCACAAGAAGAAACTTTAGATATGCACCCAGTCATACACGTTGCAGACAGTATTATTGAATATCAGAAACAGCTTGCAGAGAGGGAAGTAGAATCACTTGATGAGATGGCAGATATACAGAAAGCATTTGTGCTTGCAACTAAAGAGAATGAAAGATTAAAAGACCAGGTACAGGAATTATCATCTGTATTTGCTGATGTAGGTCAGATTGCAACAAGCTTTGACGGTGTAAAAAATGAAATTGTTGACTCTGTAGGAGAGGCACAGAAAAAGGTAGATGAATTAAAGAATAGTTCAAAAGAAGTAAGCAGGAGTTTTGATGAGATAAAGAGTGCATTTGCAGGTGTTCAGGTATCTGTACAGCAGATTAAAGATTGTATGCAGCAGATTATAGCAATTGCGAATCAGACTAATATGCTTGCACTCAATGCTTCTATTGAGGCGGCAAGAGCAGGAGAGCAGGGAAGGGGCTTTGCGGTTGTTGCCAACGAGGTCAAGAACCTTGCAGAGGAGATAAAGACACTTGTAAGCACAGTTGAGGGAAGTATCTCTGAGGTAGAAAGGGGTACAACACAGCTTAATAATAATATTGAGGAATCACAGTCAGTATTTGGAAAGAATGTTGAAGATGCAGATGCAGCATATGGAGTATTTGAACAGATTATAAAAGCAGCAGATGCAGCTAAGGAGGTTCAGGAGGAGATAGGCGAGGTTACACAGTCTTCTGAAAAAAGACTTTCAGATGTTAAAGACTGCTTTGATGACCAGGAACAGCAGTTACAGAAGGTGCTTGCACATATTGAGCGTGCCAACGACTTAGGAACAACCAAGAGTTCTATGTTTGAGGATATGAATAACCTTGTATCCCAGCTTGCTCCTATTGCCAAAGATATACAAAATAAATATCAATAATTTACTGTGAAGGGAATTGGTTATGAATTATATAGTGTTAGACCTTGAATGGAATCAGAGCTACAGAGGAAAAGAATATTCTATAGAAGAAATGCCATTTGAGATTATACAGATAGGAGCTGTAAAGCTTGATGAACATAAGAATATAACCGGACGGTGGGAAAGAATAATCAGACCTGTAGAATATGTTAAACTTCACGGTAAAGTATCAGAAATGCTTGAAATTACTGAAGATGAACTCAAAATGGGAGATGATTTTGCAAGTGCGGCGAAAGAATTTCTTGAATGGTGTGGTGATGACTATGAATTTATAACCTGGGGAAGTTCAGATCTTACAGAGTTTCAAAGGAATATGAAGCATTTCGGGGTTGAGAACAATTTTCCATTTCCATTTATGTATTATGATCTGCAGAAGTTATACAGCAAGGTATACTCAGACGGCAAGACAAGAAGAAGTCTTAAGATGGCTATTGAGGAGCTTGGTTTCAGCGAGGATGCAGAGTATCATTCAGCAATTAATGATGCTGTATACACGGCAAGGATATTCCAGCAGATGGATTTTGACAGCGTAAAGGTGTATGAGAGCATTGACACATACAGAATACCTAAAGATAGAAAAACTGAGATATATGCCAACTTTGGGACATATGAGAAATATATTTCAAGAGGTTTTAAGACAAGGGATAATGCAGCTGATGACAGGGTTGCAAGGTCGTGCAGGTGTTATATATGTGGCAGGTCTATGAAAAGACTTATAAAATGGTTTGCGACAACTTCAAAGACATATTATTCAGTATTTGTGTGTGAAGAGCATGGCACATTTAAGGGAAAGCTTAAGGTTAAACATAATGATAACGGATTGTATTATGATGTAAGAATTGTTAAGCAGACAGATGAAAAAGGGGTTGATAAGATAATAGACAAGCAGGTTAAGGAACGCGAACACAGAAGACGTAAGAGATTGGAAGAACACAAAAGAAAGAAATTACTTAAATAATATTCTATTATGTCTGCCGTGTAAAATAACTAATTAAATATAAATAAAAAAGGCAGTAATCTTAATTATATATAATGCTTTGAAGGAAAGGATATTTCTGGGAATTATATATAATTAAGATTACTGCCTTTTTGAATATGACAGGATATCTGTTGAATGAAATTGCTGCATCAACAGATGCTGCTATATAACTGCATATATTATAGCTGCCGCAATAACAAGCTGTATTATTGCAAATCTGAATACGACCTGTGCATCAGACCAGCTCTTGTTCTTTCTCATATGGTCGTGGATAGGTGTTCTTATATTCTGCATAATCTTTATATGAAGAAATCTCATAAATGAAACCTTAATAAGACCAAGTCCGCCATCAATTATAAGAACTATGGCAAGTGGAATGTAAAGCAGAGGGCTGTGTAACTTAAGAAAAGCAAATGCTATAAATATTCCTATTGCCCTTGAGCCTGCATCGCCCATAAGCAGCTTGCTAGGTGATGCGTTAAACCACAGATAACCAAGAATACATACTACCATAATAAGTATTGTGTGGCGGAATGAGCTTTCAATGTCAAATATCATAAATAATACATAGGCAGATGAAAGTGTAATTGCCGAAAGAGTTCCACATAAGCCGTCAACACCATCTGAGCAGTTAGTTACATTTATGCTGACCCATATTAATATAACGATGAGAACACCGTAGATGATTGGGTTAAGTGTAACTGTAAGCTTAAAGAGTGATATGTCAAATGTGTTAGGATTATAGTGGAGATATGTAACTGCCGCCATAACCGCAATTACGAAATCTATAATACCTTTCTTAAGCTCGCCCCAAGGTGATGACGAAGCATCATCAAGGTAACCTGAGAGCATTGCTGCAAGTACAAGTATAAGATAAATGATTATCTCAGAACTTAAATTGACAAATATCATACAGGTTATTGTAAATACGAGGATAAATATAATTCCTGCTCCTCTTGGCTTGCCGACTGACTTTGAGCCATTAATTGCGTAAGCTCTGCCGCCATCACGGGGAAGGATATTTTTACCCATATATATAGCAAGGCACGTTATTGCAAATGCAAATATTATGCTGGCAAAAGTCACAACATTAATATAATTCGGACTTATCAGATAATAAATCATAATTATGAATTCTCCTTTGATTATTAATAGTTTTATGATAAATTCCTATAATTATGATGTCAAGTGAAAGATAGAAGTAATTAATTGGATTATCAAAATATATGAGAAATTTTATTATAAAAATGACCAATTGTCAAAAAATTAATAGTATTTAATTTAATGTTATGATAAAATAATGTTAATACAAAAGTATATGCGAAGTAATATTATTAATGTGGAAGGGCGGAGTAATATATGGCTGTGACAATTAATTATGAACAGATAAGAATAACTGAGTTAGACTCATATCTTTTTGGACAGGGAACACACTACGAGATATATAATAAAATGGGTGCACATATAGCGAAGAAAGATGGAAAGCCCGGAGTATATTTTGCGGTATGGGCACCAGCGGCGAAGGACGTGTACGTCATAGGTGAATTTAATGACTGGAAAGCCTATGGCTATGATATGAAGAAGATTTCAGATGGTGGAATATATGAGTTATTTATAGAGGGTGCTAAGGCTGGACAGATGTATAAGTACCTTATTATTTCACAGAGTGGTGAGGCTATTTACAAGGCTGACCCATATGCCAATGCGGCACAGTTAAGGCCAGAGACAGCATCAATTATTACTGACCTTAATGGATTTAAGTGGACAGACAGCGTATGGGTTGAACGTAAGAAGAAAGAGAACCATTTAAAGTCAGCAATGTCTATATATGAATGTCATCTTGGTTCGTGGAAGAAGCAGGAAGATGGTACAGAGGACGGTTATATGAATTACCGTGATATAGCACCAGACCTTGCCAAGTATGTATCAGATATGGGATATACACATATAGAGCTTATGGGAATTGCAGAGTATCCATATGACGGCTCGTGGGGTTATCAGGTTACAGGATATTATGCACCAACAGCAAGATACGGAAGTCCTAAGGATTTTATGTATTTTGTGGATTATATGCACAGCAAGAATATTGGTGTAATACTTGACTGGGTACCAGCACATTTTCCAAAAGATGCACATGGGCTTGCGAACTTTGACGGAAGCTGTGTATATGAATATGCAGATCCAAGAAAGGGCGAACACCCTGATTGGGGAACTAAGGTATTTGATTACAGCAAGAATGAGGTATCGAATTTCCTTATTGCCAATGGAATGTTCTGGGTTGATAAGTTCCATATTGATGGCTTAAGAGTAGATGCAGTTGCTTCTATGCTTTATCTTGACTACGGAAGGACAGAAGGCAACTGGGTTCCTAACCAGTATGGCGGTAATGGTAATCTTGAAGCTATGAGTTTCCTTAAGCATTTTAATAGTATGATGAGAAAGAGATTTCCACAAGCGGTTACAATTGCAGAAGAGTCTACAGCATGGCCAATGGTAAGTGGTGACCCTGATAACGGAGAATGTCTTGGATTTACATTCAAGTGGAATATGGGCTGGATGCACGATTTTCTTGAATATATGAAGCTTGACCCTTATTTTAGAAAGTTTAATCATGGTAAGATGACATTTTCTCTTATGTATGCTTACAGCGAGAATTTTATACTTGTATTATCGCACGATGAAGTTGTTCACCTGAAATGTTCTATGTTAGGCAAGATGCCTGGTGACAGAGAGGACAAGTTCGCTAATCTTAAGCTTGCATATGCTTATATGTGTGGACATCCGGGCAAGAAGCTTTTATTTATGGGACAGGAATTCGGACAGTGGAACGAGTGGAGTGAGAAGCGTTCTCTTGACTGGTATCTTCTTGAGGATGAGAGCCACAAGGAATTAAAGGATTTTACAAGTGCGTGCCTTAAGCTTAATAAGAATTACAGATGTTTATATGAAACTGATTATAATTCAGAAGGCTTTAGATGGATTAATGCCAATGACAAGGACAACAGTGTATTCTCATTTATAAGAATAAGTCCGGATAAGAAGAAGCATTTGTTATTCGTTCTTAATTTCACACCTGTTGAAAGACCAAGTCATAGAATTGGAGTGCCAATTAAGGGCAAATATAAGCTTGTATTAGGTGATGATATGAAGAACCAGCAGAAGATAATTGCAAGTAAGAAGGGTGAGTGTGATGGCTATGGTGAGTCACTTCTTGTGGATTTACATAGGTATGGAATAGCTGTGTATGAGTTCAATGGTGATGTGGAAGCACACAAGCCTACAATAATATAATAATAATATAAGAGATATATAAGAGCAGTTTAAATAGCAGTCTGATATATAAGTCAGATATCAGGTTGGCAGGATTTAAGTGAAGCAGGTATATGGTATTGATGTAATTATTAATGTGGTTGATTACATTTATGCTGTAATCTGCTTCATTTTGCTTATTTTTTTGGTGGAAGTAACCGAAATATAATACAGGTTATTTTATAATCAGGCGATAGAATTATCTAAGCAGGATATATAGGCTGTTATTAGGAAATGGAATAACCGGCTGTAGATTAGCCGCAGATAATGTATGGAGGATAAATATGTCTGTATCAATATACGCAGGTAATTTTAACAAGGATAATAATGTTAAAGAAACATCTATTAATTATAAGGAAAATGTAAGCAACAGGACTAATGGTGTCAATGGGATATTTAATGGTGTTGTTATGTCAGAGGGACAGGATAACAGCAGGCTGGCAGATAACACATATGAGTCGTTATTAAAGGAAGCTGATGATGTAAAACAGCAGATTATGAATTCTGCAAGTACAGCACAGATAAGCTTCAAGGCACTTGTTAAAAAGCTTTCTGGTATGGAAGCAGTCGATATAGCAGGTGATGGATTTAATATAACAGATGCCTCTAAGGATGATATGGTATCAATTATTGATAAGATTAGAATTGAGCTTGCAATGCACTCAGACAGCTATGTTGCATATGGAACTGGCGTAAGCTCTGATGCAATTGAGAGTGTTGCAGGGGCAGGTGCAGCTAATGAATTAAAGCAGAGATTAAGCGGTGCTGGAATAAGCGTTGATGACGATACTGTGCAGCAGGTACAATCAGCACTTGATGAGGCGGCTTCAATAACAGAGCTTTCAGAGAGTGCTAAGTATTATATGATTGCCAATGATATTGCACCAACTATTGACGGAATATATAAGGCAGAAAATGCTGTCAGTACAAGACCGGCTAACAGCGGATATGAGATTTCATTTAAGGAATTTAATGCTATGCGTCCACAGATTGAGTCGCTTATGAATAAAGCTGGGCTTGAAGTGAACTTAAGAAACCTTAATAATGCACAGGATTTGATTAATAATAATATACCAGTCACAGAAAAGACTTTAAAATATAAAGCTGTTCTTGACGGACTTAATTTAAATGGTCTTGATACACAGGATGGACAGGATAGTGTATTATCAAAGATTGCTGACCAGCTTGCTATTGGTGAAGACCCTAAAGATACTCCACTTACAAACGATCCATCTATATGGGATAATGTAAAGAACGCAATAGTAACACTGGCTAATGCAAGCTATGATGATATTGTAAATGTTGTTTCATCTGGAAAAGCATTTACAATAGCAAGTCTGAAGGTCGTAATGCAGGTAGGCTGGAGTGAAACAGCAGAAAGCCAGCAGACTGTTAACAATCAGATGACTGTTAATAACCAGATGTCAGGTGACTGGCAGGGTAATGTAAACAGTCAGATGTCAGGCGGCTGGCAGGGCAATGTTAATAACCAATATGGTTATGTGCAGGATACGGGCTATAATCAGGGTGTATATAATAATCAGATGGGCGGTAATTATGCATACCAGCAGCCATATGGTTACAATGCACAGAAAGCTTATAACACACTTGTTGAGGCAAGGCTTTTACTTACAGCAGGTACAGGTGTAATTCTTGAAAAGAGTAATACATCACTTCTCTACACGCCTCTTGAACAGATTAACGAGCAGATTAAAGCTCTTGAAGCTAATGGAACATTATATGCTGGCAATACACAGATGTATAATGATGTCCTTGATGTAAGAAAGGCACTTTACGATATTGAGACTGCACCAGCACAGATGTATGAAAAGCTTATGAAGAGTGACCCATATAAGTTGAGTATTTCTATGGTATCAGGCATTGCGAGTGGAATGACAAGCCGTTATGCCAAGGCGATAGATACATATGAAACAACAGGCACTAAGGTAAGAGAAGACTTAGATGACTCTATTATTAAGGCTGTTAATAACAGTGCAGAGGGTATAATGGACGAACTCAATCTTGAGAATACTCAGGAGAACAGAGATGTTATCAAGCTTCTTGCTTCTAATAACATAGATATCAATAAGGAAAATGTTGAGAGGGCAAGAAGAATATATACAACCCTTAATAATCTTGTTGATAATATGAAGCCGGAAACTGTTGTTAAGATGATAGATGACGGAATCAACCCAATGAATACTGATATATGGACAGTTAATGATTATCTTAGCAGTATGAATCAGGGTGCTACTAAGGATAATGAGGAGAAATATTCAAAGTTCCTCTACAAGCTTGACAAGACAGGTGGAATTAACGAAACTAAGAAAAAGCAGTTCATCGGTATATACCAGATGATGAATATATTTACAAGAGATGCTGGTGTGTGTGCGGGTGCTCTTATGAAGCAGGGCAAAGAGATTACTATGGGTAATCTTATCAGTGCCTACACAAGCCGCAAGCACTCTGGAATAGATGTAACTATTGATGATTCAGTAGGTCTTGGAGATAAGGAAACTATCAGTTACTTTGAGTCATTATTTGCAAAGTCACAGAAGTTTATCACTCCTAATACATTGAAGAATTCGGACAATGAGTCACCAATTGAACATCAGAATGTTGAAGCATTTGCTAACGGACTTGCTGAACATTATGATGAAGCAGTGGAAAATGAACTTGACAGCAGTTACATAGAAGAAGTAACTAAGAAAGCAGAACAGGCTGATGCTGAGGTTGTAAGGGAGTTAAGAAGAGCTGGAATTAATGAGAACATTGGTAACATTAATGCGGTTAATGAACTTATGGCTACAGGACAGCTTATGGCTTACACAAGAAAGCACGGAAACCATGGCAGTAAGTCAATATATGGAGAGAACATAATTGATAGCAATGACAAGCTTAAGGAAGTGTTAGACAGCAGGGATAAGCTTGAGGCTATGTATACTAACCTTGAAGAAGCTGCTGGTGATGAACTTGAAGAAGCTATAGAGAGCTCACTTACAGGAACTGCTGAAGACCCTGTTGATTATGATACATTTGAAGAATTAAGAATAAGCAACAGACAGATTAGATATATAAGCAATCTTGCAAGAAGAAATGATTACCGTGTCCCTTATGTTAAAAATGGACAGGCAGGTCTTATCAATCTTACATTTGTTGCAGATGATAATGACAAGGGAAAGATATCTATTAAGATGAATACAGCTTCGTGGGGTGAATTGTCAGTAGAGGCAAAGGTTACACAGTCAGACGTAAGTATGTATGTAAAGCAGGATTCAAGAATTGTGCTTTCCGAAGACAGAAGCATTTATAAGTATTTCCAGCAGATTGAGGGAGATCTTAAAGAACAGTTCGGTTATGACAATGTAAGAATTAATTGTGTAAGAGTTCCAGATGTTAAATATACTACATACGAGGACTCAGGAGCAAAGATTCCATCAGATCGTCTTTATAAGATCGCTTCAGCAATAACAGGAGTATTCTTTGGGGCATAAGAGCGGTTAAAGAATTACAGGATATGTCCGATATATAAAATGTATGATTTGACGAATTCAAAGGATAACGCCAGTAGATGTGGCGGGAATATAAAATCAGGAGAATAAAAGTATGAGAATTAATACTAACGTATCAGCCATTGTATCTAACAATGCGTTACAGAAGGCACAGGATGCACTTTCAAGCTCTATACAAAGACTTTCATCAGGATATAAGATTAACAGTTCAGCTGATGACCCGGCAGGCTGTGCTATTTCAGAGAAGATGAGAGTTCAGATAAGAGGTCTTGATCAGGCTAAGAATAATACAACAGATGGTATCTCTGTTATCAATACAGCAGAAGGTGCTATAGTAGAGATACAGTCTATGCTTACACGTCTTAAGGAACTTACAGTTCAGGCGGCTAACGATGTTAACTCTGATGATGAGCGTGAAGCTATCCAGCAGGAGATTGATAATGTTAATCAGGAAATAGACAGAATATCTGAGCAGACAGAATTCAATACACAGCCACTTATTAATGGTAATCTTTCAAGAAGAGTATATTCAGATTATCAGGGTGTGAACCAGCTTAAGATATCTGACAGTTTTACTGCTGGAATATATGGAGTTACAGTAACACAGGATGCAAGACAGGCAATAGCAGTAGGTGATACTATTACAATGTCAGGCACAGCTAAGGTAACTGCTGATCAGGCAGGAACAATATCTATTAATGGATATAACATTGATATTGTAGAAGGTGATACACTTGATACAATTATGGATAAGGTTATGGATGGTGCTAATATGGCGGGTGGAAGAGCATTTGCTGTATCAAGCCTTGCTAATGATACGAAGACTAACGGAAGTGATTATGCAGGATATAAGCCAGATACATCTTACACAGGCAACAGACTTGTTATAATGACAGAGCAGTATGGAAGAGATCAGCAGTTAGATGTAACATGCAGTAATAAAGACCTTGCTGCTATGCTTGGTATATCAGATGCTTACAATGAAGATGGTTCAGGCATACACGCAGAAGGTAGTGATGTTGTAGCTGAATTCGCTAATGAAGTTGATGATGCAGGCAACCCAACAGGTAAGAGAGTTGGATTTGAAGATTCAGCTATTATCTCAACCAAGGGTACTAAGATTACAGTTAAGGACGTTAATAATAAGGAATTCGTTATGGATGTTCCGGGTAATGTTGCAGGAACAACATTTAATGATACAACAGCAGCTAAGCAGAACGGAAAGTCACAGGCAGCAGGTGGAACAGCTACGGATATTAATCAGGAAGTGACTGATGTCGGAACTATGAGTATTCACGTTGGTGCTAATGAAAATCAGGTTATTGTTCTGGATATTCCTAAGATAACTACTTACACAATAGGTACAGATAATATCAATGTAATGACAAGCTACACAGCACAGCTTTCAATAGGGTATGTAGACGAAGCTATTAATTATGTCAACTCTGCACGTTCAAAGCTTGGTGCATATGAGAACAGATTTGACCATACTACTAAGAACCTTGAGGTTTCAAGTGAGAATGTTACTAAGGCTTTATCAGCTAAGATTGATACAGATATGGCTGAGGAGATGACAGAGTATACATCACAGACAGTTCTTACACAGGCAGCTACATCAATACTTTCACAGGCTAACCAAAGACCATCAGAAGTATTACAGCTTCTTCAGAACTAATCTGTCAGGGTGAATTGATTGGAGATGTGAAGTATGGATAGAGAAGCTATTAAGACATATTCATATAGAATATCGCAGGCGACACGTTCAGAGCTTGTAGTAATAGTGTACGACATAATAAGAGATTATCTTAAAGATGCAGTGTCAACATCAGATAATGCAGTATTTAAAGAGAAACTACACATGGCTATGAGAGGTATAGACCAGCTTATAACAGGTCTTGATATGCAGTATGAGCTTTCAGGTAATCTTTATGTACTCTATAACTATATGAAAAGAACTCTTATCGGTGCACAGGTTTCATATGATAAAAATGTTGTCAATTCAATATACGATATGCTTGGACAGCTAAGACAGTCATTTTATGAAGTAAGCAGACAGGATAATTCAGCACCGCTTATGAAGAATACAGAAAAGGTGTATTCCGGACTTACATATTCTAAATATGGTGCAGGCAATGAAACAGCAAGTGATACGCTTATTAACAGAGGATATATGGTATAATGAGCACAAAAGTGCTCATCTTAAAAGTTCCTAACGGAACTTTGTATGTGCTGAAAAGAAGCACGAAAATTATGGTATAATGAGCACAAAAGTGCTCATCTTAAAAGTTCCTAACGGAACTTTATATGTGCTGAAAAGCTGCACAAATAATATAATTAATTAAAATAAAAAGGGTTACTGCTTTGACCAAAAGACATTCAGATAATGATTGTCTGGCTAGGGCAGTAACCCTTTTGTAGTATTTTGGTGATTTTCTAGAAACGGAGCTTGCGCTTAGAGTATTTACTACGTTTCTTAGAAAGTGAAGCATTGTTAATAATTGTAAATATAATAAGTATTACAGCTACAATTCCAGCTATAACCCATATATTAATCTTAATACAGCGTTTTGGTGATAACTGTGTTGAGTTGTTCTTGGCACTAAGGTATGGCAGAAGGCTTTCATTGGAATTATCACCGCCTGTTATGGAGAGTGTGGTAGAACCAACAACATTATCACCATAAAGATAATTAAGCTTAGCGGCAAGCCTGCCCTGCTCATTAGTTATATCGTAATTCTTATCAAGGCTCATTGTAACGCTTGAAGTTGAACCGCTGTTAGGAATTGTTATAAATGAGGCATTCATATTAAAGTTAAGTTTTGACTTATTAAATACATCTGATGAGTAGTAGTTATCAGTAGAGAATAACGAGCTTATCTGTGTGTCAGATGTAGTCGATTTCTTAAAGTTATTAAATCCCCAGTCAAATAATGAACGTGTATCTATAAATCTTGTAGAGTCATCTGGTGAACGGAATACAACGCATATAAGCCTCATTCCATCTTTTTCAGCAAATGTTACCAGAGTCATTAAAGATTCATCAGTAAATCCGGTCTTTCCACCTTTGCAGTATTCATAGTAGAACTCGCGTCCTTTAAGCATCTTATGACGGTGTTTTATTGTTCTGGGTGTAGATGTTACATTAGTGGCAGGAATTGTATAGCTTGAGGAAGTTGAGTCAATGTTTACAAACGAAGCGTTGTTATAACAGCCTCGTGCAATCATAGCCATATCGTAAGCACTTGTGTAGTGGTTAGGATTGTAAAGGCCACTGGCATTAGCAAAATGTGTTTCAATTGCACCAAGCTCACGAGCTTTATTATTCATCATATCCACAAACGCATCTATTGAGCCAGCGACTTTCTCAGCAAGTGCATATGCAACTTCATTGGCTGAATACAGAAGAAGTGCATATAAGGCCTGTTCAACAGTAAGTTCTTCCCCGGCCTTCATACCAAGGTTGGCATCTTCAATCGGATTAATTGAATTAGCTGCGGCAGTAGAAAATGTAAGTGTATCACTGAGATTACAGTTCTCAATAGTAAGAAGTCCTGTAAGGATTTTAGTTGTTGAAGCTGGATAGCACTTACGGTGTGCATCTTTTTCGTATAGTATAGAGCCTGTATCTGCATCGACTAATATTGCACTCTCACAGGTAATATCCGGAGCCTGTGGCCACGAAACAGAAGTGTCTGTTGATACCTCGTTAGATATAACAGAACTCTTGGCAGCAGTTGTTCCATTAGATATAACATAGCTGCTGGCGGCAGTTGTTCCGCTTGTTATTCCAGCTGCAAAAGCTGGTGTTACAGATGTTGCCACAATTGCTGTACAGGTAATAATGCTTGCAGTTCTTACAAGGCATTTTCTGAATTTATTAAATAGAACTGAACACTTATTAACAGAGTGTTTCGTTGTTTTATTAGAATTATTAAACATTACAATCTCCCATCGTTAATGATATTATGAAGTAAGTGTTAAAGGCACAAAATGCCATTTATTATACTGATATGTTCATATTATACATATTTGCTTGTAATATTAACATATTTATTAAGATTATGAAACTAAATTTGCAGGCGAATATTTAAAGCTGTGTGGAATGGGATTTTGGTGATGTTTTAATTTACCTTTGACATACTTATTATATTAAAGTAAAATATCTTGGTTTGATGTTATAAAAATGGTTGTAAGCTTATACAGTATAAAGAATGAATGGAGATTATTATGAGATTAAGAAATGTACCGGGTGCAAGAGAAGTTATGGTTGAGAACGAATATGTATTCACGGAACCAGAGGGAATGTGCGGAACCTGGAAAGAGGTATTTGGAAATGATAACCCTATACATATAGAGATTGGAATGGGAAAGGGAACATTTATAACAACTCTTGCAGGGATGAATCCAGATATTAATTATGTTGGAATAGAGAAGTATTCAAGCGTACTATTAAGAGCAGTTGAGAAGCAGGACGAATTACAGCTTCCTAACTTAAGATTTATAAGAATGGATGCAGAGAATATTAATGAAGTGTTTGGTGTTGATGAAGTGGATAGAATATATCTTAATTTCTCAGACCCATGGCCAAAGGACAGACATGCTAAGAGAAGACTTACATCAAGACAGTTCTTTGCAAGATATGACAAAATGCTTAAAAAAGAGGGCAGGGTTGAATTCAAGACAGACAATAGGGTACTGTTTGACTTTTCAGTTGAGGAAGTAAAGGAAGCTGGCTGGAATCTTGTAGAGTGTACTTATGACCTTCACAGTGACGAAAGGCTTAATGAAGGAAATGTTATGACAGAATACGAGAAGAAATTCTCAGATATGGGAAATCCTATATGCAAGCTTATTGCAGACAGATAAGATAGATTGAATTATTAATACATATCAGGCCGTTAATAAAATAGATTAAAATGTTATTGTAAGATAATTAAATGTATTAGTATCACATATGACTTTGTTGAATATTATATAGTAGAAACGTTTTTAACTAATATTTTAAGAGTATATTATATTCAGGAAAGGAAATGGTATGGGATATCACAGACATTGTAACAGGTGTAATCCGATTAACAGACTTAATGAGTACATTTATTACCACAATAGATTAAACCGCAGGATTGTGCGTTTTAAGAGGTCGTGGGATGAAATATATAAAATAATAAATGGCTGCTGACCTTAAGATATATGTACTGGTAATACTGAAAAAATCAGTAATAAAGGTACATATCAAGGTCAGCAGCCATAATTTTTTGATTCTACATTTCATCGGGTGAATCGTAAGGCTGGACACTGATATTACGTTTTTTGAGGAAATGCTCGACTACAAGGTTCGTAATATAGCATATAACTGCCATAACAGGAACACCGAGGAACATTCCTAATACGCCGAAAAGTGCTCCACCCACAACAATTGCGAATATAACCCACAGAGGCTTAAGTCCTGTGCTTTCGCCAAGTATCTTAGGACCAAGGAAAAGTCCGTCAAACTGTTGTATAACAAGTATCAGGATTGCAAAGAATATAACCTGGATAGGATTTACAATAACAATTATGATACCGCCCATAACACCACCGATGTAAGGTCCAAAGTAAGGAATCATATTAGTAATTCCAACGATAACGCTTATAAGCACCGTGTAAGGGAACTTGAATATAGTCATACATATAAAGCAGATGATACCGATTATTAATGAGTCAAGTGCCTTGCCATACATAAATTTTAAGAAAATAGTACCACTTTCCCTGCATATCTTTCTTGTAGTATCAGCCGCATTTTTCGGAAATACAGCATAAAGCACACGCTTAAAATTGTAGAATATATTCTTGTGGTCAGATATCATATACACAGAAACCATAATTGCAATTATGAGGTTGACCAGTCCCTTAACAATAGCCATAGATGTATTAACTACATATGGGAGCAGATTGGTAAGCATATCTGTAAGATATGATATAACCTTAGGGTAAAGGTTGTTTAATTGTTCATTAATGACTGCATAATCAATAAATCCCAGGTCAGCGTGTTTATCTTCAAATGAATTAACAAGGCCAGTGATATTGTTGTACCACACTGGAAGCTTGTCCACGATATCGGTAATGCTTGTATACAATTGAGGAATTATAAATACCATAAGGATTGTAATAATTCCGATTGCAATAATGTAAGTTATAAGTATCGAAAGATATTTAGAAAGCTTGTCCGACTTCAAATGGCATTTTTCCTTGAACAAATGTCTGTAGAAAAATCTTACAAGTGGGTATAATATAAATGCTATGAACGCACCAATTACAAATGGTGATATAACATTAAAAATGTATTTGATAATATTAAGTGTGTTATTAAACCCGCCAATAAGCTTGAATATAAGTATTGCACCAAGGACAAATAAGAGTCCGTATATTACAATAGTAAAATATCTGCTGTTGGGCTGGAACTTATTCTTGTATACAATGTGGTTGTCACCAGCGGAGTTATTATTATCAGGTGAATTAAAATAGCTTGTATCGTTATTATTGTCTTTATCCATACAAATCCTCGCAATCTTATTTAATTAAGGATATATCAAGAATATTGTACTCCATATAAGCGGTT
>OGPX01000579.1_pt1 | contig 28718 bp, 25 predicted proteins | sample 1553101 | NCBI WGS metagenome assembly OGPX01 (sample SAMEA2579964, study PRJEB22360) | human gut metagenome | biome: human gut; feature: human-associated habitat; material: faeces | place: Denmark | collected 2008/2010
GCTGACCGATCTGATCCGACTGGAAAGCAACCTCAAGAAGCATCACCGCGCCTACCTCCATGTGAGGGAGGACATCGACGAAAAGGTCAAGGAGACGCGTCAGATTATGACCAAGGTTTCCGTGGATATGATCGGTTTCTATCTCATGCATGATGTTCCTGAGTGCAGCAATAGCAACGAGGACACCCCTTTCGCAGATGCGATGGATGACGAAACCGTTACGATCCCCAAGGACGAGTATGAGCTGATGATCGACGATCTGCTCACGATGTCCGAAATCATTCAGTGCGTCGCAGATATGCGCACGCAGGATGTGAAGGCAATCCGCGAGTTCGGCAAGTTCGTTCCCGCCTTCGCTGCCTTTGAGAAGAACCGCCTGAGCCTCTACCGCGAGGCGGCGGAGGAAGCTGAGGAAATCTTCGACCGTTGGGCGGACGAGATTGACGATCTCGACGAGGACTTCATGGAAGATGAGGACTACGAGCCGGACGAGTATTACTCCGACTGATATGCGCTCAAATCCGAAGAAAGGAGCTGGTTTTTATAGAGCTTGACATCATTCATACCGGCGATTGCCTTGAAATCCTGAAAACCCTACCCGATGACAGTGTTCATTGCTGCGTCACATCACCTCCGTATTACGCACTCCGCGATTACGGTATGGAAGCTCAGATCGGCAGAGAGACAACGCCGAAGGAATATATCTCGCGTCTGACCGAAGTTTTCACGGAAGTCAGGCGCGTTTTGCGTCCGGATGGAACACTCTGGCTGAACATCTCGGACACCTACGCTGGAAAGGGCAATCAGGGAGATTTTATTGACCCGAAGAACCCCAACGGCAGAAACGGTCAGGCTGTGGCTCTCAACAACAAGGTTGAGGGCTGCAAGCCGAAGGACATGATCGGCATTCCGTGGATGCTGGCTTTTGCCCTCCGTGATACCGGCTGGTATCTGCGCAACGACATCATCTGGATGAAGGATAACCCCATGCCGGAGAGTGTCAAAGACCGCCTATCTCGATGCTATGAACACGTCTTCCTGTTTTCCAAGTCCAAGAAGTATTTCTTCGACTACAAGGCGATCTCCGAGCCGATTGCCCCCGCAACGGCAGAACGCCTCAAACGCGGCATGAAGGGCGGCAACAAGTACGGCAAGCCCGTTCCCGGTCAGCCTCAGCCGCAGTCCATCAACCGCCCCCGTGAGCATGGCGAGATCAAGGATTGTGACATCAATCCGCTCCGCAACAAGCGCGATGTCTGGAAGATCAACACCGTCCCCTTCAAGGGCGGTCATTATGCCGCCTACCCTCCGAAGCTGGTTGAAACCTGTCTTCTTGCCGGTTGTCCCGAAGGCGGCATTGTGCTTGATCCCTTCATGGGAAGCGGCACAACCGGCATGGTAGCCGCGCAGATGGGACGGCATTTTGTGGGCGTAGAGTTGAACCCTGAGTACACCGAGCTTGCCTACAAGCGGATTGGAGGTGAAATCTGATGAAAAAGGAACCGGAACTCAAAGCCCGCGACAAGGTTGTTCTGCGGATGACGCGAGACGGCGCGGTCGAGGAAAACCTGACGGCTGGCACCGAGCAGCGCGTGTCAAAGCGGCTGGAAGACGCAGAGTTGGTGAAGCCCGGCGAGACAGCCGAGTCTTCCGAAGCTCTTTCTACGGAGGAACAGAAAAAGGTGCAGATGCGCCGTCAGCAGCGTCAGTTTCAGGCGGAACACGCCGAGGACAACGACACACAGCCGCCCTCGGAAACGTCCGTCACAGAAGAAAAAAGGGCAGATAATCCACCCCAGAATGTACCCGAACCGCTGCCTGTGTCAGAGACGCCGTTCAAGCCTCCTGTTTTGGAGCAGCACGGCGTTTCTTCTCATACCGGCACGGTGATTGCCGAAACAGTTGTCACACACAAGCTGCGCAAGACCTCGGCAGTGGAAGCAGTGGATGCAGATGCCATTCTCACTCAAGCGGCGGAAACCGCCTCCGCAAAGCTGGTCTCGGACGATGCCGTCCCGCCCACGAAGCGGATGCAGAAGCTCGAAAGGAAGTCTGAGAAGGCACATGAGCGTCTGGATGCTGCCCGTGAAAAGCTGCCCACGCACAAGGTTCTCAAGAAAGAGCGTGTCTTTGATGAAGAGACCGGAAAGGGCAAAACCCGCCTTCATTTTGAGGATGAGCTGAAAAAGCCCAAGAGCAAAGGCAAGCTGCAATTTGAGGCAGATAAAACCGTCCGCAAGGTCGGTGACACCCTCGCCTCCGGCATTCACGGCAAAATCCATGAGGTCGAGCAGGAAAACTCGGCGGTTGAGGCGGCGCATAAGACGGAGATCGCTGCCGAGACTGCCGCTCGGCATTTCAGTCATCATCGGGAAAACAGCGTCAACAAGCCCTATGAGAAGGTTTCCAAGCTGGAACACAAGGCGGATGTAGCTGATGCGAAGCTCCAATATGAGAGAAATCAGCAGGAGCATCCTGAGATGAAGAAGCAGAACATGAACAAGCACTATCAGAAGCAGAGCATCAAGAAGGAATACGCCGCTGCACGAAATGCCGGTTCTCAGACTGCCGGGACTGCCACGAAGAATACCGGCAAGAAGCTCGGTGAGAAGGTGTCCGACAAGATCAAGGAGTTCTTTGAGAAAAACAAGAAGGTCTTTATCTGGCTCGGCGTCGGGCTTGCCGTTCTTATTTTTCTTGCCGCAGGAATCAGCTCTTGTTCCTCAATCTTCTCTCAGACCGGCTCTGCCATCATTGCATCCTCCTATCTCAGCGAGGATGACGCGATGCTCGGCGCGGAGGCGCAGTATTGCCGGATGGAGCAAGAGCTGCAACGCTATCTGGATAACTACGAAAGCACCCATGACTACGACGTGTATCACTTCGATCTGGATGACATTGAGCATGACCCCTATGTGCTGATCTCCATTCTCTCGGCTCTCCATGAAGGTGAGTTCACGCTGGATAAGGTGCAGGGTACGCTTCAAATGCTGTTTGACAAGCAGTACATCCTCACCGAAGAGGTCATCGTCGAAACCAGATACCGCACGGAGACCGACACATGGACGGACGCAGACGGCAACACGCACACGGAAACCTATCGCGTCCCGTATGACTACTACATCTGCAACGTGAAGCTCGAAAACTTCAATCTCTCCCACGTCCCGGTCTACATCATGCCTCAGGAACAGCTTTCCATGTACGCAACGTATATGTCGGTGCTTGGCAACCGCGAGGATCTGTTCGGTGACTCTCCCTATGTGGACAAGTACATCACAAATCCCCCCGCCGATTACGATGTCAACCCGGAATACCTGAACGACGAGAAGTTTGCAACGCTGATTACCGAGGCGGAAAAGTATCTCGGCTATCCGTATGTGTGGGGCGGCTCCAATCCCGACACGTCCTTTGACTGCTCCGGCTTCGTCAGCTATGTCCTCACGAACAGCGGTCTTGTGAATACCGGACGGCTTGGCGCACAAGGGCTTTACAACGTCTGTGCGCCGGTTTCAAAGGCAAATGCACAGCCCGGTGATCTCATCTTTTTTGTCGGAACGTATGACACCCCCGGCGTGTCTCACGTCGGCATCTACGTTGGGGATGGGGTCATGCTCCACTGCGGCGATCCCATTCAGTACACATCCATCAACTCTTCCTACTGGCAGCAGCATTTCTACGCCTTCGGAAGACCCGCCTATTAAAAGAAAGGAGTTTTGCATGAATCCCAAGTATCAGAAAGTCCTCTCCGACATTGAGAAGGCTGAAAAGAAGAAGTCCGAAATTGAAGGACAGCTCAAGGAGCTGTACGACAAGAAGACGGAGCTGGAGAACCTTGAAATCATCAACACCGTGCGCTCTATGGTGATGGACAAGGATCAGATCATGGCGTTCCTGTCCTCCATGAAGGGCGGCACCAAGCCCGCTGAAAATACGGAGGTAATCGACAATGCGTAAGAAGTTTCGTTTTCTGACCGTCCTTGCGGTCTGCGTCATGGTTCTGTCCTGCTTCTCGGTGACGGCGTTTGCCTATGCCGATGACACCGAGCAGAACCTTCCCGTTACGGAGGCAACACAGCCGGAACAGCAGCCCGCAGTCACTCCCGCCCCTGAAAAGCCGATGGGTGCGCCGATTGACGATGAGGGCAACACCCACACCCGCGACTTGCTCTATGACAAGGCAACCAACAAGCAGTTCATCACCGTTCAGACGAAAAACGGCAACACCTTCTATATCGTCATCGACTACGATGCACCCATCAACGAGGATGAGGAACAGTATCAGACGTACTTCCTCAACATGGTCGATGAGAGCGACCTGCTTGCGCTGTTGGATGAAGATACTGCGGCTGCGCTGACCGCCTGTAACTGCAAGGAAAAATGCGCTGCCGGTCAGGTCAATATCGGCTGTCCGGTCTGCAAGAACAACATGAGCGAATGCACCGGCGCAGCCCCCGTTACACCTGAGCCGGACAAGGATGCAGAAACCGACGTCCCCGCTCCCCAGCCCGAAAAGAAATCCAACGTTGGCATGATCCTCGTCATCTTTGCCCTTGCCGGTGCTGCGGGTGCAGCTTATTACTACATCAAGTTCGTCAAGGGCAGAAAGCCCAAGGATGAGGATATGGACTTCTTCGACGATGAAGGCTACGAGGAAGAGCCGTACATCAACGAGGATGAAGAGCCGCAGATCGCGGAGGATGCCGAAACGGAAGGTGATGAAGATTGATCTTAGTCATTGCTGAAAAGCCCAGCGTTGCCCAGTCCATCGCAAAGGTGTTGGGCGCGACGTCCCGCAAGGGCGGCTACATGGAGGGCGGCAATTACATCGTTTCGTGGTGCTTCGGTCATCTGGTGGAGCTGGCAGACGCCAGCTCCTACGATGAGCGGTATGCTAAGTGGCGGTATGACGATCTGCCCATTGTTCCGGAGAACTGGATGTTTGAGGTCACGAAGGACAAAGCACAGCAGTTCAAGGTGCTGTCCGCTCTCATGAAGGACAAGCGCGTCACCGAGCTGGTCTGCGCAACCGATGCAGGACGCGAGGGTGAGCTGATCTTCCGGCTGGTCTACAACAAAGCCGGATGCACCAAGCCCTTCAAGCGTCTGTGGATCAGCTCGTTGGAGGACTCCGCCATCCGCGAAGGCTTCAATCATCTCCGGGACGGCATGGAATATGACCGTCTCTATGAAGCAGCACTCAGCCGCTCGAAGGCGGACTGGATTGTCGGCATCAACGGCACCCGCCTGTTTACCACGCTCTATCACAAGAAGCTGGTGGTCGGTCGCGTCCAGACGCCGACCCTTGCAATGCTGGTGGAGCGTGACGGGAAAATCTCTACGTTCCAAAAGGAGAAGTATTTCAACGTCCACGTCGGCAAGGGCGATCTGACCGCCGATCTGGAAAAGGTCAAAACCGAAGAGGAAGCAAAAAGAATTGCGGCGGCTTGCGAGAAAAGGCAAGCCGTCGTTTCTTCTCTCAAGCGGGAGACGAAAACCGTCAATCCTCCGAAGCTCTATGATCTGACCACCTTGCAGCGCGAGGCAAACCGATACTACGGCTTCACCGCCCAGCAGACGCTCGATCTCGTTCAGACGCTCTACGAAAAGAAGCTCCTGACCTATCCGCGCACGGACAGCCAGTTCATCACGGACGATATGGAGGACACCGCCCGTCAGGTCATTTCTATTATCTGCCGCCAGCTTCCGCTTTTCTCCGGCGTTTCGGTCACTCCGGACATTTCCCGCGTAACCGACAACAGCAAGGTCACAGATCACCATGCCATTCTCCCGACTGTCCAGCTTGAAAAGCAGGATGTTTCCGCGCTCCCGCAGTCGGAGCAGAAAATCCTCAATCTTGTCGGGATGCGCCTTCTGTGTGCGACCGGCGAGAAGCACACCTACGCAGAAACGCAGATCACGCTCTCCTGCGAGGGCTATGCGTTCAAGGTCAAGGGCAAGACTGTTGTTCAAAACGGCTGGAAAGCCATTGAAGAGCTGTTCAAGGCATCCCTCAAGGCGAAGGAAAAGGACGATCCCATGAAGTCCCTGCCCGAAGTCCATGAGGGCGATGTTCTGGAGGGTGTGTCTGCCAGTATCACGGAACACTTCACAACGCCTCCGAAGCAGTACACGGAAGATACGCTCCTGTCTGCGATGGAAACTGCCGGAAACGATCAGTTTGACGATGACACCGAGAAGAAAGGTCTCGGCACTCCCGCGACTCGCGCCGGTATCATTGAAAAGCTGGTGAAATCCGGCTTTGCAGAGCGCAAAGGCAAATCCCTCATTCCCACAAAGGACGGCTGCAACCTCGTCTGTGTTCTGCCGGAACAGATCACGTCTCCCGCAATGACTGCGGAATGGGAAAACACGCTCATGGAGATTGAGCGCGGCAATGCGGATGCAGACGCCTTCCTCAGCGGCATTGTCCAGATGACCGGGGATCTCGTGAAAGCCTACCCGTTTCTCTCCGATGCCGAAGCCCAGCGTTTCGGCACGGGCAAGGAGGAAATCGGCAAATGTCCTCGTTGTGGATCTCCGGTCTATGTCGGCAAGGGCAACTTCTACTGCTCGAACAAGGAATGCTCCTTCTGCCTGTGGGAAGACAACAAGTTCTTTTCCAGCAAGAAAAAGAAGCTGACCAAGAAGATTGCAAAGGAGCTGCTGGACAAGGGCTGGTGCCGCGTGACCGGGCTTTACACGCCGAAGAAGCCTCAGCTCTACGATGCGGTGATTCGGCTGGATGACAGCGGCGGCAAATACGTCAGCTTCAAGATGGAGTTTGATCGATGACCCGCCCTAAGTATGTTGCTTCATGCAGCGGAGGCAAAGACAGCGTAGCGACGCTCCTGCTGGCTGCACAGCACAATGAGCCGCTGGACGAGGCGGTTTTCAGCGAGGTCATGTTTGATAAGGACACAAGCGGCGAAGTCCCGGAACACCGGGACTTCATTTATGACCGGCTCAAGCCCTTCTGCGAAAAGGAGCTGGGCATCAAGTTCACCATTCTCCATGCGGACAAGACCTACGATGATGTGTTCCATCACGTCATTACCCGCGGACCGCATAATGGCGAGGTTCGCGGTTTTGCGTGGGCTGGGATGTGCGCGGTCAATCGTGACTGCAAAATCCCGCCAGTCCACAAGTACAATGCCGCACTCTCGCCGGACACCGTGAGCTATGTCGGCATCGCGGAGGATGAACCCAAACGTCTTGCGCGTCTGGATGGAGTAACGAAGGTCAGTCTGCTTGCCAAATACGGTATGACCGAGGCGGACGCCTACAAGCTTTGTCAGGATCATGAGCTGCTTTCCCCGATCTACGCTCACTGCCGGAGAAACGGCTGCTGGTTCTGTCCCAATGCAAGCGACGAAGAGCTGCTGCACATGATTACAAAACACCCGGAGCTGTTTGACAGACTGATTGAATGGGAGAAGGAGGATAACATCTTTCATCGTCGGCTGACACGCAGAGAAACCCCGTCTGAGGTAAAGGCTCGTTTATTGAGCAAATCTCAGACGGGGTTTTCTTCTCCCCGAAGCAAATACGAAATGGAGGTTTGAGATGGCTGAAAACAAAAATGCACAGCAAGTCCGCGAAATCACGGACAAGCTGGAACAGGGTATCAAGGATCTGTTTGAATCCGAGCGGTTCAAGGAATACCTCCGCACGATGTCCAAGTTCTACAACTATTCCTTCAACAACACGCTGCTCATTGCGATGCAGAAGCCGGAGGCAACCTATGTTGCCGGTTATACCTCGTGGCAGCGCAACTTTGACCGTCAGGTCATGAAGGGTGAAAAGGGCATCAAGATTCTTGCGCCCGCGCCGTACAAGGCACAGGAAGAGCGCGAGAAGATTGATCCTTTGACGCAAAAACCGGTGATCGGCGCAGATGGGAAGGCTGTCACGGAAACGGTCGAGGTTCTGCGTCCCGCCTTCAAGGTGGTAAGCGTCTTTGATGTTTCTCAGACGGACGGCAAGGAGCTTCCGGACATCATTGTCGATGAGCTGAAAGGCACCGTCGAAAACTACGAGGCGTTCTTCGATGCGCTCAAGCAAGAATCGCCCGTCCCCATTTCCTTTGAGGACATTCCGGGCGGTGCAAAGGGATTCTTCTCGCCGGTTGAAAGCCGCATTGCCATTCAGGAGGGCATGAGCGAAATCCAGACGGTCAAAACCGCCATTCACGAGATCGCCCACGCAAAGCTCCATGCCTTCAAGCCTGACGAGAAAACCGCCCCCGAAGACAAGAAGGATCGTCACACCAAGGAGGTTGAGGCAGAAAGCGTAGCCTACACGGTTTGTCAGCGCTATGGCATTGAAACCTCGGACTACTCCTTCGGCTACATCGCCGGTTGGTCATCCGGCAAGGAAACCAAGGAACTGAAAAGCTCACTGGACACCATCCGCAAGACGGCGGCTGAGATGATCGAGGGCATTGACGCTAAGCTCAAGGTGCTGCTGGCAGAAAAAGCTCAGTCCGCAGAGAAAGATACCGAAGCGCCCGCAGAGCCGATGCCGGAAGTCCCCGTTTACCGCGAGACGGCAAATTACGCCTATGAAGCCGGTGAGATGGAAGCATATCGTGCCTCCCTTGCTGCAAACGAGGAATGCCGCAGTGCGATTGAAGCGGCGATCAGCTCCAACTATGGTGATAACCGCCTGAATGCGGATGCTGCCGTGAAAAGCGTCCTTGAGCAGTTCTCTCCGGAGCGCGTCCGATATGTCCTCGCAAACACCATTCAGCAGAAAGACTTTGACGGGCGCATTCCCCAGCCCCTCAAGGAATGGGCAAAGACCGTTGATGTCTGCCCGGAGAATGCCTCCCGCTTCCTTGTGGATAAACCCAATCCCGGACTGACGGCACTTTTCGTGGATGCGTTCTGGCAGCAGACCGAACCTGAGAAGGAAGTCACTTCTGAGAAAACAGAGGAAAGAGACCCGGAGGTCGTTGCATGGGAGAATGATGCGATTACCTCTATTGAGGTAAAAACCGTGGAGGTCAAGTCTCCCTTTGCGCCCTTGCCGGAGGAAGCAGCAAAATCGCCGAAGGCGCACCGTCTGACTGCCGAAGAGAAGGAGATCAAAGCCGCCGTCATAGACACGCTCAAGGGGCAGATCGCCTATAACAATGACGGGATGCGGGCTTCCTACCGCGCCTCTAACCATTCCTTCAATCTGCTGGCACTGAACGGCGTCAGGATTGAGGGCAACACGGTCACGCAGAACGGTGAGCCGCTGTTCAAAATCCATCGCCGTCATGCGGCGCGGAAAACACAGGGCTGCTATCGGGAGCTGATGCCGACGCTGGAATACGTCAAGCAGGAGCAGAAGCAGGAAAAGCCCTCCATCCGCGATCAGCTCAAAGCTGCCGTAAAACAGCAGCCGGAGAAGAAATCCCCGGTCAAATCCAAAACACACGACATGGAGTTGTGAGAAAGGAGACGCATGAAGAAATACACAGATGTTGACATCGTTGCGGAGCTGCAGAAGCTCGTGGACAGTCATGTGGACAGCTACAAGGAAGACTTCGACATCGACAAGCGCATCATCCGCCGCGCTGCCGAAAGCCAGAACCCCGAAGGCAAAACACTGATGTGGTTCTGCCGTCCGCATGGAACACACTGCCTCAATGAAAATCAGGTCTTTATTCAGGGAACGCGGGATCACAACACCTTCCGTTTCTATGCGGAACAGACCTACGACGAGTGCATTGCCCGTGTCATCGTTCCGAAAACCGTTAAGCATGACAAGGTATTCGGAGATGTCTTTGAAATCAATTACCGGGAACAGGCGGCAAATGTGGCGCAGAACGCGGTTGCGCCGGATCACGACCGGCTGACCTTCGCAGATGGCTTTGTGCTGGATGCGCCCTGCCGCAGCAGCTTCGATGCAGCAATGGCTCTGGTTGGTGAACATGGCGGCGTCAAAACCCACCAGACGCTCCCGAAGGACGCGGAGGCGCTGGCAGAAGTGCTGTCTAAGCAGAAACTCCGCCGTGACAGACTGCCGGAGGCAGAAAGGACAGAGGCGCTTTCGCCTCTGCCCGTTGCAGAACTCCGCAAGTATGAAGCGGTCAAAAAGGCTCATCCCGACGTGCTGGTTTGCTTTGCCCAGAATGGCTATTTTGAGCTGTACGGCAAGGACGCGGAAAAAGCCGCGCCCTTGCTCGGCACGAAGCTCCTTGAGAAGAAGGTACGTGGCAAGCCCTCCATGCCGGTCACTGGCTTCCGTGAAGCTGCGTGGGTAGCCGGTTCTCACAAGCTCTGGAAGTCTGGCGCAGATGTCTTTCTCAGCAAGGACGGCGAGACCTTCAAGGAACTCAAAGCCGCAGATTACATTCCTGTCGGCGCGACGCTGAATGTGGACGGCATCAGGTGCAGAATCGACGCCGTTGATTTTGCCGCTGATGAAGTCCGGCTGACCAACATCGAGGATAAGAACCGCCCCATTCACTTTTCTGAAAGCATTCAGTATGTCCGCTCTTATGTGGAGGACGCCGGTATTACCGTCTATGACACCGTTCCAAGGAAGCCTGCTGCCCGTGAATCCATCCGCGACAAGCTGAAATCCGCGCAGAAAGCCCACTCGCACACACCGAAGCCGCAGAAAAACAAAGGAAAGGATATGGAACTCTGATATGAAAAACTTTACCGTGGAAGAAATCAACCTGATGTGCTGCTTCAACACGTCCAGCCGCAAGCGGCTGATTGACGATATGAAGGGCGTCACCCTGAACGACATGGACGGCGAGATTGCAGAGCTGATGTATAAGACCGTCCGGAAGCTCGAAGCTATGACCGACACGGAGTTTGAGGAACTGTATATCATGCCGGACGGCATGGTGGATGACTGAAAGGAGGATGCCTATGCCCGTATTAGACGGTAATTTTGAAGCCTTCGTCACGAACCTTGGTAAGTACAACGAGGGTATGCTGGTCGGTGAGTGGGTGAAGCTGCCCACCACCGAAGAAGAAATGCAGAATGTCTTTGAGCGCATCGGAATCGGCAAGCAGGATGAGTTCGGTCAGCCCTATGAAGAGTGGTTTATCACCGACTACGAATGCCCGATCTACGGTGTCCAGAAGATGCTTGGCGAGTACGAGAGCCTTGATAAGCTCAACTACCTTGCCGCTTTGATTGACGAGCTTTCCCTGAGCGATCAGGAAAAGCTCGTTGCTATTATGGAGGCTGGCTGCGATGAGGTCAGCGACATCGACGATCTCATCAACCTGACGTTCAATCTGGACTGCTACGACATCATGCCCGGTATCAACGACGAATCCGATCTCGGCTATTATTACGCACACGAAGCTGGTATTTACTCCGAAAAGGATCTCGGTCCTCTGGCAAATTACATCGACTATGAACGCTATGGGCGCGACATTGCGATGGATGAGCAGGGGCGATTCACCGATGAGGGCTATGTCCGTGTCGCAAGCGAACGCTGGGACAGGCAGTTTAACGGGGAGCTTGATGATATTCCCGATGAATACCGGATTACCGGCTCAGGGGAAGCCGCCGAGCGTGACAGCACCATTGCCGTTCTCATCGTTGAGCCGGGCAAGGAGCCTTATGTGAAGGAGATTGACTCCGGGCTGGAGTCCTTGCAGCATGAGGTCGGCGGCTACATCGAGGCGATTTATCCCTACGAAGACCCGGTTGCCTTAGTCTGCAACGAGGAAGGCAAGCTGGAAGGTCTGCCCCTGAACCGCGCTCTGCGTGATGAGGACGGTGACATCTACGACGTTGTTGCCGGAACATTCATGGTAGTCGGCTTGACGGATGACAGCTTCGGCTCTCTGACCGTAGAGCAGATGCAAAAGTTCTCCGACCACTTCAAAGTGCCGGAGCAGTTTGTCAAGCTGGGCGATAAGATTGTAGCGATTCCCATGATCTCGAAGAAGCAGCAGAAGCAGGAAGCTACCGAGCAGAAGGACTTTGAGATGAACGCCGATACCTCCGGTCTGACGGTTGCAGGTCACATCGGGACGTGGCACACCATTGACCGGCATGAGGTCGGTGGTCACAGCTTTTATTTGATGGAGCATGACACCTACGGCGACGAGGCGGCTTGCGTCATCGTCGATGAGCGCGGCAAGCTCGTCCTTGATGATGTCTACAACGGCTTTGACGATGACACGCTCCGCCTTCTCGACCTTGAGGTCAAGGAAGTGCCGGAAATGCCCGATCCTGCGATCTCCGTTCAGGACATGAAGGACTACGGCTACGCATGGGCTGGCGTCCTTCCCGCCGGTCAGGAGGCGGCTGAAAAGGCGATGGAGAAGGGCTGCGAGGTTTACCGTCTCTATTCGGATAACACCGAGGGCTTGTGCGTGGATGTAAAGGAGATTGCCGACCATGCAGCGAAAGGCGGAATGCTCGGTATCAGCAAGGAAAGCTGGATGGCGGCACTTGAGAAGGAAAACTACCTCAAGGCAGCGGAGATGTCGATGGAGGATGACTACGGCATGATTGATGGGATCATCAACAACGGTCCGAAGGAAGACAAGACCCTTGATGCCAAAGCCCCCGACACCGGCGAAAAGTCCTCCATCATGGACAGGCTCAAAGCAGCGAAGTCCGAGCCTCCAAAGGAAAAGCTCGTGCCGCACAAGGAGCGCAAGGGGGATCTGGAATTATGAGCCGCAGCCAGAAATGGAAGGATGAGTGGGCTTTCTTCTTAGACACAGACGGAAGGCGAAAATATAATGACCAGTGCCGCCGCTGCATCCATGATTGCAAGCAGAGCTTCCGCACCGAAGTCGTAGCCTGTCCCCGTTATTTCTCAAAGCGGTCTGAGGACGCGGTTTACTGTCAGGATAAAGGTCGAAAATGACGGATTTTCCGCTCTCAGAGCCGCGCGAAGAAGTAGCCCTGTATGTTTTCCCATGTGGCAGTCTTTCCTCGTTACTGCGCGAATAAGTGTCGATTTCAGGCACAAAGTTGAAGCCCCGTAAAGCATGAAGAGCCTCAGTCGATGCCCGTTGTGGGTGTCGGCTGAGGCTCTTTTTTGCTTTTCGGAAAAAATATCACCAAAACTATATCGCTAATCCACATATATGATATTAGCGCTTCTGTATATGTATGCCACTAATCCATATAATCATAATGAACATTATAGAAGGGCATGGTATCAGACATGATTGATCCCCGAATAGGAAAGCGCATAAAGCAATGCCGGGAGCGTTTAGGACTTACACAGGAGCAGTTCGCAGAGAAAACCGGACTCACAACCAACTACATTTCTACCGTAGAAAGAGGTGCGTCCTTCCCTCGTTGTGAGAAACTGATCCTGATAATGAATGCCCTTGAAGTTTCGGCAGATGCTATTTTCTGTGATGTGCTTACCCATACAACGAACTATCAGGCAACAGCTCTGTCAAAAGAACTTGTTGCATTATCTCCGGAAGCCCAGAAGCGTATTTTGCAAATGGTTGAGCTGATGGTCAAACAGGAAAAAGAAAACAATAAATGATTGTCTTCCGAAGGCTGCGCAATTTTTTTTGCGCAGTTTTTCTTTATTTCACATCTTTCGACACATTTCTTCTTTTTTTATGTGCTATACTATGTATTAGAACCATAGTTCAATTCTTTAATACATATACAGAGGTACTTTCAATGGAAAATAAGATATGCGCATTTACCGGTCACAGACCGCAAAGCCTTCCCTTTGGCTTCAATGAAGCTGATGAGTGGTGCATTGCTCTGAAAGGAATGCTCAGAGAAGAGATTATCAAGCTCATTGAAAAAGAGGGCGTGTCACACTTTATCACCGGCATGGCACTCGGCGTGGATATGTATGCTGCGGAAATTGTACTCGATTTGAAGGCAACTTATCCTGGCATTACTCTTGAGAGTGCTATCCCATGTGAAACTCAGGCAGTGAATTGGACAGTGCAGCAGAGAGAACGCTATTTTGACATAGCCAGCAAGTGCAACAAGGAAACGCTCATCCAAAACCATTACACAGCAGATTGTATGCAGAAGCGCAATCGTTATATGGTGGATCAGGCAGAATATATTATCGCAGTATGGGATGGCAGACCGAGCGGAACCGGTAATACCGTGAAATATGCCAAAAAGCAAGGGAAGCCCATCATCGCTATCAATCCCAAGACACTTTCAGTTGAAAACTTATAATCACAGGAAAAGCCTCATCCAACACCGTTGCGGCGGTGCTGGATGAGGCTCTTTTTTTACAAGAGATCGTTCAGTAGCTTCATGCACTTCACCTTTTGTTGGAGATTTGCGCTGCCGTAGACATTCAAAGTGAAGGAAACATTCTTATGCCCAAGAATCTCAGAGAGTGATTTAATATCAAACTCCGGTATCTCGATTGCCCTCACTGCGAATGTATGCCGGATCTCATGGAACTTGACCTTTTGCAGCCCGTTTCGCTTGAGAAAGCGGGTGAAAAACTGGCGGTATGTTCGCGGCTCTGTTGGCTTTGTTTTACCGGTCAAGAAGTAGTGATTCGGATTGTCCGTATAGAACTTCTTGATGATGTTCATGAGCAGTGACGGAACGGGTATTGTCCTCGCAGATGTCTTCGTCTTAGGCGGTCCTATATGGAGATAGGATTCGCCTTTCTTTTTGTCATAGATGCGCTGGACAGTCTTGTTGATGCTGATTGTCTTATCAGCAAGAGAGATGTCCTTCATCTGCAAGCCGCAGAGTTCACCGATTCGTACACCGGTAAACAGCGCAATCAGGATGCCAGCAGTCTTTCGGTTCAAGTCCATATAAATGCACTGAATCAGGGCTTGCTCCTGATCCTTCGACAAGGAGACTACTTTCTTGACCCCTAGCTCTTTTGGGTACTCAATCAAATCCCAGTTGAGCAAGGGTATCGCCCGTTCTTTGTACGCATACTCCATCGCAAGCCTGAGTACGAGAATAACATCTCTGATTGTCTTTACAGTCAGACCGCCTGAGTTGTCCAACCTTCCGGCATTGTAGAGATACGATATGTAGCTCTGAATGTCCGCTTCGGTGATGCTGCCGATCTTACGCTTGCCGAAGTACGGAATAAGATGATTTTCGGCAATCAGCGTAAAGCTGGCGTGAGTTGACGGCGTGATCATTGGCTTCTTGTGATTTAGCCAAGTATTCAACAGCGTCTTGAATTGTGTATTGTTAGTCATATTGACCACCTCCACGAACATTATCAGGTGGAGGAATGAAATAGGCTTTATCATCCTCAAGTAACGGTCTCGACAAGCGTCCGAAACTCCGGTTTCCGGGCTTTGACGAACCATATAGAACAACTCATTTGGGAGAAATCGCCACATTGGTTAATCGAACCGATCCAAAGTCAAATGCGCCCATAATGATGTTAAGTGCTGGAAACGGCTTCATTATGCAGTCTGTAAAGTATTCCAGAGACAATGCCGGACAGAGTCTCAAAAAATACATTCTGCTAAACCAAGGTGAATTAGCATATAATCATGGAGCGTCCAAGGCAAAACAATTTGGATGCTGCTATGAGTTGACAGAGCCAGAAGCTCGAATCCCCTATGTATACCACTGCTTCAAGGTCAGTGATACAGAATACACGCCCTTTGTTGCTGCAACACTCAATAATCCGAAGATGGACAAGCAGCTCAAACGACTCGTTTCTTCAAGCGTTCGTATGGACGGCTTGCTAAATATCTCGTTCGATGATTACATGAGCGTTTCTTTGCATCTGCCATCTTTTGCAGAGCAGAAGAAAATAGCGGATTTTCTCAAAAAATTAGACGAGCGCATCACCGCACAGGAGATGCTTATGACATCCCTCAAGAAGTATAAAAGAGGTGTCATGAGAGCCATTTTCAGAGAGAAGGCTATTCTTTTTTCTGAGGCAACCAAGTGGAAGTCAATTCGCTTGGGGGACGAGTGTACCTTCTTTTCAGGAGGCACACCGAAATCAACGGACAGCAGCTTTTATGGTGGCAACATTCCATTTATTCGTTCCGGAGAGATACACGGGGAGAAAACAGAACTCTTTTTGTCCGATGATGGCTTGAAATATTCGTCTGCAAAGATGGTTTCCAAAGGTGATCTAATTGTTGCATTATACGGTGCAACAAGCGGCGAAGTCGATATTTCAAAGATAGAGGGCGCAATAAATCAAGCAATTTTATGTATTCGCCCGACATGGATAAACAGAGTTTTCCTGAAATACCTTCTTGAGGACAGCAAGGACGATATTTTGAATACCTATCTACAAGGCGGTCAAGGAAATCTATCAGCAGAGATAATTAAAAATCTTGTTTTTGATATTCCCGATGAGCGCTCACAGTTAGCGGTTGTTGGATTCCTCGACATATTTGAGCAGCATATCAATAGTTCAATCGAATTGTTGGAGAGACTCACTGTGCTTCGCTCTGGCTTGATGCAACAGCTTTTTATATGAAAAGCTGTTGCATCAGCGCGGCACGAAGATCAAGCAGCGTATGCAAAGCAGTTTCTTCACAAGACACTCTTTGATCAAAAGCATTCAGCATTCCACAGATCTTTCGCTGCTCTCTCATATCCGGGATAACTATATTAAAATCTGATATTTGCTGGAAGTTTAGACCTTCACGACTGCCTCCGTTCTGACAGTCCATAACTTGTTGTTGAATACGATCCGACAAAATCTGCTGCAAAAGGAACTCAGGGAGCAATCTTTCTTTACCTTCTTGCGAAAGACGCAATATGCACACATGCTGATTGACATTTGCGCGTTCATCAAGCGAGTAAATACAGCTTCGACCTATTGACGCACCGGTTATATTCAACAGAACATCGCCGCAACGGACTTCCGATGAAAGCATTGTATTATTTGTTTCTTCGTCAATATAAGATACATCGTTTAGATCAAGAGTACCCCATAGTACATTTTGGCTGCGGAGAAACGTTACTCCGTGATCGACATATACTGATGAGCCGCCTCGTGGTGTTTTGCCGCTACCTATTTTGGAGCAGCACGGACCTAATTTACACTTATCCCATTTGCTATGAGTATTCCACTCATCAGTCATAAAATATGAACGAAGCAATCCTCTTTTATACTTCTGATCAAGCAGACAGAAAAAGCTATATGACAAACGAAATCCCTTGCAATAGCGGAAAATCTCTGCTATTACAAGGGATTTTACTTTGAGTTCATACGGAGATCAGCCCGAAAAATAAACCTCAAGTAACGGTCTCGACAAGCGTCCGAAACTTCGGTTTCCGGGCTTTGATGAGTCGTGGAAAGCAACTCCGTTTGGGGAGCTTGTTCATGAATTTAGTGATCGCACAAAAGAAGAAGATGAAGACACACTTCTCTCGGCTGCCATTGAGGGAATGTTTCTGAACACAGAACTCTTCGGACACCAGCGCGGTGCAAGCAATAAAGGTTATAAGAAAATTAAATACGGGACAATGGTGCTATCGACGCAAAACCTTCATTTAGGCAATGCAAATGTCAATCAACGGTTTGAACATGGAATGGTATCTCCTGCGTACAAAACCTATGAAATAACCGGCTGCTCTGTTGATCTCATGGCACAATGGATAAAATCTGAGGCTGCAAAGCGTTTCTTCTACAATGCAACCACAGTAGGTGCGAGTGTATGTAGAAGAAATGTTGAGTGGGACACATTATATGAACAGCCTCTTTATCTTCCGAGCATAGCCGAGCAAGATAAGCTGGCAAAGTTTCTAACTCTGATTAGCGATAGGATCACCAAGCAGCAGCAATATGTATCATCCCTTAAGAAGTATAAAAGAGGTGCTATTAAGAGCCTTTTCACTCAAGAATTAACTCTTGCCGAAAATACGACAAAATGGGAAAGGCATAAGTTGAGTGACCTGATCACTCTGCAATCAGGTCAAGATTTCGCCCCGTCTGATTATAACGATCATGGCGAAGGAATACCTTATATGACGGGAGCAAGTTGTATTGTCGATGGCAAGACTGTTGTCTCAAGGTGGACAACACTACCTCGGTGTTTCGCTTATTATGGAGATACGCTACTTGTATGTAAAGGTTCCGGATCTGGGGCGGTAGTGATGCTTTCACAAGATAAGGTGCATATAGCAAGACAATTCATGGCTTTACGCCCTCATAAAATGATGACAAAAGGTTTTTGTTTTTACCTCACACTTCATCTTTCAGAAAAAATGAAGCAATCTGCCACAGGGTTAATTGAGGGGATTGATCGCAAAACTGTTTTGAATCAGGATGTTCTCTTGCCATCTATTATGGAACAAGAACAAATAGTGAGTTTTCTGTCGGCAATAGAGAAATCTTTACTCACACATGAGCTTATTCTAAAGAGCCTTGTATCTACAAAGAAGGGATTGATGCAGCAACTCTTCATATAAAGAGCTGCTGCACATAACCGCCTTTCACCTTGACCAGAAGCTCATATTCCTTTTGAGCCGCTTGTAAGCGAGACTCTACTTTATCAAGCATATCTGCATATATTTGTTGCGTTGTATGATCCGGAAACATCACCGGAATGCCCATGAGCAAATCATCAGTCATAGATACTCGATCATGACGAACTCCTTGTGAGCCGTTATCGTAAATGTATCTGTGCCAAGCATCGCTCCTAAAGTACCATGCAAGGTATGAAGGGTTAATATCCGCTTGAAGAACAAGACAAGTATAAAGGGGTGAAATAATGCCTCGTTCGCTAAGGGTGTACCTATTGAACGGTCCGAAAGGCGCAGTATTTGACTTTCTTGGATTGTAAACAAAATCGCCTTTTTCGATGATATAGTAATTTGCGGTATTTCCATCGACTGCAATATCTTTGTCGAAGAAGTTACGCTGAGGAATGAGTCCATATTCTGCGGAGTTCGTTATTACATTCTTCACTAAGCCGTTTGTGTTCCGGCGAGATACCTTTTTGAAAACATCCCCTAACCGAACACAAGTCCAGACCTCTCCTTCCTGAGTAGCAGTCTGACGAAAAATGCGCTGCATGACACCTCTTTTATACTTCTTGATGTTATCTACGAGAGACTGCTGCGCTTCGATACGACGATCCAACGCGATGATAAAATCGGCAATCTTTCTTTGCTCATCAGTGTTTTCAGGCAGGTAGTGTTTCGTTTCAAAGAACTCATCGGCAGGAACATTCAAAAGACCATGATTTCTTGCTCCTTCGGCAGAAATCATATATATTTTCCGATACCATTTCAGGGAATCAAAATATGCCTTGATGAAGTCGCTATCATGTTTTTTGAGGGCAAAGCAGATATAAAGCGTCGATAATGCTCCCATCGAATAGCGATCCAGACGCTTGATAGAGCCGAAGTCATAACCTACGGAATAACTCTTGTTGTAGGCAAACTCCCCGTTTTTGAGCAGATAGTAGCCGCTCATATCTTTGCTGGCAACCGTCTTATTGAAGTAGCTCACCTGATCAACAAGACCGTCTTTTGACGAAATCGTTAAGGGGAGATTAGTTTCATTTTTGCTGTTCTTTCGTGTCACGCGGTCTGCAAAGTCAGATAGCTTCTCGGCTTTCCACGGTTCATCAAAGCCCGGAAACCGGAGTTTCGGACGCTTTTCGAGACCGTTACTTGAGGATACATTTGCCATAATTATTTGCCCTCCACATCAAACGGGAAATCCAGTCCCAGCTCATCAAAGAAAGGTTTTAGTTCAGCATCAATATCCTTGATCTCAGCTTGCAACTTGCGGATCTCGGCGGCAACTTCATTCAGGTCAATTTCTTCTTCCGGCTCAAAGGTGTCCACATAACGGGGGATATTAAGGTTAAATCCGTTTTCCTCAATTTCCTGCATGGTTGCAACATGGGCATACTTGTCCACATCCTCACGCCGCTCGTATGTCTCGACAATCTTATCAATGTCGCATTCTCTGAGGATGTTTTGATTTTTGACAGCCTCAAAATCATTGGAAGCGTCGATGAAGAGGATGTTGCCAGAGTTGCCGTTGCGTTCTCTCTTGAGGACGAGAACACAAACAGGAATGCCGGTGCCAAAGAAAAGGTTGGCAGGAAGTCCGATGACGGCATCCAGAACATTCAATTTCTGAATGAGATGTTTGCGAATCGTTTCCTCAGCCGCACCACGGAACAGAACACCGTGCGGCAGCAGAACAACAGCGCGTCCGTCCTCATCCATGTGATATACCATGTGCTGAACGAATGCGAAGTCGGCTTTGCTCTTCGGCGCAAGTTTTCCGTACTCATTGAAACGCTCATCTTCCATGAAGCGCATATCGGCAGACCAATTTGCAGAGTACGGAGGATTAGCAACCTGAACGCGAAACTTCTTATCTCCGAAGTAATCATGTTCCAAGGTGTCCCCGTTGTAGATGTTGAAGTTGCGATAAGGGATTCCACGCAGAATCATGTTCATTCGGGCAAGGTTGTATGTGGTGGAAGTGAGTTCCTGACCGTAGTAGTTGCGGACATTCGCGTAATTCTTGAGCCGAAGTAGCAAGGAGCCAGAGCCACAAGTCGGATCTGCTGCGTCCTTGACATCCGTTAATCCGAGGCAAGCCAGACGGCAGAGCAGTTCGGCAGGACCTGAAGGCGTGTAGAACTCACCGGCTTTCTTACCGGCAGTTGCGGCAAATTGACCGATCAAATACTCATAGGCATTGCCGAGAACATCAATCTTTGTATCTTCAACACTAAAGTTGATCTCATCCAGCGAGGCAATAATTTTTGCCATAACTGCGCTGCGATCTTTAACGGTATGTCCGAGCTTCGTGGAGTCAAGCTGCATATCAGAGAACAAACCATCAAAGTCTTCCTGAGAGTCGTTGCCAATGGTAGACTCCATCAGAGCGTTGATCGCTTTTTGCAGGAACTCAATATCGAAGGAACGGTTTTCAACCATCTTTACCATCTTACGGAACAGATATTGAGGCTCGATGATATAGCCGAGATCGCGGAGTGCTTCTTCGATAACGGCGGCTTTGTATTCCTCGTCTGCCCATGCTTCTTCGTAGCCGATACCGTCATCCTTCAAAAGATTGACCATGTATTTCTCAGTTCTGTCAGAGAGGTAGTAATAGAAGATCATGCCCAAGATATAGTTCTTGAACTCGTATGCTTCCATATTTCCTCTCAGGGCATTTGCCATTGCCCACAATTTGTTGCATAGCTCTTTCTGATGAGCCTGAATCGAATTATCCATCTCTCTGTCTCCTTATTGGTATTTCTCTGTGTGCTGCCGGATGAAGTCAACAATACGATTGACCAGTGAACGCTTTTTCAAAAGCGGCATCGGCTTCTCTATGCGATCTCGGATATTACCGGCATCCATCGTGCCAGAGAACTCGTACTCCGAGATAATGTCAGTCAGCATGGAAGAGTCAATGTCCTCAGCCGTCGCAAATGCAATAATTTCTTCGCGCTTTGCTTCATTCTCAAAGTCATTATAGGCTGCATCAATTTCATCGGCACTTTCCAGCCCGACAACGACACGATCCAAGAAGGCTTGCAGAATCTCAACCTTGCGAAGCAACTGCGGGTTATCTGTTCTGCCCAGCTCTTCCTTGATGTGCTTGATGTCATAGTCTTTCTGTTTTGCATCATCAAAGTGGATGTTGCGGATGAGGTTCATGATGTAGGCAACATTGATTCTGTCGCTCTCCATCAGCTCAATGCAGAAGTCAACATCATTGAGAACTGAAACAACTTCACGATCTGTCTTTTGCCTTGCGTACAGCATCAGATATTTACTCTTGTAGTCCTGGTATTCCTGCTCGGACATGATAAGAGCATCCTGATCGAAGCTGAACTCAATAAAGGTTTGCAGCGATTGAAGGTACTTTGTCAGCTCACGGAAGGTAATGACAAAGCGTTTCTGATCATCCTCGCTCTGCATGGTATCGACAGACTCAGGGAACAATGCAATTTCCTTGAGTTTCATCACCATCTCGTTGAACTTCTCTACAAAATACTGGTAGTCCGGGACAACGATACCGGATGTATCATGACTCTTCGAGAAGAGTGTCAGCGCATCGTCCGTTCTCTTCTTGAGGTTGCGGTAGCAGATAATAATGCCAAAGGGCTTTGTTTCCTTTTCAACACGGTTTGTGCGGGAGTAGGCTTGCAGCAAATCGTGATACTTCAAATCCTTGTCTACATAGAGGACGGAGAGCTGCTTACTGTCGAAGCCGGTGAGGAACATATTGACAACAATCAGAATATCCAAGGATTTTGTTTTCTTACCCTTTACGCGGTCAGAAATATCCTTGTGGTACGCAGAGAAAGTATCGGTTGAGAAGTTCGTTCCGTACATCTCGTTGTAGTCCGCGATAATTCTCTCAAGCGAGTCACGGCTATGCTCGTCCTTGCCCTCTGCATCCTCATTCTGCCCATAAGAGAAAATGCCGGTAATGTTGAGGTCGTGCTTTATCTTCTTGAAGATGTCGTAGTATTTCACGAGAGCTTCAATCGAAGAAACGGCGAAGATGGCGGTGTACTGCCCGTTTCTTGTCTTAGCCTTGTGATTCTGGACGATGTGGTTTGCAATCAGGGACATTCTCTCTTCGGAAAGGTAGAGTTCTCCGACATCAATGGCATCTGCAAGGGTGGGATCATCCCAATCAAAATCTCCCTCCATTGTCTTGATGTATTCGATATGGAAGCCAAGAACATTGTTGTCAAAGATGGCGTCCTTGATCAGATAGTTATGTACGCACTCACCGAAGAGCATTTCGGTTGTCTGCGTGATTTTGCCCTCAGTTTTTCCGTTCACTTCAAAGCGCGGCGTTCCGGTAAAGCCAAAGAACTGTGCTTTCTGAAAATGACGGACAATATCCTTGTGCATATCCCCGAACTGGCTACGGTGGCACTCGTCGATGATAAATACAACCTTTTCATCCTTGTATGCGTCCATGATTTTTGCATACTGAGGACGCTTGACCGCATTTGCCATTTTCTGCATGGTAGTTACGATGAGCTGCCGGTTTTTGTCCTGCATCTGCTTCACAAGAACATCGGTGCGATCCGTAGCATCCACGGATCCGGCTTCAAATTTGTTGAACTCTTCGGTGGTCTGAGAGTCCAAGTCCTTGCGGTCAACAAGGAAAATAACCTTTTTGATGTTCGGATTGGCAGCGAGAATCTGCGCAGTTTTGAACGATGTCAGCGTCTTGCCAGCTCCGGTCGTGTGCCACACATAAGCATTCCTGTTGGTCAGGGTAGCTTGGCGCACAAGAGCCTCAACAGCATATACCTGATAAGGACGCATAACCATCAGCAACTTGTCCGTGTCATTCAGGATCGTATAGCGCGTCAGCATCTTAATAATGTGATCACGGGCAAGAAAGGAAATCGAAAAATCCTTCAAGTTGGTAATGCGGACATTGTTGAAGTCCGTCCAGAAAAATGCAAGGCTGTAAAGCAAATCCCTGTCGGAGTTCGCAAAGTATTTTGTATCAACGCCATTTGAGACAACGAAAATCTGGATAAAATGATACAGCCCATTATAAGAGTGCTTTTTGTATCTCATCACCTGATTGACCGCTTCGCGTATATCAATGCCGCGACGCTTTAACTCTACCTGAATCAAAGGCAATCCATTTACGAGCAGCGTCACATCATAGCGATTGACATACTTGCCAACTACGGTTGTCTGGTTTGTGACCTGAAAGATGTTTTTTGTGTGGTCAGTATCAAAGAACGAAAGGTAAACCTTCGTTCCATCCTCACGCTCCAATACAAACTTATCGCGTAGGATTTTGGCGCTCTGGAAAACGGACTTTCCGAGCATGAGGTTAAAGATACGCTCCCATTCCTTATCAGTAAGAGGCGTATCAAGTTTTGCAGCATTGAAGGCTTCAAACTGAACTTTGAAGTTTTCCACTAAAGCATCGTAGTCCGGTATTGAAACCGTGCTGTAACCCTGTTTGTTTAATTGCTCTATGAATTGTTGCTCAAGAGCAGCTTCGCTTTGGTATGCCATATCTTCATCTCCAATACTTGAGGATATTTTTTGAGGGTATTCCAGATGGCTATTTTAATTACGCATTTGCTTTTCTTTTGAACTCAAGGATGACATCGCCTTCATCGCTGATTCGCATTTGCATGGTCTTTATATACTGAGCCATAAACTGTTTCTTTTCTGCTTCGCTCATCTCAATACGGGTAGACCGAAGAGCTTCCGCAAACATTTCATTTACATTTAGCCGGACAGCACTATCAATATATCGGTACATCTCCTTGAAAAGTGCGCCCTGCTTAATATCCTCTGTATTGCCAGAGTAAAAATCATCTATGTAGCAGTAGAAGATTCCCGCATTAACAAGGGCATTTTTCAAATCCGGTCCACAGTTTTCATGTTCAATCATGACAAGAAAACGGGCATCCGGCAAAGAGGAAATCAGTCCCCAATAGTCAGAATCGCTGGACACGATGATAAAGGAGTCCACATTATTTCTGTAATGTTCCTGACAGGCTCTTGCCGTCAATTTTATATCGACGAGGGATTTATTTGACTTTACTCGCTCAATCATCATGTGTTCGACGGGTATCTTCGTGAAGTTTTCCAAGATACTCCATGCGGATGCGGTATGCACATCGTCAAACAGAATGATCGTCGCAATTTTCTTCGTATACTGATAATCAAGGTTCTTCAGCGTGGCACACAGTTTATACGGATCTGAGTTCTCACAGTCCACAACCACTACAACTTTTTCACTGCTTTCGATGAACTCATAAATGCTGCCTTTTATATAGCTTCCGGCATCAGAAACCTTGCTATACTCCGAGAAGTAATCATTGTGCCATTGATAGAGAAGCGAAACAAACTTCTTGTCGTTGTAAAGAATGTTCCCTTCCTCTTGAGGAATCCAGTTGATATACATTTGGTACGGATAGAGCGACAGGTTTGCGTAATAAACATCCGCTGTGGTTTTCGTTCCATCTTCCTTCAAGCCGTCAGGCATAATGAAAAGTTCTTTAATGTAATCCCAGTTGATCCAGAGCGGAAAGAGTCTCTTGCAATTATTGATACGATCTGAAATCAATCTGTTTAGCTCGATAATATGATGGCACAGCTTTGTACTTGATTTCTTTATGAAGTTGACTCCATCCGTGTTTAACTGATTCAGACTTTCTGCTGGGATATATTCCGGCATGGACAATATGGTGCGGTATTCCATCCGCATTTTCTCATTGATATTCTTGAAGTTGCGCTCTATGGATGTCCGAATTATGCAAAGATGTCGGATAATCCTCGCGGTCTTATCTTGCTCAAGACGCGCGTAAATTTCCATTTTCGGTGCCTCATGCTCGTTTTCAAAGATGCGTAGAGGAACACCGATAAGATAGGCAACCTTTGATACAATTTCGTATGTGCTGTCTTTGTATGTAGCCTTTTCTTCGTCAGAGAAGCCAGCGGAGATCATATCCTTATTGCCTCTTTCGGGTATCGCCGTGTAATGATGATCCATGAAACTCTCCCTTCGGTGTGTCGTGGTTTTTACTCTACTCGGACAGCTTCACATATATCTCCAATGTCACAATTCAGGTATTCACATATTCTCAGCAATACAGAAAGTGCAACATCCTCGCCCTTATTTAGCTTGCTCATTGTACCGGCTGCAAGACCTAAATCTCTTTTCAAAGTTACTTTGGTGATGTCTCTTTGAATAAGCAGCACCCATAGTTTTTTGTAGCTAATCTTCATGAAAGCACCTCTTTCAATCAAATCCTCGCGTTAACAAGTATACTTAAATCATATTATAGCAGAATAGGTCGATTTTTTCAATCTGTTCATCCAAGAATTAACAAAAAAGATGCAACTTCTTGGAGTAATTCGATTATCCATAGTGTAGCTATAAAATAGGGACTGCCTTTCAAGCAGTCCCTACGCACATCTTCTTTATTCGAGCTGAGTGCTGCGCCTTTGTATGATTTCCTGTTCGTGTCCCAGACTGAGGAACATATCAACATTCGACTTGATGGTGTCGATCTGTTTTGCTTGTTTCTTGAGGCTGGCGCGTCCCTCGTAGAGCCTCTGTTGCTCCTGAATAAGCCGTTCTTGCTCGGCTTGGAGAGACTTCAAGCTCGGTAATTTTCCTCCTCCTTGCATTGCCAGAAGGTTGCTCTTTGCTGCGTCGAAGATGACCAGCTCGGCTTCGTGCTTTGCTCTGAAAGCAGCCTTGTCCTTTTCCTTTTGGAAGGCATCGTGGACTGGCTTGAGCCTCTGATAGTTGCTGATATTTTTGATGAGAGGCTGCACTTCTCGCAGACGCGCTTCGACGCTTTTCAGCTCTTCGCCGGTACGAGCATAGGAGTTGTGGATGTCATCAACCTTCGCCTCAAGATCAGAATATTGGAGAAGGTTATTCTCAGTGAGGTAGTTGAGAGTTCGGGCAGCTTCCTTGAGGTTGTTGAGCTTCGCCCAATGCTCATATCCTTTGCTTTCCTGAGCCTTGATGCTGTTCTGAATGTCGATGATGAGGGAGACACCCTTGCGTCCGGTCTGCATTTGACGCTTGCGGGGATTGCGTCCCTGAATGCGTTCCTTGATGCGCTCTTCGGTGTAGTTTTCTCCGATGGTTTTTGCACGAGTAAACCGTTCCTGACCCTCAGCGCGGAATGAAATGTACTTACCGGTTTTGATTTCGTAACCGGCTTCCTGCATCATTTTCAGGAACTCGTCGTAGTCCTTTGCGGTAATGACACAACGATCAATGGTCTGCTTGAGTTTCTGCTTCCAGCTTGTACCTCGCTTTGCCTCCGTGTATTCTTTGTAGTCCATGCCCTTGCTTTGAGACGGCGGAATCACGGATAGCCCATGCTCCTTGCAGATGGAATCACTAAGTTGCCGCAGCTCACGGTATGTCCTCTTGTTGCTCCGGTACGCATGGTAATCAACAAAGTTCACAGCATTGAAAATGATGTGATTATGGCAATGCCCCTTGTCAATGTGTGTGGCGATCACATACTCATATTTTCCTTTGAGCCATTCGTCCGCAAACTGTTTTCCGATCTCATGAGCTTTTTCCGGCGTGACCTCACCGACATCAAAAGACTGTATCAGATGACGGGCGATAACAGTAGGAATCTGCGCTCCTTGCTGTGCTGCGAGATTGCGCGTCCACTCAAATTCTTTTGCGGCAGAATCGCTGGCAGCACATCCGAAGGAAGAAACAAGCAGCTCATCATCGGTCTTTTTCGGATCGATGATGTAGGCGATTGCTTTGTTTACAGTTCCTCGGATTGGCTTGATTTTAGTAACTGCCATATCTCTTTCTGCCTCTCTTTCAGCTCGGCTACATCGTCCTCATAGAAGTGTCCCGTTGAGTTGATGCGTCGGCAAATCTGATTGATATTCGATGCGACACGACTGACGGCTGCTGCGAGTTTTTTCTGCTGCGTGTAGTCCACCTTGATGATGTAGCCGTCAATCGCCATTTTGCGAAGATAAGCTCCCATGTTCTTTGTACCGAGCTGTGCCATCTTTGCCTTGATGATACGTTTCTCATCATCGGAGACACAGAAGAGGATTTGATTTGGTCTTGTTCTGTTTGCCATAGGCGGTCTGTCCTTTCGTAAAGATAGAGGGTTTGGGAGACATCCCAACAAGCAGTTTTCGGGATTAAGGGAAGGTTTCCTTAATCCAAAATCGCCGTGTGTATATACACCGGCTGTGCTTGCTAATCTCCCAAAATCGTATTCCCCGAAGATTCCTCCGTGAAATGTCCCTTCACTTTACAACGGACACAATAAGAGCGTTTGTTGAGTACCGGATTTCAAAAAAGTCAAAAAATCATTGGATTTCCCATGTGAAAGCCACGGTGTCCGACACGTCAATATCGTCCGGCTCGATCTCCGGCGCAAAGCATTTACTCATCGCCATAAGAGGCTGAATGCAGTCTTCAACCTCGTAGCTCGTTCTGGAATACACATTGAGTTCGCCCCAGTTGTAGTCGATGTTGAGTAACTGCCCAAGCGTACTGCCTGATGCTTTGCAAAGAATCTCCGCCTTCGCTCTGGCGTTCTCCGTCGCGCTGATCAGCAGCTTTTCGCTGACCGCTGATGGGTTTCTTACAGTGAATGCGATACTGAGTTCCGGCTTTGCACCGCAATCCGCAATCGCAGAAATGACCTTTGCAAGCTGTTTGCTGTCAAAGTCAAATGCAAGTTTCAAGCGATAGCTGCAAGCATATCCGACAAACTCTCGCTTGTAATTTCCTTGCCGATCCTTGACGTTCTCGTACCTTGTCTGGACATCAAAGCTCGTGGTTTTCAAGTCTTCTTTGTGATACCCAACGCAGACTGCGGCACCTTGCAGTCTTTCGATTCTCTCGGTAGCTTCCGACATTGCACGGTCATAGGTTTTAGATAAGGTTTCAATGTTCAAGGAGAGGATGATGTAATCCGGTCTTGCGGAGACATTGCCTGTCCCTTTTACGGTGATCGTTCTCATTGCTTTCTCCCGTCCTTTCTGGAATTAAAGTCCTCATCAATACGCTTTTTCCAATTCGTACCCAGTGGTACGCTGCAACGGACAGCAGAAACCGCTTCGCTCAGAACCTCATAGTTGAGCTGCGTTCCCTTATGGTCAGAGTGATAATTGACCGCTCGGTCTGCTCCAATACCGAAGTGCTTTGCCGTTTCAACTGCGTCAATATTTGCGCCGAGGAATAGAAACTCCCAGCCGTACTTTTCCTTCTGCCGCTCGATCATTTTCTTAACTGTCTCGCTGTCATAACGGCGGCTTGCATTCTCCATGCCGTCCGTTGTGATGACGAA
>OGPX01000586.1_pt1 | contig 28412 bp, 25 predicted proteins | sample 1553101 | NCBI WGS metagenome assembly OGPX01 (sample SAMEA2579964, study PRJEB22360) | human gut metagenome | biome: human gut; feature: human-associated habitat; material: faeces | place: Denmark | collected 2008/2010
CCATCCAGTTCTTTATATGCGAATGCCAGGCCTCTCTACCTGTCTCGCGAAAACTCCATATTCTGTATCTCGATCTGCATTTGATCCTCGTCCGTTATCTCCCTAACAGTATCGCCAATCCTGATGTGGCTCATACGCCTCAGAAGGACATCTACCGCCCCCTTGACTACCATCACATATCGATCATCGAAGACATGTGCTGTAGACATCAATTTCCTGTCACTGTCAAATGGGACTTCCGACATACGAGGATACCGTTCCCTGGTCATAGCCGCTTCCATGCCAAGATTGCTTCCAAGATTGATCAATGCCGTTTCCGTCGGATCTCCGATCTCCACTCCATTTTCATTTGTTGAATCATTACATAAAATGCTGTAGTCCAAAAGACATCTCTGCGCCGGATCTGCTACATCAATTGCATCTGCTGTGATTCTTTTTCCATCAATATAATAATCTTCTACTGTCATTTTGTTCTGTGTGAGTGTTCCGGTCTTATCCGAACAGATAACAGATACGCTTCCAAGACCTTCTACAGCCTGAAGCTTACGAATGATCGCGTGCTCCTTTGCCATCTTCTGTGTTCCGAAAGAAAGGACGATCGTCACGATGGAGCTTAAAGCTTCCGGAATCGCTGCGACTGCAAGTGCTACTGCAAACATAAATGCACTGCTGATCTTCTCACCGCGGAATACACTGATCGCAAACAGAATTCCGCAAAATATCAGGATCAGAATGGAAAGCTTCTTTCCAAAATCATCCAGATTCACCTGAAGTGGCGTCTGTTTTTCCGAAGTCGATTTCAGAAGTCCCGCAATCTTTCCAACCTCTGTCTGCATTCCTACATTCGTTACAACCGCTCTGCCACGCCCATATGTGACAAAACTTCCGGAAAACAGCATATTTGTCCGATCACCAAGTGGCGCTTCCGTCAATATTGTATCCATGTTTTTCTCAACTGCAAGACTTTCTCCTGTAAGAGCACTCTCATCAATCTTAAGACTTGCATTTTCAATCAGTCTTCCATCAGCCGGAATCATATCTCCTGCTTCAAGCAGTATCACATCTCCAACAACCAGTTCTCTTGCCGGAATTTGAACGACTGTACCATCACGCAATACTTTTGCCTCCGGGCCAGAAAGATTCTTTAAACTCTGCAGAGATTGTTCTGCTTTTACCGTCTGTATTGTTCCCAAGATTGCATTGATCGTAATAACCGTCACGATAACTGCCGCACTTTCCACATCTCCAAGCATACCAGATATGATTGCTGATGCAATTAGAATCAGTACAAGAAAATCCTTATACTGTTCAAAGAAAATCTGCAGGATACCTTTCTTCTTTCCTTCTGTAAGTTCATTCCACCCACACTTTTCTCTGGATCTTTTCACCTGTTCACTCGTAAGCCCAGATTTCTTGCCATTCACCCTTTCAAGAACCTCTTCTACCGTCTGCTGATAAATTTCCTTCATCACTTCCGCCTCATCGTTTCTAAGTATTTACTACCTGAATTTCTTATGCAATGAAAGACCTCTTTGAAAAAAATATAAAAAAAAGACCTTCATTGCATAATAAAAAATGCAATAAAAGTCTCACCATTTCCTTATGATACCGGATGCTTCCACCGTACTGACAACATCACAAACGCAATTTGTTAAGCGCAGGTTACTCCCCTTTATTGGATCAAATCATATACCCAAAGTAACATGATTGTCAAGATACTTTATCATTACTTTTTCATTTTATGTTATACTTTTTACATCGTTAACACTATTAAAATAAATTCTCCGGAGGTGAATCAAATGGATCATACGAATAATTCCTGTTGTTGTGGTGAAGCGGAACATTTTTCCGGATGTCTGATTTGTGGTGCTCCTATTACGTATCGTGCTGAAAGCTCTATTCAGACGTGTAGTATCTGCCATAAAGAGCAATTAACCAATGCGGTCTGTGAAAATAGTCACTTTATCTGTGATGCCTGTCACAGCTATGGCACATATGCTCCGGTAATCGCAGCGCTCAGAGACAGTACCGAAAAAGATGCTTTGCTTCTTCTGGAAAAAATTATGGATCTTCCATCTGTACATATGCATGGACCGGAGCATCATGCAATTGTCCCATGTATTCTTCTGACAGCGTTTCGCAATAATGGAGAACATATGGATTACGATGCTGCACTATCTGAAATCTGTAAAAGAGCGAAGCAGGTTCCGGGCGGTACCTGTGGTTACTGGGGTGTCTGTGGAGCTGCTGCCGGAGCCGGTATTTTCATGTCCGTTATGACTGGATCCAGTCCACTTCACAAAGATGCATGGCCGTTTCCTCAAAAACTTGTTTCCATTATTTTATCCAGACTGGCAGATGTTGGTGGACCTCGCTGCTGCAAACGTACCAGCAGAATTGCCATCGAAGAAGCCGTTCATTTTTACAGTCAGTTTTGTTCTGTAAACATTCCGTTGTCTTCTATAACGTGTAAATACTGCGAAGATAATCGCGAATGCATCCAGGAAGATTGTCCATACTATCCTGAATAACAGGCAAGGCAGTGATTCCATGATACCACGAAATCACTGCCTTGTAACTCGTTTGCCAGGATACAGCGCCCCATCTTCCCACTTTGCTTTTTTGCAGTTCCATGAACGAATATCCTTCTCTTCCAAAACACTCCTGATTCGTTCTTCTCCATTGTCCGATGTAAAAAGCGCTGTAATTTCCTTTTTTCCATCTACAATTTTCACACAATAATCTACCAGTTCCGGAATCTCAAACAGTAATTCATCCATCTCTCTGATACTTCCCAATGGATCCATCCGCTTTACAAAGTCCAGGCGTTTTATTTCACTTCCACAGAGGCATCTTCCTGGAATGATCCTTGACCAGTCACCGGTTCGATATCGAATCAACGGCTGTGCTTCCATTCCAATGGTTGTAATCACCAGTTCTCCCCATTTACCGTCCGGCAGCACATTTCCGTTCTCATCTATAATCTCTGTAATACAATGGTTTTCCCGCATATGCATGCCCTCATGCGCCGTGCAGCAAATGGCACCTCCAAGCCCCATCTCTCTGGAACCATAGTGCGGCCAAAGTCGTGTTTGCAGAATTTCTTCGATTGCTTTCATGACAGTTTTCGGACAGGCATCTCCGGATACCAGTGCTCTTTTTATACTGCCTTTTCCGCACATTCGAAGCATGGACAGCAATGCCGTCGGCATTCCCACATACGTATCCGGCTGCTCCTCTTCCAGAATCCTGTTCAGTTCGCCATAAGTTCTTCCTGTCCCGGTTGAAAGAGGTTTTGCTCCCAGACGTCTGATTGCCTCCGCGATCAGTTCTCCTAATCCAAAAGGACCTGAAAATGGCATAGCCACCATCGTTATACTTCCAGGATAAATAAATTCACCCAGACCTGCCATAAAAAGTTCTATGGTGTGTTCACAGTCTCCCTCTGTATAGAATACACGTTTACCGGCACCGGTAGTTCCGCTTGTCTGTTCTGATATCACTTTCTGTACTTCCCCCTGGGAGCAAAGCAGCATCCTGCCTCCATCTCGTGCCAGATCTGTTTCTGTCGTAAAAGGAAGGCTTCTCAAATCTATCAGGCTTTCCAGTCTTTCCGGCAAATCTCGGTAAAAACCCTCTCGTTCTTTCTCTCTCTTCAGTACAATATTTAATTTCTCCAGCTGTATTCTGTGTATTTCATCTCTTGTAATCTCTGTAATACCTTCCTGCTTACAGATCATTGCATCTATATTCGATCGTTTCACTTTCTGTATAAATATATTCCTTTCGAATTCGTCAGATTATATGCACAAAACGGCACCATTCCATAATCAGAATCCACCTCGCAGATATAACATCTTTTCAGACGTTCAAGATCCAGATTCCATGCATCCTGAAAAATCATCCCTGATACTGCAAAAGTTTCATTATGAACCCGGATCAGGAATTCATCCAGCGCATCTGTCTGTGTCATTTCTCCATCATCAAATTTTTTTGTGCTATAGCTCCACTGATTTTCCACATACTGTCTGGAATTATCGCTGGTAGTACAACAACATCCTCTGCCTGATTTCTTTTCCAAAAGTTTCAGTTCCCTCTCACCTTTTTTCAGATAACTTGCATGAAAAGAACAGTATGGATTCTCTGCTCCACCACCGGCGAAATCCTTGCTTTTCATAAGCCCGTCAGTCTGTTCCTCGATCAGCTTCAACATCTTTGGTATGGTAATCGGAGCTTGTGGACGCTGCTGAGAACATCTGCCAAAATAGCTGATCGGCTGGAAATGTACTCCTCTTACAAATGGCATATGATCCATCGCAAACTTCAGAATATCTCCAACCTGCATGTCATTTACTCCTGGCGCAATGACAGGTACCAGGGCAATTCCCAGTTCCGCTTCCGAACAGTTTAACACAGCCTTTTCTTTCAGTTCTATCATAGAGCGTCCGCGCAATGTCTGATACACATCATCTGTGACACCGTCAAACTGAAGAAATACTGTATTCAGTCCTGCTTTTTTTAGTTTTCTGGCATATCCTGCTTCCTGCGCAAGACGGATTCCATTGGTATTCAATTGAAAAAATGTAAACCCTTTTTCTCTACCCATATGTATGATCTCCGGAAGATCCTCCCGCATGGTTGGTTCTCCACCTGAGAGCTGAATATTGAATGGTCCTCCATGATCCATCAGAAAATCATATTGCTTTTCTATTTCATCAATTGAAAAATCACCGTTTTCCAGACATTCTCCTGCCGAAGCAAAGCAGACCGGGCAGTGCATATTGCAGCGCTTTGTCACTTCCAGTATCATACAACAGCCTTTTCGTTCGTGCTCCTCACAGAGTCCACAATTATCCGGGCAGGATTTCTCTTTGATTTTGGGATTTACCGGAGTCTCCGCAGACAGGTTTTCTCTTCCCCAGGAAAGATACTCTGCTGCCGTTCCTTCCCAGATCAGTGTCTGAAACTTTCCGTGGATATCACATTCTTTCACCAGATAAATGCCATCTTCACCAATACATTTTTTTGCCGTAAGTACTTTCATACATATCGGGCATACACTTTTTGTTTTACCCAGCGTAATCATAGTTCCAATATTCCCCGTTCTGTCAGTATTTCTATCACTTTCGTATAAGTATCTGCAATCAGCGCAGGACATTGCTCCATAATCACTCCCCAATCCAAATTAGAAGTGATATCCTTACAATAAAAAGCACCAAATTCTTCTTCGGTCTTCTTATGGAACCACTGATATAATTCCTGCACAGCCGGTTTCATCTGTATATCTTCTTTCTCCTGCGGAGCCAGATTGCCAAGGAACAAACCTATCGCACAGGCTCCTCCTGTCAGGCAGGCACAGGTATCTCCACAGTAACCGAGCCCACCGCCAAGACCTCCCAAAGCCTTTACAAGCTGTGGATTTTCCTCACCTATGGCTTCCAGTGTCATAATCATAACCATTTGTGAGCAATGATAACCCATACTGCTAAGTTCTATGATTCTTTCATAAAGATCCATGTGCTACTCCTTTCTGCCAACCAACATGGTATAGCGCAGCTTCTTTCCTTTATATTCTTTCTGCAGAATCGTATACTCTTCGCAGCAGAACGAATCATTCCAGATTGCTTCCAGATAATATTCCCGCCAAAGTAACGTCTGATCCTCCTGTCGGAGAATGGTAAATCCTGTCTGTTCTGCCATTTCCAAAAGATTTCCAGTATCCAGATCTGACAGTAAAAGAAAACCTCCCTTTTTCAAAACACGCCAACATTCAGATAGTGCATTTTTCTGATCTCTGCTGACAAAAAATGCACACTGGCTGATGCAAAGATCTATACTGTCTGATGAATACTGCAAATGCAGAAAATCGCCAATTTCCACATCACTGCCCCGTGGGAAAAGATCCACGCCATGTGCTTCCAGCCCAAATGATTTCAGGATTCGAACCGTGTCTCCTTCTCCTGCTCCAAGATCCAGTGCTTTCATTTCTTTTTTCCATTCTATGTTCTCCAGAAGATGAAGCGTCTGCGCTTCCCCTCCCGGATGCCTGTTCATCTATTTATCCTCCAGTGCACGCTCCACCGCAAGCACTTTTCCAAGTGCGAGTTCTTCCGGAACATACACAAACCCACACTTTGGACAGACAGGCATTTCCACAGGAAACCCATTTTCCAGGTACATAAATTTTGCTTTTCCTTTTACAAGAGGAACCTTACATTTCATGCAGGTCAGCTTTCCTTCCGGATCAATCGTATAATATGTTCTTTCTACTGCCATTACTGTCCCACCCTTTTCATAATATTCATTCGATGACTGTATGCTCTGTGTACCAGATATCCGTCTTCTGTTTCCACAAACCGCACCCAGAATGTGACATTTCCCAGTCTGCTTCTTGTCACCAGTTCTTTTGTTTCTTCATCCAGGATTGCCTCCTGATTTTCTCTGTAATCTGATAGCACACGTTCCACATCACTTTTCAGTATCATGCGCTCATCCATCATATGGATTGCCTCCTCTGTATAGGCAACAGTATAGTCTTTTTTCTCCATGACCGATTCCTCATTCCAGATGTTTTTTAAAAGTGTTTGTTTCAATATGAGCCTGTTGTAGCGTTTCTCACTGATATCAGGCATATTGCTGGCATTTGCCCCATACAGAAGTTCAAGTATATGTCGGGATTCTCTTCCCTCTCTGGCAAATCGGTCTCTGCATGCCATGCAGTATGTAATATATGGTGCATCGGAACGTTCCAGACACTTTTCTGTCATTTTCGCTGCCATATCTTTATTGGCATATGCCGTCAGACCTCCATATCCACAACATGGAGACAAATCTCTGGAATATTCTGTATCTTCAACGATACATCCCATATCCGACAAAAGTTGTCGTATCATATCTTGTGTCTGTGCATCCCCTCTGGCACCACAGGCATCATGTATGGCAACCGGTATCTCCAGTCCTTTCGCCTGCTGTGGAAGTCCGATTTTTCTCAAAATTTCCCAGATTCCTATAACATGTGCTCCAATACTTTCTTTTAGCTGCTTCATGCAGCTTGGACAGCCTGCAATGATGATCGGATCACCAAGCTTGGCCAGTTCCTGTTTCAGCTGCTCATTTACTTTTTCTGTCATTTCATAGCGACCCGCCCATTCGCTGATTGCACCACAGCATCCCAGCATCAGAGCAACGCCTCCAGCTACCCGATTACTTAAATCTTCGTATGCCTGTATAACCACATCCGGCGCTATCGCACCTGCCTGACAGCCCGGGAAAAATACATATCTGCAAGTTTCATATCCCGGCTGGAGTCTGCTCAAAAAAGCCTCTGAATTTGAAAATAACATGTCCATCAGTGCAAATTCATGTGGCGCCAGCGGCATCTTATCTGTGGATACCATATTTTCTCTTGCTGACTTACACACCTGACTCATATCAAATCCATTCGGACAGATCACCGTACACTGTCCACAGAGGGCACAGGCATTCATCGGTTTGTTCATCGGATGATCTCCCATGATAATCTGCGTATTATTATAGATCTCACGGGCTAATAAACCCGGATGTTTTTGATATTCACTTAAATACACACAGCCTTTCATGCATTCGTCACAATGACACTGAATACATCGTTTTGCTTCTTCTACAGCTTCTTCTTTTGAATACCCATCCTGACCACAGAAAATCTTATTCGATCCATGGATTCCTTCCATGTTCGTATAAAGCTTGGTAGTCACTGCTCCTTCACTGCCTCTGTTGCTGTGCGGCGATAAATTCTGTACCAGAAGATCCACTGTCAAAGCTGCCCGCTTTGCGGCAAAAGCCGCATCCATCACAGATTCCGCAGGTCCGCTGACAATCTTTGCCTGTTCTCTTAACATAATCTCGACATCTGCTGCTTCTTCCGGAGCTAACATTTTTGCCACTTCTTCTGATGCGCATACCACATCTGCCAGTTCCATTTTTTCTCTGATAAACGAAAGATTCAAACTGCATCCAAATTCAAAAGAAAGATCCATAGATTTCAGACGTTTCGCTTCATTGCTGCGGTCTGATTCCAAAAGATGTCCGGTTGCCGCTGCAATATAGCTTTCATAATCTTCTTCCTTACAATAAATCGTCGTAGGATACATTTTCTTTTCCAGTTCCCCCGCAAGAAACAGTGGAAATAATCCAGAACCAAAGATTGCTGCCTTTTTCTTCTTTCTCATGCGGAATACACTGCTTCTTCTTCCCGGTTCTCCATACCGGACAATCGCACGTTCTACTTCTCGTATGGAGACACCATCACCAAGTTCACAAAGCTTGCAATTATCTTCGCAAGGTGCCGTACATCCATCACAGAGAATCATTGGAAATGGTGTAATTTTCTCATAAATTGCCAACGCTTTCTTAAAATTTCCTTTTGCAGCATAATACAGCATCTCTTTTGTATCCATTTTGAAAGGACAGGCTGCAACACAGTAGGCCGGCTGTTCATGGACGCAGAGACTGATCATATGATCCATCTCTTCTTTTGACATTCGATTTACATGATAAACGTGAGTAGAACCCCTCTCCTGTATGTATGTCATAACCTGATACTCCTTTCGTCTGTAAAGGGGAGGCAGTTTCCCGTCTCCCCTGATTATATCACAGTTGGCAGCTTTTACTCCAACCACATTATGAATTAAGCTTATTTCTCAAGTTCTTTTAATGCTGCAAGAACCCTTTCCGGACGGGCAGGGATACGTGTAATACGTGCACCTGTCGCATTAAAGATTGCATTCAGGATTGCAGGATGTGGAGCATCCAGTGGAGCCTCACCACAACCAGCCGCACCGTAAGGACCACTTGGACGATATGTTTCATTGAAGTGAAGTTCAATATCATCCGGAGCATCCTTTGGATATGGAATACCACAATTCTTCAAAGTGGTGTCATGGTTCAAATCTTCAAAATCTTCCGAAAGAGCAAGACCGATACCCTGTACAAGACCACCATAGAAATTACCTTCTACAAGAAGTCTGTTCATGATCGTACCTACGTCAGCTACGCAAGTAAATTTCTCAACGGTAACTTTACCTGTTTCTGTATTAACAGCAACTTCCGGCAGGAAGATAGTATACATATAAGTTGCAAATGGATCGCCCTGTGCGGTATCCTGATCGATCGGATGATCTGCACAGAATGTAGTTACCCAGTTACCTTCATATTTTGTTGCAAGCCCTTCTGCTACCATCTCATCATAAGTACGGAATGTTCCGTCTTCTTTCTTCATTGCTGCTACAAGATTTTCTGCAGCCAGACGACATGCATTACCTGACATAACCTGTGAGCGTGATCCTCCTGCAGGTCCTGCATTCGGACATGTCTTCGTATCATTCATAACCAGTTTAATCTGTTCCGGTCTGATTCCTGCCTGACGCAGTGTTTCATGAGATGATACAAGAACACCCATATCAGCCCCCTGTCCATGATCTTCCCATGCAGCATACATCGTAACGGTTCCATCCGGATTTAATTCTGCAAATGCATTTGATGTATCAACACCATCAAGACCACAACCGTATACTCCAAGAGATACACCGATACCATATTTCATCTTTCCGTCAGAAGCTGCATTCTTTTCGGCAACACGTTTTTTCGCCGCTTCATACAATGGACGTGCTTTCTTAAACAAATCTTCCTCACAATATACCTCCGGTGGATAACCTGTCGGGATGGTAGTGCCCTCTGATTCTTTATAGCAGTTCATTTCACGGATATCAAACGGATCGATTCCCATCTTAGCTGCCAGCACGTCAATCGCAATCTCAGATCCCATATAAGACTGTGGTGAACCATAAGCACGGAATGCGGAGCCCCATGCATGGTTTGTAAATACGGTTGTTGATTTATTACGAATAGAATTAATTCCATAACCTGCGCCTGTAAACTGAGAAAGTCTCATGGTAAGCAGATCGCCAAATTCTGAATATGGACCGTGATCTACATAGTTGTTACCCCAAAGTGCTAAGAGTTTACCATTTTCATCTGCTGCAAGCTTAATATTCATAAATGCAGGAGATCTCTTTCCTGTATAAGTAATGTTCTGGAACTGATTAAATACCAGCGATACCGGACGTTCCAGAATCTTAACAGCTGCACCAATCAGAGCCTCATTTGTCGGTGAGAACTTGTAACCAAATGTTCCGCCTGCATGGTTCTGAACAAGTCTTAAGTTTTCCATTGGTACACCGATACCATCTGCGATCATAGGCATATGAAGATGTATACCGATAGATTTGGAATGCACTGTTATCATACCGTCTTCATCAATATATCCATAACCACAGTCCGGCTCAAGGTGAAGATGAGGCTGGCGTGAACAGTAGGACTCGATCTCAACCTGCTGTGAATCCGGAATGCTGTCCCAGTCAAAGTCCGGTCCCTTGATACAGTTTGTCTCAAAAAATGCGTTTGGAGTACCAGGATGGATCTCTGCTGCATCCGGTGCGATTGCATCCATTGCGTTCATATATGCAGGAAGTTCTTCGATCTCCACCTTAACTGCATCTGCTGCTGCACGTGCATGCTCTTCTGTGTCGGCAGCTACGATCGCAATCGCATCACCAAACTGAAAGATCTTTTCGTCGCAGAGTACAGGACGCTCAAATCCGTCTGTCTTATTGTGTTTCGGAAGCATTACAAGACCATTGATCTTGTTGGTTCCGCCTGCTGCCTTAATGTCCTTCGCTGTAATAACACGAACAACTCCCGGCATACTCTCTGCTTCTGTTGTATCGATACTGAGAATATTTGCGTGAGAAACCTTGGCCTGTGTAAGTGCAAGACGAAGAGTTCCCTCCGGCATCTTTAATGCATCATCTGCACCGAAATCCCAGGTACCTGTTACCTTCTGTGCTGCTGATGGACGGATATAGTTTGTACCGACGATAGAATCACCTGTCTGCTTGAATACGAGGTCTTCTTTAGTCATCTCGCCACGCATAACTGCTGCTGCCGCCATGGTCGCATCGATAAGCGGCTTGTAACCTGTACAACGACAGAGATTACGCTGCTTGTTAAACCAGTCCCTCACTTCTTCACGGGTAGGGCTCGGATTATTATCGAGAAGAACCTTTGCTGAAATAATAAAACCTGGTGAACAGAAACCACACTGTGCACATCCATATGCCATCCATGCAACCTGTATCGGATGCATATCAGAAATTGTTCCCACACCCTCGATTGTTGTGATCTCTGCATTGTCCGGAACACGGCTCATCTTGTAAATACAGGATCTTGTAACTTTTCCGTTCATAATAACATTACATGCTCCGCAATGACCTTCTCCACAACCGATCTTACATCCTGTAAGAAGAAGGTGATCACGGAGCACCTGCGCCAGTGTCTCATCCTTATCAAGAATAAGTATTCTCTCAACACCATTAATCTTCAATGTCTTTTTAATCATGTCCCATTCCTCCTTTTAAAAAAATTCATTTCAATCTTACTGATCTTCAGGCTTATGTGTTCCGCACGAATCATGGTCAGCTCCCCTGCCTGTCAGATCTTTCAGTCTCTCTATTCCTCTGGCGGAATAGAAAACAATGGAAGAGCTGCTCCCGTCCAGATTCTCACCGCTGAGCTTTAAAACATTTGCATTCTCATAATAATCGATGGGAAGCGTCCGGCTATATACAACCCCTGTACGCTCATCTTTTACCTGTACAGTAACTTCTTTTGCGGTAATCTCAAAAATCTTATCCATAAAAAAGTTCTCCTGTCCACGTTATTTTATATATCCATACTACCATAATTTTGCACAATTATACAAATTACAAATAATTAATAGTTGGCTATTTTATATATTGCAGACAATTTTATTTTGTTTTATTTAAAATTTTAACTATTTTTATTCTTTTATATGTTATAATAATATCAAATTTGTATAATATCATTGAAAGAAGGAGGTATCTAAATGCAGACAGGCGCCCTCATCGTGGCTGCGGGGAAATCATCACGAATGGTAGACTTTAAACCCATGCTTCAGCTTGGCTCCATTTCCATCGCACAGCGCGTGATCAATAATTTCCGGCAGGCCGGAATCTCCAAAGTAGTAGTGGTAACCGGATATCATGCAGATGTTCTGGAATGCCACCTGGCTTCCAATAATGTAGTCTTTCTTCGAAATGAGAACTATGCAAACACTCATATGTTTGATTCTGTCCGAATCGGACTTGAGTATCTGAAAGACAAAGTGGATACGGTGCTCTTTACACCTGTTGATGTTCCGCTGTTCACAGCCCAGACAGTCACTCAAATGCTCTCTCTGGGGCGTCCCCTTGTAACTCCGGTCTGTAATGGCAATCCCGGTCATCCCATTCTGATCCGTTCCACACTGATTGATTCCATCCTAAGTGATGACGGAAAATCAGGACTTAAAGGTGCTGTGGATAACTGCGGGGAACCCATGTATTATCTTAATGTAAAGGATCCTGGTATTATTCATGATGCTGATACACCAGAGGATTATGCTGAACTTCTCCGCATACACAACCAGAGTCTGATCCGTTCTGAAATCCATATTCAGCTAGCCCGGGAAAAAGTTTTTTTTGATGAAAAACTCTATTCGCTGCTTACACTGATCCATGAAACAGGATCTGTCCGCGATGCCTGTGAGCGCATGCACATTTCCTATTCTACCAGCTGGAACCTGATCCATACCCTGGAATCACAGCTTCATGAACCTCTGATCATCAGAAGCCAGGGCGGTACAAGGGGAAGCCATAGCGAACTGACACCATACGGCGAAGAATTTCTGAAACGATATGCCCGTTTTTCAGAAGAAACACGTTCCTGTTCAAAAAAAATATTTGAAGAATGTTTCGGAGGGTTTTTAAATGCGTAACCTTTATCTGGTCCGGCATGGAAAACCACAGTATCCGGATGAACATTCTTACTGTGTAGGACAGACAGATTTCTCTCTATCCATGCTTGGACATCTGCAGGCAGTCCTTCTTAATGAAGAATTGTCCGATAAAATATCAGGGGTATACTGCAGTCCTTTGTTAAGAACTGTTGAGACAGCAGGCCATATGGCACCTGAGCTTCCACATATCATTGTTTCTGATCTGTCAGAACGAAATCTGGGAGAATGGGATGGCCTTTCTTTTGATGAAATACGCCAGAGATGGCCGGACATTTATAAAGCGCGTGGGAATAACCCTGATCATCCGATCCCGGGAGCAGAAACTCCTGCTGCATCTGGTTTTCGCTTTTCGCAGGCAGTTCATAAGATTCTTTGCGCTTCTGAAGGTGATATTGCAGTGGTAACTCATACAGATGTAATCTCTTCTTATTTACATGCATTACATTCTGATATGTACAGCAGGCAGCAGTTTCGTCTGCCCTGCGGCTCTTACTATCATCTGGAAGTGAATGAAAAAAATAATATTTCTTTCTCTGATCCCAGTTATATACTGCCTCATCCTGAATTAAATGACGGACTATGTCTCAGGCTTCGCAATGCTGTTTCTCTGCCCCGTCATGTACAAGCTCACAGTGATGCTGTTACTGAACTTGCCTGTTGTTTATGCAATATGCTGGAATCCAATGGTTATATCTTTGACCAGAAGCTTGTTCGCTCCGGTGCACTTCTGCATGATATTGCCAGACTTCAGAGGCATCACGCGAAAACAGGCGGTGAACTTTTCTTACAGTTAGGTTATCCTGAGATCAGCCAGATCATTTCACAGCACCATGGTCTGTTGGAAGCCACGCTGGATGAAGCAGCTATTGTATTTCTGGCTGATAAACTGATTCAGGAAACACAGCGTGTAACCATAGAAAAAAGATTTGCCGACAGCATGAGTAAATGCAAAAGTCCGGAAGCTCGCAAAGCTCATGAGCAGCAGTTAGAACAAGCCCGCAAACTGCAGGACATGATACAATCACTCTGCCATATCACGCTTTAGTTCAGGCGGGCAGACGTACACAACTGGAGCAGAAAAATCACTTAATTTAGTTAGGAGGTATTTTATTATATGAGAACATTATTTCAGACAATAAAACAACAATTCCTGGAGGGAAACGATCTTGTACTTGTTTCCGTTACAGCATCCTCAGGGTCTACACCAAGAGGTGCCGGTTCCCGCATGCTGGTCGGAAAAAACGGCAGAATTTCCGGAACCATCGGAGGTGGAGCTGTAGAATATCGTGCTGAATGTATGGCATTGGATATTCTTGAAAAAAAGGAATCCTGCGAGCATGAATTCCGGCTGAATCATAAAGATGTTGAAAATATTGGTATGATCTGTGGTGGTGATGTTACGGCCTTTTTCCAGTATCTTGATCATAACGATCCGATTATTATGGAAATCACGGAAACTGCTGAAAAATTCTATGAAGAGCGAAAAGATTTCTGGCTGATTTGCGATCTTCTCACCACCTCCGGTGTGAGCCTTTACAGTCCTGCATGCGGTCTCATCGGAACTGCCAATGTTCCTTCTTCTGTATTATCTTCTTTGTCTCTAAAGCCACACCGATATCACAGTGAAGATTATGATCTGTTTTCTGAACAGATTGGAACCTCAGGAACTGTCTATGTATTCGGCGGCGGACATGTCTCACAAAAGCTTGTCCCAATCCTTGCAAGCGTTGATTTTCGCTGTGTTGTCCTGGATGACCGGCCGGAATTTACAAATCCTGCTCTTTTCCCAGGAGCAGTTGAAACAATACTTTGTGATTTCAACCATCTGGACCAGTATGTTTCTATTACAGCTGCTGATTATTGCTGCGTCATGACACGTGGACATTCCTATGATACCATTGTACAGGCACAGCTTCTCGCTACACCTGCATGTTATATAGGCGTCATTGGAAGCCGTGCAAAAAAAGCTGCTGTATTTCGCCGTCTGATTGAAGAATACAACATTAATGAACAAGATTTAAACCGTATCATCTCACCTATAGGACTGGAGATCAAAGCAGAAACACCGGCTGAAATCGCCATCTCCATCACAGGACAGATGATCCAGGTTCGCGCTGACAGAAAGGATACATCAAAATGATGGCAAAATCAGTATATAAAACTGTAATATTTGGTGCCGGACAAATTGGACAAATGACCGCAAGACTTCTCAGCAGTCCCTGTCAGCTCCTGTGCTTTGCTGATAATGACCCCCATAAACACGGATCATATATTGGAAATATTCCAGTCTGTTCTCCGGATACTGCAGCAGCACTTCTCCCGGATCTGGTCATCCTGGGAGTTCTGGATGAAGAACGGCGCAATTCTATGATAAAGCAGATGGAAAACTTAGGTTATCACGGACCTTTTCGTGATCCCTCCGTCCTTCGCATGTTTGACGCACGGGTTGCTGTTATGCGTCTTTTATCTGAGCAGATCTATCAATTGGATATTCCGGGAAATGTTGCAGAACTAGGTGTTTTTCGAGGTGAATTTTCTTCCCTGATCAGTGCAGCCTTTCCAGACCGAAAAATCCATCTTTTTGATACTTTTGAGGGATTTTCAGAAAAGGATATCACAATAGAAGCCTCCGGTAATCTGTCCCGTGCCAAAACAGGTGATTTTTCTTCTACTGATATTGACTCTGTTCTTCATGTTATGCCTAATCCTACACGTACTGTGATCCACAAAGGATGGTTTCCGGATACCTTTTCCGATGTCACAGATGAAACTTTTTGTTTTGTATCTCTGGACGCAGATCTCTATGCTCCAACTGCAGCCGCACTTCCTCTGTTCTATGAACGCCTGGCCACCGGAGGAGTTCTCCTGATCCACGATGTGTACAGTACACAGTTTTCCGGATGTCGAAAAGCGGTCGGGGAATTCTGTCTGAAAAACCATCTGTTTGCAGATCCTGTATGCGATCTGCATGGAAGCGCAATGATCCGAAAATTATAAAAGGAAACGCCGGAACCGGTATTTACCGGAACCAGCGTTTCTTTTTCATTTATTTATTGTATAGCCCTTTTCCACGTCCATGCCTAACCTTTATAAAATTCCTTTCAGAACATTTTCCAACGCTTCTCATGGAAGTAATTTCAGGACTGGCCAATCAAAAAAATAACCGCTAGAAGCCTTGATTTCTAGCGGTTCTACGTGCGTTAGAGGATTCGAACCCCCGGCCTTTTGGTCCGTAGCCAAACGCTCTATCCAGCTGAGCTAAACGCACATCCTTGTGAAGTTCTTATCTCGTGTCCCTCACAACAATGAGTATTCTACTCTATACTGGAGCATTTGTCAACACTTTTTTTGAATTTTTTATTTTTTTCTTTTGATTCGCAAAATTATAACAATTTACAACTATTCTGTAATGATATCAGTACACAGGTACACCAAAATACCATCGCAGTCCTGTTTTCATTAATTCCGCCGCAAAGCCTCGATCGGGCTCAGTTTTGCTGCTTTCTTCGCAGGATAAATTCCAAAGAATACTCCTACTGCACAGGAAAACAAAGTCGCCGCCATAATTGTACTCAGGCTGATTCCCGGAGTGATGGACATTCCCATACTGCTGCTTATGATTGAACAGATCACATATCCGCCAATCACACCCAGAACAATTCCTATCACCCCTCCAATCACCGTCAGAATTGCCGCCTCTGCCAGAAACTGCATCATAATAGAAGAGGTTTTCGCTCCCAGTGACTTACGGATACCAATCTCTCTGGTACGTTCTGTTACGGAAACCAGCATAATATTCATAACGCCGATACCGCCAACCAGAAGGGAAATTCCCGCCACAAAGGAGATAAAAGCAGTCACCATATCCAGCATCTGATTCATAGAGCTCATAATATCCTGAAAGCTCTGTACCTGAAAGTAATCTTTTCCTGCACACTGATGTCTTTTTTCCATCAGTTTTACCACTTTGTCAGCAACATCCTGACTGTTTAAGCTCTTATCTGCCTGCATTGTTACTGAGAAAAAGTAATCGGATACACCGGTGAATTCATTCATTGTAGTATAGGGAACATTAATAGTCACCGGCATTCCCTCATAAGTATAACTGACAAAGGTTCCATTTTCTTTCTGGGTTGTCACCCCGCAGATACGAAGACTTTTGGTCAGTCCATAACAATTGACATCTACAGTCATTCCAACCACATCATCTGTGCCAAAGAGTCTTTTTGCATCTGCATCGGAAAGCACACAGACATTTTTTGCTTCCTGAACTTCATTTTCTCCGAAATATACTCCATGCTTCATGGTGGCATTATTTAACAGCTTTGCATCCGGTCCCTCACCCGTCAGCATAAGAGAAAAATTTCCCTTACCTGTGGTAGTTTCTCCACTGAATGAATCCGAAACATTTACTCCTTCTATACCGTCTACCGCCCGGATTGCTTCCACATCATCCGCAGTGATCCACTCCTCATCTGTCTGTGCCTCATCGCTGACACTGATGGCAATCTGCCCGCCGCCGATATCATCAATTTCACTGTTCATCTGGTTCTTGGTTCCTTCACCCACAGATACAATGGCAATTACAGAAGCAATGCCAATGATAATGCCAAGCATAGTCAGAAAAGAACGTCCCTTATTTGCCATAATGTTATGGACTGCCATCTTGATATATTCATACAGATTACTCATCGGCATCCTCTCCTGTCTGTTCAGGAACTGCCTGTACTTCCATTCCCTCTGTGTAATCACCCAGATCTGCGATTACTTCTTCTCCTTCTTTGATTCCGTCCGTAATTTCCACATAATCCTCTGAGCTGATTCCTGTGGTAATATTTCTCTTTGTCACCAGTCCATCTTCTATCACATAGCAGAAGGAGCCTTCTTTTCCGATATTGACCACTTCCACAGGAAGAGTCACCACATTTTTCGCAGAAGCCGCATAAATCTTAACCTTTGCATCTACTCCCAGGAAAATATCTTCATCCGGATTATCAATGCTTACTGTTGCTGAAATGACCGGCGTTCCTTTTTCATTCTGCACCGCAATATGACTCATTTTTGTTACAGTACCCTGATAAGTATTATCCCCCAAGGTAATCTCAACAGACTGCCCCTCTTTCACTGTATTATAATCATATTTAGAGAGAGTCACATCCACACTTGCCTTGTCTGCATTCTCAATAGTAAACAGTTCCATACCCTGAGTAACTGCTGCTCCCTGCTTAATATCTGCCTTGGATATGATTCCGTTAAATTCCGCGGTGATTCCTTTCTTTCCTTCCTTCACCAGCTCCTCGGCTGATTTTGCGTCCAGTTCGGAAAGATTATCTGTTACTTTCAGTTTCTCTTTTTCTTCTTTTGTCAGGCTTGTGGAATCTGCCTCTGCGATAGCTTTCTCAGAAGCCAGATCTGACTGAAGCTCTGCAAGTTCATCGCTTGCTGTCTCAAGTGCACTTTCCAGAGCAGAAGTATCCGCAGTTACTGTCCCGCCATCACTTCCACTGTAATCATATCCGTAGGAGGAAGAATCTTCCCCATCGCTGTCATCTGCATCTGAACCGTCTGAAATTCCCCATGAGTAATCTGCACTGCTTTCTGTGAAATCAGAAAGTACCGGCATTTTCGGTGTCTGCTGCTTAAGATCATTATAAGTCTGCTGTGCCTGCTGCATTGCGAGCTGTGCCTGTGTTCTTGCAGCCTCCGCATTATCCAGAGCCTGTGTATTCTCATCTGAAGGGTCTGCCTGCCATGTTGCAAATGCCATCTGATATGTGGTGTCTGCCTGATTATAATCGCTTTGTGCCTGATTATACTGTGCATTCAGATCTGAGAGCTGCTGCTGGTACTGCGGAAGAGTCTCCGTCTTGTATGTATAAAGTGCGGCCTGATATTTACTCTGGATTTCCTCCTGTTTCTTTGCCTCTGCCTGGGCTTTTGCCTGAGCTTCCTGCTGCTGTGCCTGAGCCTGAGCTGCTGCCTGTGCGGATGCCTGAGCTGCCGCTTCACGCTGTGCCGCTGCTGCTGCCGCTGAAATCTGTGATTTCAGAGACGAGACATAAGCTTTTTTATCCTTTATTTTCTTCTCAAGCTCCTGAACATTCTTTTTGGCATCCTTCTGCTTCTTCTCTGCTTTGTAAGATTTATTTCTTGTATCCTTTGTATCATACTTTGTTGATTTCAGATTCAGTTCTGCTTTCCGATTATCTTTCTCCAGATCCTCTGTATTAAACTCGATCAGTTTTGTTCCCTTTTTCACCACATCTCCCTGGGCAAAAGAAACCGTTTTCAGCTCTGCATTTACAGGAGAATAATAGGTCTTCTCCTCTTCACTTCCCACTGTTCCTGTAGCATCTACAATTTCCTCAACATCACCCTTCTCTGCAATTACCACCTGAACCTGCGGGATCTGATTTTCTGTGGAATTCCTCTGACCTGCTACTGTAACTCCGCCGGCAACAACGAGAACAGCAGCTGCTCCAATAATAATTTTCTTTTTACTTTTCTTTTTTTTCATAATATTTGTCTCCTTGTAACCGGGTTTATGCATCCAGCTGATTTTTTATATATTCTTCTTTCCCATAGTTTTTATTGATAAAATCTGACTCTATCTTTCCATCCATAATTCTGACTACACGCCTTGCCTGAGCAGCAATCCCATTATCATGTGTGATCAATATGACCGTTTTTCCCTGCTCGTGCATACTTTTAAGAATCTGAAGAATCTCCTTACTGGATGCAGAATCCAGATTTCCTGTAGGTTCATCTGCCAGGATCACCGGTGGCTGGGCCGCGATTGCTCTTGCAATAGCCACCCTCTGCTGCTGTCCTCCTGACATTTCATTTGGTCTGTGATCCATACGTTTCTCAAGCCCTACCATGGTCAGTGACTCTACTGCCAGCTTATGTCTCGTTTTTCTGTCTACCCCTCTGTAAACCAGCGGTAGTTCCACATTTTCAATTGCAGTCAGATTTGAGATCAGATTAAATCCCTGAAAAATAAATCCGATCTCCCGGTTTCTGACTTCTGAGAGTTCATTGTCTTCCATTGTGGACACATCAGTTCCATTCAGAAAATATTCGCCGGATGTAGGCACATCCAGACAACCCAGCATATTCATAAATGTAGACTTTCCTGAACCTGACTGTCCGATAATAGCAACAAACTCACCCTTATTAATTTCCAGATTAATATGATCCAGCGCCCGTACTTCATTCTCGCCGGGATTATATATTTTACACAAATCTTTTACTCTGATCAGCGCTTCCTCCATCTTTCCCTCCCGTCTATTAAATATCCTGCTCCAATCCAGATCTTACAGAATCGCAACCTGTCTTTCGTAAGATATCAGAAATACCTTTTACAATCATAACCTCACTTATATGTTAAAAGGGCAGCGCTTCAGTTTTCCAAAAGCTCTGCCCTTATCTGCGGAATCTGCAAGTCTCTGTTATCAGAAACGATACAGCTTCCACGATTTCTTCATATTTTTATTCCGCATCTGCCTGACTTTTTATGCTTCCAGCAGAAATGCCTTATATGCTTTCTTAGCTTCGTAAATATCTGCCTTACTTGTCACTTCCCATGGTGCATGCATACTGAGCACTGCCACACCGCTGTCAATGACTTCCATTCCATAAAGTGCTGCGATATAAGCGATTGTTCCGCCTCCGCCTACATCAACTTTACCAAGCTCAGCTGTCTGGAACGCAACTTCATGGCTGTCAAAAATATTTCTGACTCTTGCCACATATTCTGCATTTGCATCATTCGAGCCGGATTTACCTCTTGCTCCGGTAAATTTATTTAATACGATACCTCTTCCAAGATAAGCTGCATTCTTTTTCTCAAATGCCTCCCCATAAGCCGGATCATAGCCTGCACTTACATCAGAGGAAAGCATACTGGAATTCTTCAGAGTTCTTCTCAATCTCAGATCACTGTAGCATCCCATTGCATCCAGAAGTTCAGCCACTGCGTTCTCAAAGAAACGTGACTGCATACCGGTTGCACCTACGCTTCCAATCTCTTCTTTATCAGTAAACAGACAGCAGGAAGTGTGTTTCGGGGTGTCCATCCCAAGCATTGCAAGCAGAGAAGTATATGCGCACACTCTGTCATCCTGTCCATAAGCAGCGATCATACTTCTGTCCAGACCACACTCTCTTGCCTTTCCTGCCGGTACGATCTCCAGCTCTGCAGAAAGAAAATCTTCCTCTTCCATATCATACTTCTCTTTAAGGATATTCAGTACATTCTGTTTTACTGCCTCTTTCTTCTTATCATCTTCCAGGTCTTTCAGTGGTCTGCTGCCGATCAGGATGTCCAGATTCTCTCCCTCGATCACTTCTGCCGCTTTTTTCTGCATCTGCTTTCCTGCAAGATGGATCAGAAGGTCTGTGATATATACGATCGGATCATCCTCATCCTCACCGATATTTACTTCTGCTGTACTTCCGTCTTTCTTTACCACTACGCCATGAATTGCCAGGGGAAGAGTCACCCACTGGTATTTCTTAACACCGCCATAATAATGGGTATCCAGATATGCAAGATCCGTATCCTCATATAATGGATTCTGTTTGACATCAAGACGTGGAGAATCAATGTGTGCTCCCAGAATATTCATTCCCTCAGAAATATCATCCTGTCCGATATGAAACAGTGCAATGATCTTCTTCATTCCGACTGTATAAACTTTATCTCCTGCTTTCAGTTTCTCACCCTTCGCAGTCTTCTCTTCCAGAGATTCATAACCTGCTGCCCGTGCTTCTCTGATGATCTGCGTCACACATTCACGCTCTGTTTTTCCCACATTAAGAAAATTGCGATACGCTTTTGCAACCTGCTCCAGTTCTTTTTCTTCTGCTTCTGTATAAGAAAGCCATGCATTTCTACGTTCCATTTACTGTTCCGCCTTTCTTTATGACTGTCATTCATAGTATTGCTTTGATAACGGTAACTATTCATCAGTTCGCTATTATGTAATGATATTGAACAATTACCTGTTTTTCATTATAAAACATCCTCTGAAAATTTTCCATATGATTAATATTTATTTGTCAGTGGACATTATGATTCATTTCCGCTATAGTTGATGGCAGGTTAATGTTTCTCCTCTCAAATTCATTATTTGCGAGGATTATTATAAAAATATCTGCAATACCAGGAGGTTCTGTCATGAAAAATTCAGAGGAACTGCGTCAGCAGCTTCGTTCCATAAACCGCAAAAGTTATCCGGCATATAAAGGGCTGAAAGGTCTGTATCATTTTGGAAATTATATTCTGTCCATCGACCATGTGCAGGGAGATCCTTTTGCTTCTCCCTCTCATGTCAGCATTCAGATTTCACACAGAGATACCGGATTTCCCGTCGAATATTATAAAGATACACTTACCGGGACTACTCTTTGCGACTATCTTACACGTCAGTTTGAAAAACAGGTCAGTCAGTACAGCTTTCGTGCAAAAGGCTCCGGCAAAAGCGGCCTGCTCACTGCCAGTCATTGTGGTCAGGAGATTCTTTCCCGGACAGCCTGTGAAATAACAGAAAAAGGCATAACCGCCCGCTTTTTTGTGGGCTTCCCTGCTAATGGCCGCACGATCAATGCCACTGAACTGGAGAAAATCCTTTTTGATTTTCTGCCTGTATGCATTCAAAAATCCTTTTTCTACTCCAGCCTTAATGCAAAGGAATTACAGAATTATATAGAGCTTGCAGAGGATCAGGAATTTATCCGTCAGACGCTGCCCGCAAAAAATCTCTGCGCATTCATAGCCGATGGCTCCATCCTCCCAAGAGAAAGCGGTATTTCCTCCCGCCCTATGAAAGCTTCCATTCCCTTTACTTCTCCGGACAGTCTGCGCATTTCCATAAATCTTCCCCATAAAGGAAAAATCACAGGCATGGGGATTCCAAAGGGAATCACTCTGATCGTAGGCGGTGGATATCATGGCAAATCCACGCTTCTGAATGCACTTGAACTTGGTGTATACAATCATATCCCCGGAGATGGACGTGAATACGTGATCACAGATGCAACTGCTGTCAAACTGCGTTCAGAAGATGGCCGTTTTATCAAGGATGTGGATATTTCCATGTTTATAAATGATCTTCCAAACAAGAAAGATACCCGCTGTTTCTCTACACTGGATGCCAGTGGAAGCACTTCCCAGGCAGCCGGTATCGTAGAAAGCATGGAAGCCGGAAGCCACCTTTTTCTTCTTGACGAAGACACCTCCGCAACTAACTTCATGGTTCGTGATGCTTTCATGCAACAGGTTATCCAGCGTGAGAAAGAGCCGATCACTCCGTTTCTGGAACGTGCAGAAGATCTTTATAAAAAAGCAGGGATTTCTACAATTCTTGTTGCCGGTAGTTCCGGGGCATTCTTTCATATTGCAGATACAATTATCCAGATGGACAATTACGTTCCAAAAGATATTACAGCTTCTGTCAAAAAATTATGCAGCCAATATCCTCTGCCTGCTGTTTCAGTTACTGATTTTCAGCTTCCGCACAGCCATCGCATTATGAGCAGACCTGCCGAATCTTCTAAGCGCCTCATACATAACAGTCGTGGAAATCATTCCGATTCCGGTGCCGCAAAACCTGAGCGCCTGAAAACCAGAATCTCCGGAACAGATGGCTTCTCTCTCGGCAGACAGGAGATTGATCTCCGCTATACAGAACAGCTTATTGACGCAGAACAGACCGCTGCCTTAGGTCTCCTGCTGAAATATGCAGTTGAACATCTGGCAGACGGCAGACGTACCCTGCCTGAGATTGTGCAGTTTCTTTGGAAAAATCTCTCTTTACATGGTCTGTCCTTCTTTACGGAGAATCAAAAAATTTCCTGTGGTTACGCTACTCCCCGTATTCAGGAAATTTATGCCTGTCTTAATCGTTACAGAGGTTTATAAGAAAGAATCCTGCTTCAGTGACATAATAAAATCACCGCTTCTCCGTCGATCTTGTCGGCTAAGCGGTGATTCACGTTCATTTTACACTTTTTAGGGAAAGGAAAGATTTTCTCTTAAGGTACGTCATTTCCTTAAGATGTAAATATCATAACCTATAAATGTGAGAGAAATTTGTACAATTTCTAATAAATTTATAAAATTTATTAACGAAGTCTAATCATTTTCCAAAATAATCCTGCTGATCATTATTTACCATGGTCTTCCGGAAAAAACCGAAATATTACAGCCGTTTCTTTCGCTTTTTAGTCGTGTCTCTGCTCTTTGTTATCATATGTCTCACAGAATCTGGCAGCAAAAGCCGGCGGCTCCTGATGCGCATACAAATGAGAAATGTCTCCAAAAGAGCTCATACGGAAGGACGCGATCCCTTTTCGCCTCTCCTCTGTAACAATGGTGCTCACCGATGACGGCGCCGCACAGAAATTCTGCAGCATCACCAGCGGAGAGATACTGAGAAGATAGCTGATGAGTACACAGCTTACACCGAAATGGCAGAAAAACACAAGCGTATCTTCATTGGCTTTTTCTGCTCTGTAATAATGTCCTTCCCGCACATAGCCATGCTCTGCCAGAACTTTATCAAAATTCTGTGTGACCCAGTCATACTCTTCTTTCATTTTTCCCTCTCGCAGGATGTCATTATCCCACCAGCGGTCAAAGCTGTAGAAATTTTCGATCTTCGTCCAGTCCTGGGGAAGCCAGTCCCAGGGAATGATCTTTTCCCCATGAAGATCCGGTCTTCTGATCTTTACGTCGAATTCTCTCAGCCACTTGCATTCTGTAGCTGTTCTTCCGTTTTTCTTCAGTGTGCAGGATGCGGTATCCTTTGCTCTTCCAAGCGGAGAAACATAAAAATCCCTGACATCAAGAGCTGCGATCTTTTCAGAAAGAAATTCCGCTTCCTTCCAGCCCTTTTCGGTCAGGGAATCTATTGTGTAATCCGGGTCTCCATGTCGTATAAAAAGTAATTTCATCTTTTGGTATCCTCCATTTCATAACCTGGATTTCCATTATATTCTTATTTTTTCAGATGTCAATTCCTGATAGCTTCTGCTGCAGGGATCAAACCTGATCCGCGGTTTCTCCATGGAGCACAGCCTGCTGCTCCCTCAGCTCATAAACTGCCTTTTTCAATGCCTGAAAGCTCTCCTCACTGATTATGTGCTCGATCCTGCAGGCATCATGAATCGCTGTTTTTTCCTGGACTCCCAGTATCATCAGCCAGGAAGAGATCAGCTGATGACGTTCATATACCTTATCGGCAATCTTATGTCCGTCCTCTGTCAGACGGATATCTCCGTTGTCGGCTACTGTGATGAGATTTTTCTGGCGAAGATTCTTCATGGCAACACTGACACTCGGTTTCTTAAAGCCCATCTCTGCCGCGATATCCACAGCTCTTACAAGAGAGCTCCTGTTTCCAAGGATCAGGATCGTTTCCAAATAATCTTCAGATGATTCATTTGATCTCACGTTATTTACACCTCCCTCGGTTTGTTAAAACTAACCAAGTTAATCATAACATACTTTAGAAGAATGAGCAATGGTTTTTAATGCTTTCTGTTTAGTTCTGCCTCAATTGCCAGAAGGCACTGGCTGGAACATATCTGCAGAATTCTGGAAATTTCCAGGAGTTTTTCCCTGGAGCAGTTTCCCCGGAGCAGTTCACAATATCCCTGAAATTTCATCTGTACCAGGATATGTACCAGCTCGTGATCAACTTCTTGTCCACATTCCTTTTGAAAACGTTCATTAAGGATCTGCTCCATTTTCGTACAGGCATCCTCACGGAAATTCACATATCTGGTACCTTCAGCTCCATCTATGAGGATTTTTGCGATGTCCCTGTTTTCCCAGATAAATTCCATAAGTATCCTGTCATATTCTTCCGGATGCAGTTGTTTTTCCTGATCCGTAAAGTCTCCCATGATCCGCTTCAGATCCTCTACCGTCTCTTCCACGATTTCTTCAAAAAGAGCTGCTTTACTTTCAAAAAAGAAATATAGCGCTCCCGTAGTCACATCTGCTTTTTTGCAGATCGCACGAAGAGAAGCCTTCAGAAATCCCCTGTCTCTGAATTCTTCCTTCCCCGCTTCCAGAAGTCTGCTCCGCACAGCATTTTCTGATTTTTCCATATTTTACGCACTCCATCATTTTTCCTGCATTCCGCTTTGCAGGAAAATTCCGCTTATTTCTGACCAGCTGTTAATTTTTTAGCAATCTGATCTTACTGATATTTTACCTTAAATCGCTGAAAAAAGAAAGTATTTTGTACCCCGTGTCAATCTGTCATCGGGGAATCTCCACGGTCTGTAACGATTTCATAGCCTACAGACTCCACACGTCTGGTAAGGCACCCTCTGCACTCTGCTGCTTCCTCGCCTGTACAGATCTTGTTATCATAAAGCTCATACTGTTTACGGTTCTTCACCGGAGAAAGATTGGGCATTACTACATTTGCACCCGCCTGAAAACCCTTTTCCCTGCCTCTGGGGTCCAGGGTCCCCAGTGCTGTGGTTGCCGGAAGAAGTACCTGTGGAAGCAGGATCCGGATGACAGACAGCAGAAACAGTGTCAGATCCACACTTCCTGCCGGTTCCTCTGCAAATTTCGTATCATGGTGCGGGACAAATGGTCCGATCCCCACCATATGCGGATTCAGGTCTTTAAGAAAAACAAGCTCTTCCGCCAGATACTCCAGCGTCTGTCCCGGCGCACCTACCATAAATCCGGCACCTATCGGATATCCCAGCTCCTTCAGGGTATAAAGACACTGTTTACGGTTTGCAAGACTTAAACTCTCCGGATGAAGATAACGATAATGTTCCTCACTGGCCGTCTCATGACGGAGTAAATAGCGGTCTGCTCCGGCATCTTTAAATCTCTGATAGCTTTCTTTTGATTTCTCCCCAATGGACAGCGTGATCGCACAGTCCGGATATCCCTGTTTGATGGACCGGATGATGTCAACCATCCGGTCATCATTAAACCATGGGTCTTCCCCTCCCTGGAGCACAAATGTCCGAAATCCCAGCTCATAGCCATTCTCGCAGCACTGCAGGATTTCTTCCTTCGTAAGGCGGTAACGGCTGGCATTCCTGTTAGAACGGCGGATCCCGCAGTAATAGCAGTCATTTCTGCAGTAATTGGTAAATTCTATCAGACCTCTTGTATATATTTTATTTCCAAAATATTTTTTCTGTATACGGACAGCCTCTTCCCGAAGCAGACGAACCGCATCCGGATCCTGGTATAAGTGCAGAAGTTCCGGATATTCTTCCTTTGTCAGCTGTACTTCTTTTATAAATTTTTCAACGATCCCCATACTTTATCTGTCCTTCTCTTTTATTTACAAAACTATCTGTAAAAAATATTTTATCACAAAAAAACAGATATTGCACAATATAAGTATACATGCAATATCTGTTCTTACAGAATGGTTACTGTTCATTCCGTTCTCAGTAACACAGAATGATCCAATTTTTATTTAATAAGATCCTTTACAACCTCACCGGCAATGATCAGTCCCACTACGGAAGGCACGAAGGCATTACTTCCCGGTACCTGACGTCTCTGAGTACATTTTCTTTCTGTTCCCGGAGGACAAATGCAATGAGACTTGCAGCTGATCGCCATATCATCAATTGGAGTCATTGGCTTCTCCTGTGAGTAAACCACCTTCAGTTTTTTGATTCCTCTTTTTTTCAGTTCACGGCGCATGACCTTTGCAAGGGGACAGACGGACGTTTTATAAATATCTGTCACTATAAAACCTGTTGGATCCATCTTATTTCCGGCCCCCATAGAGCTGATGATCGGTGTTCCTGAATCCTTTGCCTGCTCTACGAGCATCAGCTTTCCGGTTACAGTGTCGATCGCATCAACTACATAATCATACTGGGAAAAATCAAAGGAATCTGCTGTCTCCGGCACATAAAATGTTTTGTGGACATTTACAACTGCATCCGGATTAATTTCAAGAATACGTTCTCTGGCCACGTCAACTTTATATTTCCCTACGGTCTTTCTTGTTGCGTAAATCTGGCGATTGATATTGGTGAGGCATACTTTATCATCATCAATGAGATCCAGGGTACCTACGCCACTTCTGACCAGTGCTTCCACCGTATATCCGCCAGTATGATTCCCGGTCCTCCCCCCGTATACCCGCCAACCCCGCCAATTCCGAATACTGCGACTCTGGAATTTTTCAGCTTTTCCATTCCTTCTTTTCCGATTAATAATTCTGTTCTTGAAAACTGATTCAGCATTTTCTGACCTCTCCTTATATTCTTTCCATGTATATTTATACTGACAACGGATATATTTTTTATATCTGTCCGATTTGTTTTACAACTGTCAGGATTCTATCATGGGAAAATAGCCTTGTCAATATCCCTACCAATAAGCTAGGAATATTTTCCCGTTTTCATCAATAAATTTTATGATACAAAAAAAGATCCCTGAAAAAGGAATCTTACTGATACTGCGGGTAGCCGGACTTGAACCGGCACGGAGTTGCCCCCGAGAGATTTT
>OGPX01000599.1_pt1 | contig 28147 bp, 23 predicted proteins | sample 1553101 | NCBI WGS metagenome assembly OGPX01 (sample SAMEA2579964, study PRJEB22360) | human gut metagenome | biome: human gut; feature: human-associated habitat; material: faeces | place: Denmark | collected 2008/2010
CCACACCCCTTCGTATTATTGCAGGCTTCGAGGAGCCAAGCGGCGGCGAAGTACTGTTTAACGGAATTGAGATTTCCAAGCTGCCTCCATATAAGAGAGAGGTAAACACCGTTTTCCAGAAATATGCCCTTTTTCCCCATCTGAATGTGGCAGAGAACATTGGATTTGGTCTGAATCTGAAAAAAGTGGACAAGGACGTGATCGCCCAGAAAGTCACCAGAATGCTGAAAATGGTAGGTCTGGAGGGTTTCGAAAAAAGAGATGTCACCCTGCTCTCCGGCGGACAGCAGCAGCGAGTTGCCATTGCCCGTGCGCTGGTAAATGAGCCGAAAATCCTTCTTCTTGAGGAGCCTCTTGGCGCCCTGGATGCGAAAATACGAAAACAGATGCAGATTGAGCTGAAAAAGATCCAGCAGGAGGTTGGAATTACCTTTATTTATGTTACGCATGACCAGGAGGAAGCCCTTTCCATGTCTGATACTGTGGTCGTTATGAATAACGGTGAAATTCAGCAGATCGGTTCTCCAACCGATATTTACAACGAGCCGGAAAACCGTTTCGTAGCAAGTTTCACTGGAGAGTCCAATATTATAGAAGGAATTATGATCAGAGATTATCTGGTTCAGTTCGACGGATTTGAATTCGAATGCGTGGACAAAGGCTTTGAGGATAATGAAGAAATCGAGGTTGTGCTTCGTCCTGAGGACCTTGACATTGTGGAACCATCTCAGGCGAAAATCAGCGGTGTTGTCCGAAACGTTACCTTCAAGGGCGTTCATTACGAAATTCTCGTAGAAACAGAACTGCGCACCTATAAAGTTCAGACCACCGATTATGCGGAAGTGGGCCGCCAGGTAGGACTGAAATTCGGACCGGAAGACATTCACGTCATGTACAGAATGGGAGCTTATTGATGAAACAGTTTAAGCGCCTGATCATTCCTTACTTTATCTGGGCAATTGTTATCCTTGTGATCCCACTGTTTCTCATTGCCCTGTATGCGTTCACCACAGAAGGAAATGAAGTAATGACACTTTCCTTTACCTGGGGGAATTTTGCCAAATTCCTGGAAGCTACCTACCTGAATGTGATCCTGAAATCCTTCTGGCTGGGACTTCTCACCACCTTTATATGTCTGGTGCTTGGCTATCCCCTTGCCCTGATCATTGCGAGATGCTCTGAGAAAATCCAGGGACTTCTCATTATGCTGGTAACCATTCCAATGTGGATCAACATGCTTCTTCGTACTTATGCGTGGATGAATCTTCTTGCAGATAACGGAATCATCAATAACCTTCTGGCAAAAATCGGACTGGGACCTATCAGTATGATGTATACGGATTTTTCCGTAATGGTAGGCCTGATCTGCAACTTTATGCCCTTTATGATCATTCCTATCCATACATCCTTAAATAAAATGGATAAATCCCTGATCGAGGCAGCCTACGATCTGGGAGCCAACCGTTTCCAGACCTTCTGGAAGGTAATCTGGAAGCTGTCCCTGCCAGGGGTGGTAAATGGTATTATGATGGTTTTCCTTCTTGCCATTTCCTCCTTCGTTATCCCGAAGCTTCTGGGAGGCGGACAGTACATGCTTATCGGAAACCTGATCGAGTCCCAGTTTATCTCAGTTGGAGACTGGAATTTCGGAAGTGCCATTTCCATGATTCTGGCGGTGATTATTTTGATCTCCATGAGTCTGATGAAGCGGATGGACAAGGAAAAAGGAGAGTAGGAGTATATCATGCAGAAAAAAACAAGCTTTTTTCAGAGATTTTATGTGGCCATCTGTCTGGTATTCTTTTACCTGCCAATCCTGGTGACCATGATTTTTTCCTTTAATTCCTCCAAATCCCTGACCAGGTTTACGGGATTTTCCATGAGATGGTATACAGAGCTGCTGCATAATACAGAAGTCAGCAAAGCGGTTTACGTGTCTGTGACCATCGCCATCCTGGCAACTGTGATCTCCACAGTGCTGGGAACCATCACTGCAATTGGTCTTTCCAAGTCCAGGAAGGTGTTAAAGGAAACACTTTTAAATATCAACAACCTGCCCATTTTGAACCCGGATATTGTTACCGCAATCGGACTGATGCTTCTGTTTTCTTCACTGGGCTTCCGGAAAGGGTACTTTACCATGCTGCTGGCGCACATTTCCTTTTGTACGCCATATGTGATCACCAGTGTTTATCCCAAGGTGCGAAGTCTTGATCCGAACCTGGCAAATGCAGCCATGGACCTTGGAGCAACTCCGTTCCAGGCATTGACCAAGGTAATCGTGCCCATGATCAAGGATGGCATTTTCGCCGGTGCGCTGCTGGCGTTTACCATGTCCTTTGACGATTTCGTAATTTCGTACTTTGTATCCGGAAACGGTGTAAAGAATATTTCCATTGTGGTCTATAATATGACCAAACGAATCAACCCTACCATCAACGCCCTGTCCACAATTGTAATCCTGGTCATTGTGCTTGTCATGGTTTTTGCCAACGTGCTTCCAAAGCTCCTGGAAAAGCATGCCAGCAAGCATGCGAAAAAGATTCAGCGTGTGATCGCCCTTCTGCTGGTTTTCGCTCTTGGCTTCGGACTGATCAAGTGCGGAGGCGGTGCAGCGGAGAACCATGTCCTGAAGGTTTATAATGCAGGAGAATATATGGATCTGGATCTTCTGACACAGTTTGAGCAGGAATATAATTGTACAGTAGTTTACGAAACCTTCGAATCCAACGAAATGATGTACACCAAGCTTTCCGGCGGTGAGTCCTATGACGTGCTGATCCCTTCGGATTACATGATCGAGCGTCTGATTAAAGAGGATTACTTACAGTATATTGACTGGGATCTGATCCCGAATAAGGGCAGCTTGATGGATGAGGTCATGAATAAAAGCTATGATCCGGGAAATCGTTATTCCTGCCCATATTTCTGGGGAACGGTTGGTATTCTTTATGATACGACTGTGGTTGATCCGGCAGATCTTCAGGAGGGCTGGGATCTTCTCAGGGATACCAAATATAAAGGAAATATTTACATGTATGATTCTGAGCGGGATTCCTTTATGATCGCACTGAAGGCTCTTGGATATTCCATGAACACTACAGATGAGAATCAGATTCAGGAAGCTTACCAGTGGCTGGTTGACCAGAGAAATACCATGGACCCGATTTACGCAGGTGATGACGTCATTGACAATATGATTTCCGGAAACAAGGCTATGGCAGTTGTTTATTCCGGAGATGCTTCTTATATTATAAGCGAAAATCCGAATATGGATTACTTCACACCGAGCCAGGGAACCAATAACTGGTATGATGCAATGGTTATCACGAGGGACTGCAGTGAGACAGAGCTTGCCCATCAGTTTATTAATTTTATGCTAAATGAAGAATCTGCTCTTTCCAATACGGAAGAAGTAGGTTATACTTCTCCTGTAAAGAGTGTTTACGAGACCATGATCAGTGGTGAGTATGAGGGCGTTTCTTCTTATATTCCGGATTTCGAGAATCCTAACAGTGAAATTTTTTGCTATCAGGAGCCGAAGATCAAGCAGAAATATGCAGAGCTGTGGACCAAGATCAAGGCCGAGTAAATGCAGGTAAGACCCGTCACCTGGGCAGATGCAGCAGCACTTTCAAAAGCTGACGGGGCAGGCAGCGGGAAACCGTAAGACGAAAAAGGAGATCGACTATGAAGAAAAAGTTACTTGCAGCAATTTTAACAGTGGCAGCAGTATGCGGCAGCGTGGTACCTGTATATGCAGCTGATTCTGAGCTGGTTCTTTACACCTGGGAGGGAATGTTCCCGCAGGAGGTTCTGGATGGCTTTGAGGAAGAGACAGGCTATAAGATTGTATACTCCAATTTTGACACAGATGAAACCATGCTTGAGAAGGTTTCCATGGCAAAGGGCGGAGATTATGATGTGGTAATCGCAGACGATTATATCCTTGAGAAAATTATAGAGGAAGGCCTTGCCACTAAGCTTGACAAGGAAAAAATTTCCAATTGGGATAACATCAACCCTCTTTACCAGGGACAGTTCTATGATGAAAATGATGAGTACACCGTACCCTACGGCGCAGGAATCCCGCTGATCGTTTACGATCCGGATGAGGTGGAGCTGGACATTAAGGGCTATAAGGAACTGTGGGATCCGTCCCTTGAGGACAGTGTGGCATTGATTGCCAACTATCGTGTTATCAATGGAATCACACTTCTTACCATGGGGAAAAGCATGAATGAGGAGGATGTGGATACGATTAAGGAGGCCGGTGAAAAGCTTGTGGAACTGGCACCTAATATTCGTATGATCCAGGATGACAATACCCAGAATGCGCTTCTGAACGGTGAGGCATCTGTAGCGCTCCTTTATACTTCCCAGGTAACAGCAGCTCTTGCAGAGGATCCGGAGCTGAAGGTGGTTTACCCGGAAGAGGGTCTGGGATTTGGCGTAATGGGCATGTTCATTCCAAGTGCTGCACCTAATGCTGAGGCAGCATATCAGTTTGTGGATTATATTTTAAGACCTGAGATTGCAGCAGAATGCTTTGATTATATTGGATACTACTGCACAAACAAGGCGGCTGACCAGCTGGTAGATGAAAACCTGGTGGTGCCGGACAGCGTAACCAGCGGCGAAAGCATCAAGAATGTAAATGCAAAGGCAGAGGAGCAGTATAATAAGAACTGGACGGAATTTAAAGCGGCTTGTGATTAATTCAAAATTGCATTAAAAAGAGTTGTGTTGTATAATTGGTACAAAAGCAACAGTTTGTAGAGGCAGGCTTTTGAGTCTGCCTTTCCTATTCGCTAAAGGGAGAACAACATGGAAATATACAAGGGTGCTTCCGCATTTGCGGGAATTGCCATCGGAAAAATACGGTTTTACCAAAAAGGAGAATATCAGCTCCGACAGCATCAGGCAGATGATATAAAGACGGAACAGCGTAATTTTGATATAGCAAGAAGACATGTGATGCAGACCCTGAAGGAAGAATATGATAGCGCAGGAATCTCAGAAGCTATTGAACATCAGGTACTTGAGCAGGCTGAGCTTCTTGGCTCCGGCAGCTTTCTTCGGGCGGTACAGAGCATGATAAGCGGCGAAAAGGTAACTGCTGCCTATGCAGTGCAGACCACACGGGACGAGTTAAATGGCACGTTTAGCAATCTGAAGGATCCGTCTATAAAAGAACGGATTCACAATGTAAGCAGGGTTTCAGACCTCCTTCTGGAAATCCTGGGAAAAGAAGAGAAAAAAATCAATCTGGGTGAGGAGCCGGTAATTCTGGCTGCAGATGCCCTGTCTCCGGCTGAACTGATGGAGATGGATAAGGACAAGCTTCTTGGCATTGTGACACGTAAAGGCTCTGCAACCTCTCATACAGCAATCCTTGCCAAAAGCATGGATATTCCCTGTGTAACAGGAGTAGGAATTCCCGCATCCGAAGAGGAATGGGAGGATACAGTTGCCATAATCGATGGTTATACCGGAACTCTTTATCTGGAACCGGACCGTGAGGTGAGAAGGGAATACGAAATCCGCAGAAAAGCGGATATTGTGGAGCGGGAAGCTCTTTTGAAGCTAAAGGATGAAAAAGACATCACCCTGGATGGCAAAGAAGTAGGAATTTATGCAAATATCGGAAGTCTGGATGATTTGAACAGTGCGCTTTACTATGGCGCAAGGGGAATTGGATTGCTTCGAAGTGAGTTCCAATATCTGGGAAGAGAGAGCTATCCGGGAGAGGAAGAGCTTTTCCAGGCATACAAGAAGACGGCACAGACCATGGGTGATCGTCTGGTGGTCATTCGAACAGCAGATCTTGGTGCAGACAAACAGGCAGCCTACCTGGAGATTCCTCAGGAAACAAATCCTCTTATGGGCAATCGTGGAATCCGTTTTTGCCTGGACCGGAAAAATCTGTTTAAAACACAGATTCGCGCCATTTACCGTGCAAGCTGGTACGGAAATCTGGGGATGATGTATCCGATGATCAGTGAAGAGGAGGAAATGGATGCGATTGAGGAACTGATCCGGGAGGTGAAGGCTGAGCTGACCGGTGAGGGGATTCCTTTTAAAAATATCCGAACCGGTATTATGATGGAAACTCCTGCGGCCGTAATGATTGGGGAGGAGCTTGCAAGACGTGTGGATTTCCTTGGAATCGGAACCAATGACCTGACCCAGTATACTCTAGCCATGGATCGCCAGAATCCTTTGCTTCAGAAAAAATATGACGATCATCATCCGGCGGTTGTGCGTATGATCAAAATGATTATAGATGCAGGACACAAAGAGAACTGTAAGGTTTGTCTCTGCGGTGAGCTGGCAGCAGATACAAGGCTGACAGAAACCTTTCTGCGGATGGGTGTAGACGCATTGTCTGTGGTGCCGGCATGTATTTTGCCGGTGAGAAAGGCACTGCGGGCAGCGCGGGTGAAAAATGAAGATGAATAAAGGACATTGTGCATGAATAAAAAAAGTATAGTAGTTGTGCTTCCTTGTGAGGCATATGAGGAAGAAAAAATCTATAATCTTTTAAAAGCTGGTCTGAAGGAACTTGGCGGGCTTGAAGCGCTGATAGGAAAAGATGAGAAGCTTCTGCTTAAGCCCAACCTTTTGAAGAAGGCAGAAGTAGAAAAGGCAGTGATTACTCATCCTGTGGTAGTTGGTGCCTTTGCCAGAATTTTACGGGAGGAAGGCTATGCCAACATTGTCCTTGCAGATTCCTGCGGTCACGGAACCACCAGACAGGTGATCCAGGGAACCGGCATGGATACCTACCTGGAAAAATACGAGATTCCGGCTATTGACTATACAAAAGGAGTGCATGTAGATTATCCACAGGGGGTTCAGGCAAGGGAATTTATTCTCCCAAAGGAGCTTCTGGAGGCAGATTGCGTTATTTCCCTTTCCAAAATGAAAACTCATGCCCTGGAACGGATCACAGGTGCTGTAAAAAACAGCTATGGCTTTATCTATGGGAAAAATAAGGCAATCGGCCATACCAGATATCCAAGTGCAGACAGCTTTGCGCGTATGCTGATCGATCTGAATCAATATGTGAAGCCGAGGCTTTATATTATGGATGGAATCACAGCAATGGAAGGCAACGGTCCAGGGTCCGGAGATCCAATTGCAATGAATGTGATCCTTATGTCCACAGATCCGGTGGCACTGGACAGCGTGTTTGCAAGGCTGGTGTATCTGAAGCCGGAGATGGTACCAACAAACTATCATGGGGAAAAGATGGGACTTGGACACTGCCGGGAAGAGAATATTGAGATTGTGGTGGCAGATGCCATGCATTCGAAACAGCCTGTATCCATGGAGGACTTGGTTTGCCGGTACGGAAAACCGGATTTCAATGTGGACCGTACTCAGATACGCAGCAATGTCTGGACAAAATTAGCCAAAGCCCTGAATATTTTCCAGAAGAAGCCCTATATCGAACCGGAGAAATGTATTCGCTGCGGCATTTGCGTAAACAGCTGCCCTGTTCCCGGTAAAGCTGTGGCTTTCCGAAAAGGAAAAGAGAATCCGCCGGTATATGATTATAAAAAGTGTATCCGATGCTTCTGCTGTCAGGAGATGTGCCCGAAGAAGGCGATTAAGGTGAAGTAATTGAATGCTCGTTTGAGAGTACTCCTTGCATCTAAGGAAAAATAAGAACTTTAACATGAAAAGCAGCAGTAGCGCAACTGGTGAATCCAGCTACGCTATTGCTGCTTTTACAAATTACCGCCCTAATATAGTTGCTACTTCTTTAATGTATTCCGGTGTGGTGCCGCAGCATCCGCCTACAATACCAGCGCCTGCATCAATCAGTGCCTTGATGTGCTTCGCAAAATCCGGGGCTTTCATAGAATATACGGCATTTCCCTGATCGTCAATGAAAGGCATTCCTGCATTGGGCTTGGCGATAACCGGAATGGAAACATTCTCGCGGATGTTTCGAATAACAGAAATCAGCTGGTCCGGACCAACAGAACAGTTTACACCTACTGCATCAGCGCCTGCAGCCTCCAGAGAAACAGCAGCTTCAATGGCATTTCCACCGCTGAAAATACTTCCGTCAGCATCTACAGTCATAGTACACATAATCGGAAGCTGGCAGACTGTGGAAGCAGCATCTACAGCAGCAAGAGTCTCTTCAATATTGATCATGGTCTCAGCAACAATCAGGTCAACTCCTGCGTTTTTCAGAATTTCAATCTGCTCCCGGTACATTTCAAAAGCGGCCTCATAGGTCATATCTCCGGCAGGCTCCATCATTTTGCCGCTTGTGGTAATGTCAGCAGCAACATAAACCTTGCGGGAAGCTGCGTCTGCTACCTCCCTGGAATAGGATACCAGGCGGGTGTTGATCTCTTTTATCTGATCCTGAAGATGATGCATGGTGAGATTTATGCGATTACCACCAAAGGTAGGAGCATAGATAATATCGCTTCCCGCTTCTACATAGCCTCTCTGAAGAGCCTGGAATACATCCTTATGGGCCAGTACCCATTCTTCTGTGCAGACTCCCTTTGGCATGCCTGCAGCCATCAGATTAGAGCCTGTAGCTCCATCAAGAAGAACAACATTTTGTGTAAGTGTCTGAAAAACCTGTTTTGTCATATGATAATTCCTCCTTAGATTGGCAGAACATTTTCTTGCCCGCTTGTCCGGGTATATACGATATAGTTCTGCTGGATACGGTAGATTTCGTCATAGTCCCATCCGCGTCCTGGAAATTATAACGTTTTCATAAAAAAATAAATATAAATCTTTTGCATTATATCACTATTTGACTTGATTTTCCAGTTGCCAGCATATAAAATATATGCTATGTTCTGATAAAAAGTTACTGTTCATTCCGTGAACAGTAACGATGAATGACTATAAGAAAAGGAGTTACACGATGAGTAGAAGGAGAAGAAGAAACGACTGGATTCCAGGCGCAGTGATCACGATTATTGTACTTATGCTTTCTGTTGTTTTCATGGGACTTCTTGCAATGACTAAGATGGTTCCCACGATTTATATGCTGATCATAGGCATTGTACTGGCATTGTTTACCGCTGTGATCTGGCTGCTGGTATGGCATTTCAGACATAAGGGCAGATTTATAGCAGGTACCATACTGGCAGTGCTTTTGGTTGCAGTTCTTGCCCTTGGCGGTTTTTATATTAACAAGACAAGAGATGCATTAAGCGGCATTTCCGGTGTTAATACAGAGGTAACCCAGATTGCAGTTTATGTAAGAAGTGACGATGCTGCTGATTCCGTTGAAGCAACTGCAGGATACAATTTTGGTATTTTGTCCTCTCTTGACCGTGAAAACACGGACGGTGCTGTAAACCATCTGAACAGTCAGTTTGGCACAGCAGTACAGACCACAGAATACGCCGGACTTACCGAGCTGGCAGACGGACTTTACAAAAATGAAGTAGGTGCGATTATCCTGAATAACGCATACCTGGATGTCCTTGAGGAAATGGACGGGTATGCAGACTTTGAGTCAAAGGTGAAACAGGTTGGAACTGTTGATGTGGAAAGTGAGATTGCAGTAAATAACACGTCCTCTGAAGGCAGTGGCGATACGCAGACAGCAGAGCCGGTAACCACCTCCAGAGGCGGTAAGGTTTATACTATTTACATCAGCGGTATTGATACCCGCGGCGAGATGACAGCTAAGAGCCGAAGTGATGTAAACATCATTGCGACTATCAATACAGATACCCGTGAGATTCTTCTTGTTTCCACACCTCGTGATTACTATGTACCGCTTTCCATTTCAAACGGAGCACCGGATAAGCTGACACATGCAGGTATCTATGGAATTGATGTTTGTATGAACACCCTGGGAATGCTGTATGATATTGATATCAACTATTACTTCAGAATCAACTTCGGTGGATTTGTGAAGGTGATTGATGCATTAGGCGGAATTACAGTATATTCAGATTATGACTTTGATTCCAAGAACATTACAGGATACCACTTCAATCAGGGAGCGAACTATGTAAACGGAGAGCAGGCTCTTGTATTCTCAAGAGAGCGATATGCGTTCCAGGAGGGTGACCGCCAGAGAGGTAAGAACCAGATGGCAGTAATCAAAGGCGTTGTGGATAAAGCACTTTCTCCGGAAATCCTTACCAGCTATTCTTCCATCCTTTCCAGCTTGGACGGATGCTTTGGTACCAATATTACCTACGAAGAAATTGCGCAGCTCCTCCAGCAGCAGCTTACAGGCGGCGGTGACTGGACGATTGTTTCCTACAGCGTGGATGGAACCGGTGCAACCGAGAAGCCATACTCCATGAGCCAGAAGGCTTATGTTATGGTACCGGATTACAGCACTGTTGATAAGGCAAAAGACCTTATGGAGAAGGTACGTAATGGTGAGATTGTTACACAGGATGAGGCAGATGGAACTGCCAGTACAGAGGCAAACTGATGTAACTGCTGATATAGTAGTCGCAGATGAAACAGCTACAGAGGAATCAATAAGAGAAGTCGATAGCATAAAGTACTTAGGCAGCAGAGAAAAAATAAAATGAGAAACCGGGGCAGATCACTATCTATTTGATCTGCCCCATTTTTATTAGCAGATTTTCGGATTGCGGGGTGATTTTCTGATGGAAATCTGGTAATATAGAATTGTCGAAAGAAAGGCAGGTGAAAATACATCTTACGAACCTTACAAATGAAGAAATTTCAGTGAATAGCACTGAAGCAGGAAAATACATTCTGAGAATGCTTTTAAAGTACATGAGATAACGATACGAAATAAAAAGGAGAAATCTCATGCCAAATACGAAACACGAAGACGCTCTGCTGAAAATGGGAGTAAAATATTTTCAGGAGCATATACTAAAGCTGATCGGAATTGATTATACTTATGAGGAAGTTTTGCCAACAGAGCTGGTAGAATTAACGATAAACGAGTTATATATGGATTTTACATTTAAAACTACGGAAGATTTATATATCCATATAGAATTTCAGAGTACAAACAGTTCTGAGAACAAGGATTTGAGGCGCTTTCATTCTTATGAAGCTTTATTCTCCCATAATACAGGGAAAAAGGTAATTACATACGTAATCTACACTGGCGGGATTAAGAAATCCAAGGGAAAACTGGACTGTGGGGCCTATACGTACCGCGTAATGCCGATATATATGGGAAAGAAGAAAGCTGACAAGGTATTTAAGCGTCTGCGGAAGAAAAGGCATCTGGAGAACCCTGGGATGAATCAGATTTTGCACAGCTTTCCCTGACCCCGCTCATGGGCGGTAAAATGACAGCGAAAGATAAGATTAAAGAAGGAATTCTTCTGTTGAAACAGGAAAACAATGAACTGTCAGATAAAGTAACCGCAATACTGTACACTTTGGCGGACAAATTCCTGACAGGAGAAGAGTTAAATGAAGTAAAGGAGGCGGTAACAATGACAAGACTCGGACAGATGATTATGGATGATGGAATTGAACTTGGACGTAAACAGGGATTAGCATTAACAGAAAAGTTACTGTCAGCCAACCGTGTGGAAGATTGCATACGTGCCACAAAGGATGAAGAGTACAGGAAACAGTTGATGAAAGAACTAGGGATAAAGTAGGAATATAAGGGAAATTAGAATCGAAAAGAAAATAACAAAAGATTGAAAAGGTGATTATTCAAAGTAGGCAAGAGAATGTAAGCATTGAGTAATTGCCTTTTTTATTTTATAGTGAAAATTGACACTGGTTGAATTATGTCCCCGTAAAAACAATAAAAAAACAAACAAAAATTTAGAATAACTGGGAATAATTACGAATTTCGTCCAGAAGAGAGCAAAAACAAGGGTGTACAGTTGACAATTTAGGGGGGAGGTGGTATTTTTATTAGAAGAATGCGATAGTGAAAACTATCGGAAAATATGATTCGTCTCATTGGTATTAAAATAATCCAATGGGCAAGATGATAATTAGATAAGTTATAAATATAAAGAAAGGACATCTGAAAAATCAGATATTCGCACATAACGATATGATGAATGATCAATACAAGAAAATGAAAAATTTATTTCTAAGACAAAGCTACATAGATGCCTGGGAGGATTACCAGAGATCATTAAGAAAAAAGAGCTTTGCTCAGTGGGATTACATTGTACTGACAGCTTCGAATGAAGAACAGGCAAATGCCTTCCGAAGCCAGATTACATATCGACAGGAGAAAAAGGTTCTTCCATGTAAGACAAAATATCTGGTCCTTTCAGATCCTGATGGGAAAAGAGTTGGCTCTGGTGGAGCAACTTTACAGGTACTTAGCAAACTATCAGAAGCAGAAGATATTGCTGGAGACTTTCATAAAAAGAGAATTTTAGTGATCCATTCTGGAGGAGACAGCAAACGCGTTCCTCAATATTCTGTGTGCGGCAAATTATTTTCACCTGTTCCAAGAGAACTGCCTGACGGAAGACCATCCACACTTTTTGATGAATTCCTTATCGGAATGGCAGGAGTGCCGTCACGATTCCGAGAAGGAATGCTGGTTCTTTCCGGTGATGTACTGCTTTTATTTAATCCTCTGCAAATTGATGCACAGTTTCATGGAGCCGCTGCCATATCAATGAAGTCTCCTGTGGAAATTGGAAAAGATCATGGTGTATTCCTGAATAATGGAAAAGACTATGTGAAAAAGTTTTTGCATAAGCAGTCTGTGGAAACTTTGCAGCAATTAGGTGCTGTTAATAACCATGGTAATGTAGATTTGGATACAGGGGCCGTACTTTTTGATGTAGATTTGGTGAACTCTCTTTTATCACTGATCCAGACGGATGGTCAGATTGATGAAGAAAAATATGCACGTTTTGTAAATGAAACTTCACGTATCAGTTTATATGGAGATTTTCTCTATCCGTTGGCTGAGGATTCTACTCTTGAACAATATTATAAAGAACAGCCTGAGGGTAAATTTTGCGAAGAATTAACTGCTTGCCGAACTGAAATCTGGAATGCTCTGCATAATTATAGAATAAAACTTATTTGTCTTTCACCAGCTGAATTTATTCATTTTGGTACTACATGGGAACTTCTGGAACTTCTCACAAATGATATTGCAGATTTCGAGTATTTAGATTGGAAACCATTGGTGTTTACCAACTATATTCCAGAAGGCAGCATGCACGTAGCAGTACATAATTCCCTTATCGAGAAGAGCGTACAGCTGGATGAACATTGTTATGTGGAAAACAGTTGCTTGCGTGGAAATACAACTCTGGAAGAGGGAACCGTAGTTTCTCATTTGAATTTAACAGATGTAAAGGTTCCGCCAATGGTATTGCACGGCATCGTATTACGGCAGAATGCAGATTGCCCAGCAAATGGAAAAAAAGAACATATTGTCCGTGCATATGGAATAAAAGACAATCCTAAAAAGACATGGGAAGAAAATGGCAGTTTCTTAAATGGCAGTTTAAAAAATCTTACAGAATTAAATTCCTTGGACGTGGATGATATCTGGGCCGATGAAGATCACTCCTTATGGAAAGCGAAACTTTATCCTGCTTCTAAAAGTCAGGAAGAAGCCCTCCATTGGGCAATGCTTCTGTACACTATGAGTTATCAGACAGCAGCCGCAGCAGAAGTGACAGAGTGGAAAGCATTAAAAAGATATTCCCTGGAAGAATCTTTCCAGTTAGCAGATGCTTCCGTACTGGTTCCATGGAGTGAGGAACTGGAGAATCGTATTCTTGCAGAGCGTTTCCTTGGAAAAGTGCAGGAGGGTGCACACTATGTAGATGCGCTAAAGACCTTTGGAACCAATGAATTAAATGAAAAACAATTTGATCTCCTCATGAAGATGGCAGAGGAAAGCCTGCCATTTTCCGAAAGGATTCGTGTTTTATATGATATGTCAAGATCCATGAAATTTATGAATAAAACATTTCATGGCATCGGTTATGACCAGATTGAACAGAAATGTTTTTCTGTTTTGCAGCAGGAAATCTTTAAGGCAAGCAATGTAAACCAGGTACATCAGTATCACATTGCCAAAGATGAAGTGAAAGTAAGCCTTCCCGTACGTGTGAATTGGGGAGGAGGATGGACAGATACTCCGCCCTACTGCAATGAAAAAGGTGGAGTTGTATTAAATGCGGCTATTTTGCTGAACGGAAAAGAACCAATTGAAGTAGAGCTAAAGCGCATACCAGAAAAGCATATTGAATTTGCGAGTCTTGATTTCAATGCCTATGGAACTGCATCTACAGTAGAGGAAATTCAGGATTGCCATAATCCATATGATTCTTTTGCACTACATAAAGCAGCATTGATCGCATGCGGCATTGTTCCTATGGAAGGAGAAGCTGATCTGGAGGAAATTCTGAATGAAATGGGTGGAGGCTTTTATATGTCCACTAGAGTAAACGGGGTTCCAAAAGGCTCAGGACTTGGAACCAGCAGTATTCTTTCAGGAGCTTGTGTTCGTGCATTAGGAGAGTTCATGGGAACTGACTGGAGTGATTCTGATGTATATGAGTTGGTTCTGAATCTGGAGCAGATCATGAGTACAGGCGGAGGCTGGCAGGATCAGGTTGGTGGCCTGACTGGCGGCGTGAAATATATTACATCCCGCCCAGGAATGAAACAGCATCTTAACGTAGAATATTTGAAACTGGATGAGCAAACCAAGCAAGAATTGCAGGAAAGATTTGCGCTGATTTATACAGGCCAGCGTCGTCTGGCAAGAAATCTGCTACGCTATGTGGTTGGAAATTATATTGGTGGCAGAAAAGAATCTGTAGAAGCGTTAGAAGAGATGAAGCATTTGGCTGTAATGATGCGCTATGAGTTGGAACAGGGGAATATAGATGAATTTGCTAAACTCCTGAATCAGCATTGGGAAGTATCTAAGAAATTGGATGACGGTTCGACTAATACCTGTATTGATCAGATTTTTGCAAGCTGTGAGGATTTGATTGATGGAAAATTCATTTCAGGTGCTGGCGGCGGCGGATTCCTGCAGGTGATTCTGAAGAAAGATGCAACGAAAGAGATGCTAAGGAAAAGACTTCTGGAAGTATTCCAGGATTCCGGTGTGGATGTCTGGAATGCAGAATTTGTATGGGAGTAGGAAAATAATTTTAAAGGAATATGGAAAATGGAAAATAAAAACGAAAAGAAAAATCTTTTAATTTATGCACATTACTATATTCCGGATACCGCGTCAACGGGGCAGATCCTCCGTGAATTGGCGGAGGGTATGCTGGATAAATTTAACATTACTGTAATCTGTGTGGTTCCAAGTTATTTGGGGACAATTGAGGATAAGTATAAGACTCAGAAATATTATGAAGAAGAAATTAATGGTGTAAAGATTCTGCGAATCCGTGTTCCAGAATTCAGTAAGACTAATAAAAAAAGCCGTATAAAGAATATTATTTCTTACTTCTTTGGTGCAATGGGAGCAACCTTTAAGGTAGGAAAGATGGATTATGTATTTTCCATCTCTCAACCCCCAATTCTTGGCGGTCTGTTAGGTGTTTGGGGCAAGTGGGTGAAACATGCCAAATACATTTACAATATTCAGGACTTTAATCCGGAACAGGTTTTAGCCGTTGGGTATAGTAAAAATAAGGTAATTACTGATGTCATGATGTGGTTTGACAAGTTCAGCTGTAAGCGAAGTGACTTAGTAATTACAGTTGGCCGTGACCTGGTAGAAACTGCAGAGAAGCGTTTTAGAGGAAAAAAAGTTCCAAAGACGGTTATGATCAATAACTGGATTGATGAAAATGAAATTTATCCGTTGGAACCGGATAATGAGCGCGTGATTGCATTTAAGAAGAAATATGGTTTGGATGACAAGTTTGTCATTATGTATTCTGGTAACATTGGCCTGTACTACGATCTTGAGAATCTCATTAAGGTTGTGGACAAGTTCAAGCCGGGCACGAAGACCGCAGATGGCCGGGAAGTTGCGTTCGCTTTTGTTGGAGCTGGCTCTGTGCTGGATAAGCTGGTGATTTATGTAAAGGAACATCATATGGATAATGTGGTTTTTATTCCATATCAGGACAAGGCAGATCTTATCTATAGCCTGAATGCTGGTGATGTTCACTGGTGTGTGAATGCAAAAGGCATTAAAGGCGTGAGCTGTCCTTCTAAATATTACGGACTAGCAGCTGCGGGAAAACCTGTAATAGGAGTCCTTGAATCTGGATCCGAAATTCGTTGCCTGATTGAAGGCACTCACGGTGGTTTGTGTTGTGAGCCAGGTGAGTATGATAAAGTTGAAGAGAATATTCGCTGGTTTATTGAAAATGCTGGAAGCAGTGAGCTGAAGGCTATGGGCGTGAGAAGTCGTGAGAACTTGGAAAAGAATCTGACAAGAAATGTGTCGGTGAAAAAGTATGCAGAAGAAATTTTGAAGCTGTAAATAAGAAATAAAGAATAGAAAGGAATTAAAATGTCTGCAGATATTACCGCAATAATATTGACAAAGAATGAGGAAGTTAATATAGAGGAATGCATTAAATCAATTGCTACGGCAGTAAAAAGGATTATTGTAATAGATAGTTATAGTACTGATAAAACAGTTGAAATAGCAAAAAGGCTGGGGGCGGAAGTGCATCAGCATCCGTTTGAAAATTATGCAAAACAGTATATGTATGGAGTTGAAATTGCAAAGGCGGAAACAGTATGGACATTAAGAATTGATGCTGATGAGCGTTTAACTTCTGAATCTGCACGTGAGTTAGTACAACTATGTGATTGTAATATGGAAACGGATGTTGCTGGAATTGTTCTGCGATTTAAAAAGAATTTTTTGGGGAGAGATTTATATCATGGGGGCGTGTACCCATGGAAAAAAATGAATTGTTATAAAACAAAATTAGGTACAATTGAAAACAGAAATATGGATGAACATATAATTTTAAGCTCTGGAAAAGTCATTGAAATGAAACAAGACTGTTTACATTTTGATTTTAAAAATTTGGAGTATTTTATTAATAAACATAATTGGTATTCGTCTCGTGAAACAGTAGATTATTTTGAAAATTTAGAAGAAAAGAAGTCTAAAAGTGAACTGGATTTCAAAACATGGTTTAAAATGAATATTTATTACAAACTTCCGCTTGGCATGAGAGCCCATATTTATTATTTATACAGGTATTATATTCTACTGGGGTTCTTAGATGGAAAAGAGGGGAAGATTTATGCATTTTTACAAGCCTATTGGTATCGATATTTAGTAGATTCAAAAATTTATGAATGCAAAAAAATGAATACAAGCTATAGTGCAAAGGGAAGCCTCAAAGACTAAAGTTACAAATATATAGATGATAAACTAAGTAGGTGATGCTATGACATTAATAAAAAAATTAGCAAAAAGAATAGTATATAAGATGCCGCAAAGAATAAAAAAGATGGTTTATTGCATTTATAATTCAGTGCATTATCCGGAAATGAAAGAAAAAAAAATGAGTTTTGGGGAAAAATATCCGGAACAAATATTTTATGTTATTAGACCTATTACTAATTCCGTAGAAGGATTGATGGCATTATTGTATAGTGTTTTGTTACAAATTAGCTATGCGGAAATTCAAGGATATACACCAGTTGTTGATTATAAAAACTATAAAACACAATATAATATTGCAGATGAGAACGCATGGGAATGTTTCTTCAAACAGGTAAGCCCTTATTCTTTAGACGATGTATATTTGAGCAAGAATGTAATATTGTCTGGCTTAAATGCGACAAGTGAAGCTTATGCATACTTGAAGGATAGATCATGTAAATTAGAGGATATAAAAAAAACACACTCCCTGCTAAATAAATATATAACATGTTCACCTGAGGTACTGAAACTATATCAAAAAGAGGCAGAAGTGATTTGCCCAGAAAGTTGTATTGGGTTATACCTTCGAGGAACTGATTATACTAAATTAAAACCTGTAGGAGAACCTAAACAGCCAACAGTAGAAGACGCTATCGATATGGTAGAACAATATAAGAAAAAATATAAATTAAAGCATGTTTTTTTGGTGACAGAAGATGCTGATATTTATACAGCTGTCAAGAAGGTCTATGAAGATGACTTAAAAGTTGTTTCATTTGACAAATATATAAAAAATTATACTGCAATTGATTTTCTTGCTAGAGATGGCAGTTTAGAGCAATTAAGCTCAGATCCACATACCAGAGGCTTGAATTATTTAGTTAAAATACTTCTTTTATCGAAATGTAGATGCATTGTAGGTGGAAAAACTTCTGGATCATGGGCCGCGTGTGCATTTGCTGATGAGGGTACAGAGTTTGAGATATTTGAATTAGGGGAGTATTAGGTTCTGTAACAGATTACAAGCAAAGCAGATAAATTATAAGTGGTGGAGGAAAGGAATGCTTTTTAGTGTTGTTATACCCGTATATAATGTTGAAAAATATTTAAATGAATGTCTGGATGCTATTGTAGAGCAGGCTCTAGCATTAGAAAATGAATGTGAAATAATTTTGGTAGACGACGGATCTACAGATTCGAGTGGGGAAATCTGTGATAATTATTCCAATAGATATTCTAAAATTTTTAAAGTTTTTCATAATACGAATCATGGATTATTGTATACTAGAAGATTTGGATACCAGCAAGCATGTGGAGAGTATATTGTGAATTGTGATTCAGATGATAAGTTAGAAAAAAATGCTTTAGTAAAATTAAAAAATGTAATTAATGAAAATAATCATCCTGATATGATAATTTTTAACTATTATTCGTATAAGGACGGAAATTCGGAGATTACATTTAAAGATATTTTTACTAAAAAGAAAGAATGTAAGGTTACAAAACAAGAAGTTTTAAGGCAATACATGATAGGATATAGTATCATTAGTGTCTGCGTGTCGATTTGTAAACGAACTTGCATTGATGTGGAAAATGATTATAGTAAATTTGGATATGTAAATAATGGAGAAGATAGTTTACAAAAACTAGAGCAGTTTGATTATGCAAAAACTTATTTTTATATAAATGAACCGCTTTATTATTATCGCATGGGATCAGGAATGACAATAAAGTATGATCCAAATTATTATGAATCTTTTAATAATTTGTTTAGAGAAATTGAAAAAAGAAAGGAACAGTGGAAAATTCCTAATTTTAATGATTTAATGGCAATAAAATCATTAGCTACTGCTGGTAGAGCGATTACTCAGTCCCGGTATGCAAATTATTCTAAAATAGATGATCATATACAATATTTAAAGAAAATTAGGGAAAATGAATATTTTAGAAAATATATTGTGCGTCTAAAAAATGTAGAAAAAAATTTACAAAGAAATTATAGAATTCTGTTATGGTTACTCGAAAATCAGCACTATAAAATTATAGTGACACTTTTAAATATAAAGAATTGGAAGGAATAAAATGGAAAAAATTTTAACAATTAGTATTGCTGCGTATAATGCTGAAAGTGATATTTCAAGATGTTTAGATTCTTTAATTAATTCAGGTGTATTGGAAAAATTAGATGTGGTAGTTGTTAATGATGGTAGTAAGGATCAAACAAGTAAGATAGTGAAAGAATATGTTGAAAAATACAAGGATTCGATTCACATGATTGATAAGGAAAATGGTGGACATGGTTCTACGATAAATTCTAGTATAAAAGTAGCCGAGGGAAAGTATTATAAGATTTTGGATTCAGATGATTGGGTAGATAGTAATAATCTTGCAAAATTAGTATGCTATTTAGAAGCCAATAATGTTGATCTGGTATTGAATCCGTATCATGAAGTTGCGTATTCAGATCATTCAGTAAAGAAAATGGTCGAAATGGAAAGAAATCAACTAGAATATGAAATTAAGTATGATATTAAAAAGTTAAGTGAAAAGTGTGTATTGTTTATGCATTCATTGACTTTTAAAACGGATGTAATAAAGAAAATGGGAAGTATTATTGATGAACATTGCTTTTATGTTGATATGGAGTATAGCATTTTTCCCATGTTATATGTTAGGGATTTTGTATATCTTGATTATTCGGTTTATCAGTATTTATTAGGTTCACAGACGCAGAGTATGAATATTCAAAATATGATTAAGCGTAGAGAGCAGCATTTAAAAGTAATAAAAAGATTAATTGAATTTTATAATAATAATGAGAGTAAACTCTGTATCAATTTAAGAAATATTATTCGCTTAAGAATAAAATACGCAGTATATCAGCAGTATAAGATTTACTTTAGTATGTCGGAAAAAAACGCTCTGCTTGAGGTGAAAAAATTTGATTCTTGGCTGAAAAAAGCAAACTTGGATTTATATAGTGGAGTTAGTGGTAGATTTATGAAAATAATAAATTTAAATAGAAAAACAAATTATGCGTTTTTTACACTTACAGTAAAAATTTTAAACAAAGCCAATATCTGATGTAAGTGAGAAATGGAGCTTTTAAATGAGTAAAACATATAAGTATGTTAAAAAAGAGGTGTTATTCTTTTTGGCTTATTTTCTATTAGGACTAACACATGTTGTTATTGCTAATTCCTATTTATTTGGTGCAAATAGATTTGTGATTAACGAGATTATACAGTATATAGCTGCATTTATCTTTATATTGTCATTTTGCGTTGGCAAATATAAGGTGAAGGAATTTTGGCTTCGATTAGGTGCTGCGATAATGGTGTTTCTTGTGACGCAACGAAGTCATAGTATAGAGTTTGGTTTAGCTGCACTTGCAGTAATAACGTGTGTTAATATAAGCAGTGAAAAGATTGTTAAAAATTGTATTAGAAATAATATATTTTTTGCAGTTATAGTTGTTGTTCCTGCTTTGTTAGGCATTATACCTAATGAGGTTTATGTGCATGAGGGAATGACTGCATATTCATTTGGATTTGCATATTATTCGAACTTGCCTAATTTAGTATTTTCTATTATTTTAGCGGCGTATTTTTTAGCGAAAAATAAACGAAAAGAACGAATAATATTGTTGATTAGTGTGCCTGTTCAAATAACAATGTATAAGTTATGTACGGTTCGTTTGACGTATTATTTATATTTAATATTTTTAATTGTAGCAATTATGACACAATTTTATGATAAACGAAAAAAACATAAAGCGTTAATATTTATTGCAACTGTTATGTATCCAGTAACGTGTATAGTTACTATTGTAGCATCATTTCTATATCAAAAATCAAGTATACTGTCAAAAATCAATGTGATGTTGAATTATAGATTAGGATTTAATGCTGCTGGTTTTTCAAGATATGGAATAAATCTTTTTGGAACAAAATTGCAAAGTGTATCAGAAACATGGGATAGTAATTATGTTAATCATTATTTCTATATAGATTCAGGCTATGTAAATTCCCTGATAAGTTATGGGATTATATTTTTTATTGTATTATTAATAGGGTATAGCTTTTTATCAAGATATGCAATAAAAAATAATCAAATAAAGTTAGGCGGGTGGTGTTTAATTATTTGTATATATTCAGTGATTAATAACTGGCTATTTAATGTGGCTATTAATCCATTACCTATGATTGCATTTAATTTAATGTGGAATCCAAGAACAAGAAATGAAATGTCAGCAAGAGTGAGGAAAAAGAAAATATGAAAAAATATTGCTGTACAATAGTAAGTATATCAAATAATTTGCAAATGACAAATAATTTTATAAGTGATTTGGAAAAACAAAAAGATGTAGAATATCAATTAATGTTAATTGACAATACACAGAATCGCTTTGGAGGTGCGAGAGAAGCATTTAATTCAATAATAAGAAAAATACAGAATGATACAGTTATTTTTTTGCATCCGGATATTCGATTCCTTTCTGATAGAGCACTAGTTTCTATTCTTATAGAAGTAGAAAATATACAAGATTATGGTGTAATTGGTGTTGCAGGGTGTCCTGAAGGAGCAAAGTGGCGTTTGTTATCCAATATATATCATGGAGAGGGAAAGGTAAAGGCAGGAAAAAAAATAGTTAAAAGTATGGAAGTTCAAACAGTAGATGAATGCTTTTTTATTATGAATAAAAATATTATTGAAAAAATGAAATTTACAAGTTTGAATGGGTGGCATTTATATGCTGTTGAGCAGTGTCTTAGAATGACAAAACTCGGAAAAAGGAACTACGTTGTTCCTGCAAACTTGTGGCATTTATCGGATGGTAAATCGTTAGATCCTAAGTATATGAAATGTTTAGAAAAACTTATTGATATATATAGATGTGATGTGGACTGTATAAATACAACGGTGAAGCAATGGAAGACACATGGTTTAAAAGCTGTGATTTATAGAAAATATTATTATATGAAACAATGTATTAAAAAAGTTGCAGTAAAGAAACAGTAATTTTATGTCAACTTAAAAGTGGAGAATATTATGAAGTCTGATTATTTAATAGTTGGTTCAGGTTTATATGGAGCTATTTTTGCTCATGAAGCTGTTAAAAAAGGGAAAAAGGTATTAGTAATAGAAAAACGATCTAATATCGGAGGAAATATTTACACTGAGAATGTTGAAAGAATTAATGTTCATAAGTATGGAGCTCATATTTTCCACACCAATAATAAGAAAGTATGGAATTATATTACACAGTTTGCAGAATTTAATAGATTTACAAATTCACCAGTAGCTAATTATAAAGGAGAACTCTATTCTTTACCATTTAATATGTATACATTTAATAAAATGTGGGGAGTTGTAACGCCAGAAGAAGCAGAGGCTAAGATAGCGGAGCAACGTAAAGAAATCGTTGGTGTGCCTAAAAATTTAGAAGAGCAAGCTATTTCTTTAGTAGGACGAGATATCTATGAAAAGTTAATTAAGGGTTATACAGAAAAGCAGTGGGGAAGAGATTGCAAAGAGTTACCTGCGTTTATTATTAGAAGATTGCCGGTACGTTTTACTTTTGATAATAATTATTTTAATGCTTTATATCAGGGGATTCCGATAGGCAGTTATACTAAAATGATTGAAAATATCCTAAAAGGAGTTGAAGTAAGATTAAATACAGATTATCTGAAGAACAGAGAAGAACTAGATAAGGAAGTAAAAAAGGTAGTATATACGGGACCAATGATTTTAGTTACATCAATTTTTCACTATACATTTGCTATGATGTTACTTTTGGCGTATGGTTATGCTTTATTGGCAGATAAGTTAGTAAAATGAATTTAGAGAGGATAATATATAATGGGTCGAGGCAATAAATCTTTGAAAATGAATTTTTTGATGAATGTTATGCTAACAATGTCGTCTTTTATTTTTCCTCTGATAACATTTCCTTATATTTCAAGGATACTTCTTCCAATTGGTACGGGAAAAGTATCCTTTGCCACATCAATTATTACGTATTTTTCTATGTTTGCACAATTGGGAATTCCGACATATGGAATCAGGGCATGTGCGACTGTTAGAGATGATCGAAAAAAGTTATCTAAAGTAGCACAGGAATTGCTGATTATCAATTTGGTCATGTGTGTATTATCCTATGCCGTACTAGCTATAGCAATTTTTTGCGTTCCTAAATTAAGAGAAGAAAAAAATTTATATGTAATACTTAGTTTTACTATTATATTAACTTCTATAGGGATGGAATGGCTTTATAAAGCACTTGAACAGTATACATATATTACTATGCGTTCGGTATTTTTTAAATTTGTGGCATTAGTGGCGATGTTTATTTTAGTGCATGAACAGGAAGACTATGTTATTTATGGTGGGATAACAATATTTGCTGCATCTGCGTCAAATATATTGAATTTGCTTAACGTTCATAAATACATAGATTTAAAACCAATTGGTAATTATGATTTCAAATGCCATATGAAACCAATTTTAATCTTTTTTGCCATGTCTTGTGCAACAACTATTTATACCAATCTTGATACTGTGATGCTAGGGTTTATGGCAACAGATGCAGATGTAGGCTATTACAATGCAGCGGTAAAAATTAAAACAATTTTAGTAAGCATTGTTACCTCATTAGGAGCCGTATTATTGCCAAGAGCTTCTTATTACGTGGAACATGGTTTAAAAACTGAATTTTATCGCATAACAAAAAAGGCAATTAACTTTGTGATTTTGGTAGCGACTCCTTTAATGCTATATTTTATACTCTTTGCACAAGAGGGGATTTTCTTTTTGTCTGGAAATGCTTATGGTGGTGCAGTTATACCTATGCGCTTAATTATGCCCACATTACTTTTGATAGGTATTACGAATATATTAGGAATTCAAATGTTAGTCCCAATGGGAAAAGAGAAAATTGTGTTATATTCGGAAATTGCAGGAGCCGCGGTAGATGTTATTATTAATGCAATATTAATTCTCAGGTATGTGTCAGCTGGAGCTGCTATAGGAACTCTAGTAGCTGAATTTGTAGTTTTTCTTGTTCAGTTTGGGGTTTTAAAAGATGAAGTGAAAGATGCATTCCAAAGTGTTCATTACATTCAAATTATAATCGCATTAATACTTAGCTGCATTGGAAGTTTCTGGGTAAAATACTTTTTGGATGGGAGTTTTCAGGTATTAGTAATGTCTTCAATAATTTTCTTTGGAATATATGGAACTGTTTTGTTAATCTTTAGAGAGGAAATGGTGATGGAGATAGTTAATACTTTAACTGTAAGGAAAAAAAATAGGAAGGGAAGTGAATAAGAATAGAAGTATAGGTATAAGGAGTTTGATTTATACAAAATGTAAAGCTTAGCATTTTAAAGAAATGAAAAGAGAGAAAATTAATATGAAATATGATTATTTAATAGTTGGCTCTGGACTTTACGGAGCAATTTTTGCACATGAGGCGAAAGCTCATGGAAAATCAGTTTTAGTAGTGGATAAGCGTCCTAATATCGCAGGTAATATTTATACCGAAAATATGGAAGGCATCAATGTCCATAAATATGGTGCTCATATTTTTCATACAAACAATAAGAAGGTCTGGAACTATATTACTCAATTTGCGGAGTTTAATCGTTTTACAAACAGTCCTGTGGCTAATTACAAAGGTGAACTTTACTCTTTGCCCTTCAATATGTACACTTTTAATAAGATGTGGGGTGTTGTAACACCAGAGGAAGCCGTTGCTAAAATTGAAGAGCAGCGAAAGGAAATTACTGGTGAGCCAAAGAACTTGGAAGAACAGGCTATCTCTTTGGTTGGACGTGATATTTACGAGAAACTTATTAAGGGATATACAGAGAAGCAGTGGGGACGTAACTGCAAAGATTTGCCATCTTTTATCATTAAACGTCTGCCTGTGCGTCTGACCTTTGATAATAATTATTTTAATGCGCTTTATCAGGGAATTCCTGTTGGCGGTTATACGAAGATGATTGCCAATCTTTTAGAGGGCATTGAGGTTCGTTTGAACACTGATTATCTTGAACATAAGGCTGAATTGGATGTTTTGGCTGATAAAGTTGTGTATACCGGTCCTATCGATGCTTACTTTGATTACAAGCTCGGAACCCTGGAATATCGTTCGGTTCGTTTTGAAACAGAAACTTTGGATAAGCCGAACTTTCAGGGAAATGCGGCGGTTAACTATACTGACAGAGAGACTCCCTGGACCCGTATTATTGAGCATAAGTGGTTTGAATTCGGGAAAGATGATAATGGTAATGATTTGCCGAAAACGATCATTAGCCGAGAGTACTCTTCAGAGTGGAAACCAGGGGATGAGCCGTATTATCCTGTTAACGATGAAAAAAATAGTTTGCTTTATTCAGAGTACAAGAAACTTGCAGACGCAGAAAATAAAGTTATTTTTGGCGGTCGCCTTGGTGAGTATAAATATTATGATATGGATCAGGTAATTGCGGCTGTACTGGATAGATGTGAGAAAGAACTATAATTTGGAAGGGAAATAAAATGAACACAACATTACTAATCATGGCGGCTGGGAACCGGAGGCGCGTTTTGGAAGGGCCTTCTGGTATCAAACAATTGGAGCCAGTCGATGATGCCAACCATATTATTATGGATTATTCAATTCATGATGCGATTGAAGCTGGTTTTAACCATGTAGTATTTATTATTCGTAGAGATATTGAGAAAGAGTTTAAGAGAGTTATCGGTGATCGCATTGCTGCTATTTGTTCTGCTCATAATGTTACTGTAGATTATGCTTTTCAGGATATCAACGATATTCCCGGCACTTTACCAGAAGGACGAACAAAACCGTGGGGAACTGGTCAGGCCGTACTTGCAGCAAAAAAAGTAATTAAAAATCCATTTATTGTAATTAATGCGGATGATTATTATGGTAAAGAAGGATTTAAAGCTGTTCATGAGTATCTAGTAAATGGAGGGAAGGCTTGTATGGCAGGCTTTGTGTTGAAGAATACATTGTCTGATAATGGCGGTGTAACTCGCGGAATCTGTCGAATGGATGAAATGAATAATCTGACCGAGGTTGTGGAAACTAAGAACATTGAAAAAATAGATAATGGAGCAGAAGCTGAGGGCATGTCTATTGATACAAATTCACTTGTTTCTATGAATATGTGGGGATTAACGCCTGAGTTTTTGGAAGTATTGGAAGCTGGGTTTAAAGAATTTTTTGAAAAAGAGGTTCCAGTTAATCCTTTGAAAGCGGAATATTTGCTTCCGATTTTTATCGGAGAACTCTTAAATGAAGAAAAAATATCCGTGAAAGTGTTGAAATCTAATGACACCTGGTACGGAATGACCTACAAAGAAGACGTTGCGGCTGTAAAAGACAGCTTCAGGGAAATGTTGGAAAAGGAGCTGTACAGGGAAGAATTGTTTTCCGATTTGTGATATATTGAGAACGAAGACTATATTGGTTTAGTAATTAGAATGAAATTGGCGAAAATCTCACCTGTCTCCAATGCGAATAGGAGATCGGTGAGATTTTTTACAAGGAGCATATCAATTTTCCGCTTGAGTGAAAAAATATTTCATGCTATCATAATGTCAGTGAATGAAAATTTAAACGTAAGCGATGAATAATCACCCGTTCACGACCTCCAGGGAACCTCAAATGTTCAGGTTCCCACGATTTTCCGGTCTTACGTTTTCGATATCTGTTATGCCTGTGCATCTTTCTTTTATGAGCTCACTCCATGGCATCAGCTGTTCTATGCCTGCGGGCTCATCCTTGTAGTCCGGCATATACAGCAGCAGAGTGTACAGATATTGGAAGATGTTCAGGCCATTCGCCTTTGCTGTTTCTATGATACTTAATACGATCGCACTTGCCATTGCTCCATTGACAGTATCATGAAACAGAAAGTTCTTGCGCCCAGTTACATAACTTTTTGCCCGGCGTTCTGCTGCGTTATTGGAGATCTCGCATCTTCCATCCAGCAGATAATTCATAAGGGTTTCCTTATGGTTAAAAGCGTAGTTCACTGCTTTTTCCAGTTTGCTTCCTCCTGTTGGCTTCAGGGTTTCCAGCCAGTTCCAGAATTCATTCCAGATGGCTGGCTCCTGTTCCTGGCGTTTCTGTTTCCGCTCTCCTGCAGGGAGTCCTTTATACAGGCGTTCCAGATAAAACAGGCGGTTACAGAATACGACACCCTTTTCGGCTGGAAGCAGTTTCTCATCTGTGGCAGTCCCCTCCGGCGGTTCTGCAATCTCCTGTTCGGAATTGATGTCCAGCAGCTTCATTTTTTTCTGACGGGCTTTTGGGACTGCCTCAAAAAACTTCCGTCTGCAGTGGGCAAGACAACATACCAGGACAACGTCCTCGATCCTTCCGTATGCAGCATATCCGTCACAGTGGAGCATTCCGGTAAAACCGGACAGGAATTCAATCGGATGGTCCCCGCTGCGTCCTGGCCGGTAATCATACAGGATCACAGGCGGCAGCCCGTCTGTCCCACTCAGATAGATCCACATATAGGATTTTGAAGTGGCACTTTTCCCTTCTTCAAAAGAATAGACGGGGTCAGGCACCAATGCTAGCAATATAGTGTCAGCTTAAGCCAGTTATATTGGCTCTTCTGTTCCTTGTAAACTAAATAGTAAAAATATACAATTTTGTGCGACAAATATCAGCACTATGTACACTTGACAAAGTGCCCAAAATTTGCGGCGAATCCTTTTGAATATACACTTTCAGGAGGTACGCTATGAATTATTCTGATTTAATCACCCTTATTTTGACACAACTGCGAACCCACG
>OGPX01000602.1_pt1 | contig 28130 bp, 22 predicted proteins | sample 1553101 | NCBI WGS metagenome assembly OGPX01 (sample SAMEA2579964, study PRJEB22360) | human gut metagenome | biome: human gut; feature: human-associated habitat; material: faeces | place: Denmark | collected 2008/2010
ATTGGGTTAGAAGCTCAAATTTTATAAGTTGATTACTTAATAATAAATGCTAATTGCACATCATCTTGTGAAACGGTCAATAAAACGAAAAGGCAACTTTTAAGCTTGAGACATGTAAAGAATATTTTTCAAAGATGATGCGTAAGCATCATCTTTTTTTATTTTATATTGAGGAGAACAGCAGATAATGGATATGAAAAGACAGCAAAGGGCACCCATTTATGAAGCTCTTGAGGTATTTAAGAAAAAGAGAGTCGTTCCATTTGATGTACCCGGACACAAAAGAGGCAGGGGCAATCCGGAACTCGTTCAACTGTTGGGTGAAAAATGCGTAGAACTTGATGTTAACTCGATGAAGCCGCTGGATAATTTATGTCATCCGATTTCGGTAATAAGAGAAGCAGAGGAACTTACAGCAGATGCATTTGGTGCAAAGAATGCTTTTTTGATGGTGGGAGGTACGACATCAGCGGTACAGGCGATGATTCTTTCCACCTGTAAGGCGGGGGATAAGATCATACTGCCAAGAAACGTACACAAGAGTGCGCTCAATGCGCTGGTGCTATGCGGTGCGATTCCGGTCTATGTAAACCCACAGATGAATGCCAAACTCGGAATTTCTCTTGGAATGGAAATAGATCAGGTGCAGCAGGCGATGGATGAACATCCGGATGCGAAAGCGGTACTTGTGAATAATCCTACTTATTATGGAATATGTTCCGATTTGCGGTCGATTGTCAAAGCTGCGCATGCAAAGGGAATGAAGGTTCTTACAGATGAAGCACATGGTACCCATCTGTATTTTGGTAGAAATCTTCCGATATCGGGGATGGCAGCTGGTGCTGATATGTCGGCAATTTCGATGCACAAATCAGGAGGAAGTCTGACGCAAAGTTCGATTCTTCTTACCGGAGAGAATGTCAATGCAGACTATGTAAGGCAGATCATCAATCTTACGCAGACTACCAGCGCATCGTATCTTCTTTTGTCAAGTCTTGATATTTCAAGAAGAAATCTTGCACTCAGAGGGGAAGAATCATTTGCGAAAGTGGCACAGATGTCAGAATATGCAAGACAGGAGATAAATTCCATCGGCGGCTATTATGCATATGGAAGAGATCTGGTGAATGGAACGAGTATATACGATTATGATGTGACGAAATTATCAATTTATACTCTTGATATAGGTCTTGCAGGAATAGAAGTATATGATCTGCTTCGTGATGAATACGATATACAGATAGAATTTGGTGATATATGCAATATACTTGCATATATCTCAATTGGTGACAGAATACAGGATATTGAAAGACTTGTTGGGGCTTTGGAAGATATCAAGAGGCTATACAGCAAAGATAAGACCGGTTTATTGTCTGGAGAATACATAAATCCCCAGGTTGTGGTATCGCCGCAGAAGGCCTTTTATTCTGAAAAAAAATCCGTGGAAATAAAGCAATCCGTAGGATACATAAGCGGTGAATTTGTTATGTGTTATCCGCCCGGAATTCCGATTCTTGCACCAGGAGAGCTTATTACAAAAGAGATTGCAGAGTACGTTTTATATGCAAAAGAAAAAGGATGCTCCATGCAGGGAACGGAAGACCCGGCTGTTGAATATTTGCAGGTACTTGCAGGGACAGATTTATAAAATAGGGGGAGGCAGAAAAAATGCATATGTGGTTTTCCGAATATCACACATCCAATGTGAGACTGGATGTTCGAATAGAGGAGCAGCTGTTTTCAGGGCAAAGTGATTATCAGAAAATAGATGTGTTCAAATCTTATGAGTTTGGAAAAATGGTGGCTCTCGATGGAGAAATTGTTTTTTCTGATACAGATGAATTTATATATGACGAGATGGTTACGCATGTGCCAATGGCGGTGCATCCGAATGTGAAGAATGTACTCATTATTGGTGGGGGCGACGGAGGCGTTGCCAAAGAGCTTATCAATTATCCGTCAATCGAACATATTGATGTGGTTGAGACGGACAGGATGTTTGTAGATGTCTGCCGGAAATTTTTTCCGGAAGTGGCATGCGGACTGGATGATCCAAGAATCTCGATGTATTATGACGACGGACTGCGGTTTCTCAGACGAAAAAGCGATGAATATGATTTGATCATCAATGATTCCACAGATCCGCTCGGACATACCGAGGGACTGTTTACAAAAGAATTCTATGGAAGCTGTTACAAAGCACTTAAAGAGGATGGCGTTATGGTATACCAGCATGGAAGTCCGTTTTATGATGAGGATGAGGTCGAATGCAGAAAGATGCACAGGAAAGTTTATAAGTCATTTCCGATAAGCAGGGTATATCAGGCACACATTCCAACATGTCCATCCGGTTACTGGCTGTTTGGATTTGCGTCCAAGAAATATCATCCCCTCAATGATTTAAATACTGAGAAATGGGAAGCACTTGGACTTAAGACATGGTACTACACAACCAATCTTCACAGAGGAGCCTTTATGTTGCCGCGATATGTGGAAGAATTACTCGAAGAAGAGGAAAGCAATTAAAAGTATTTGACAGGAGGAAGAAAAATGAGCAGATTACTTATCATTGGATGTGGAGGAGTCGCATCCGTAGCAATTAGAAAGTGTTGTCAGAACAGTGAGGTTTTTACAGAGATTATGATCGCAAGCCGCACCAAGTCCAAATGCGACGATCTGAAGGCGAAAATTGAAGGAACTACCACGACCAAAATTGAGACCGCAAAAGTGGATGCTGACAACGTAGAAGAACTGAAGGAATTGATTCAGTCATACAAACCGGATGCGGTACTTAATGTTGCACTTCCGTATCAGGATCTTACGATTATGGATGCATGTCTCGCGTGTGGTGTCGATTATATTGATACGGCTAATTATGAATGCGAGGATACCGAGGATCCAAAGTGGAGAGCTATCTATGAGAAGCGCTGCAGGGATTTAGGATTTACAGCATACTTTGATTATTCATGGCAGTGGGCATATCAGGAAAAGTTCAAAGAAGCAGGACTTACCGCTATTCTGGGAAGTGGATTTGATCCGGGAGTGACTTCCGTTTTTTCCGCATATGCATTAAAACACTATTTTGATGAGATTCACACAATTGATATCCTTGACTGCAATGGCGGTGACCACGGATATCCATTTGCCACAAACTTTAATCCGGAGATCAATCTTCGCGAGGTATCTGCAAATGGTTCCTACTGGACAGATGGTCACTGGGTCGAGACTGAGCCAATGGAGTGGCGCGCGCAGTATAATTTCGACCAGGTTGGTGAAAAAGATATGTATCTTCTTCATCATGAGGAGATAGAATCTCTTGCCAAGAACATTCCGGGAATCAAAAGAATCCGGTTCTTTATGACTTTTGGACAGAGTTACTTGACGCACATGAAATGCCTTGAAAATGTTGGAATGCTTAGAACGGACCCGATTATGGTGGACGGAAAAGAGATTGTTCCAATCCAGGTTCTGAAAGAACTCCTTCCGGATCCGGCATCACTTGGACCGCGTACTGTGGGCAAGACAAACATCGGATGCATTTTCACAGGAATCAAGGACGGAAAAGAAAAGTCAATCTATATTTATAATGTCTGCGATCATCAGGAGTGTTACAAAGAGGTCGAATCACAGGCAATATCATATACAACGGGTGTTCCGGCAATGATCGGTTCCATGATGGTTGTGACAGGACTCTGGAAAAAGCCGGGAGTGTTTAACTTAGAGGAGATGGACCCGGATCCATATATGGAGGCACTTAATAAGTTTGGACTTCCATGGAAAGTTGTAGAGAATCCAGTGCCTGTAGACTGCTATAAGACAGCAGATGCGTCGGTACACATGGATTAGGACAAATTATAATCGAAAATATGCAGAGCATAAAATTTGGAGAAATGTATGAGGATAAACGAGCTTGCAACTCCCTGCTATGTGATAGATGAAGGCAGGTTGACGGACAATCTTAAAATTTTGAATGGCGTAATGCAAAGGACCGGTGCAAAGATTCTTCTTGCCCAGAAGGCATTTAGCGCATTTTGTGAATATCCTCTTATAGGCAGATATTTGAGTGGGACAACGGCAAGCGGGCTATATGAGGCCCGCCTTGCGCATGAAGAGATGGGGAAAGAAAACCATGTATTCTGTCCTGCTTTTTTGCCGGAAGAGATGGATGAACTTGTAGAAATTTGTGACCATATCGTGTTTAATTCTGTATCGCAGTATCTGTATCATCTGCCAAAAATTCAGGCGGCAAAGTCCAAAAAGAAGATGCCGATAAGTGCAGGGCTTCGAATTAACCCGGAGTGTTCCACGCAGGAAGGTCATGAAATCTATGACCCGTGCGGAGCAGGTTCCAGACTTGGCATCACAAGGGCAGAACTTGACCGGGCGATTGCAAACGGTCTGGATTTGTCACAGATAGATGGCTTTCATTTTCACACTTTATGTGAACAGAATTCCGATGATCTGGAAAAGACGCTGGATGCAGTTGAGGCAAAGTTCGGCGATTTGTTATACAATCTCAAATGGCTTAACATGGGTGGTGGACATCATATTACAAGAGCGGATTATGATATAGCCAAGCTGGAAGAATGCATCACACATATGCAGGAAAAATACGACCTTGAAATCTATCTTGAACCGGGTGAGGCGGTTGCACTGAATGCAGGATATCTTGAGACAACGGTACTTGACATTGTTCAAAATGGGGATGTCAAAATACTTATATTAGACACATCAGCTGCATGCCATATGCCGGATGTGCTTGAGATGCCATATCGTCCGCCACTAAAGAACAGCGGGGAGGCAGGAGAGAAGAAATATACCTACCGGTTGTCATCGTGTACATGTCTTGCAGGGGATGTCATCGGTGATTATTCTTTTGACAGGGAGATTCAGATCGGTGACAGGCTTACGTTTTGTGATATGGCAATCTATTCCATGGTGAAAAATAATACATTTAACGGAATGCCACTCCCGGATATTGCAGTGATGGATGCAGATGGGGAGTGCAGGGTGATCAGGAGATTTGGATATGAAGATTTTAAATGCAGGCTGTCCTAGTGCAGACGGATTTTATATGCCGGCAGAGTATGAGATGCATAAAGGAACCATTCTGATATGGCCAAAGAGACCGGGCTCATGGATCTATGGAGCAAAGAAAGCAAGGGAAGCATTTGCAAATGTCATATGTGCGATTGCAGAATCGGAGCAGGTTTATCTTCTTGCAGAAGCCAATCTCATAGATCATGCAAGGGAAACGGTTGAGGCAGTCAGAAAAGAGAAAGGCTATACCTGTGATTTTCCGGTTCATTATATGCAGATGGAATCCGATGATGCATGGGCAAGGGATGTCGGACCGACATTTGTGATCAACGGAACAGGTGATGTAAGAGGAATTGACTGGTGCTTTAATGCATGGGGCGGCGAGTTTGACGGCCTGTATGCAGACTGGGAAAAAGATGATAAAGTAGCCACATTGTTTTGCCGGCAGACAGGGTATGATGTATATGATGCACATCCCTTCGTGTTAGAGGGTGGGGCAATTCATACAGATGGGGAAGGTACTGTGATCGTCACAGAGAGCTGCCTTTTAAGTAAAGGCCGTAATCCATCCTTATCCAAAGAAGAGATAGAGCGTAAACTGGAAGATTATCTTGGGGCAAAAAAAATCATCTGGATTCCATCTGGTATATATAATGATGAGACAAATGAACACGTCGACAACGTATGTGCTTTTACCGCACCCGGACATGTTGTACTTGCGTGGACGGATGATGAAAATGATCCACAGTATCGTATGTCCCATGCAGATTTTGCAGTTTTGGAAAAGGAGACAGATGCAAGAGGCAGAAAAATCATAGTTCATAAAGTGCCGATTCCAAAAGAACCGGTCTGTATTACAGAATATGAATTAGCAGGCTTTTCATTTGAAGACGGTGAAGATGAGCGTGAAGCCGGAGAGCGGCTTGCAGCAAGTTATGTCAATTTTTACATCACAAACGGTGGCGTATTGATTCCACAGTTTGGGGATGCGATGGATCAACAAGCACTTGAGATCATCGGAGGACTTTTCCCGGGCAGAAAGGTGTATCCGATATTTGCACGTGACATTATTGTAGGTGGTGGAAATATTCACTGCATCACGCAGCAGGTGCCTATTTCGTATAAACTACAAACAGAAAGGAGCGAATCATGAGAGAGGTTACAGTCGCTGCAATACAGATGCGTTGCAGCAGAAACGTAAAAGAGAATATCGAAAAAGAATCAGATCTGATTACGAAAGCAGCTGAAAATGGTGCACAAATCATACTTCCATCCGAACTTTTCGAACGACAGTATTTTTGTCAGGAGAGAAGATATGAATATTATGAATACGCAAAGCCACTTGAAGAAAATGATGCTGTACAAAGCATGAAAAAGCTTGCGAAGAAGCTCGGTGTCGTTATCCCCGTCAGCTTTTATGAAGCGGGAGACAACCGTCAGCTTTTTAATACCGTAGCCGTTATCGACGCAGACGGCAGCGTACTTGGAATATACAGAAAGACACATATTCCGGATGATCATTATTATCAGGAAAAATTCTACTTCACACCCGGAGATACAGGATTTCGGGCATTTAAGACGAGATATGGAACAATCGGAGTCGGAATATGCTGGGATCAGTGGTTTCCTGAAACCGCAAGAGGAATGGCACTTGCAGGGGCAGAAATACTGTTTTACCCGACCGCTATTGGAAGTGAACCGATTCTGGAGTGTGACAGTATGCCACACTGGAGACGTTGCATGACGGGACATGCTGCATGTAATCTTATGCCTGTCGTTGCGGCGAACAGAGTCGGAACAGAGACGGTTGAGCCATGCATAGAGAATGGAAACCAGAAGTCGGCACTCACATTTTATGGTTCGTCGTTTATTACCGATGCCACAGGAGAAGTGGTAGAGGAAATGGATAGAGAGTCGGAAGGATTCATAATGCATAAGTTTGATCTCGATGAGATGGAACGTGAGAGAAGAAGCTGGGGCCTTTTCCGGGACAGAAGACCAGAGATGTATTAAGACAGGATGTATTAAGACATATAAGGACTGGGGCGCTTGCATCGAATGTGATGTAAGTGCCCTGTTCTATTTTTGTGAGGAGAGCGGGGCGACTGTAGATAGTGGCATCCGTTGTGTATAGCAGGATAGCAGCGTCAGTTGTGTGTAGCAGGATAGTAGCATCAGTTGTGTGTAGCAGGATAGTAGCATCAGTTGGGGACAGCAGATAGTAGATCTGATGGGGCATAACAGGGGAGTAATATTGGTGGGGCTGTGCTGCGGGGTACATAGAAAAAAATCTTCCTCCAGGACCCCATTCCTGCCCCCGAAAGCTTATCGATATTTCTCTCAGGGGTACATGTAGAAAAATTTTAAGCTGGGACCCCGCTTTCTGTAAAATGTGGGGTATTTTGAAATGATTTTTTCGGATAGACCCCAAAAGGGATGTTTTAAGGTGCTTTTTGTACGAAAATGGGGTACTGGAGGAAGATTTTGGTGTATATACCCCGGGAAGCATTTATTTAGGAAAAGAATTCGAGAGTGGATGGAGAAATTGAAAAAATGTCTATCAAAATAATATATAAATTGTAGAAATAAAGAAAAAAGGGGCGTATAATAAACTTATGACGAACTGAATCGTGATGAATGGTATAAAACACAAGAATTTTAATATAGAAATTATATTTGGGAGTTACTAAAGATGGGGATTAATACAGAAAAAATAAAAGGAATTGCAACGAATTCAAAAGATGCTATTGTTAAGGCTTTAGATCAGGATGGTAATGGACAGATTGACAGTGTTGATATTATTTTACTTGCACTTAAAGTTCCTGGGGTAAAAATTGATAGAGCCAAATTTCTGCAAAAAGAATTATTCAAGAATCATCCACAAGATGTAATTGATAGAGCAATTGAAACAACACCCGCGCAGGCTGGAATTGCATCAGAAGAAGTGGATAAGATTGCAGATGAAGTGATTAAATTTGAAAGAAACGCTGTTTCGGGAATATCGGTGGCATTGGGAATGCCAGGAGGCGTAGCAATGGCTGGCTGCCACAATTCCGGCAGATATTGCACAGTATTATGGATATATGATACGAGCAGCACAAAAATTGTTGTATTTATATGGTTTTCCAGAATTGGATACTTCGGATGAAGCAATTGCATTAGATACAGAAACTATCAATTCCTTAACAGTCTGTTTAGGCGTGATGTATGGCGTGGCGAATGCAAATAATGCGATAAAAGCGATGGCAAAAGCTCTTGCAGGAGGAGTAGAGAAGCAATTGATGAAGAAGGCGCTTACCAAAGGTGCAATTTATCCAATTGTGAGGGCCGTTGGAAAATGGTTTGGAGTAAGAATGACAAAGGAGATTTTTGCAGGATTTTTTAAGAAAGCAATTCCGGTAGTTGGAGGCGTTGTAGGTGGTGGTATTACTTATGCGTCATTTAAACCATGTTGTTATCGATTGAAAGATGTATTACAAGATACAATGCTGAGTAATCCAAACCATGAATCGAGTGAAGAAGAAAATAAAATTTTCTATGATATCGAAGCAGAGTATGTCGAAGTAAAAGATGGAATCTCACAAAGTAATTAAGAAAACACAATATGCAAAGAAAAAGAGGTACAGAATTTTTTGACAATTCAATAAGTGTTTATCTAATTGTAGTTTTTATTTTAGTGTTTGGAATTATGTCATGCGCTAAGAAAGAATCTGGAACAAATGATGAAAGTTATTATACAGAGGAAAGATACTACAATTCAGAAACAGAAGATGTTGTCCTAGAAGATCAAAAGAAATATTCTATGAAACGTTATGTGGGAACCGAATCAACTTTGAGGGATGCACCAGAATGTTTTGGATTGGATAATTTTTTGTATAATTATAATGAAATTGCAAAGTATGGATTGGATAAATCAAAAGTAGAAGATATACAATCACACAAAGTTGAAAAAGTTGGATATGCTAGACTTACAAATTATCTTCTTGCAGAAAATTGTTATCTGACGGGAACTGACAGTTCACTTTGTGGGTATGAAGTTATGGTATTTATTTCGTTTTATAGTGAGACAGGAGAGGTGGAATTATCTGTTCAAAAACAGATAATTCGTGATTGTATACATGCCATTGATAGAAAGGTGTCTGACAAATGGATTAATTATGAGATTAATCAGATTGTAAATAACGGAAGTACAATAGCTTATTTTAATGAGCTATTTGCCTTTGAAGGTGAACTAAAGACAGATAATACAATTAGTTTTGTAATCAGATATAATCCAATATCATCAATTCCTAAAAATTCGTGGGGATATAGTGATTATAAAATACCAGATTACAAGTAGATAGTTATAGAAAGCGTGAAAATCATTGACAAAAGAAGAATGGTACAGACAACTGTTTCAGAAACTTGGAAATTCCAAGTTTCGAAGCAGTTTTCATCTGAAACAGAAAGACATCGATTATATTAATGAAAAAGGAATAGATACGATCCGGCAGCATGCCAGAGATTTTATTGCGAAACGCGAAGCACCGGCAGTTATCCCGAATGATGGAAAACAGACACCAATGAAGGGGCATCCTGTGTTTATTGCACAGCATGCAACCGCGACATGTTGCAGAGAATGCATACGGAAATGGCATAAAATGCAGCCGGGAAGGGAATTAAGTCAGGTGCAGCAGGACTATCTGGTGGATGTAATCATGACATGGATTCAACAGGAAATTGCTGATAGTAATCAACAACCGAAACCCGATAAGTAAATGATCACTTAAAAATATCTCGACATAATGCAGCATAAATGCTATAATGCGCACAAGGCGTTTATTCATATAGCCTTACCATATCCCCAAGAAATTTCATATGTTCGGGCGTATCGCCCGCATTACCAATTAGTTTTAAAATTTAATAATGTACAAACTATTTTAGGCAAACTATTTTTAGCTCACAAAAGACTGTTAAATCAGTTCTTTTTGCTATATACTTAAGGAAAGGTAACATATTACATGGGAAAAACCAAAGATGTAACTACGGAACCAAAGAAAGAGGTCCATGGCACTATTTTTGACGATGTGTTTCGAACTATCGCTCAGAAGATGCCAGCTCTTCTGATTCCGTTGATCAACGAAGTGTTCCAGACGAATTATCCGGAAGATATTCATTTTCAGCAGCTGCGGAATGAACACTATGAAAAACTCGGGAAGATCATCACTGATTCTATTCTGCAGATTGAAGGCCGCACCTATCATCTCGAATGTCAGTCTTCACTTGACGGACGAATGGTAATCCGGATGTTTGAATACGATTTTTCGATTGCACTCGAACTTGCGGAGAAAAATAATGGAATATTTGAAATTGAGTTTCCACAATCATGCGTGCTGTATATTCGGAACCACCGAGAACACAGTCTGCCGGAACATCAAGAGGCAATCGTGAAGTTTGCAGACGGTCAACAGATTCTCTATCGAGTTCCAATCTTGCGGGCACAAAACTATACTGTGGATTCAATAATCGAAAAACGACTGTTAATACTGCTTCCATATCATATATTGCGCTACGAAAGTTTCCTGAAAAATTCAGGTAATAACACGAAAAAGCTGGAGCAATTATTAGCCGACTATCAAAAAATCAGTGATGCGTTAGAACAATGTATGGATGATAAGAAATCCTCTCTTTATATCGATTTAATCACACTTATCGAAAAGATTGCAGATCATATCATTCCAAAGGAAAATGAAAAAGTAAGAGAAAGGTTAGGTGATCTTATGGGTGGAAAAATTTTGCAACTTGAATCAGAACGATTACGCGAATTAGGAGAGGCAAAAGGCCGTGCTGAGGGTCGAAAGGCCGAACGAATTGCGGCAATTCAAAATATGATTTCACTTGGATTGACCAAAGAAAAAATTTTAACAATATATTCAGAAGAAGAATACAACGAAGCGGTAAGTACAATGCTTGTGGAGGTATAACTATGTCCGATGAATTATCCGCTCCGGAAGAAAAGCAAAGACGGGGACCGAGAAGCAATCAGAAATTAAAGATCTTATATCTTGCAAAAATATTGCTTGAGTACACGGATGCAAAAAATGACATTACCTTGCAGGACATCATAGACAAACTGGCAGCTTACAATGTGACGGCAGAACGGAAAAGCCTATATGATGATATTGCGCAGCTGAATGATTTCGGCATCAAAATTAAGAAAACGCAGTATGGAAGAACTTCTCACTATCAGGTGATCAATCGCGATTTTGAACTGGCGGAGTTAAAACTTCTTGTGGATTCGGTTGCGTCGGCAAAGTTTATCACTGAGCAAAAATCCAATGAACTTATTCAGAAAATCGAGCGTCTGGCAAGTAAACCGCAGGCTTCCATGTTGCAGCGTCAGGTATATGTCGCAGGGCGCGTCAAAGCAATGAACAATGACATCATGGAAAATGTCGATGCAATCCATAACGCGATTTCCAAGAATCTTCAGATTTCCTTCCAGTATTTTCAGTGGAATGTGCAAAAAGAACCGGAACTACGAAGAAATGGCGAACGCTATGTAATCAGCCCGTGGGGCTTATCGTGGGATGATGAGAATTACTATCTGGTCGGCTATGATGCAAAAGCAGATAGAATCAAACATTACCGCGTGGACAAAATGCTTAAGATCAAAGTGGAATCCACCAGACGCGAGGGCAGGCAGAAATTCAAAGAAGTGGATATGGCAGCCTACGCGAAAAAGATGTTCAACATGTTTGACGGAGAAGAACAGACCGTAGAAATATTGTGTGAAAACAGCCTGGCGGGAGTGATGATCGATCGGTTCGGCAAGGAAGTGCGGATGAGCAGAGTTGATGACGAGCATTTTAAAGTGGCGGTAAAAGTCGCTGCAAGCAAACATTTTGTGCATTGGGTCATGGCATTAGGAAGCGGAGCAAAAATCATCGGACCGGAAAATCTGGTGCATGAGGTAAACGAAGAAATCAAACGATTGGCAGAGCAGTATCGAGAAAAATAGAACAAAGATTCGAATTACAAGTGGAGATTTATGGACTTGCAATTTGGCATAATGGAGTCATCCTGAGAAAGCAAAAAGCTTTTGGGGTGGCTCTATTTATTTATGATGTTGTTCGGTTCCGAAAGCGGAAGATAGGAGGTACCTATGAATTATTTAGTGATCGATTTGGAAATGTGCAGAGTGCCAAAGCTCTATCGCAGTAAATATAAATACGCAAATGAAACGATTCAGATCGGAGCAGTTCTGCTGGATGACGAATTCAAAAGAATCGCAACACTTTGCCAGTACATGCATCCGGAATATGGCGTGATAGATCATTTCATTGAAAAGATGACAGGCATCCATAACCGGAATATCAAGAACGCGCCGGGGATAAAAGAAGCATTGGAGCATCTGATCGACTGGATCGGAGCACGGGAGTATCAAGTTTATGCATGGAGCGAATCCGATAGAAATCAGATCCTTCATGAAATCAAAGCAAAAAATATCGAAAGCAAAAAGCTCGAAACCTTTATGGAAGAAGAGCGCTGGATTGACTATCAGGCGGTATTTAAGAAACGGTTTCAGTTGAATCGCCTGTATAGCCTTGAAGAAGCATTGTGTAATTCGGATATCGAGCCGGAAGGAAAATTTCATGACGGATTGGACGATGCTATCAATACCGGATATCTGATAGAAAAGTTAGAAAAATGTCCGGATTTTCAGTTACTCAGCTATGCGATGCCGGAGACAGAGGAACACTTAAGCTGCACGATCGGAGACCTGTTTGCAAATTTGCAGCTGCAAGTGGGATAGAAAATTGCGGCACGAACAAGGAGGCGGAGTTATATGAGTAAAAATTCATTTGGACAGAGCGTTGCAATATTTTTGGTAATCATCGGTATCCTTTATGTGATCGGCACTATCGGGGAAGCAGGCGAACCAAAGTGCATAAAGGCAGGATGCAATAACAAAAGGGCAAGTGACAGCAACTATTGTTATCTTCATGAATCGTCTAGCAGCAGATACTCTTCATACGGAAGTTCTACCTATGATAGCAAGTATTCCGACAGTTCTTCTGCGGGTGATCAGGAAAGTACGAATCGTAGTTATAGTAGCGACACAAAGAAGAACAGCTCCGAAAAAAGCACTTATGATTCTTATGATGATGGATATGACGATATCTACATGGACGGCGATTACGATTATGACCGATATGACAGCGATAGTGATTATGCGGATGGAGTGGATGATGCGATGGACGAGACTGGGGAGGATTGGTAAAGATGCGTTTAAGTCAGAGAAAGATAAAAAGTCGAAAAAGGTCTAAAAATAATGTGTATTGTAGAAATGAAAGGGGAAGGGGAGTATAATATAGACATATTAGAAAAGATAGTTGTCAATTTTTCTATGAAAACTTGATATAAAAGACGAATGTGGGAAAAAGAGCTAGTTGAGTAAAATATAAATCGAGGGGGGAGTAACATAATTGGTAATTGATGAAAGACTTATAAAAATAGCATATAAAAAATTGAAATCAAGTTTGTATTATGATAAAACGCAAAGTATATTAAGAGATAAGCTGGTTGATTTTGAAACAGCTTGTGGTGATATTGGAAAATACTTAGATGAATTTGCAAAAAATTTTTTATGTCAGGAAACAAGAAAAGATTTGTTAGATGATATTTTATCAAATATTTCTTATCATGCGTTTCCTAAAAATTTAGCACCTGAGACTGGAAATTTGATAAGAAATTATGTTAACAAAAGCATTAAAATAACAGACAATCAGTATTTTATTGATATGGACATAAGAGGGCATATTTTAGGGGTACTCTGGCTATTAATTATAGGTTATCGTATAGATGAGAAGATGTATGCACATTCATATGGCAATAGAATACGAAAAAAGCTATATAGCGAATTTAGTGAGGAACCTACATATTCGCCTTATTTATTTGAACCTTATTTTCAACAATATGAAAGTTGGAGAGATAAGGCTATGGATGAAGCAATGAATCATTTGCATCAAGGACAAGATGTGGTTGTGTTGACTTTAGATTTTAAAAGATTTTATTATTCAGTCGATATTTCACAAGAGTTAATGGATGAAATTTATGAAAATGAAATTGTTTTATTAGGGGAAGATAGTCAGGAAATAAGAGAGTTAAATAATTTTATTTATGATGTTATCGTGGCATATGCTGCATTGTTTGATGAGTTTAATGGATTAAGAATTTTACCTATTGGATTTTTACCTTCTAATGTTTTGGCAAATTATGCATTGAAAAATTTTGATAAGGCAATCTTAGATGGATGGAATCCTATTTATTTTGGAAGATATGTTGACGATGTAATTATTGTCGATAAAGTAGAAGCGAATAGTGAGTTGTATAAAAAATCTATTTCCGACGAATTAGAGTCGAAAGATATAATTAAATTTTTTATGGAACAATGTTCAAATTGGAAAGGACTAGGAAAGACAGGATGTAAAAATAATAGTAAGTACTCTCTTTTATTTAGAGAGTCTGTTGAACAGGGGAAGGAAAGTTACACATATATATTAAACAAATTATATAATCCAATAAAGAATGATAACTCTCGAATTGTAATAAAAAATGATAAGGTGAAAATATTTTATTTCAAAAGTGGAGAATCAGATGCTTTGATCACGTGTTTTAAAGAAAATATTTCAAAAAATAAGAGCGAATTTCGTCATATGCCGGAAGATGAAACTATTTTTCAGAAAGACGATTACAGTCAAATTTATGATTTGCAAAATGATGAAACTATAAATAAATTTCGAGGAATTACAGGAATTTCAATTGACAAATTTGAATTGTCAAAAATGTTAGGTAAATATCTGCGTATAGGGGGACTGATTAATGATGAGAAAGAAAATGGATTTGAAGTACAGATTTGCAGAATATTGAATCCGAGAGTAATTATTGAAAACTATGGTGTTTGGGAAAAAATTATTGAAATACTAGTGATTAATGAATCATGGAGTACATTACATAAAATTGTAGATAGTTTTGTAGATGCGATAGATACATTAACTTATGAGAATGCAAATATATGTAAAGTAGTTAAAGAAACTTTGAATAAATATTTATATTCCGTATTAAGTAGGGCATTATCATTAGTTTGGGGTATGAAGGCAGAAGAGTTTATTGCCGATTTGAATAGAACATATGTGAACAGAGATTTTATATCTCAGCATATTGTGAATGAAAGTCATAGAAAAGCTTATTGCAACACAAAAATGATGGACAAATCTGTAATGCCAATTTTTGTGGATATGCTTCATATGGAAGAAATATATGGTTCTAAGGATAAAGTTAATTTAAGCAATTATAATGATGTTATATTATTTTGTAAGGAAAAATGGGAATGTGATTATGTATATTATCCATATCTTATTACAATGTATGATTTTTCAATTATTTCTTGCATAGAGCAACTAAAGAATGTAAAAAAACCATTTGTTGATTTAAAGGAGATGTATGATAGCCAAATAAACAATTACACTTCAAGCAATTATCATGTACAAGATGATATTAGTAAAATTGAACAGTTTTTCAATGTGAGAAAGTTTGGAAAAGAAAATATAGTAGAGAAATCTGCATTTTTAATTGAAGTACATAATTCTGCTAAGAGTAAATTAAGAATTGCTATTGCAAATGTATGTTTAAATCATAATAATTTTGAAAAATTAATTATAAATAAACCGAATCGAAGTTATCAAAGGTATAGAGATTTATCCAAAATAATTAATGAGGCAATAGATGAAAAAGCAGATTTGTTAATAATGCCGGAGGCTTATGTACCGTTTGAATGGTTGTCAACAGTTGCAAGGACATGTGCACGCAATAATATTGCTATTGTAACAGGGATAGAGCATATAAAAATGGGAAATAACATTTTCAATTTGACAGCTGTTATTTTACCATATGAAGACTTGGCTAATAGAAGTGCAATTATATCTTTTCACCTAAAAAATCATTATGCACCGTTTGAACAACAAGAGATAAACGGATATCGTTTAGCTGCTGTAGAGGGTAATAACTATGAACTTTACCGATGGCATGACTGCTATTTTCCTGTATATTGTTGTTTTGAATTAACCTCTATTACAGAACGTGCATTGTTTCAATCATATGCAGATTTTTTGGTTGCAATAGAATGGAATAAAGATGTGAATTATTATAGTAATATACTTGAGTCTTTAAGTCGTGATATCCATTGCTATTGTGTTCAGGTTAATTCTTCAGATTATGGAGATAGTAGAATAACGAAACCATCAAAAACAGAGGAAAAAGATATTGTAAGGACAAAAGGTGGAATAAATAGCACAATTTTAGTGGATGAGATTGACATTGCTAAAATGCGTCAATTCCAACTTAAAGGTTATACTTTGCAGGCTTATGATAAAAAATTTAAACCTACACCTCCTGGATTTAATCCAGATATTGTATTAAAAAAAATAAATGGAGAAGATCTATATGAATGAGAATAAAACTATAGATTACTATAATCAAAATGCAAATAGCTTTTCTAAAATGACACAATCTGTAGACTTCTCAACAACACAGGACAAGTTCCTTGCATTGTTACAGCCTAATGCACTTATTTTAGATTTTGGTTGTGGATCAGGTCGTGATACAAAGTATTTTATGAATCACGGATATAAGGTGGAAGCTACAGATGGTTCAGAAGAATTGTGTAAATTAGCAAGTACATATGCAGGAGTTCCAATTAAACATATGTTATTTCAGGAGCTGGACGAGCAGAGGAAATATGATGGCATCTGGGCTTGTTCCTCTATTTTACATTTGTCAAAAGATGAACTTAAAAATGTTATGCAACGAATGTTGCACGCATTGAAAGATAACGGAGTGACTTATACATCTTTTAAGTATGGGACATTTGAGGGCGAACGAAATGGAAGATATTTTACTGATTTTACGGAAGAAACATTTGATAGATTTTTAAGAGGTATAAGTCATGTGAAAATAGAAGAACAATGGCTGACAGGAGATGTAAGACCGGGACGTGAATCGGAACAATGGCTGAATCTTATACTGAGGAAAGTGTGACGAATGGATAAAGTATTAAAGCTGGAAAATGGACAATATGATCTGGTAGAAACGGTAACATATCCAAATGGTGGTGCAAGTTATTTTTATGTCAAAGACCAGGAAGTCATAATTATCGATGATGGAATATGCAAATTGGAGGAAGGAAAAAAGGCGTTTCCTTACACTTTAATTACGGATAAGCAAAATTCCTATATGAATCGCTATGCAAAATTGTATCGCTTTTTAAAAGAAGATATGGATAACATTGATACCGTACTTAGAGATTCCGAACAGCGAACAGGGACACCGCAAAAATATGTTGTTGATCGTTCGGATTCAGCAGATGCCTCACCATTAGAGATTGATTTTGAAGATAATTTTGCGGAAGTATATGGTATGGATGGTTTGAAATACTTATCCCGTGAGTATGGAATTATAGATAATCAGGGCAACAATTATTTCCTGGATTATTTTCTACACACCAAACATGGAAACAAAGCTGTGGAAGAAAATGGCCGGGAGTATCATCATCCGCAGGCGATTGGGCTTGATAAATATCGTAAACAATTAAAAAAGCAGAATACATGTACCGCATGGGGAATAAAGTTATTTCGATTTTCAAAAGAAGATTGTGCGTTTAAAAACCGGATGCAAGATGACATTAAATTATTCTTTGGAGAAAATACAAATGATTTTGAGGCAAATGGAATCCTTGCGGATCGATCGGTAAAATTATATGAGCATCAGGAAAATACACTCGAAGAAATTCAAAAGCAACGTGCTGCTGGCATAAACACATTTTTAGTTGTGTTTCCGACAGCAAGTGGAAAATCCAAGATTGTTGAAGAAGATCTTCGCATTTTTTCCAGACAAAATTCAGAATTTCGTGCGCTTATTATGGCACCAAATACAAATATTATTGATGACTGGAAACATCGTGTAGAGAAATCCCTTCCAGATTTGCAGGAGCAAATAGAAATTTGTTCATTTGCTTATATGATGCGGCACTATCAGGAATGTGCACAGGAGAAATACAATTATATTGTAGTAGATGAAGCACACCATGCTGTTTCGCCGGTTTTAAAACGCGTAATTCAGTATTTTACTCCGGATTTTTTGATTGGTCTTACAGCTACAGATCAACGACCGGATAAAAAGAAGCTGGAGACAGTATTTGGTAATTACAAGACGGGATTATCTCTGGTTGACGCAATGCAAAAGAAAATTGTTGCAGAGGCAAATGTATATCGCATTGAAACCAATTTGAATCTGAGTCATATTCGGTTTAATGGCAAAGATTATGTTAATGCCGATTTGGAAAAGAGCATTCGTGTAAAATCCAGAAATGAATTGATTGCAGATGTTTTGCAACACTATTTTTCAAAAGGAAAAGCCGGGCAGTTGCAGGGCGTAGTATTCTGTGCGAATACGAATCATGCACAGGAGATGGAGCGTGTATTAAATGCAAAAGGTCTTTTGGCAAAGGCATATACAAGAAAAGCAAAAAATACAGATGAAATTATGCAACAGTTCCGTGAGAAAAAGATACGTTTTCTGTGTGCTTGTGAAATGATTTCGGAGGGATGGGATTATCCGGAACTTGGAATTCTGGTAATGGCACGGCCAACGCTTTCGAAGGTTCTTTATATGCAGCAAATTGGCAGAGGACTTCGTCGGACAAATACAAAAATGAACGTGTTTGTCATTGACGTAGTAGATGAATATGGTGCCATGGCAAAGCCGTGTTCCATGCATTCGATTTTTGCAAATCCATTTTATATAGCATTCGGAAGTATTTTAAAAAGAGATTATTCCTTGGGAGACATAATAGAGGTAGATGGACTGCACGAAACGGTAGAACGTATTGTGCAAGTGGATATTGAAACCTTCGAAGAAAAATACGGCGATTACTTAAATCAGGAGCAGCTGGCGAGAGAATTTTATTTAAGCACTGGAACTATTACCAGCTGGGTTACCAAAGGAAAAATTTCTCCGGATGAAATGATTGCTTTTGGAAGTAGAAAAATTTATCTTTTTGCACCAGAACATGTGAAACAGATCCGTGAGGAAAATCATATTGCAGAACATACTGAGGAAACTATCAAAACGGACTTTTTTGATTTCCTGGAAGAACGTGATTATAGTCTTTCCTATAAGATGCCGTTTCTTCTTTCATTCTTAAAAAATATGAATGAAATTGGAGACGCAGAAATTGATGCTGTGCTTACGGATTATATTGCTTTTTATCAGGACAGGGTTGATAAAGGACTTCCGGTAGATCGGTCAAGTTGTCCATATAATGCAGAACGATTGAAAGATCGGAAATATATTAAAAGCAATATGCTGACAAATCCTTTTGAAAAATTTGAGCGTAAACGGTTCCTGTATTATTCAAAGGATTTGAATGTGATTTCTATGAATCACGCGCTTTTTATTAAAATGAGTAAGCAAGATTTTGAAAGAGTGAAGGTGCAGATGGAAGAGGATTTGGAACAGTATTATTCGAAAATAAAAATCTTATAGTTAATTGAAAAAGTAGAATGAAAACTTTTAAATTAAAATGGTGCGGTGTAGAGTAATAAAAAAAGGCCATAGGCCTTAATTTAATCTGCACCATGCAGAGTCAAAAGACGATGCCGGATAACCTTATTTGCACTCGCTTTGCTAATTCACCTTTATTATAGCATGTAAATTTATATAGTCAACAATAAAATAATAAAAATTAGGGAGGAAATTTTATGGCAGCATTCAAGTATTATTTGGGACTCGATATGGGAACTAATTCTGTAGGCTGGGCGGTTACTGATCCAAACTACAATTTGCTTAAGGCAAAAGGAAAAGACTTATGGGGAATACGTGAATTTAATGAGGCATCTACTGCTGTGGAAAGACGTACGCATAGAATAAGCAGAAGGAGAAGACAAAGAGAGCAGGTTAGGATTGGTTTACTAAAGGATTATTTTCATGATGCTATAGGTGAAGTTGATCCAGATTTTTTTCAAAGACTGGCAAACAGTAAATATCACTTGGAGGACAAAGATACAGAGGTAAGATATAAAAATAATGTTTTTAATGATGATGATTACACAGATAAGGATTATTTTGACCAATATCCAACAATATATCATTTACGAAAAGAATTAATAGAAAGTACCGATAAGCATGACGTAAGGCTTGTGTTCTTGGCATTGCTTAATATGTTTAAACATCGTGGACACTTTTTGAATTCAGGATTAGGTGAAAATAGCGGAGAAAATAATATAAACAATGCTTATTTAGAATTGACAAATTTACTTTCTGAATTCACACAATATAATTTGAATGAGACAATCGATGGTAAAAAAATAGAAGATCTTCTGTCGCGCAGAGATATGAGCAGAACCAGAAAAGCAGAAGGACTTGCAGAGATACTTGGCGTGGATTATAAAAATAAGCCATATAAAGAGTTGATAAGAGGTTTGTGTGGCTTAAAATTTAATGCATGTGCAATTTTCCCGGAGATACAGAGTGACGAAGTGCCAAAATTAGATATCTGCTTGTCAGAAGCATCTTTTGATGAAAAATCAGATGAAATAGCTAATATACTTGGTGAAGATTATTTTGAAATAATCATGGCCATGAAGGACATATATGATATTGGTTCATTGGCTGGTATTATGAAAGGTCATAATTATCTGTCACAGGCAAGAGTTACGTCATACGAAAAGCATAAAGAAGATTTAAGACTTCTAAAAAATGTAATCAGAAAATATTGTAGCAAAGAAGATTACGATAACTTCTTTAATAGTGAGGCAGATGGCTCATATGCATCATATGTAGGTTCCTATAATTCAAAAACAAAGCAAAGAAGAGTAGGAAATAAAAGATCATCCGAAGAATTATATAAAGCAATCAAAAAGCTTTTAAAGAATGTACCTGCGGAAGATGCAGATGTACAGCGCATATTGATGTCAATAGAAAACGAGACATTTTTGCCTAAACAGTTAACTGCATCTAATGGTGTTATACCGAATCAAGTTCATGCAAAAGAAATAAAAAAAATACTTTCAAATGCGGAAAGATATCTTCCGTTTTTAAGAGAAAAAGATGAAACAGGTTTATCGGTATCTGAAAAAATAATGAAACTGTTTAGTTTTCAAATACCATATTATGTTGGACCAACGACGGAAAAAAGCAGTAAAGATGGAGGAAATGGCTGGGTAGTAAGAAAGGAAGAAGGACAGGTTTTACCATGGAATATTGATGAAAAAATAGATATGAAAGCGACATCAGAGGCATTTATATCACGCATGGTACGACGTTGTACATATATTAGCGGTGAACCGGTATTGCCAAAATCATCACTTGAATATCAAAGTTTTTGTGTTCTCAATGAAATTAATAATATTAAGATTGACGGAGAGAGAATTTCTGTTGAATTAAAACAGGATATATATAAAGAGGTATTTCAAAAAGGAAAGAGAGTAACGAAAAAGCAGTTATGTAAATATTTGCATACAAGAGGAATTATTGAAGCAGAAGAACAGGTTACAGGAATAGATGTTACTATAAACAATGCATTAACGACATATGGCAAATTTAAAGCGATATTGGGGGATGATATCTCTAAAGATAGCGTTCAGAAAATGGTAGAGGATATTGTATTCTGGTGCACAGTTTATGGGGATTCCAAAAAATTTTTAAAGGATAGAATAGAAGAAAAGTATGGCGAGAAGCTCACAAAAGAACAGATTAAGAGAATAGTAGGTTTTAAGTTCAAAGATTGGGGCAATCTATCAAAAAATTTCTTAGAGCTTAGTGGAGCGGATGTTTCAACAGGGGAGTCTGTAAGTATCATCAGAGCGTTATGGAACAATAATCTTAATTTGATGGAACTTATAAACAGTAGATTATATAATTACAAAGAACGTTTGGCTGAGTATCAAAATACGATGATGAAAACATTATCAGATATAGAGGCAGAAGATCTGGATGAATATTATTTTTCTGCTCCGGTAAAGCGGATGATATGGCAGACAATCCTTATTATTAAGGAGCTGGTAAAAGTTTTGGGATGTGAACCGGATCGTATATTTGTTGAAATGACACGAAGACCGGATGAACGCAAAATGCGTACTGAGAGCAGACGTAAAAAATTCGAAGAACTATACAAGAAAGTAAAAGATGAAGATGTTGATTGGATGAAAGTAATTGCGCATGCAGATGAAACAGGAAGCATTAGAAGCAAGAAAATGTACCTTTATCTTACACAAAAAGGCAGATGCATGTACACAGGAAAGCATATAGAATTAAGTGATCTTTTCAATAATAATCTATATGATATAGATCATGTATATCCAAGACATTTTGTTAAGGATGATAATATTGACAATAATCTGGTTTTGGTATGTAAAGAAAAGAATGCACATAAGAGCGATATTTATCCATTAGAGGATGAAATTCTTGCGTCACAGAAAAATATGTGGTCAGAGCTTAGAAGGTCAGGATTTATTACAGAAGAAAAGTATAATCGCCTTATAGGAAGAAATCCGTTCACTGATGAGCAAAAAGCTGGATTTATTGCAAGACAGCTTGTTGAAACAAGTCAGGGAACAAAAGGAGTTGCAAATATACTACAGCAGCTTTTACCAGAAAGTAAGATAGTCTATGCAAAAGCGTCAAATGTGTCCGAGTTTAGAAATACGAGAGACATTCCTAAGAGCCGTCTGATTAATGAATTTCATCATGCACATGATGCTTACCTTAATATCGTGGTAGGAAATGTGTATTATGTAAAATTCACACAGAATCCTCTTAACTTTATAAAAAATGATTATGACCGTGATAAAACCAAAAATAATTACAATTTATCAAAAATGTTTGACTGGGATGTTGAACGTAATGGTGAAGTTGCATGGATCGCACAGAAAAAGGATGGTGAGGCAGGAACAATAGCTACAGTAAAGAAAGTGTTGGGAAGAAACACTCCGTTGATGACACGATATAGTTTTGAAGGAAAGGGAGGTTTGACAAACGAAACACTTTATGGTGCTAAGAAAGCTAAAGAAGAAGGATACATACCTTTTAAATCATCAGATGAAAAAATGAAGGATGTTACAAAATATGGAGGATTTACGAGTGTAACAGGCGCATATTTCTTCTTGGTAGAACACACGGAAAAGAAAAAACGAAGCCGGATGATTGAGTCAGTACCATTATATCTGGCTCAAAAAATAGAACAGAATCCACATGAGCTGGAAAAATATTGTGAACAGGTATTAGGCCTTATTGATTTTGATATAAGGGTTAGAAAAATTAAAATAGGATCATTGATAAAACGTAAAGGCTATTTCTTTTATATTACAGGAAAAACCGGTAAACAATTAATAGTAAGAAATGCAGTAAATATGTACTTGAAAAGGGAGTGGGTAAAATATATATCTAAATTGGAAAAAGCGGTAGACAAAAATATTGTAGAAGGGATAATTACAAAGGAAAAAAATGAATTATTATATTCGGAGCTGATTGAGAAATTTAAGAACAGTATTTTTTCAAATAGACCAAATCCGGTTGGAGACAAGTTGGATAAGGCGAAAGAAAAATTCATAAATTTAGACATAGAAAAACAATGCATAGTATTATGCCAAATTTTACAGTTATCTTCAGTTTTAGGAAGTGAATGTGATATGACATTATTAGGTGAATCTGCACATTGCGGAAAAATATTGATAAGTAAAAAAATCGGAGATGAAGATATATATCTGATCAATCAGTCTGTAACAGGATTGTATGAAAAGAAAATCAATCTCCGAACAGTATGAGTTGGCGGACAGTTGTCATCTCAAATAGTGCAAAACTGGATTATCAAATGGGGTATTTGATAGTGAGAAATCAGGATGTTGTAAAAATTCATATTAGTGAAATTTCAATATTGATGATTGAAACAACATCTGTTTCTCTTACCGCGGTATTACTCTGCGAGTTGACAAAAAAGAAGATAAAGGTAATATTCTGCGATGAAAAAAGAAATCCGTCATCAGAACTTGTTCCGTATTATGGAAGCCATGACACAAGTATGAAAGTACGAAAACAGATTGCGTGGTCAGAAGATATAAAGACATCTGTATGGACTGAAATTGTTACCGAAAAAATTCGGAAGCAGGCAGAAAATCTTGAGAGATGGGATAAGCCGGAAGCTCAGATGCTTTATGAATATATTACACAAATTGAATTTGGAGATGCAACTAACAGGGAGGGGCATGCAGCCAAAGTTTATTTTAATGCATTATTTGGTCTGGATTTTACGAGAACAGCCGAAAATAGTATTAATGCAGCCTTGAATTATGGATATAGTCTGTTGCTTTCTACTTGTGCAAGAGAAACAGCACTCAATGGATATATAACACAAATTGGATTATTTCATGATAATATTTTTAATCAGTTCAATCTTGCATCTGATTTGATGGAGCCGTTCCGGCCGATTGTAGATAATCTGGTAAAGAACATGATGCCGGAAAAGTTTGAACATGATGAAAAAATAGAAGTATTAAGGTTGTTGCAAAAAGAAGTGATTATAGCAGGGAGAAAGGAGTGCGTGAACAATGCAATGAAAATATATTGTCGGAGTATTTTTGATGCACTTAATGATGACGATATTTCATTGATAAAGTTCTATAAGGATGAGTTATAGATATATGAGAATGATGGTTTTGTTTGATCTCCCGGTGTTGACGGAAAAGCAGCGCAGAGATTATCGCGAGTTTAGAAAATACCTTATAAAATCAGGTTTTTTCATGTTGCAGGAATCGGTATATTGCAAGTTAGTACAAAATTCAGGTGTTGCGGATGTTATTCAAGAAAGTATCAGGAAAAATAAACCGGGAGAGGGGCTTGTACAAATATTAAGAGTCACTGAAAAGCAATATGCAAAAATGGAATATGTTGTTGGAGAGAATAAGTCCTGTGTATTGGATACCGATGAAAGGCTGGTGATATTATGAAACTGGTTAATACTTTGTATGATTTAGAGTTTGATTTAATAGAAAATCAAATACTCGTTTTATCAATAGAAAATCATCTAGTCTATTCCAACATATTAGAGACATTATGGAAACAGTATAAGGGAGAAAATGGAGATTTCATTTTATCCGATGAAAGCAAGGAACTGAAGCTATCACAGAAAATGGATTGTATTTATAATATCTTTAGCATTAATACTAATGATAGAAAAATCATAACAAAATTGTATCAGGAACTTACATTTCAAAATGATACGTTACTGCAAGAAGAGAGCGTCTTGTTTAAACAGGAACTGATATCGTATTTTGATAAGGTTATTTCTACTGTTCCATATAATTTAAAATATAATTTTGATACCGATTTATCTAGTTTAATGAAATCCCTATCAGTAGAAATTGATGATGACTCGGACTCATTACTTGAAAAAATGATGCAATATATAAATCTCATGAATCAAATTTGCGGAGTTAATATATTTGTTATTCCAAATTTAAAAGCCTATTTTTCAACAGAGGAAATTATACAGCTTTATGAATTCACAATATACAATAAAATATATCTTATTGTTATAGAAGCAATACAGACACCACATATTGAAGGGGAAAAATGCTGGATAATTGATGAGGATTTATGTATAATTGAACTATAAGAATTGGCACTATATTCGCAATATAGAATGAGCTCGGAGATAACCTCAAAGTAATTTGAGGTTTGAGAGCTTTGCTAATTCAGAAAGATACAAAACTTATCGGAACGTCCAACGTCTATCTGGCAAGTTTGAGAGCTTTGCTAATTCAGAAAGATACAAAACACCGGTTCCTGGAAAGACCGCTCCTGGATAGGTTTGAGAGCTTTGCTAATTCAGAAAGATACAAAACTACAGATACCCCGTTTTCGTCGGTTAATGGTTTGAGAGCTTTGCTAATTCAGAAAGATACAAAACTCGTTCTGGTTACTCTTTTTACATCGTATGTTTGAGAGCTTTGCTAATTCAGAAAGATACAAAACTATATGCGCGGAAATGGATGGGTGCTTGAAGTTTGAGAGCTTTGCTAATTCAGAAAGATACAAAACCTACACTTCCATTAGAAGTCTCACGCTGTGTTTGAGAGCTTTGCTAATTCAGAAAGATACAAAACTGTCAGACAAATAATCATTAATGCTCACTCGTTTGAGAGCTTTGCTAATTCAGAAAGATACAAAACTACGAGACAGCACTGCTTAAAATCGCACGTGTTTGAGAGCTTTGCTAATTCAGAAAGATACAAAACTTTCTGACCATACAATGTACATGTAATATCGTTTGAGAGCTTTGCTAATTCAGAAAGATACAAAACAATGTACTTCGAAATGTACAACTGAAAGGAGTTTGAGAGCTTTGCTAATTCAGAAAGATACAAAACATATAAGCATCCAGTATATTGTGGAGATTGTTTGAGAGCTTTGCTAATTCAGAAAGATACAAAACACCTCATTCTGGCCAACAGACAAGCGCACAGTTTGAGAGCTTTGCTAATTCAGAAAGATACAAAACTGTAGATGCTAAGCTTGTTGAGTTCTTGGGTTTGAGAGCTTTGCTAATTCAGAAAGATACAAAACCAGATTCTATTGCGGAGGCATTGTTCTTATGTTTGAGAGCTTTGCTAATTCAGAAAGATACAAAACATAGCATTTTGTTGGTTCTTCGGAACCTCCGTTTGAGAGCTTTGCTAATTCAGAAAGATACAAAACGAGTAACCTCGAAATTATTGAATTGCAAAAGTTTGAGAGCTTTGCTAATTTAGAAAGATACAAAACAAGTTGGTTCAGAGTTTTTCATGTATAAGAGTTTGAGAGCTTTGCTAATTTAGAAAGATACAAAACCCGGACACACGATGTGAGCATCAGCGACTGGTTTGAGAGCTTTGCTAATTCAGAAAGATACAAAATCCTTACTTCTTGATCAGGTTAGAAATCATAGTGTAAGGTAGGAATAGAGTGTTTCAGCGAAAAACATATTGAAGCATTAAATCATATATTAAACAGATAAAAGAGATTGAAAAGAATAAGATGGATTAAGGGGGAAAGACTATGATTTCGGCAAAACCTACAGAGAATCTTGTTGGCATTATAATTGAGGGAGATTATGAGGATTTCTATGAAATCGTGGAAAGCATTCATAGAATGACTGGGTTCGAAGAAAACTATGATGATTGCTGTTGGAGTATAAAGAATCGTTTACTTGGAATCTGTTATGATATGAGGCATGCTTTCATGGGAGATAGAGACATAAAGCTGGTAGATAACGGTGTTCATGATGAAATGATGAAGTGGCATTCTATGATACTCCCAAAACAAGAGGTTCACTTTAGCGTAAATGTTATGTTTCCTGAAGCAGTTTTTGTTGCTTTGTCGGCACCAGAATTATATGTTTGGTCATGTCAGTATTATCGAAAGAGAACTAAAAGGCAAGAAGAGAATGCTGCTTTTCCTACTCATAAGTATTCAAGCTATATAAGAGATAAAGCGATAATTGATACTCTTTCAGCAGTAATACTAGGTACCCTTGCTGAGGTTATTGGCGATGATGAGATTGAGAAGTTGTTTAAGATTAGAGGTCATAGGTACGAAGACCTCTTTCTTAATTATGCGACACAATATGTGGATAAATGTAATATTGAATACTTAAAGACAGCACCGGAAAAGAGGAAGGACAAGCTTAGAAATATTGCAAAGAGGTTTGTGCAACAGCCGGATGCATATAAAAATATGAAGAGAGATTTGGAGTATTCTGCGAAGCAGTATGGATGCAGTTTCCATGAGCTACATGATCCGAAGCTGAAGTATCCGGAAGAGATTGAGTGGTAATTTGGTTTTAATAATATGAAATATGAGATAAAGAAATTATAATGATAAAAGGGGTCCTTATGAATATTATTGTAGCAATTGATTCTTTTAAAGGCAGCCTTACCTCCCTTCAGGCAGGCACAGCCGCAGAACAGGGAATTCTCCGTGCGCTGCCGGACGCAACTGTATCCGTCAGGCCAGTGGCA
>OGPX01000615.1_pt1 | contig 27773 bp, 19 predicted proteins | sample 1553101 | NCBI WGS metagenome assembly OGPX01 (sample SAMEA2579964, study PRJEB22360) | human gut metagenome | biome: human gut; feature: human-associated habitat; material: faeces | place: Denmark | collected 2008/2010
ATCCCTTGATTTTTGTCAATAGCCCGCTATTGACTGCATATCTCGGACTCCAATCAGCTTCAACATAGGTCTCAATCTGTTTCGGGATAAATTTAAAATAGCTTCTAATTCTCGACTGGTTTCCATGTCCCTTTTCGACACTTTGTCTCATATTGCGTGTTCAGGCGTTGAGACGGCTTTAAAAAAACAGGGCTGTTTCAACAGTAGAATGAAACAGCCCTGCGCGGAACAAGCAAAAGGATTATTTGATTATGATCGTTTGTGCCGGTGTTCTCGCAATTATTTGCGGAGCATACAGACATTGTATCGTGGATAGTCCTTGTGTATATTCTCCGGGACGGTCGACATCGAGCTCATAGGAGATAACATAGGTTCCTTTCGGTAAGAAGTCGAAATAGAACCGGGTTTCGGTATTTTTTACTTCTTCGTAATAACAGATACGTTCCCTGCATTTATATCCCGAAAGTTGTTCTGTCGGTTCGAAACAAGCCGCTCTCGAATCGGTGAGGCATACGAATTGCATATCTCGTCTGACGGAGATGGTGAGCCGTATGGCTATGCGATCGCCTGTTTTGAGCGTGACGCGGTTGATCGGTACATAGGTCGACGATTGCGCTCCTTGTTGTCTTACCACGATTTGCCGTGAGAGCGCGAGGTCTTCGACCGATGCGGAAGTTACGTTTTTGACATCGTCGTAGTATTGCCAGTACATTGCGCCCCACGAGGGTTGTTCATGATCGGTGGAAATAACGGCTTTGGCGGCAGCCGCAGAGATTTCGTTACCGGACAATGTGTATTCCGTCAGTCCCAAAAAAGGTTCTTCGGGACTGTTTTTCATTTCCTGTCCCCCCCAAACGATCGATGTTTTACTCTCGTCGGGAGCAAGCCAGTCTGTCCCGCCTTCGAGCAGAGCGTATATGGCTTCGAGCGTAGAGGGTACGGCTCCCCAGTCGTTGGTTTGTTTTTGGGAGAGCAGCCATTGCCGCATGGCATCCAGTTCGGAGGTTACGGGCTCGATTTCGGAGAATGCGTTGAATAGGGCACACTGTTCTTGTACGGCACTGTTGTTGTAGTAATAATGCGAGCGATTGTTGGGCCAGTACATGCCTTTGGCTGGCTGACTGACGGCATATTGCCGCAGGGACTTCAAGATGTCTTTTGCGTCTTCGACAAAGCCATATCTATAAAGGGCCGTGGCGGCATAGGCTTTTTCTATCGTAGAGAGGTTGACCCAATATCTTAGTTTTTCGACCATCTTTTTATGCAGGTCGAGGGTTTCCCCGGCCAAAGGTATATCTCTGTATGAAGAGCGTACATAGAGGTAGCAGATATCCTCATAAGAGAGGTTTTTATCCGGGTTCTTTTTTCTCTGATTTACAATCGTTTTGTCGAGGTATGCGACGGCAGAAATTTGCATTTCTTTTATTTGACTTTCATCAAGAGGAATACCTAATTTTCGTAGTCTCGAAAAACCTTCCAATGTATTTATAGAAACTAAGAAATTAGTTTTCATACCACTAAACCAGCTCCAACCGCCTTCGGTCGTTTGCAGATTGTGGAGTTTGAGTATCGCCTCTCGGGTGAGTCGTTCCGCCCGGTTTTTGTCGAAGAGCGTGGACAACTGTTGCATTCGTTCGGTTTGGTTGTCTGCCTCCAATACCCACGGGGTGGCCGAGAGCAATACCTGTTTCAGTTCTTCGTTTTGAGCCAGCAGGGACGAGAGATTCTTTCCTCCCGTGGCTTTCCATGATTCGATGGCTTGTGCAATGCGGGGGTTGGAGTTCGCGAGCATTACTGCCACGCTGTTGGAGAAGAGCGAAGCCATTGCCGAAATCGCATCGTCGCCGGTTAAATCGGCCAACGGCGGCAGGGCTTGTACCGCATACCACACCGGATTATCACAATATTGCAGAACCATGCGATAGTTTTCTACCGTCGGTGATTTCATTTTTTTGTCCATGCCGGACCATGTGATCGAGGTCGAGTGTTTGCCTCCGGGGATATAGAACGGCTTACTGTCGGTTACCAGCACTTTTGCGGGCAATACGGGCAGTATCTGTTGTTCTCCATCGCTGTGTTGCAGGGTGGATGCTTTTGTGCGGAAGCCTAATACTTCGATTCCTTCGGGAACGGAGAAGCTGTAATCGACCGTGCGGCTTTCTCCGGCATCGACGATGAAGGCGAATTTTCGAGAGTCGGAGATTTTCTCGGTATAAGGATCGAACAATTCGAAAAGAATGGTTCCTTCCTGCACCTTGTCCGTGCGGTTTTGTATGGCTGTCGATACGGTGACTTCGTCTCCCTGTCTGACAAATCGCGGCAGATTGGGCGATACCATAAGCGGTTTACTCGATATGGTTTGTGCTTCGTATCGTCCCGTGAAAAGGTCGCTTGTGTATGCCAGCGCATAGAATTGCCAAGTCGCATTTTCATTGGGTACAGTGAAGGAAACGGAGACGTTGCCGAGAGAATCGGACATCAGGGTGGGATAGAAGAATGCCGTACCTACCTCGCTTGTGCGATAGGAGTCGGCAGCAGATTCTTCTGTCCCGGCGACATCGGCGATAGAAATAGCCTCATTTTCGACAGCAACTTCTTTTCGGGCTGAACTTAGTTCCGTTACGACACTTTCTTCCAATACCGGTTGTTCTCCAATTACTTCACGGAAATCTGCAATATCGTATTCCTCGCTTTGTGCCGCACTTCGTGCCATCAGAGGTCTTGCTTTACCGTACCACAGCAATCCGAAGTTGAGAAACTCGGTGGAGCTTTCGAGCGGACAATAGGAGGACTCGGCAAAGTCGTAGACACGAATCGAGTAGTTGTGGGTATATTCTGTTCGGGGAGTGGTGGAGATACGCAATGAGGGGATCGGAGTCGGCACATTGAAATTCCAGCGATGGGTGCGAATGGCCTGCATGGAAGCGTCGAACATCTCGGTCATGAATCGTGCGCTCACGGGATTCCCTTTGGAATCGGTTATCGAGAAGGTCCAGTTTTCAAAGCTGCCGGGTAGCAATTTATCCCGGAAAGAGGAGGTCTTGATGTCGAGTTTCTTATCGGGAGCGGCCGTGCGTATGGTCGCTTGGGCGGTCGTCATTTCCCCTTCTTTGATCGTGAGCAGACTGATCGTCGCCAATCCGCCGAAAGAATCGTCGAATTTGAAATCGATTGTTTTACAGCGATTGTCGAGCTTTATCATTTTGGTTTCGATCAAGCTGTCGGGTGTATAAACGGAATAGAAGACATAGGCGTTTTTGAAAGAGCTTCCTATGGGAATTTTTACCGTTTCGCCTACTTCGGCGGTCAGTTCGGTGCGGGGAAGCCATAATCCGGCAAAGCGGGGAGGCCGTTTGTCTTTATCGCTGTACAGCACGAAATTAGTTTCATTGCGAATGATACGCCCTGTTTCATCGTCGCTAAATGCCACGATACGGTAGGGGCCCGATTGCCATTTGGTAAAATCGGGATAGACAGCTTTCCCGTCGGCTGCGATGAGAACTTCGCCGACTTGCATTTTTATTTTGAGGCTGTCGAGATTTTCTTCGTCGGAGTCGTATAATGAATAGAATACGAGGCGGCAGGCCCGTTGTACGGTCTGTCCGTTGAGCGTATGAATTTCGGCCTTGATTTGTCCTGCCGATTTATATTTGTCGATATATTGCGGTGCGGAAATAGAAATGAAATAGGGGGAATCGCCCACTTGTACCGAAACGGATTGCTCTACCGTTTCGCCCGTAGGTGCGGTTATGGTCGCTGTGACAGTGTAGATATAGGCTTGTTCCTTATTGATATTTTCTTCCGAAGACTCTCGTTTCGGGATGAACGTGATGGCAAAGTTACCTGCTTTATCGACTACCGAGGAACCAGAAGCGATTTGTTCATGGGGGAGATAAAGCCGGAAGAACGGGTTCGTTCGGCGGGAAATCGTGTATTCGACTTCTGCTCCATCTTGCGGAACTCCGCTGTAACTGACTGCGCTACCTTTTATCGTGAGCGGTTTTCCAAAACTCGTTCCCTCTTTTACGGGGTCGAATTCGACCTTGAACATCGGTAACTTGTATTCGGCTACCGAAATGCTGAGCGCATTGGCCCAAGACCCATTGACTTGTATGGTATAATTCCCAAGCATGTTACCTTGCGGTACTACGAACGAGCCGTTGAACTGTCCGTATTCGTCGGTGGTTACTTCGAGAGTGGATAGTATCCGTGAAGAGGGATCGATGAATCGTACCGTACATTTCTCACGAGGTATCACGCGACTTTCTTCCGTGTTATTGACGTATCGTATTCCCGAGAAATAAACGGTCTGCCCCGGACGATAGAGCGAGCGATCGGAGAAAAGAGCGGTCTTTTTCTCTTTGTCGTATCGGTCCCAATAGCCTGTGTAAGATAAGTCTGCAAGAGGTGAATAACCGTCTGTCGGAGTGGATATTTGGGCGAACGCATAATATCGGGTATCGTTCGTGTCGATTATACAGAGTCCATTCTTATCGGTTTTGAGCCGGCTTATCTCTTTGACTTGCTCATAGCTTCTGTTTTTTGCGGTGTAAACCGTGACATCGGCATTTTGTATGGGTTTACCGGTTTGGGCATCGACAGCGAGCAGTTCCACGCTTTTTTCACCTGCACTGCGGACAATGGTTTTTATGCCCGATACCGTGTGGTTTACAGTCGAACTACCGGGTTTCCCGTCGATGAGCATTTCCACGACGTAGTACCCGGGAGCAAGATGGGGAAAGGCGATCTTTTTTTTGTCGGGAATCAAAGAGAGCGGCCGGTTCAGTCCGTATTTGTGGGTATAAACGCAGTTACTGCGATCCCAATCGTTTTGTTGCGGCCGGTATTGTTCTCTGGTATAGAACGACAGCGTGTCGGGTTGCCGATAGATATTTACGGTGAGTGTATCGACGTTGCGGAATGAGAGTTCTACGCTATCTGTTTGACCCGGATAAGAGACGTTGGGCAGATTGAAAGATGCTTCTTTCCCGGTGAGTCCGTTGCGTTGATTTTTGAGTGCGTTTATTCGGCGATATTTCGGAAAGTCTTTTATCCATCGGTCGCAAATGTCGAGGGCTTGTTTGGCGTCGTCGTATTTCCCGGATTCCCGTAGTTTCGAGACCAGAACGGTGGCGATTTCGACCGAGTAGGGCTTTGCCCGGTAAGCGTCCAGAATCGTTTTCAATTGACCGATGTAGTCGTAATAAGCCGAACTTTCATCGTAAAAATAGATATCTTCGCCGAGGTATTCGAGTCGATTCAGATCCCACATCATAAATGGAGCGGATAGTTCATCGGCGGCATGGAATTTCAAGGCATCGGCGTAGAGTTGCAAAATGCGGTTTTCCTTGACCGTTTTGCCGGAAGATACAGTGGCTGTAAATTCTTTTGCCGGGGAAAGAAGTTTTTGGCGGACAAGCGGTTGTATTCCGTTATATTCGTCCATTCCCTCGTATATTTCTATGGCTTCGTTCAACACGAAGTCGTAAAGTGTAGGGCGGAAGAGCGAGTCGGTCCCTATGGAAAGCGCCTCTCGGTAACTCTCGACCGGCGTGTTTTGTAAGGCTTCGGCCGGGGCCGTGGCTTGTGCGAGGAGCGTATCTATTTTTTCGGTAAACATGTTTTTGCTCCAAGACTCGACGGGTAACGAGAAATCGTCGATTTCTTCCCGCCAGCGTATCTGGTAATTTCTGTCGAGATAGAGATTGTACATCTGAGCTGTTAACAGCCGTAGCAAACTCTGTTCGACGGGGTTTCCGGAACGATCGGCGAGAGCGGTTGTCTTATCGATAATCGCCGGGAGGCTGTCTCTGTCGATGAGGAGTTGTGCCGCAGATTGTTTGACAAGTGCGGCGATTACAGCCGGAGCATTTTGTTGGGACAGTGCTTTTTTCAAAGCGACCGTTGCCGAGTCGACGGCCGCTTTCGGTGCAATCTTGATTTGTTCTTCGGTCGATAATTTTTTCTTCATAGTATTTACGTTTGTCGTGCTTACCAGAGCATTTGCCCCGATGATAGCCCCTAACGAAAGGAGAGCTGCCACGATGATCCATATTCCTTTTTTCATGTCTGAAAGTGTTAATATGTTGGGTATTTATAAATAAATTTTACTTAATAGCGTATATTTGAAAGACGGTTTTTGTTTTAGGAATGCTGCATGAGATTTTCTTTTTTCCCATCTATTCGGTCGACAATGACGGCAATGGCTCCGTCGCCCGTGACATTGCAAGCGGTTCCGAAGCTATCCATCGCAATATATAGCGCTATCATGAGAGCTTGTGCCGTTTCGTCGAACCCCAGCATGCCTTCAAGTATGCCTAACGCCGCCATAATAGCTCCGCCGGGGACTCCGGGCGCTGCGACCATCGTAATGCCGAGCATGAGTATGAACCCACTGAAATCTGTCGTATTTACGGGCATGCCGCTCATCATCATAATCGCCATAGCACATGCCGTGATTTTCATCGTGCTACCCGATAGATGTATGGTGGCGCATAAAGGAATAACAAAGGTGGCAATGTTTTTGCTCACACCGTTTTTAATGGTTTGAGCCAACGTAACAGGAATGGTCGCTGCGGAAGATTGCGTGCCGAGCGCGGTGGCATAAGCGGGAAGCATATTTTTCAATAATCGCAGCGGATTTTTTCTCCCGATGATACCGGCTAAGACGAATTGAACGAGCAGCAGAAGAATGTGTAAGATGAATATGACTACGATGATTTTGACAAAAACAGAGATAATCGAGGCGACTTGTCCCGAAACCGTCATGTTGAGAAATATCCCGAAAATGTGTAGCGGCAATAACGGTATAATGACTTTTGCTATGAGCAAAGAGACAATGTCGCGGAAATCGGCGGCGGCCATTCGCAGGGTGTCGCCTTTGACTGCGGATAGTCCCAATCCAATACAGAAAGAGAGCAGCAGGGCGGTCATGATGTCGAGAGGGGCAGGCATCTCGACTGTAAAATAGGGTTTTAACGCCATGTTACCGGGGTTGTCTATTATCGCCGCTGTGTGTGCGGATTCGGTAATCAGTTCAGGGAAAACAGCTCTTCCACTGAAATAGGTGAAGAATCCCGAAAATACGGTGGAACCGTAGGCGATGGCCGCCGTGACGAGCAACAACCGTCCCGCGCCTTTTCCCAAATCGGAAATGGCCGGGATAATCAGTCCGATGATAATGAGCGGAATGGCAAAGGTGAGAAAGTTGCCGAACAGCCCGTTGAAGGTGACGAATATACGTGCGACGGGAACGGGCAGGAACTGTCCCAGCGCGATACCTGTCGCTATGGCGATGAGGACTTGCCACAGGAGGGAAATCCGAAATTTTTTCATAACGCTGATGCTTTTAGCAAAAATAGGAAAATATTCCCTTTTTGTCAAGGAAATGCAGCGCTATCTTTTACAGAAGTACTCGATCTTAATCGATGAAAAGGTCGGCCAAAACTATGTCTGTGCGGATATTCTCGGCAGAAGCGTATTGCCGTAGCAGCCCCGTTGTGAAGGCTATGGTTTCGTCGAGAGGCATTTCTTCGCCATAAGCATTGATTATAACGAACAAGTTTTTGGTGTCGAGCGTTATTTTAGTCCGTTCCTCGTCGCTGGTGGGCGTGCCTATACCTCCTTTATCGTCGCGGTAAACCGGGAGCCCTTCGATATTGAGAACGCCCCGGCCGATACCCCGGAAGATTTCTCCTTCTTTCCCGACTCCCAAGACGAGAGTGTCTCCTTCGATACGATCGGCATCGAAAGCTCCGATGGAGTATCCCGAACGGACAGAGACCAGATTGATGAGATCGACCAATGTATCGATGCGATAGATTCCCAGACCTCTGATAATGCGCCTGCAAAGGGCCTCGGAGGAAACTCGATACCGATTGGGGTCTTTACCGAAAGACCGATAGGCTTTTCGTGTGGCTTGTATGGCGGGTCGTTTGTTTATTTCGTCGATTTTGTAGGCGGCTGCGATGCGGGAGGTTTCGTCGTCTATTTGTTCCCACAGACGAGGGTCGGTTTCGGTGTTGGTTACTTGTGCACCGATGATACCGATTTTCAGGCCGGGGCAGACCCGTGCAAAATTGTTTTCGATACGAATGGTTTTCATGCGTTTTCGCTCTTTTGGATAAAAAAGATATTTCAAAATTAGCGAAAATTTACATTATTGTTGTTTTTGAGTTATGTTTTTTCCTTTTAATATATTATATTTGCATACGTTGCGAAAGCGGGTTGCACTCGGCATATTCAGAAGAATTTGTTTCTGATTGCGTTTGCACCTTCTTGGCATGTATTGAAAACACAATTAAATTTTGATGATATGAAATCACTACATCTGTCGCCCTCGGGCGCTCTCAAAAAGGGTTGGGAATTGACCAAGAAGCATTTTATCGTTATGCTCGGTCTGGTTTTGGGTTATATGGTTTTATTGTGGGTCATCAGCTTGCTCAGCGGAGCTGATACAACTACGTTTCGCTATTGGATTTTGTATTTAGTGAATCTGGTTTTGTCTGTGTGGGTCAATGCGGGATTCGCTAAAATTTTATTGAATGCATACGATGGGGAAGAACCTTCGTTCTCAGTATTCGGAGAATTACTCCCGAAATTGGGCGGACTCATAGGGGTAAATGTTATTGTTGCCGTTTGTTATTGTATTCCATTGGTGTTGGGCTTTATCGTTTTGTTTATCGGAGCGGGAGCAAGTGTGGTTTCTTTTAATTTAGCCGATCCTTATTCATTCGGACATTTTATGGGACAGGCATTCGGCGGAGTGACGGGTATTCTGTTTTTGGTGCTGCTTTTGGTGTCTTTTTATATTGCTTTGCGGCTGATGTTCGCCGTTTATGCTTACGTCGAAGATTCTTCTATCGGGGTTATGGGCGCGGTTCGTAAAAGCTGGACGATGACACAGGGAAACATGTGGACTATCCTCCTTTGTATTTTGATGATTATCGTTCTGAATTTATTAGGGCTCGTAGCTTTGATTATAGGTGTATTCGTAACTATGATTATCACTATGTTCATGACGGTAGCTATGTATCGCCAGATTAAAGAGGGTGAGGAAATAGTAATCGTGGAGGAATAACGGATTGTCGTTTCTTCGATATCTTCTCGATATTTGCGGCACATTGGGAGAGAGGTTGATGCCTTGATACGTTTCTCCTATTGTGGATATTTTTTAACCCCTCCGTCACTACGTGCCACCTCCCCTATATTACTCCGCAACACCCCGCAATGCTGCGGGGCACGGCAGGAGAGGAGTTTTATATATCTTCGATAGGGAAAACTGAAATACCCCGTAATGTTACGGGACACGGCAGGAGAGAAGGAGTAATATCAACAGTAGCAATAAATAGGGTATGCACCTCTTCCTCTGCTCATCGTAGATAAGATAGGGGAGGTGTTTTGCGACATTCTTTTATCGCGTAATTTGCCGGTAAGACAAGACGTATTCGACCTTCTCCTAAGTATCGAAGCAGGGGAGAAGGATAAATGCAATTCATTGCGTTCGCTAAAATTTATGTTTATTTTCCCCTTTGATTTTCTACTTGATATCCCGAGATAGGGAAATGGGGTTATCATACAAGAAAAGCGGTCAATTCTTTGACCGCTTTTCTTGTGTAAGTATAATATATATAGTTTGTTAATTTATAACAGGGAATTCGATAGTTTCGCTTATCTCGTTCCAGTCCTCGATAGAGAAGTCGCCGGGCGTTTCACCGGACATGATTTCTCCCAAAATGATGTTGAGAGTCAGTTTTGTGTTTTCCGAAAGGGTCGAACTTAAATTTTTGGAGAGTTTATGTTCGCTACCGTCTTCCAATGTAATGATCAGTTCCAAAGGAGGATTCTCGGCGGAGGGGAACAGCATGACCGTAGCGTTGCTCATGATTGTCCCGTCGGTAGAACGTTCCAGATTAAATTTTACTGTTTTGGTCTTGTTTTCAGTTTCGGCTGTATAGAAGTTCATCTTTTCGGCAATACCTCCGATACGAGCTTGAATGTTTGTAATCATAGGGCTGAAAACTTCGTTTTGCTTCATTTTTGCAATTATTTTAAGTCCGGCAGTTACACGCGTCAATGAAGCCTGTAAATCTTCTTTTCCTATTTGTGCCGGTTTTACAGCATGCACTAAATCATATACGGGCATGTAAGTATTATCGGTATTGGCCCTTAATCTGAAATATAAATTGGAAAGGTCAACTCCTTGCGTTATGCCGGGGGAGTTAATGGCCGGTGTATTATAAATGGGGTCATCGTATTTCGGAGTTCCCCAATATACCATATTGTATGTTCCCAGAGGAAGATGGAGCGGTCTATTGTATTCTCCATATACATGCCCGTCTAATATGGTATAGTATCCATTGAACACAGTTTTATTTCCGTTGATAAAGTTCCCGTAATAAATGGAAGTTTCGGCATTACACGGATAAATTTCGAGAATACCCGTAAACGGGTTTTGGTTAAGAGGGTCGGCGATACGGGCTCTTACTTCGGGGGTTACCAGTTGAGTCTCTTCCGGCGGTGTGGTGTTACTGTTTACATTGTCATCGTCTTTACAAGCAGAGAAGAGGACGAGAAAGGAGATTGCTCCCAACAAAAGTTTTTTCATAATGTTATTGTTATATTTTAATATTTGAGTCAATATGACTGAATCTATTTATATAACAATGAGGAAGAATTTTTGTTTTTATGGGGGTAAAGAGAGAAAAGGGGGCAATTTGATTTATCCGTCGATAATCGGGGTTTTTGATAAGATATCGAGAGCGATGACTACTGTCATATAGAGAATGAGACAGCCGATGATTCCATAAAGCCAACGGGCTTTTCGGCGGGAAAGTCTCGATGTGAGCATGCGGCAGTTCTTGCTGTTGAAGAACCAATTCCAGTCGGCTATCGCCGCACAGAGGGACAGTATGCCCGATATGAGAAACAGGCATAGAACGATGAGTGCAGGAATGAGTGCCGGAGTGTCGTTCATTGTGGTAGAGGGTTCAACATTTTTTTCCTGAGTATATTTCTCCTATTTTTCCGATACCTCGCTTGGCAAGAAAAATATAGGATTGGAGTTTCGGGGCGATACTATGATTTTCAGATGTCGAGTGTAATCGACCGGGCTCCGTTTTCGGTCTCGGCGATATGGACATTTACACAATCGTAGGGGAGCAGCTCTTCGATTTTGTCGGGCCATTCGATGAAGCAGAGAGCCCCGCTGGCGAAATAGTCTTCGGCTCCGAGGTCATAGGCTTCTTCGATTTTGTCGAGCCGGTAGCAATCGAAGTGGTAGATGAGTTCGCCGGTAGTAGCGGACCGGTATTCGTTGATAATGGCGAATGTGGGACTATTGACGGGGTCGTCTACACCGAGTTCTTCACAAACGGCTTTAATGAAAGTCGTTTTTCCGGCTCCCATGTTGCCGTGAAAAGCGAATACCGTATTGTCGCCCATGAGCTTAATGAATTGGCGGGCTGTTTCTTGTATTTGGTCGAGATTTTTTATCGTAAGCGTGTGCATGAGTTTTTATTTTTTTGTGAGTGTTATCAAGGGAATCATCATTTCTTCCATAGAGATGCCTCCGTGTTGGAACGTATCTTTATAGTACCCTACGTAGTAGTTGTAATTATTGGGGTATGCAAAGAAGTCGTGGTTCGTGGCGAATATGTAGGTGGAGCTGACGTTGGGCGACGGCAGTCCGTATCGTTCGGGTGTTTTGATTTCATATACCTGCTTGGGGTTGTAGCTGAGCGATTTCCCTACTTTATACCGTAAGTTGGTATTGGTATTTTTATCGCCGATTACTTTGATGGGGTTATTGACGTGTACCGTCCCGTGATCGGTGGTGAGAATGATTTTAAAATCTTTTTCGGCGATTTTGCGGAAGAGGTCGAGCGCCGACGAGTGGCGGAACCAAGACTCGGTAATGGAGCGGTAGGCGGCCTCCGAGGAGGCGAGCTCACGAATCATTTTGGATTCGGTGCGAGCATGGGAAAGCATATCGACGAAATTGAGCACGCAGACATTGAGTTGGTTATTCTCGATTTGCGGGAAGTTTTGAATGAGTCTTTCGCCGAATGCCGATTCGTTGATTTTATTGTAAGAGAATGTATATCGTTTGCGGAACCGGTCGAGCAGTGTCTGAATGAGGGGAGCCTCGTTCAGGTTTTTGCCTTCCTCTTCGTCCTCGTCTACCCATAGGTCGGGGAACATGCGAGCTATCTGGTTGGGCAGCAAACCGGAGAAGATAGCGTTGCGGGCATATTGCGTGGCTGTGGGCAGGATACTGAAATAGAGGTCTTCCTCGGCCGTAAAGTATTCGTTAAGCAGAGGTTTGATCACTCTCCATTGGTCGAAACGGAAATTGTCGATGAGTATGAAAAATACTTTCTCCCCGTTGTCGATGAGGGGGAAGACTTTGGTTTTGAAAAGTTCATGGCTCATCAAGGGGTGCTCGCCTCCGGTAATCCACTTTTCGTAGTTTTTCTTGACGAATTTGGCGAAAGCGCTGTTGGCTTCGGTCTTCTGCATGGTGAGCAGTTCGTCCATATCGCTTTCGGCTTGTGCAAGTTCCAATTCCCAGAACACGAGCTTTTTGTAAACTTCGAACCAGTCGTTCCAAGAATAGGAGTCGTTTATTTGGCTGCTAATGTGTTGGAACTCCTGTCGATAGTCGCTCGATGTCTTTTCCAAGATGATCTCTTTGTGGTGGAGATTTTTCTTTATGGAGAGGAGAATCTGATTGGGATTGACAGGCTTGATGAGATAATCGGATATTTTGTTTCCGATGGCTTGGTTCATGATGTTTTCTTCTTCGCTCTTGGTAATCATGACGACGGGAATCTCGGGATTTTCCATCTTGATCTGGCCGAGGGTATCGAGCCCGCTCAATCCCGGCATGTTTTCGTCGAGGATAATGAGGTCGAAGGTCTCGTGAGCTGCTTTTTCAAGCGCATCTCGTCCATTCGATACGGTTGTGACTTCATATCCTTTTTGTTGCAGAAAGAGGATATGCGGTTTCAGTAAATCGATTTCATCGTCGGCCCAAAGTATTTTACCGTTTTTCATAAGGCTCTGTCGGTTGAGGATTGTTTTCAAGGAATAAGAAATAGTCTTCGAAACTGTATCCTTCGAGCAGTTTCTTGAAGTTATCCTCGCTGATCATTACGGGTCTTACTCCCGGCGGATAACGGAATGTTTCGCTGTTATCGAGAACCCGACGATAGTGGGATAACTCGTCAAAGTTATTAAATCCTTTGACAACTAACATACTTATTTCGTTAAAGGTCATTATTTCGAGGTCGAAATCTTTAATGACGAAGCTGGTGAAGTTGTGTTTCGCCACGTCGAAGAGTAATTGATTGGACGACACGCTGTCGGTCGCATAGACTAGAAGCAGCATGTGCGGTGCATTCAGGTCTTGTGTGAACGTTGCCTGAGCGGTATCGTTCGCCAACGTCGTCGTATCGTTGGTGAGCCGTGCCTTCCAAATCATTCCTCGCATGTTCCCGCTGCCTTCGGCTACCTGACGTCCCTGAGCGACTCCTTTGAGCATTGTGGTCGCCATAGGCGAAACGTCGGCTTGCGGGTAACGTTCGAGCAGATCTTTCAAGCCTGCTTTGAAATGGTCGTACTGTTTGTCACCGATGTAGGCCAGCGCATCGAGGAAAAGGAATTTGGGCATAAGCGGCGAGAGCGGATATTTTTCTTTCATGAAGGTCGTGTTCCCGTGTACCGTTCTGTTGTCGTTTTCGAGATAAGCGGCATAGGTGGCTTCGTAAATAGAATCTTGAACGGCGCTCATGCGTCGCAGATTATCCAAATAATGCGGATCGGCCATAGCTTGCGCATAGGGGCTTTCGGGGAATACAGAACGAATCTTATCCCGGTATATCCCTGCGGTGACGACATCTCCGTTACGCATGTACATGAGGTACATGTTATAGTATACGTCGAGCCGGTAGGGGTTTTCGGGGAACCGCTCTTCCAATAAGTTGAAGTTGGCGATGGCCGCCGGGTAGTCTTCGAGTTTGTTTTTGAGGATAATACCCATGTTGAACAAGCCTTCGGCAACGACTTCGTTCGATGTTTCCATTGCCTCCGGTGTCATAGGTATTTGTTTGAGGTAGAATTCGGGTTTATGGGGATCGTCGGCCGCGTCGGATTGTATGCTGTCGGGGTTTTCTTCATCGGGGAGAGAATTGTCGGCCAAATCTTCGTTTTCACTGTTTCCCGATTGTTCGGCAAAGTCGCTCATGGAGAATCCCGATTTGTTGCGACGACGCCAGTCGTCTTCGAGTTTTCGGCTACCCCAAATCCGTTGGAATTCGGTTTTACCGGCAGAAACCATAGGCTTGTTATAGAAGTACCATGATTTGTCCCCAGAAAGAATCGTCGTATTTTGTTTGGCCGAGTTGTCGTTGTTGAACTGAGGCCCTTGCTGTTGGGCGAGATATTCTTCTCGCTGTTGTGCTTCGGCCTCTTCTTTTTCTTTTTTGATGAGGTCGTCGATGATTTTTTGTATGGCTTTGTTCCGGTCGTCTTCGCTCATGGCCGCCAAGTTTTGCAAACTGTCTTGTAGCTCGACATTTTGTGCATAAACAACCAGCTCGTCGAGGACAGACGATCGTCGGGAGAGCAGGTCGTATTGGGGATAGTCTTCTTTCAGTTGGGGAATGGCTTCGGCATAGCACGGTTGGGCATCGACATACTCTCTTCTTTCGAAATAGAGATTGCCGAGCGTGATTTGGCAGATGGCTTTTTCTATGCCGTTGCGAGTGCTCTTTTGATTTGCCAAGCGGTAGTTTTCCATCGCTTTGAGCGTGTCTTTGCGGGACAGGTAGAGATTGCCGATGGCGTAGTATATTTGATCGAGATATTCTTTGTTACGATCCCGGGAAGCCATACGGGTGAGTTTCTTTACTTCTTTCGAAATATCTTTCCCCGAATAGACTTCGGTTTGTTTGATCCGAGCATTGAATTCGGTTCGATAGGGTGGATTCATGCCGATGACTTTTCCGTATGTCTGGTATGCTTTCGTAGGATTTTGTGTGGCTGCATAGAGTTGCGCCAGCAGGAATGTCATTCGGATGCGTTGTTGTTTGCTCGAAGCAGACTTAATGGCCGTTTCGAGAAAAGGAATGGCTTTTTCGTATTCTCCTTTGTGAACAAGGTAATCGGCATTGACTGTCGCAAACCAGTTGTTTTGGGATTCGGGCAATTTCTCGTTGTTGATTTTGAGCAGTATATCTTCCGCTTCGTACAACCAGCCCATAGCGATGTAACACCGAGCTTGCCAAATGCGCGACTCTGCTATCAAATCGGGCATCCAAGTGAAATGGCGGGATATATAAAGGAAGGTCGCAGCGGCTCCGAGGAAATCGCCTTTGTAGTATTGTGCTTTTCCCATAAGCCTCCATGCGTTGTGAATAAACGGGTTGTATTCGTCCCGTTTCATATACTCCCGGTATTTGGGATCGCTCATTTTTTTAGAATTTCTTTTCGGCCTTTTCTTAATGGAATGCAACTGTATGGCTTTCTGGCATTTCTCGATAGTCCGATCGAAACTTCCCGATGGTTGCGGGTCTTTGGGATTTGCATAGGCTTGTGCCGGATGCATGAGCAGGAGGTCCGTGAAATTATCCTCGTATCCTTCTTCCATCTCTTTGAGTTGTTCTTTGTAATTTTCTATTCCGTTGAAATAGACGTTGTAGCGGGTGGTAAAGCTATGGTAAAAACGTGTCCCCGCCGTATTCTTTTTCGTGGAACAAGATACGAGTGTAAGAACAATAAATAAACCGATAGTATGTAGTATTCTTTTTTTCAATCGATGTTATAGGGATAATACTCCATTTTTTAAACTGAATTTTTCCTGTTTTATTGCTTTTTACCGGTTGCAGAATGTAGGTAGGAAGCTATAATTTTTACAACAAAATAGGCGATTATCAAGGTAAATACGATGGTTGCTCCCGCAGGGACGTCGAGCCAATAGGAGAGTAACAGTCCTCCTATGCCGCAGAGGAGATTGATTGCTCCCGACAGCCAAACGATATTTCGGAATTTGTGACAGAAAAGTTCGGCGATCATTTGCGGTAAAGAGAGTATGGAGATGAGGAGCATGATACCGACCAGACGAATGGTAAGAACCACGGCGGTCGCCACAAAAAATGTCATGATATAGTTGACGAGGCGTGTCTTGATACCGCGGGTGTGGGCAAAGTCGGCATCGAAAGCCGTATATACGATGGTCTTGTATTGCAATACGGTGTAGAAAATCAATAATGCGGCAAAGGCCGCAAAGATGAATATATCCGTGCGGGTGATGGTGAGAATGTTTCCGAAAAGAAATTCCGTGAGCCCTGGTGTGTAGCCGGGGGTCATGAAAATAAAAATGATACCGATTGCCATGCCTAACGCCCATACGACCGCTATGGCCGAGTCTTCGCGAACCGATTTGCCCCGAGACAGCCATTCGACTCCCAATGCGGAAAGGATAGCGAAAACAAGAGCCGAAAGCGTGGGATTGATGCCGAGGTAATACCCTACACCCAAACCACCGAAAGATGCATGGGTTATGCCCCCGGTAATAAATAGCATGCGGCGTGCGACGATGTATGTGCCGATGATGGCACTTGTTATGGAAATGAGTAGTATCGCCCACAAAGCATTTTGAAAGAATGTATAATTGAGAATGTCTATCATAAGCAATTATTTGTCGATCGTTCTTTGTTCATTGACAACGAGCAGTATTTCGTCTCGCAGTGACTCGGGGACGGCGATTTGTCGTAATTGCAAACTGCGTACCCACCCCGGCACATCTTCCGGTCGTAGCGTATAGAAAATTTCCCGAAAGAGTTCTATTTGTTCGGGTGTATAGCTGTCGGGTTCGATTCCTTTCCAAGCATCGAGCTCTTCGTCGTCGTAGTATTCTATTGTTTGGCTTACTCCGGCGAGCAGGCTGTCGCGTTCGCAAACGAGATGCCGTCCGCAACATTCTTGCGGAGGTTCTTGAATTTCGGTTTGAACTATTTTATTAGTTTTTTCAACCTGTTTTTTTAAATCCCGTCGATGGAAATAGTAAGTAACAATACCTAAAAGTATGATGGCTGAAATGAGTATAATCATAATCGTGTTCCTTCTTTTTCGTCCTTTTCAAGCGAGAAGCCTGCTTTACAGAGGTCTTTCCAATAGTTGGGGTATGATTTATCCACTACCGAAATGTCTTTTATCTTTATTCCCGGGAAGAGAAACGAGGCCGGGGCAAATGCCATAGCCATGCGATGATCGTCGTAGGTTTCTATGACCGGTGTAATCTTCGGAGCGATAGATTCTCCGTTCCATTCGAGTGATTTATCCGAAGATATTAGTTTATATCCTAATTTAATAAGTTCATTTTGTAGAGCGGATATGCGATCTGTTTCCTTTATTTTAAGGGTTTGCAGGCCTGTGAATTTGAACGGAAGCCCTATTAAACAGCAAGTTACGACAAGGGTTTGAGCCAAGTCGGGTTGCTCGGATAGATCCTGTTCGTATAATGAAATGGTCCTGTCCGATTTTCTTAGTTTTACGCCTTCCTGAGAAAACAGGCTGGAAACACCCAGAGGTTCGAAAAGTGCGGCTATGCGGGCATCGCCTTGAAGGCTTTTGTTCGAGAGATTCGGCAGGAATATCTCAGCTTCGGGTGCGAGTACCGCGATTTCATACCAATAGGAAGCTGCCGACCAATCCGGTTCTATTCGGAATTGCTTCGGGCAGTATCGGCCGGCCGGAACTCGTATGGTATTGTTGGAGCGGTGTGTCTCTATACCGAAATGAGACATCATTTCGAGAGTCATTTCGATATAAGGCGTAGAAACTATTTTGCCTGTGAGGGTCAGCTCCAATCCGTTTTGCATATAAGGTGCTATCATGAGTAGTGCCGATATGTATTGGGAGCTGACATTGCCCGGTAGAGAAAGCTCTCCGCCTCTTAGTTCTTTCCCAAAAATTTGCAAAGGGGGGAATCCTTCTTTGTCGAAGTATCGGATATCTGCTCCCAGAGAGCGTAGAGCATCGACCAGTATTTTTATGGGGCGTTGTTTCATTCTCTCGGAGCCCGATATGATACATTCGTAATCTCGTTTTTGAGCATAGTAGGCCGTGAGAAATCGCATGGCTGTTCCTGCTCCGTGTATATCGATCGAACTGTTTTTTTCCGTGAAAGCCTGTTTCATGACCCGTGTGTCGTCACAGTCGGACACGTTGGTTATCGGTATCGAATCTTCGCACAGGGCGTTTATGACGAGAGCCCTGTTGCTGATACTTTTGGATGCCGGCAGTTCGACTTCTATGTGGCAGTCGTGTGGAGCAAAGACTTTGTAATTCATTTGTTCGCTGTGGGTTTTGTCGCAAAATTAGCAAAAAAAGAGGAATGGTATGTATCATTTCTTTATTTACCGATGAAGTATTTCTCACAAATCTCTCTTTTCAGCATCTTTTGTTTTTGTAGTCTCTTTTATTTTTTGTCGCATGGAGGAGAAGGGCGGATAGTTTCCTTGATACGTTTCCTTTGTTGCAGATATTTTTTAACCTCTCCGTCTTTCGGACACCTCCCCTATATGGCTGCGCCACACCCCGCAATGTTACGGGACACGGCGGGGGGAGAGTGTGATACCCGGTTTGTTGTTGCCGATGTTTTTCAACCCCTCCGTCACTGCGTGCCACCTCCCCTATATTTTGCTGCGCAAAACACAGGGGAGGAGTTTTGAGGTATTCTTTTATTATGTGATTTTTGTCGGTAGGATAAGAAGTATTTAATCTTCTCCTCTGTGCTGCATTGGCAGTATAGGGGAGAGACCGAAGGAACGAAGTTCCGGAGGAGAGGGGTTGAAAAGATTCCATAAGAATTTTTTGATTGTAGGGTTTAACCCCCTCGCCCTGCGGGCACTCCCCCTATATTCCCTTATGGAAACACCCCGTAATGCCACGGGACACGGCAGGGGGAGAGGATTGGAAGTGGTGTTTCAGTTTCGGTATAAGGATAGCATTGTGCACTTCTCCCCTGTTCGTATGGTTGCGTCACACCCCGCAATGTTACGGGGTACGGCAGGGGAGGTGTTTAAAGTAGCCCTCTACTTGTTCTTACTACGCCTAAACTAAATAAAATATGAGAGGATAGGGCAGATACTTGGTGGTTAAAAAACGTTATAATTGAATATATTTCCTATGGAAAATTGTTTTAATGGAAAATAGGGAATATATTTGTTATGATATTTCTTGTAGAATATATTTCTATTGGAAAATAAATTAAGAACTAAATAATAAATTTGAAAAATGAAAATGCTGTTGAAACGTTATTGGCTCCCGGTCATAGGTATTCTGTTAGGTGCTTTGGGCGGTTATCTTTATTGGCGGTTCGTAGGTTGTGCGACGGGTACGTGTCCTATTACCTCTTCTCCTTTTGCCAGTACGGTTTGGGGAGCAGCGATAGGAGGATTGTTTGTAAGTTCATTCAAAAGAGAAAAGAAATATGATTAAACGAGTGTTGTTTTTGACGGTGGGTATACTATCGCTTATGCTTGCCGCCTGTGAAACGAAAGCGATAAATAATGGTAAAAAAGAAAATAAAATGAAAACGATCGAATTGACAAAGGCTGATTTTTTAAAGAAAATAGTGGATTATGAAAAAAATCCCGAGGAGTGGATATATTTAGGAGATAAACCGGCGATTATCGATTTCTATGCCTCTTGGTGCGGACCGTGTAAAATGGTGGCTCCGATATTGGAAGAGCTGGCTGCGGAGTATGACGGGCAGATTTATGTTTATAAGGTGAATACCGAGCAGGAGCAAGAGTTAGCGGCATTGTTCAATATCCGTAGCATACCTTCGTTTTTGTTCATACCCATGAATGACAAGCCTCAAATGGCTATGGGGGCGATGCCCAAAAGTTCGTTTAAAGAGGCAATCGATGGTGTATTATTGAAAAAATGAGTAATTTTATGCCTCTTGTCGTAGATAAGAACCGTTGTCCGCAGAATCATCGTTGTCCGTTGATTTCGATTTGTCCGCAACAGGCTATCAGCCAGACCGGTTTCGGCTTGCCTCGTATCGATTCGGATAAATGTATCGAATGCGGGAAATGTGTCCGCCACTGTGGTATGAAAGCTATATATCGATTGGAAGATAAGTATGGAACCATTTTGTAAGATTCGTGATTTTTATAGAGCGATAACCGATTTTGAAACAAGATTTGAGAAGAGATACGGGCTTTGCCTGAACGAAGGGATGCTTTTGTGTTGCCTTCGTCAAGAACCGAGGCTCTCTTCGGGAGATATCGCCAAGCTGTTGGGGCTTACTCATTCCAATACATCGAAAGTGATTCGTTCGGTAGAAAAAAAAGGTCTCATCGAACGGATATTGGGCGATGACGACAAACGCCAGATGTATTTTTCTTTGACTCAGGAGGGCGAACGTTGCCTGAAAGAGCTCGAATGTTGCGATGTCGAAATTCCCGATGTGTTGAAAAAGATATTATAGTTGTGTAAAATTGAATTTGATTCGGATAGAACGTTTGACCCCAAGTGGAGATTTTTACCACTTGGGGTTATTATTTGTATATAGTTTGGGCGATATGCCGAATATATGTAACTAAATAATAATATATACATTTAGTTTTGTTGGATATTTAAAAAATATTAAAAGTCTGTTCGAGAATTATGATTTCTTTATTTTTACAATAAAATTATATTATAACACGAGGTATATATGAAAAAATTATTGTTTACTCTTGCCATTTTGTCGGGAGGGGTATTGTCTGCCGCTTTTGCACAGACAACATCGAGAATCCTTCCAGATGAAGCCCGAAATGTTAAGAATGATCCTGTGCTTGTCCGGCAATTTTTGGAAAAGTCGAGGAATTTTCAGAAACGGCAAATGTCTTCTGAAAGTGCTTTTCAACAAGTTCGTCCCTTGATGCGTAAAAAATCAGATGTAATTATCGATGCGGCTCCTTCTCTTTCGAATCTGAAATTGAACGGAGCTGTCGTTTATGATGAGAATAAAGATGTCAATACTTTCGGACTCTATTCATTTTCGGCCCAAGCTCCGGTAACCCGGAAAGAAGTGACTCTTATTCCTCGCTTGTCTGCGAGCGGCGGAGCGATTTATTCCGATGGAAAATTATACGTTTATGATTATGCCATAGATTATGGATATGTGTCGTCGAGTCGTTATGCTGTTTATGATGCTGTGACCGGGGCAGAGCTCGATTATAAAAGTATGGGTTATTCGTTGGGGCCTGTTTATCGGAATGCGGCAGTGAGTTGTGCCAAAGACCCGGTTACCGGCAAGGTCTATTGCTGCTCTTATGGTTATAACGAGAAGACAAAGGAGTTGTGCTATGTACTTTCTACATGGAATCTCGAAGGTATGTCCAAAGACAGTATAGCCCTTTTGTCGAAACCTATGCAGGTAATGGCTTGTGACTCTGACGGAAAACTTTACGGTATTTCGGCCAGTACGGCTACCGAGGGAAACAATGGCGGTATCTTGTATGAAATCAATAAAACAACGGGTACACTCCGGGAGATAGGAGATACACAAGTGTCTCCAAAATATACTCAGTCGGCTGTAATCAACACTTCTGACAATACGTTTTATTGGTTTGCCAATGAAGAAGACGAGGCTGCGAATCTTTATACGGTCGATTTGACAACAGGAGAAGCCGCTTTGGTCGGAGCGTTACCTTATGGAGATCAAGTCGTGGGGGCTTATATTCCCGACCCCGAAGCTCTTGATGGAGCTCCTTCGGGACCAGAGAATCTGTCGGTCTCTTTCGAGAACGGTTCCCTTTCCGGTATTGTATCTTTCGATATACCGTCCGAGACATACGATGGAAATGTTTTGACCGGTGATGTGACATATAAAGTTTTGGGTAATGGCGATGTGTTGGCTACAAGTGTCGCGGCTGCCGGGACGGAGGTTTCATGTCCTGTGACCGTTCCGTCATCGGCCATTTATAAATTGGAGGTCGTTTTGTCCAATTCGGTGGGCGATAGTCCTAAAAGCGATATGACCGTTTATATCGGCAAGGACAGTCCTTTGGCGGTGAACAATTTGAAAGTGGTTCGGACCGGCGATGTAAATACGGTTTCATGGAATTCTCCTACGGGTACGAAAAACGGGGGATATATGAATGTGGACGATTTACGTTATAAGATCGTGCGTATGCCCGATAATGTTCAAGTCGCCACAAATCATGCCGACAGTGTTTTCTCCGACACATTCACGACCGAAGAGTTGGCTCTTTACTACTATGTGGTAACTCCTTATAACGATGGTATCGAAGGCGAGCCCGCATCTTCCAATTCGGTGAGTGTAGGAGATGCGTTACTACCTCCTTATTCACAGGATTTTACTGAGAAAAATTCTTTGGGATTATTCACTGTGGTCGATGTGAATAACGATAATAAAACGTGGACTTATTCGAATGGTACGGTTCGGTATGCCTATCACATGAAGAATAATGCGGACGATTGGTTGATCACACCTCCTTTGAAATTGAAGAAAGGCTATATGTATGAATTTTCATTCGATACGTATGTGTTGAGCGCTCGTTCCGAGGAAAAGATGGAAATCAAGATGGGAACGGCTGCCACGGTCGAGGCGATGAATACCGTCATTATGGAAGAGCGCACTTATACCAATACGAGAACATCGCCCAAGACCGAGTCTTTCTCAATCATGCCCGATGCCGACGGTACGTATTACATCGGATTCCATGCGGTAAGCGATGCCAATAAGGGAAATCTGACTGTCGATAATATTAAGGTGGGAGAGCCCATGTCTATTCATGTTCCGGGAGAAGTAGAGAATCTCACGCTTATCCCCGGAGCAAAGGGCGCATTGTCTGTTACAATCGGGCTTACAGCCCCGACAAAGAATCTTGTGGGCGGAGATTTGACCGAGTTGACAGCCGTCGATGTGAGACGTGGAGAGACTTTGGTCAAGACGTTTGAATCCCCGGCAAAAGGGACTGCACTTCAATTTGTGGATAATGGGGTCGTTTCTGGTTTGAATATTTATAGTGTGGTTGCACGCAACTCGTTTGGAGAAGGGGCTGTTACGACCGATACCGTATTGGTTGGCATAGATGTTCCGTTGGCGCCTCAATCGGTAACTTTTACCGATGAAGGGAACGGTTCGGGCTTGCTTTCTTGGGATAAGGTTTCCGAGACGGGGGAAAACGGCGGATATGTAAATCCCGAGGAAGTGGTTTATACTGTATATGATGCCGATTCGAAAGTGGTTGCCGACGATGTGACGGGCGACCGCTACGAGCTTACTTCGTTGAATAGCGAGATGCCGCAGGTGTTGTCTTATTTCTCGGTGACCGCTAAGAATCAAAAAGGAGAATCGGAGCCTGCGCAATCCAACTCGCGGTTAGTAGGACCTTCATATCCGGCTCCTTATACCGAGTCGTTTGCCGATGCGACAATTACCAATGGCCCGTGGACAACCGAACTCCTTGCCGGAAAGAGTTATGATTCCGATTGGACTCCACGAGCAGACCAATCACAGGATAACGATGGAGGAAGTGCCGACTTCCAGGGATATGCCGCCGGTGCTTCTACCCGTATTTACAGTCCGAAGATCGATATTTCGGCAGTCGATAATCCTCGTCTCAACGCTTGGATATTGATGCCGACCGGGGGTGTGAGAGTTCGTTTCCAAATTTCGGACGATTATGCCGATTGGCACGATGTGGATACTATCGAGGTCGCCGAAGAGTGGACTCGTGTGAATATAGACCTCGCGTCGTACAAATCCAAAAATTTGCGGATAGCCTTAGTGGGAGAGTGTCTCAAAGATTTCAATTTTGCCTATGTGGATCATATCGAAATTCGCGGTTATTTAGATAATAATCTTCAAGCGACAGGTATTACCGGACCAGAGAAAGTCAATTTCAAGGAGGAGGCTAAATATGTCGTATCGGTTTTGAATGAAGGCGTACGGGATGCCTCGCAATTTACGGTTTATTTGACCGATGAGGAATTTAACGTATTGGCGACGAAAACAGTAGAGTCACTGGCTGCTCAGAGCTCTGTGAATGTGGAAATATCCTATACGCCTTCTATCGAAATGGCAGGCTCGGAATTGACGGTTTATGGTGTCGTGGGTTATGATTCAGATGAGGAACAAGACGATAACCGTACGAAAACCGCGGTCGTGACCAAAGTGAATGGTTCTTCCTATCCCGTAGCGACTGGATTGACCGGTAACCGTGAGGGTGCAGCCATTAAACTTGCGTGGTCGGCTCCGTCGCTCTCCAAACCGGTAGCCGAGGTTGTGACCGATGGTTTCGAGGATTATGACCCGTTTACCATCGATGGTTTCGGGGCTTGGACGGTAGCCGATGTCGATGGGGGGAATACTTATGTATTCGGAGAATCTCAATCTTGGCCTAATGCCGGACAACCGCAGGCGTTCATGATTTTCGATATGAATTCCGAGCATATAGCTGGATTGGGTGTCGATGAACGATTCATGATGGATAATTCTCATGGTTCCAAGTTGGCGGTATGCTGGTCTTCCGATCCTCAGACGACCGATCTCGGTCACAACGACGACTGGCTTATCTCTCCTCGTCTTGCCGATGGCGGACAGACCGTATCGTTCCAAGCGAAGGCTTATGATTCGAGCTTTACGGAATCGATAGAAGTATATTATTCGACAACGGGCAATGCTATCGAAGATTTTACGAACAATTTGGCTAAGGTAAGTTCTGTGCCGGCAGATACGTGGGCTACTTATACTTACGACTTGCCTGCGAATACCACCTATTTTGCCATACGTTGTGTATCGGCGAATGCATTCTTATTGGGTATCGACAATGTGGTTTATAAACCGCAACCGGTTCTTCCCGAAGGGTTGGCTGTGGAGAGTTACAATGTATATCGTAACGGGGAGCTGTTGAATAATACGGCTGCGACCGAGTTTACCGATAACGCTCCGGCTGACGGCGATAATGTTTATTCCGTATCGGTAGTTTACAACATGGGTGAATCTATATTGTCGGCTCCGTGTACGGTGGGGACTTCGGGTATAGAAAATAATTCGATGGGTAATATTCGCGTATACGAGGAGAATGGTACTATCGTCATTCGTGGTGCAGAGGGCAAGCGAGCCACAGTCTCCGATATGTCCGGTGTCGTATTGCATAACGATATTTGTTCCGATGTCACGGTCATTTCGGTAAACAGAGGCGTATATGTAGTTAAGGTAAACGGGAAAGCGATTAAGGTGATCGTTCGTTAAGGTATTTGTCGTGTATAAGAAAGGAGCCGTGACCGAATGCTCAGTCACGGCTCCTTTCTTATTGTGTTATATCGGCGTGCGGAAAAGCGAGAAGTTCACGCTCCCGTAACTACGGTGCTGGTCGAATAGGGGGTGAGTGGAAAAATCATTGTTTTTGGAATGTTCGAGAACGAAGATTCCGCCCGGTTTCAAAAGTCCCCTCGATAGCACTTCCTGCGGCAGGGTTTCCAACCGGGGCAGATCGTAAGGCGGATCGGCGAAAATGAGGTCGAACTGTTGCCGGCAACTTTGTACGAACTTGAACACATCTCCCTTGATAGGAGTTAGATTCGGGTCGTTGAGTTGTTGTTGGACTTTGCGGATAAAATTGTATTGTGTCGGATAGATTTCCACGCATACCACCCGGCTGCATTCGCGCGATAATAATTCGAAACTGATGGCTCCTGTTCCGGCGAATAAATCAAGGGCTTCAATGCCCTCGAAATCGATCAGGTTTTCGAGTACGTTGAAAATGTTCTCCCGCGCGAAATCGGTCGTCGGTCGAGCTTTTATATTCGTAGGGACGTCGAAACGTCTGCGTCCGTATTTACCGCTAATAATTCGCATATTGATTCTGTTTTTCCATTTTTCTTGCAGTCTCGGCAAAGATAATATAAGGTGGGAGAAAGACAAAGCGAGCGGGTTTACTTTTCTTGTAGGTCTACTTTGTATGTTCGTATCAGGGGGTAAAGGCGATGGGATAAGAATATTGGTTAGCAATTATCGAGTCGAATGCGGTTAATTGTGTCGGATAAAGTATAGCTTCCCAAAGTTTCTTTCTGTAACATAATAATATAATAGAATTCGTATTGAAACTGAAAAATGAAACGGACGATTTTTTTTCTCCATGAGCTTTTCTCTATATTTGCGGCATTCGCCGCCAATATAAGATGCAGCTCGGCATAGCCAAATCGGAAATAAGATTTCCGTTTTCCTTTGCGCTCACCTTTCACTATATTTGTAGAATATAGGATGCGGCTCGGCATAGTCAAAACGGAAATGAGATTTCCGTTTGCCTTTGCACTCACCTTTCACTATATTTGTAGAATATAGGATGCGGTTCGGCATAGTCAAAACGGAAATGAGATTTCGGTTTGCTTATGTACTTACCTTTCACTATATTTGCGTTTGTTATAGAATAAAAGAAAATTGTAGTTTTTACAAGCAAAAAGGGGAATGATTTTAGATACATTGTTTATTGAGAGTCTCTCGAATTTCGTACATGGTCTGTCAACGGCTTTTTTTCTATATTTCGGAATCAAATTGGTTTTCTTTCGGGTTACGAATCGGCCTCTTTTTATTTTGGGGTGTCTTTTTTGCCTGTGGGGAGTCCAAGACTTGAAAGACTTGTTATTGTATATAGATACTATCGGCGATTCTCCATATTATTCTACTATTCTTTTATCGATAGATATGTGGGCGGTTCCTCTTTGTGCGCTTTTCTTGTTGGAGATATTGTCCCCCGGGTTCGCCACTCTCCGTCGAGTCCTTTTGTTTGAATTACCATTGGTTTTATTTACCGTCGTTTATATCATGACCGGTTTATTCGAGGTTTATATGTCGAGTGTCGTTTATATGGCGGTAGTTTGTGCATTGGTAGTCTTGTTTATAGTCGTGAGGGTGAGGAGGTATAACCGGTATATGCGTGATAACTATTCTTATACCGAGCGTATTAATGTGCAGTGGCTGATGAACAGTATGGCTATTTTGGCCGTGTGTCTGTTGTCTTGGCTGTATGTTTGTACGAATGTCAGCCATTTGGGCGATATGTTTTATTATATTTCGTCTACTGTATTGTGGGCAGTTGTTTTGTATTATAGTTTGCGTCAAGAATGGATTCCTCAGGCGCAAGATATGGAGTCGGAGGAAACGGGGGTATCTCGTAATTTTGTTTCGCAGATAGGAGGCAAACTCGAAGAGTATATCCGAGAGAAGGAACTCTATCTGAACCCCAAATTGTCGTTGTCGGACTTGGCGGTCGAGATGGGCACAAACCGAAGTTATTTATCCAATTGTCTGAATAACGAATTGGGTATCACTTTCTATGATTATATCAACTCGTTCCGGTTGGAAAAGGCGAAAGAGATTCTCGATGACTCCGGTTTCGAGGGCTGTATCGAAGATGTGGCGATTAGCAGTGGGTTTAATTCTGTTTCTACATTTCGTCGTTCTTTTCAAAAAAAATACGGTTGTACTCCTTCGCAATATCGGAAAAATGCCTTAGGACATAGATAGTTGCCTTGAAGATTCCGTTAAGGGAGAGTAAATTGTTCAGGCTCAATCAAGACAATCAAAAAACTATGGGATCTTTTTTAACCCCTCTCCTCAGAAACTATTGTTTCTTCGGTGCTTTCCCTATATTAGGCCAACTTTTGTTTATTGGCCGGTTTCGAAACTATTTAGAAGCTGTTTTAAATTTATTGAGAAATAATATTATCATTTCAAGCAGGTA